>Ga0335075_10003084_pt1 | contig 26633 bp, 26 predicted proteins | sample Lox_Sample_24_FD_206723 | JGI IMG/M metagenome (GOLD analysis project Ga0335075, IMG submission 206723) | Soil microbial communities from Loxahatchee National Wildlife Refuge, Florida, United States - Lox_Sample_2.4 | ecosystem: Environmental > Terrestrial > Soil > Wetlands | place: USA...
GTTCGACCTCCATCAAGAAACCGTACAATTCGCGAAGGGGGTCTACCCATATTATATGTCCGGGATCTTTGCTGAATGGACGCATTTTAGTGTACATGCGCTCAATTTTCAGACAGAGCCTAGCTGGGGTTGGACGGAACTTTTTTCGGGGAAATCATCGTTGTAGCGGCCGAGGTAATCGGCAAGCAATTCTTCGCGGCGGAAGTAGCCGGCAAGGAGCGTCGTGACCAGCGTGAGCGTGAATGTCAGGTCGCCCATTCGCTTCCAGTCGGCGGCCGAAAACGTGCGGTGAGTGCGGAAGAATGCGTGTTCGGCCAACTTCTCGCAGTATGTCCGGTACTCCCCGGTAAACAAGGCGTTGAATCTTTCGGTAGCCTTGAGGGCGTAATCGGTCGAATTGATTCTGTTGAAAATATCCGCCACGGTATTGGGGTCCACCATGCGCAAATCGCGGACAGCCACCGGGTAGCTAAGGAAACGCTGCTGCTCATCCGGGGAAAGCTGCGCGTACGGCCGCACCTTCTTATACGCGATGTCAGGGGATCCGTTCAGGTACTCTCGAAGGGCTGAAACCCGCTGCTGCCCATCCACCAAGTGGTCCACACGCGTTCGTGTCGCCGGGTCCGTATGGCCTGTGACGACAAAGATTTCAGGGAACGGTAGTCCCAGCGATACGGTTTCCAAAAAATGGTCTTTGACAGCGGGGGTCCATACCGTCCGCCGCTGGAACGGCGGCTTCAGGAGCAATCGCCCTTCCTCGACATCACGGACCAAGTCGTTTACTTGTCGGGACGTGGTGATTGGAGGAATCATTTGGACTGACTCCCGAGGGCTCGTTTGCACTGGTCCACCGCGATCTGTTGATAAGCCGCAAGCCGCGACCAATCCCGATACACTCGCGCCGAAGCCCGTCGGTTTCCGAACCGGCGATCCCGGCTAAGGCCGTCGAAAAATTGTATCCAGCGGTTGGATAAAGTGAACCGCTTGACAGGCGGCAAGCCTCTTGGGTCCACCCATCCCCGGAATAACATGTTCCGAAACTCAACACCTTCGCGCGACTTTGAGAAGGCCAAGTTGGTCTGCGCGTATTCAAAGACGGCATCCCAGAGTTGGTCGAAGAGTCTGGCGGAAACGACCACGAGGTCGAGATCCGAACCGGACTGAAGACGACTGTACCTGGGTCGGTTCTTATTCGGCTTGTCCAACAAGCTGAACCCGATTCTGCATGACCCGACCAACACGACCTCAACTGGGTGAATACCAAAATAGAGGGCGACCTCATGGCGGAGGGCGAAGTACTCGTCCGGAGAGAGGGCTACCGGCGATCCCGTCAGGATGTGCTTTTGCACAATTTCCGACGAAGGGCGACTTAAATCGGCCTGAAACGCCTTCAACCTCGCCTCATACTCGGGGTCGTTGTGGGACTCCATCGGGCATCATTCTCGGTCACATACTTCCAGGCGGGTTCGATGGATTGTTGGTAGTTACGCCTCGAACACAGTAGTTATTTGTAGTATACACGGGGCTTAGCCACGGCAGAAGTCTGTCTGACAATTTCTGCTCGCATAAATCCGTTCTGGACGGCGTTCAGCGGAGAAGGGGCTGACTTTGTGGAGATATCGTTTAGCGCCTCGGTCACATCGACCGAGGCATCAACCGGCACTTATCTTGCCGCGAAGCGCGGCCACAGCTTCGATCTCGCTATACCTTTGTCACTCTCGGGCCGTGAACGGTTACCCGGCAGACGGGCATCCTGCCAGTATTCGCACCAATAGATTTGCCGAATCTTCGGAGCGGCTTTGATCCGGGGGACCACCCACGGCGGTTTGTTGAACGTTCCGGCCATGAGGGGATCAACCTAACACAAGGCTGGTTGGACATGCGGCGGATTATGCACGTTTGCGCCAGGGACGCAAGTAAGTCGCGGGCGATGCGATGAGCGAGCGGTAGCGCTGCTGATCGGACATCAGCGTTTCTGGCTCTCCGGCCCTTTCTCTTGTGCCTGCTCCTGGCGCTGGACAGCTTCGCTCCAGGCGAGGAGCGGATAGTCGGAGGCCCATTGTTTCTCCTCGCGTTCGGCTTTCTTGCGTTCGCGGCTGGCGCGCAGGGCCGCCAGCTCCTCAGCCGATTTAGGCTGATACTTTTCGTAAGGCGCCCAGTTCAGGGAATAGCGGTGATAGTGGCAAAACTTGCCACGATGGACGAAGCCCTTGCTCGGATGCGGCTCCTGGAGCATGGCGCCGAATCCGGCCTGGTAGCTGTCACATTCACTCACTTTCCCCTCCACAGACACCGTGAAATGACGCGGCTCGCCCGTCTCGGCATGACGCACCGTATACACGGTGGCCGCCGCCTGCGCGCGTTCCCCGCTGTAACGGACGCGCTCTTCTTCTTCGAGGCTTACAAGGAAATGCCGGTGGCTGGGCTGCCATCCGGGGCCGAACGCCGCCTCGGCCCACGCCTGGACCTGATCGTACTCCTCGTCCCGGCGGGCAGAGATTTCCCGGCGGAGGCGGGCGTTTTCCCGGTCGCGGGCGGTCGGCGGCGGGTTAGTGCCGGATTGGTGCGGGCGTGTCATGCCTGTCTCAGAGCTGTCATTGCCGCTTCTCCTCCTGCCAGCTATCGGGACGGGGCGCCGTCCTCCGCGTCAGGGCCGCGTCCGTCCGCGGAGGCTGGCGCAAGCGGGTTGCGGCGGCGCGGCGGCGAGCGGTTGCCGCCCGCCGGTTCGGGGGTGGGATGATCCTCCTTGTGGCGGGGAAAGAGGGCTTTGTAGAGGTGAACGGCGGCCAGCGTGCCGCTAATGAACACCGTGCCCAGCAGCGCCACGTCGCTGACGGTCTGGAAGACGATTCGCATCTTGCCGGGGGCGATGCCGGCCTGTCCGGCGAGGTTACGGACAGCGGACTGCACTTCGGCGAGCGGCGGCGTGCCTGCCGGATGGCGGATGCGGCTGGACCAGCTCATGCGCGGGCCTTCCTGGCCTGGCCAAGGGGATGGAGTCGCCGCGACAAACTGTCCAGTCCGTAGGCGTAATACAGCACGGCCTGGCGGACGCCGTGGCGGATGGCCTTCTCCAGCTGCGGGCTGTGCTCAACCGGCATCAGCCGCATCACCTCCTCGGTGCCGTGCAGCGTGGCCTCGTTCATCAGCCGCTGATGCGGCAGGGGCGACATGATGGTGCCCTGCTTACGCGGCCTGGCGTTCGGCCTGCTCGGCGTTTACGATCCAGCTGTGCGCCTGGTCGAGCAGCTTGGCCAGCGGCAGCAGGTCGTCGCAGTCGAAGCGGTCGCTGCTCTTCCACTCGTCGCCTTGCTTATAGCTGCGGCTGGGCGTGGCGCTGTACCACGGGCCGGTCTTGCCTTCGTTCTTCCAGATGGTCACGGTAATGCCGCGGTGACTTATCTTGTGAGCGGGCTTGGCTTTGTCGGACATGAGGTGTCTCCTTCTACCTAGAGTTGATAATCGAATTTACAGGTCTGCTAAGTCATTTTTTCCTGCGCTGCCGCCCGGACGCTGTTTTCCGCATCCGGGCCGCGCTCTCCTGCTACTACCGAATGACGCACTTTGTCAAGCGCCTATCGCGGCTCGTGCCCGGCGCGGCGGTACGGATGGCCGGCGCCGGGCACGGCCGGCGGCACAGTCAGTTGCCCGCCTTAAGGGCAGGATGATGCCGGCGGCATCAATTACGATTTTTCATCTCTTAGTTGTATATCTTAAACTGCCTAAGCACCGCTTAGGGGACAAGCCTGCTCAAAAATACCCTCTATACGCGGTTGCAAAAGTTCACAGTTTATGCTTGCCTCGGTTGCCTAGAATGGGGTGATTTCTTACAGACCACGCAGGGACCATTCATGGCCTTGATGATTACCATGTCCAGGTCGGCCGCGGCCGCGAAAAATTATTTCGCCGAGCATTTGCGGACGAGCGACTACCTGAGCCAGGATAGCGCCCGGCCCGGCGTCTGGTTCGGCAAGGGGGCCGAGCGCCTGGGCCTTCAGGGGGAGGTCGCCGCCGGGGATTTCATCGCCCTGGCCGATAACAAGAACCCGCATACGGGGGAGCGGCTCAGCGTCCGGGACGTGGCCAATGCCCGGCCGGGCTACGATTTCACGTTCTCGCCGCCCAAGAGCGTCAGCGCCCTGTGGGCGCGCACCGGCGACGAACGCATCGCCGAGGCGTTCCGCCGGAGCGTGCTTGAGACGCTGCGCGATGACATCGAGCCGGAGATGAAAACCCGGCTGCGGCGCGGCGGCCAGGACGGCAACGCGGTGACGGGCAACCTGGCGGCGGCGCTGTTCGCCCACGATACCACGCGGCCGCTCAAGGAGGACGGCAAGCCCGATCCCCACCTGCACCTGCACGCCTATATCTTCAACCGCACCTGGGCTGAGCATGAAGGCCGCTGGCAGGCGGCGCAGCTCGGCGACCTGCACCTGGATGGCCGCTACCTGGAAGCCGCCTTCGAGGCCCGCCTCGGCGCGCGTCTGCAACAACTCGGCTATCAATTGGAGCGCAACGGCAAGGGCAGTTGGGAGATTGCCGGCGTGCCCTCGGTGGTCATCGACAAGTTCAGCCGCCGCAAGTTTGAAGTCGAGGCGGAAGCCAAAAAGCGCGGCGTCACCGACCCGGCGGCCAAAGCGCAACTGGCCAGCAAGACGAGATTGAAGAAAAGCGACGGCGAGAACCTCGCCACGCAGGCGTTGCACGATTACTGGAACGGCCGGCTCTCCGGCGGCGAAGCGAAGGCGATGGACGCCGCCTATGCCCAGGCGCAGCATGGCGGCGGCGCGGGCGGCCAGACCGCGGTGAGGCCGCAGCAGGCGGTGCGGCACGCGCTGGAGCATTTCTTCGGGCCGGACGGCCGCAACAGCGCCGAGGACGAGAAAGACGTGCTGGAGGAAGCGCTGCGCTATGCCGCGGGCGGGGTGCTGCCGCAGGCGGCCAGGGAGGAAATCGGCCGTCATGACCTGATCCGCGCCGAGATCGGCGGCCGCAGGGTCTGCACCACCGAGGCGGTGCTGGCCGAAGAGCAGGCGCTGGTGAAATCCGCCTGGTCGGGCCGCAATTCCTGCGTTCCGCTCGCCGGCGGCCGGCCCTATGTTCCCGGCCAGGGCTTAAGCGGCGAGCAGGCCGGCGCGGTGGCCCGGTTGCTTAACTCCCAGGACCGGGTGCAGATGCTGCTCGGCAAGTCGGGCACCGGCAAGACGACCACCCTGCGGGCGCTCGATGCCGCCCTGCGCGAGCGCGGACGGCAGCTCGTCGCCTTTGCCCCCACGGCCCGCGCCTCGCGGGGCGTGCTGCGAAGCAAGGGCTTCGCCGAGGCCGACACCGTGGCCAACCTGCTGGACAAGCCTGAGCTGCAAGCCGAGGCGCGCGGCAACGTCATCCTGATCGACGAGGCGGGGCTGGCCGGCACGCGGGCGCTGCGGCAGGTCCTGGCCCTGGCCGAGAAGCAGCAGGCGCAAGGCTACGACACGCGCGTGCTGCTGGTCGGCGATCCCCGGCAGCATCGCGGCGTGCCGCGCGGCCAGGTGCTGCACATCCTGCAGGACCAGGCCGGGCTGACGCCGGCGCGGCTTTCCACCATCCGCCGCCAGGAAGATCCCGGCTACCGCAAGGCGGTCGAGGATTTAAGCGAAGGGCGGGTGCAGGAAGGCTTCGACCGGCTCGACGCGATGGGCTTCATCCGGGAAATCGAGGATGCCGAAGAGCGTTACCGGGCGCTGGCTAAGGACTATGCCGACACGCTGGAGGCCGGCCAGACCGCCATGATCGTGGCGCCCACCCACGCCGAGGGCAACGCCGTGGTGTCCTCGATCCGCGAAGAACTGCGCGGCCGCGGCCTGATCGGCGCCGGGGACCGCCGCTTCGTCCGCTATGAGAGCAAGAGCCTGACGGAAGCGCAGCGCAAGGACGCGGCGCTGTACGAGACCGGCGATACCATCCAGTGGAGCCAGCACGCTCCCGGCTTCAGGCGCGGCGAGCGGGTAACGGTCGTGGGCAAAGATGGCGGCCGGGTGCAGGTCGTAAACGACGCCGGGCAGGTCAAGGTGCTGCCTTTGTCCCTGGCCGGGCGTTTCGAGCTGTACCGCTCGACGGCCATCGAGGTGGCCGAGGGCGACCGGCTGCGGGTTTCCCGAAACGGCTACACGGCGGGCAGCCGCCCGCACCGACTGAACAACGGCGACGTGATAACGGTCGGCGGATTTACGCCGGATGGCGACATGATTGACCAGCGCGGCTGGGTGATTCCGGCGTCCTATGGGCACCTGGCCCACGGCGTCGTCACCAGTCACGCCAGCCAGGGCATGGAGGCCAACGTGGTGTTCGTGGCCCAGAGCGGCGTGTCGCGCGGGGCGTCGTCGGCGGAGCAATTCTACGTGTCGGCGGGACGCGGCGAGAAAGCCCTGCGCCTCTACACCGACGACAAGGACGCCTTGCGGCTGGCCGTGGCCCGCTTTGAGCAGGCCCGCTCGGCGGCGGAGGTATGGCAGGCCAGCCGGCGGCAGCGCCAGGCGGAGCAGCAGGCGCGGCGCAAGGCGTGGTGGCAGCGGCGGCGGAGAGGGTGGGCGGCGTCCCTGCGCGAGCAGGCCGCCCGCAAGCTGCGGCAGATAGCCGAGGCGGTCCAGCGCCGCCCGGAGTCGAAAGAGAGCAGAGGCCATGCACAATCCTAAACTCGATGCCTTGCAGCGGCAGCGGCAACAGAGCCATGCCGAGCGGCTGTTCGGCAAAGAGCCGCCGCCGGTCGCGGAAGCGCGGGAGGAGGCGGTGGACGTCAAGCCTGCCGACGAGGGCGATGTCGTCCGCAAATCCTACTGCATCCTGCGCGGCCGCATCGAGATGCTGCCGTCGCTGGAGCTTAAGAACCGCCGTGGGCAGACCCGCCTGATCCCCTGGCATTACTTCGGCGGGGCCAGCCTCGATCATCCGGGCGAGCTGGTGCTGATCTTCGACGGCCCGGAGGGTTCCTGCCAGGTCACGCTTACCGGACGCGGCCTGGATCGGGAGCTGCTGGAAGGGATCAAGGCGCAGAAAGTGTCGTGGATTTGCGAGCTGGACGATCTGGCGGCGGCCAGTGTCGCCCGGTCGGACCCGGCCGAGCCGGTGGTCACGGGAATCTGGATCATAGGCGGCGGGCGGGAGTGGAGCCGCGCCGCCGGCCCTTCGCGGTAGAGCCGCGCGCGGTCGCCGAAGCGGCAGGAGCCGCAGCCCTGGTCGGCGCTTCTCTAATTGCGCGTGTCAAGCGGCTGTGCGTGGCGATTGGAGAACCGTGCTTCTCTACGAGGTCATGGATGATTCCTGCCTCAAGATACGGTCTGGTTGAGTTCAGGGGTACTATCTTGACATCGCAGTCACGGCAAAGCCGCTCTGCAGCGCCGAGCACGTACTTCCCTGTACCTCGTTTTCTCCTTTCGCCTTGCCTGCCGCCGGGTGCGTGTAACGCCCGTCAGCCGACCCCTTGATTGCTTATGATTACGCTGCCTGCGCGGCGGGCATGTCCCCATAAGCAAAAATCGTTTCATTGATCCACATGCGGTGCATGACAATGGCGAGCTTGCGGGCCACGGCGGTGCAAGCAGCCTTGAAGCCGTTACGCTGGGCCAGCTTCACGCCCCAGGCTTTGAGGCGGCTCCATTTCTTGCTTCGTGTCAGCATACTCATGGATGCCTCGAACAACAGAGAACGCAACGCTCCATTGCCGCACTTGCTGATGCCGCCGGATCTATCGATCTCACCGGAGGCGTATTTGCGTGGCGTGAGTCCGACATGGACGCCCACGTCTCTCGATCTCCTGAATCGCGTCGGGTCGTCGATTTCCGCCTTGAAGGCCAAGGCAGTGATGACGCCGACGCCTGGGACGGTCATCAGTCGCTTGCATACGGCATCCTGCCGGGCGACCGCAGTGCATTGTTTGTCAAGCATTTTCTCCTGCGTCACCAATCCATCGCGTGCTTTCAACAGGGCAAGCATCGTGCTCTTGACCAGATTGTCCTCGCAAGCGATCGTGGCCTTCACCTTGGCGGAGAACCCGGCGCTGGTTACGGCGCCAAGTTTAATGCCAAAGGCTTTCAGCGTCCCACGGATATGATTCTCTATCTCCAGACGTATGCTCACCAAGTGCTTGCGTCCGGCCACTAGCGTGCGCAGGGACTGGCATTCACCTGACTTCACATGCACCGCTTTGTACCAGCCAGTGCGGGCGATCTGGGCGAGGCCGCGTGCGTCGTTTTTGTCGGTCTTGACCTGCTGTGCCTTCAGCGTGCCGTGAGCATGGCGAGCATCGATGCAGATGACGGGGAATCCCGCCGCTTTAAGGCCGTGATAAAGATGCGTGCTCAACTGCCCGGTCTCTAAGAACCTGTGACGAATTAGCGAATTGGCAATAATTTTGTGATTGATTTCTCCTGAATCAACCTGCATCAGGAGGAGATTATGCGGATATATAACAGTGACGTGACGGATGAGCAATGGAATGTTCTGTTGCCGCACCTGGTAAAGAAGAAACGCCGTGGGCCAAAGTCGCGGCAGGATTTACGGCGCGTAGTCAATGCCATATTTTACCGCCTGCGCACAGGCTGCCAGTGGCGGATGTTGCCGAAGGAATATGGGAATTGGGAGCCAATCTATGGCTACTGGTATCGTTGGAGCAAGAACGGGTTGTGGGAAAAGCTCAACACGCAACTGCGTGAGGCATTGCGGATAAAAGCCGGAAGAAAAGCGCAGCCTACTGCTGCCGTGATTGACTCACAGTCGGTCAAGACGGTGCAAAAAGGGGGCAGATCGGCTACGACGCAGGCAAACTCACGAAAGGCCGTAAACGCCATATTGCGGTAGATACGCTCGGCCTGCTACTGTGCGTCATCATTCATTCCGCCGGAGTGCAAGACCGCGATGGCGCGATGATGCTCATCTCCCGGCTGTCGCATCGATTCTCACTACTCAAACATATTTGGGTGGACGGCGCCTATGCAGGCGAACTCGTCACCTGGGTATACAGCGTTCTCGGCTGGACGCTGGAAGTCGTCAAACGCTCCGACACGCTGAAAAAAATTATCGTATTGCCGCGACGTTGGGTGGTAGAGCGAACCTTCGCCTGGCTATGCAACTACCGTCTCAATGCCAAAGACTATTGCCACAGCACCAAATGCTCCGAAGCCGCCATCTACGCCGCCTCCGTCAATCTCATGCTGCGTAGGATATATCCAAAATAGATAATTCGTCACAGGCTCTAAGACAATCCGCTGAATCGTCCAATCGCTGCCATGAGTGCGAAGCCAGGCATCCAGGGCGGCAAGGTCCGACCCAGCAACTCCTTCCCGCACCGTCTTGCCCTCGTTATCGACTACGCACAGATGCGTCAGTTGCAATGAGATGTCCATTCCGATATACACGTTCATAGGCTGTGACTCCGTTCAATGGTTAGGTTGGCTCCCCTGTGGAGCACCCCATTTGGAGCACAGCCGCCCGAGTAGCGCAATTACTGTATCTTGACATATTCACACATTCTGACATGATGTCATTATAATATAAACTTTAACTCTTAAATGTAAACATATGCTTCATGTGCAGCCAACCGATTCCACCCGCGTCCGTGTCGATGCGGCAGGCCGCGTCGTTATCCCGGCGGAACTGCGGCAAAAGCTAGGCATAACGACCGGCGAAGAACTGATCCTTCACGAAGACGAGCATGGCATTCACCTGCAAACCTTCGCGCAAGCGGTACAGGCCGTCCAGGACATTTTCGCGCCCTATCGCCCTCAAGGCGTCAGCGTCGTGGACGAGTTGATCCGGGAGTGCGAAGAAGAAGCGCGCCGCAAATACAGTGAGTAGGGTTGTCCTCGACGCTTCGGCCGTCCTCGCACTGTGCTTTGCCGAGCGCGGGGCCAAGAAGGCCGCGGCGCAAGGAAAGGACGGTTTGATGTCCGCCGTCAACTACTCCGAAACCATCGCCAAGGCGACCGATTACGGCATGGCCGTCGAGACAGTCAATCATGCCCTGGCCAGCTTGAAACTGACGATCGTTCCGTTCGACGAGGAGCGTGCGGTCGTGGCCGCGTCCTTCCGGACTCTGACTCGCAATCTCGATGTCTCCTTTGCCGACCGGGCCTGCCTGAGCGCCGCCGCCGTCGCCCACTTGCCGGTGCTGACGGGCGATCGCAAATGGGAGAACTTCCAGTGCCCCGTGGAAATCATCCTGTTTCGCTAATTCTACTGTGTCCCCCGCCCTGATCGCTCATAACTCCTTGGATAAAACTTCTTTCAGTAAACGGAAGCCGCTGAAAGGAGAACACCGATGGAGCGACGATTTCGCGTCCGCCTGGCCGAATTGCTCGACGATGCCTTGTTCCACCTGACTTGCTCCGTGGTACACTATCGCGACTCCAACCTTTCTCCATCCCTTCCTCGATGCTCTGCAAACGACCCAGCAACAGACCAACGCCCACCATTACGCCCAGGGATTGCTCTCCGACCTGGGCAGCAAGGACATCGAATCCCTCGCCTACCTGCACGACCGCGAACGCCAGGGTTTGCAAAAGTTGATTGGCCAAGCCGACTGGGACCATCAGCCGCTGCTGACCGAACTGGTACGCCAGGTGGGAGCGGAATCGGGCCAAGCCGACGGCGTGCTGGTTTTCGACCCCCTCGGCTTTCCCCAAGAAGGGCAAGGATTCTGTCGGTGTTCAGCGGCAGTGGCGCGGTCGGCTGGGCAAGATCGACAACTGCCAGGTCGGTATTTACCTCGGTTACGTCTCCGGTGCCTATGTTTGCATCTTCGATGGCTGCGCTTGCGATTTTCCCGACATCATCGAGGTTGTTGCTTGGCATGTCAGACATCCAGAATCTCTATTTTGAATTGCCTACGAAATTTGTTCAGGAGCCCGCGCCGCTATTTCCGCGACAAACTATTGGCGCGAATTTTCCGCTGCTCCGTTCTGGCTTTCCTAAGTCCTCCTCCATATTTTATACACCAGACAATATCAGTAGGTTTAATAAAAGCGCCCGCCGGGCACAAGCTGTTCAGCGATACGGGGACCAATGAAACAAGGCTCTTGCCGGGTTCTTCTCCTGGGTGTTCTATTCTGCTTGCTCCTGCCATGCCGGATGAGCAGCGCTGAGTCACGAGGAGGTGCGATTGAAGAGGTCGATCGGTTCATCCGACTCGGCCTGTATAAGCGTGCCAAACAGGCGGCACGTAGCCACCTGACCGGAACGACGGACGACGTAGCCCTGTGGGAACGTCTCCGCCAGATCAGCGTGGCTACCGGGGACGAAAAGCTCCTTGAGGAGTCCCTGACATCGCTCATCCCCCTTTACTTGCAGCTGGAGAACAAAGAGTACGCGGTGTCGCGCCTTCAGGAACTTCGCACGGTTTCGCCGGACCATCGGCTCGTGCGGGAATACGACGACCTCGTCCGCCCACCGCCCCGCGTTTACAGCCCCGCCTGGGCTAGGACACGCTGCGCCGTAGGCATACTCGTCCTGCTCCTGACTGGGTGGGCCATCTCGACGGCTCGTTGGCGAATACGGCTAAAAGTCATCGCTTGGGGTCTGATCCTTCAGATGGCCCTAGCCGCTGTGCTCCTGCCAGCGCGGAGCCCCGGTAGAGTAGCCCTCAAAGCTGTATCCACTGCGGTCGAGAAAATCCTCGGCTTCAGCGACGCTGGCACCGGATTCGTCTTTGGCAACCTCTTCCGTGGAGTCCCTGTCGAAGGTACGAGCAGCGTCTTTGAGGTCCGCGAAAGCTCGACCGGGGAGTTCGTCCCGCTGGGTGTCATCTTTGCGCTGCACGTTCTGCCGACCGTCATTTTCTTCTCTGCGCTCATGGGGGTACTGTACCACCTCGGCGTCATGCAGCGCATCGTCCAGGCAATGGCGTGGCTAATGTGTCGGGCGATGGGCACAAGTGGAGCGGAGTCACTCGTTTCGGCCTCCGGCGTCTTTCTCGGTCACACCGAGGCCCCGCTCGTCGTCCGTCCTTACCTGGGAGTGATGACCCGTTCGGAACTGGCTGCGGTCATGACCAGCGGGTTTGCCCATGTGTCAGTGGCGTCGATCGCCGCTTACGCAAGGCTGGGGATTGACGCCGGGCACCTGCTCATCGCCAGCGTCATGCCCTCACCCGCTGCTCTCCTTGTAGCCAAGATAATCTATCCGGAAGTGGACTCGCCCAAGACCTTGGGGGTAGTGACGCTGGAAACCAAGAAAGCGCACGAAAATGTCATCGATGCGGCCGCCTCAGGAGCCAGCCTCGGGCTCCGCCTTGCAGCAAACATCGGCGCGATGCTCATAGCCTTCATCGCGATCATCACGATGCTCGACGCGTTCCTCGGGGCGGCCGGGCACCTGTTCGGACTCCGACTGAGCCTCGGTCTTCTTTTTGGATATCTCTTTTCTCCCTTTGCGTGGTTCATGGGTGTCGATCCAAGCGAGATCCTAGATGTCGGCCGGCTCCTCGGCACACAGGTAGCCGTCAACGAGTTCGTCGCCTACGCCGAAATGGGGCGCATGAAGGGCTTGCTGAGCGAACGTTCGTACACGGTCGCGACCTACGCGCTGTGCGGCTTTTCCAACTTCGGGTCGATCGGCATCCAGCTCGGCGGAATCGGCGGCATCATCCCGGATCGGCGCGGTGAACTCGCCCGGATCGGCTTCCGCGCGATGATTGGCGGCGCCTTGGCTTCCTGGCTGACGGCCTGCATCGCGGGGGTCTTCCTGTAGCCAAATCCCGCAGCACGAAATGCCCTAAATATCGAAGCCTGCCGCCCTCGAACAAAACCTTTGCTAAACAGACGGCATTACGTTTGAGTCCTGATCCATCCGCGCCTTGCTCTACCTGAAGCGGTGTGTTATGGTGGGACGCGAAGCAATCGCTTGAGAGCTAGGGTTCCTTCGGATGATGGACCAATAGCCGAGAGAGGGGCGGGGGTTTTCTTGATCAACCTCGGGCGACCTGTTCCCCGCCGCCAGCAGGGCCGCTCCTTCAACGCCTTGCTTCCCACGCTTCAACTAAGAGGTGAACGCCCATGATTTACAAGTTCAACGTGCGTCTGAAGCCAACAGCCGATCGCTCCTCCGTCCGTCGCCTGGCCACAACACTCGGGATCGATGACCTCGACGTCTGGCGCGACTACTACCTCGAAACTGCAGCCCCTCTCTCCACCTCTACAATCGACCAGCTCAAGCAGGTTCTGGGAGACCGCCTGACCGAGACCGTTGTTGTCGGGACTCCACTCCAGAAAGGGCGGATGGTGCAAGTCGCTTACAAGCGAGGGATTGTCGATAACGAGAACGACTCGCTCGTCGCGCTGTGCCAGCTCTTGGGCATCCCCGCTCTTGCAGGAAAGGTCGCTACTACCTACGAGTCGATCCACTCCGGCCTGCGGACGGCGGTTGAGACCCACTGCGTCAACCCCAACATCGAAGAGGTCCACACAGTCGAGCCGAGCTACCCGACACTGCGGCCTGTCGGGCATTACCTGCCAATGAGAACCTGGGACCTGCGTTGTTCGAGCGACGCCGAGTTGGCGTGGCTCGGTACAGAAGAGGGCCGCAACCTCGACCTCGCCCAGATGAAGCAGATCAGGGAGATCCAGATAAAAACCGGCGTGCCCCATGTAACCGATGTCCTCCTGGAAGCCCTCGACGCCCGTTGGAGCGATCACTGCTCGCATACCACTTGGCGGTCGCTGGGCCATCTGCTCAGCCGCCTGATGCGGGCGTCGGAGAAGACGAGGAACCGTAACATCGTAAGCATGTTCCACGACAATGCTGGCGTCTGGGACTTCTACGAGGGACACTGCCTTGCCCTCAAGGCGGAGACGCATAACGGCCCTTCTGCCATTTCGGCCTACTTCGGCCAGCTGACAAAACTAGGCGGAGTTCTACGGGACATCCTGGGTACCGGCCAGGGAGCCGACCCGATCGGAGTCTTCGAATTCACCGCGACTGGTCCTGTCGAGATGCCGGCCCCTCAGAAGAATCGGCCCTCCCCTCGGCGGATTGCGCAGGAAACCATCCGGGCTATCAAGGAGTACGGAAACACCTTCGGGGTACCCATGATGTGGTCGCACATGACCCATCACCCGAAGTATCGGGCAAAGCCTTTCGCCTTGGGAGGCTGCATCGGCCTGATTCCCCGAGGGTTTGCGAAGAAGGGCCAGCCCCGATCCGGGGATCACCTCTTGGTCATCGGCGGCCTGACGGGGAACGACGGCATCCACGGCGCCTCAGCCAGTTCTGCGGGTAGCTCGATGGACCTGACGACCGTGCAGATCGGGTCGCCTCTTGAGCAGGTCAAGTTCTGCCAGGCTCTAGTGGACTTGCGCGACGCCGGCTGTATCCGAGCTGTCACCGATGTCGGCGGAGCTGGGTTAAACAGCGCCGTTGGCGAGATGGGCGAGGCGTGTGGCGTCTGGCTGAACACGGCCCTGGTACCCCTCAAGACAACAGGGTTGCCGATGTGGCGAATCTTGTTGTCGGAATCCCAAGAGCGAATGGTGTTGGCGGTCCCTCCCGAGAGGTTGGCCGAGGCACGGGTTCTCCTAGACCGGCACGCCGTCCGCTATACTGTTGTTGGGCGGTTCACGAACACTGGCCGCTACTGCGTGGTCTACGACGAACGGCTGACGGAAGAGCAGATCGTGCGACATGACCCCTGCACCCTTCCGCCTGCCCGTGAGGTCGGCATCGATGTTCCCTACCTTTTGCTCCAGTACGAGCCGCCTCTTCGCAAGGTAAGCCCGCCCGGCGCCCAGACCCTGCAGCGCAGCCGATGGCCAACCATTCGCCCGCAAGACCTGGAAGAAGTGGTCTGCCGCCTGGTCCGCGACCCTGAGTTGGTGGACCAATCGTACGCCGGTTCCCAGTATGACTCCACGGTCCAGGGTCGCACCTGGTACGGCCCATATTACGGCCAGCATTATTCCGTCCCGACCAGTTTCTGGGCCGGGACGCCCTTGTACGGCAAACCGTACGCGGCAGTGTTCGCGACGGCCTTCAACCCGTGGCTCTTCGAGGCTAACCCGGCCCTCGCCACGCGGCAAGTCTTCCTCGGTTTGCTTGGAGCCTTGGCCCTTGCCGGCGTGGCTTTGGAAGACATCTGCTTGTGCGATAATTTTTACACCCCCCACAAAGCGGAAGGCGCCGACTACTGGCTGGTCAGGATGGTCGAAGAGTTAGCTGAGTCGGTCGAATTCTTCGGGACGCCGGTGATCTCGGGAAAGGATTCCTCGGCCGGGTCCGCCGACACAGACGAGGGGATTATCAGCGTCCCGGCCGCTGTTTTTCTATCCGCCCTGGGCAAAGTGCCGGACGTCACCGGGTTACGGCTCAACGCATGGCAAAAACCCGGCAACCTGTTGGTGCGCATCGGTCCTGACTGCCCATCGTTAGCGGGGACGGTGGCTTCTCGGGTCTTCGGGGTCTTCGCCGATGATGTGGACGAACTGGCGCGGGGCGCGTACAAGGATTATCTGCGGGCTCTGTCCGCCCTGCCCCGAGACCTCGCACCCAGCGGCACCCCCCTGGGGCCGGGCGGCGTCCTGGGCCAGGCTTTCCTCGGCGCACTGGGCAGCAGCTTGGGAGTCGATCTAGCCGAGCCGGGGGGCGGACTGCACGAACTACTCTTCGAGCACCGCTGCGGCGCGCTGGTCGAAGTATCCGAACAGGGACTCGCCGGGCTGTCGCCTTCCCTACGTCCGACAGTCGTCGGACGGATTAACGACGTAGCCGGCAGGGTAACTGTCTATGGCCGGAATATCCTCACCCACGAGGCGGTCGAGGGCTGGCGGATCGCTTACGAGGCGAGCTTGCGATGAGCGTCACCGTTAACATTCTCTACTTCCCCGGGACTAACTGCCAGCGCGAGACGGCGGTGGCCTTCGAGCGCGTCGGGGCCCGGCCGCGTCTCACTTTCCTGACCGAAGTGCTGGTAGGGCGACAGCGGCTGGATGACGCCGACCTGCTCTGCCTGCCCGGAGGCTTCTCGTTTGGCGACCATGCCGGGGCCGGCACGGTCGCCGCACTCCACCTGACAACCCGGGTCGCCGACCAGCTGGCGGCCTGCCGCAAAAGGCCGGTTTTGTGTATCTGCAATGGCTTCCAAATCGCTGTCCGTGCCGGACTGTTCGGGCCGGGGGTGACGCTCACGGTCAACGAGCGAGGGACGTTTTACCATGTCCGCGAGCAGGAGCACTTCGTGGAGCCGGGCAACGACAGCTTCTGGCTGGATGGACTACGCGGCGAGACGCTACGCTTCCCCTGTGCCCACGGGGAGGGGCGATTCCTGTTCGAGCACCTCGAAGGTTGGAAAAAGGCCCTGACCTACCCGCCGGGACGTAACCCCGACAGCTCTATGGAAGGTGTCGCTGGCATCACGACGCCTGACGGCCTAGTGCTGGGACTCATGAACCACTTGGAGCGGGCGCCGCAGCACCCGTTCAACCTGGAAATCCTTCGCAACGGGGTTCGCTGGGCCGGCCGATAACTTTTCGTTTTCTCTCCTTTTCGCACTGAATCAGATCAGTTATACTCTGTTGAAGTGAAGCCTTATCACGAATCGAATACTCCTTGCTGGACGGGCGTCAATTCAACCCGAGAACGGCCCTCATTTCACGGATCGAGAGAAGTTGGAGATGAAAGCCCCCTGGCAGCCTGGTCGAATCCGTGATCAAGACTTTTCCGGACGCCCTCGGTCACCCGGAGCCGTCCGGATTTTCCTCGCGTGCGGCAGGACCTGATATAGATTCAACTTTGACCGCCGTGCGGTGGTGGAGTTCAGTATGAATAATCGAGGAAGAGATGAAAAGCATCGAGACCTCCTCGGCATCGGCGCGTTGAACGTCGATTATATTGCCACCCGAGAGAGGCTGCTCCGCATCGACCCGGGTACGAGGTCTGAATTTTCGGATCGGTTCGAGCACGGGACTGAGCGCCCCGTGGACGAGGAGGAGATCAACTTGACCCTCGCACAGATGGGGGCTCCCGCCTTCGAGATCCACCTCGGCGGGTCTTCATTCAACGCGATCCACGCTCTCGCCTCGCTACGCCCCGGTTTGCGACTCGGCTTCATCGGGGTCGCAGGCCACTCCGGTCAAGAAGGCGCCCCCAGCTTTGAGGACTGGTTCGCCAACCACCGAGTCGATGACCGTTTCGTCAGCCGGGAGCCAGAGTCGAGGGCTGGCACCTGTATCTCGTATATCAATGAGGGTGAAAGATCGATGCTGACGTGCCCCGGCGTCAACGTCTTGATGGGGCAGTTCTTGTCCGACCAGTTCGAGGCCGTTCGTGATTACGTGGCACACTCTCGGATGGTACACATCACTTCCTTTTTTGATGACGTGACTCCCGGTGTGCTGGCGCGGCTGTTGCAAGAGGCAAAAAGGATCAACCCCTGGCTCCGGATTAGCTTCGATCCGGGGCACCACTGGGTGGCCCACAAGAGGCGGGAAATTCAGCCCATTCTCAAGTGTACCGATTATCTGTTCCTCAACGATCGGGAGTTCAAAATCCTCGGCCACCACAGGCCCGGGGTGTTCGACAAGCAGGTCGCCGGCTTCATCTTCAATCAGTGCAGCGGTACCAGCGTACTCCTGGTCCTGAAGCGCTATGACCACATCGCGCTGTTCACCCGGCTAGACGGCCGAATCCTCGAGCACCGCTACGCGAACGTCGTTCTGACTCCCGATCAGATCGAGGATGCGACCGGGGCCGGCGATGTCTTCGCCGCGGGCTTCGCCGCTGGCATGCTCATCCCCGGACTAGAACTAAAGCATGGGATCAATCTCGGCCTCCGCCTCGTTCGGGCCAAGCTATTGACCGGGGGCACCAGCGCGTTCCACACTTTCCCAGCAATCTTGAGGGATTTCCTCGACGACGTGACGGCTCAGCCGCAGGGTGGTATCCCTGCGGTCCAGTCCAGCCAGGCCAGCGAGAGGAACTCCGTCTACATCGGTTTCGGTCAGGATCCCTTGGGAAACCAGGTCGAAGAGTATCTCAGAAGGACGCACGGCTTGGATGTGAAACGCTGTGCCCTGAAACCCAGGGCCGGCAGACAGCATGTCGATGACCTGTCGGATTGTCTGGATTGTTGCACTTTCGCCGTACTGGTCCCCGACCCCGAGGGGGAGGCCGAGGATGACAAGCCCTGGACGCGAGATAGGGTTCTTCGCGAGGCGGGCCTGTTCCAGGGCCGGTTGGGTCTTCACCGAGTAGTGTTAATGCTCCCCGAAGGGGTCAAAAAACTGGCAAATGTCGAAGGGTTGCAGTCCATCGATGTCCCCAAGGACCGCCTCTACCGCGCTCTGAAACAACTTGAGGTGTTGTTGAAGCGCGACGGGATCATTCCGTCGAAAGGCGAGGGCGGGCCTGAGGCTAGCGAAGACGTCGCCGTCTCCCCGGGTGACCCGCGCCTGATGAGCGGGATCCGAGAAGTGGTTATCGGGATCGGCGAAAACTGCTACAAACTGACCGCGGAGAGGGTTCCGCCGTTTTCACTCTCGCCCGATCTGACCCACATGTTCTCCTTTTTTGCCAGGAAGGTGGCCGTCAACGCAGCACAGGAAGTTGTAACTTGGGGGCCACTGAACAGCGCTATCGAAGGGACGACGGACAACATCGACGTACTACGATCCGGCCCTTCGTTGCGTAAAGCCCTGTCTGAATTAAACAACCGCCTGCAGGGAGAGTGGGGCGCTCCCCCGGACGGGCAGGCATGGATCATTAGCAAGAGAAAACAGGGGGCCTATCTGAATTTGAGTGTCCAATGGTCGGTGACCGATGACCTTAAACGAGACCTGACGGGCACCAATCTGTCTGTCTTCGGCCTCTCCACCCGGCCCCATACCCTCGAGGAAAATACGCCCCTGCGAGAGCAGCGTTTACCGTCACGCTCGCGCCGCGCTGGTTCGCGCGATCACGATGAAGAGGATGACGCGTAACGTTCCTCACCGTTCCTGAACGCACTTCAGCGTTACAATATCTCGCCACTCCACTTTTTTTCCTCGACTGCAATTCCAGACGTAAGTTCAATTCAAACAAGCCATTTACATCATAGCTTCCTGCTCTCCCCTCGTTCGACATCCTCTCTACACGGACATTTTTCAAGAGAGGTAGGGGTTGGGATTCCGACCTCCAACACTCGGAAAGGGAAGGGTCCGAAAACGTCGTTCGCCGTTGGACTGGGGCGGGAACGATGAGTCCGGGCCTTCACCTTGAAGCGGAGTGGCTGTCTGTCTGTTCCTTGTTTCCCAGTCTTTGCGAGGGTTTCACCATGACTCGTGAAGTGAGTCCGCCGACTGGCGGACACCTGGCAAGCGCGGCACTCCCGAGCGCTGCGGCCGGAGAAGGCAAGCTGTCCCTGCGGGGAGCGTTGCAGCGGGGGGCGATTCAGGGAGGCGGTGCGTTGGCTATCCAACTCAGCGCACTACAGACCGGCGCGCTGGCCACCCAGCAGGGCGCGGTCCAGAGCGGTGCGCTGCAGACCGGCGCGCTGGTCACCCAGCAGGGCGCGGTCCAGGCGGGGGCGGTCCAGCGAGGCGCTGTGCAACAGAGTGCGCTGGCTATCCAGCAGGGCGCGGTCGAGAACGGAACCCTACCGACCCAGGTCGGCGCGGTGCAGAACGGAGCGCTCTCAAGCGATCCGCTGGGGCCCGCGGTATAGAGAAGTCCGGTTCGGGGAGGCACGCCCGCCGGACGGCGGGCATGCCCTTCCCGGGCAGGCGGCAGCAGTCTTAACGGTAGGGAAGAGGCGAGGGACCGGGGATGTCCCCGGTCCTTCTTGATTCGCAGTTTGTGGCACTCAGGGCGACCGAGGGTTGGCGCCTTCCCCCGATGAAGTGGGGTAGAGTCCCTTCACCCCGACGCTCCAAGGAGAAACCTAATGACCACTACCAAGATTTCCCATGAAGCAACCGTCCGAAACGGCAACGGCGCCGTCCCGACGGTATCCGACGGAGCAACCGCTACGGCCAGTTGCAGGGCCGCACAGACAGCAATTCAGCAAGGCGTGATCGAAGTGCAACAGGGTGCGATCGCGATTCAGCAGGGCGCGGTCCAAGAAGGCATTCTGGCGATCCAGCAGGGTGCCATTTCGATTCAGCAGGCAACGCTACAACTCCAGGAGATCCCTGACAACGGCCTAGTGTTGCGTTCCTGCCTGAATGGTGTTGAGGTTCCGGACCCGACTTTTCACTATAACCGAGGGAATGCCTTGGCCAACCAGGGCAAACTGGACGAGGCCCGAGTCGCCTTCGAACGGACGCTTGAGTTGAAGCCAGACTTCCCGGAAGCATACAAAAACCTGGCCGATATTCACCTCAATCGGGGCTCATTCGACAAGGCCGTCGTGGCCTACCAGAAAGCCCTGACGCTCACCCCTGCCTACCGGGAGGCCGAGAATAATCTGGGCATCGCCTTCTTATCGCAGGGCGCGTACTCCCCGGCGCAAGAGACCTTCGGGCGCTTGCTCCGACGTGAACGTGGCTTGACCCGGGAAGAGGCGGCCCGATTCGACCCTGGCCGACCCGCCGCCAGCACCGCACCGGGGGGGCCGCTGAGCGCAGCGCCGTTCAAGCTCATCGACCGCATCGAGCAGTTCACCTACCTGCTCGCCCGCAAGAAGATCGACCCGTCCTTCCATGGACTGGTGGACCGTTACGAGGCTCTACGGCGAGAGATCGAAGCCGACCCCGGCCGGGTTCCGTACGCGCCACTTACGCCGCGTCAGCTTGAGCCGTTCTCCGGCTACTACGACAAGCTGGTCTACTATGAGGATGCTCCGCGCCTGGACGGACCGACCATGAACAATGCGCGCGATTACCGGGCTCTCGAGGAAGAGTATTTCCACACCCGAGCCCTGTACTTCGACGACTTCCTAACATCGGCCGCACTGGAGGAGCTGCGGCGATATTTCCTTAACTCGACGGTCTTCTTCCGCCACAGCGAGGCTGGCTTCGTCGGCTCGTACATGACCGAGGGTTTCAACTGTAGCTTGGTGTACCAGCTGGTCGCTGAGTTGCGCCAGCGCTTTCCCCGCGTCCTGCGGGACCGCCCGCTGAACAATATGTGGTGCTACCGCTACGGCAGCCGGGGTAGCGGCGTCAAGCCGCACAACGGCGATGGCTCGGTCACTGTGAACTTCTGGCTCACCCCCGACGAGGCGAACATGACCGCGGACGGCGGCGGGGGGATGGTGATGTACGACAAGGAGCACCCGCCCGACTGGGACTGGCTGACCATCAACGCTTGCAAGGATGACCCGGCCGTCGAGGCGCAAATCGCTGCCTACCTGGCCGACGCCCATTCCTTTACCATCCCGTACCGCTGTAATCGGGCAGTGCTCTTCCACTCGACGCTGTTCCATAAGACGGATCCGTTCCACTTCCGGGACGGCTACGAGAATCGTCGCATGAACATCACCATGCTTTTCGGGCGGCGGGGCCAGGAGAGCGCGGCCCTGAGGTAGGGCGGCAGCGAAAGCCCAATAGGGATGGCCTGCCAAACAGTGAGGTGAAGGGAAAAACCAAGACGGATCGAACCTGGGAAGGCAAGGAGCAGTTGCGAACCGACCTCTATGGCGGTCTGAAGGTCGCAGATTCGACCGCCGGGGTGTGGTGGTTCCAGGCTAACGCTGGGCCTGGCAAACCGCCGTGGTCCACCTGGATATTCCAGTGGACCGTTTCTGGAGGGGAGGCGCATGACCTTGGTGGCTGCGCTTCGACGGCGAGAGTGAGTGAACCGTTTCTCTGTGGGCTGCTTCAAGGCCATTAGGGCACAACATTGCCCACAGGTAGATCAAACTCTTAGGAGGAGAAAAACATGTCAAGCAACAACGGTAATCGCGAGGTGGATGCGGTAGTCGGAGGGACGGCCTGTGTCGCGGGCGTCAGTACGGGGCAGGCGGTAGCGGGTGCAGCGGCGAGCCACGCGGCAACCCACGGTACGGCGGCGGTCTGCTGCAAGGCAGCTGCGCTGGCCGCGGCGAATCCGGCCGCCCTCATCGGCTTGGCCGCTGTTGGATTCGGGTACCTGCTTTACAAGCTGATTGACGATTAATTCGCGCTGCGACAGGAGTCCGCAGGCAGAACGCGAAGAAGGTGAGGACGTAGCTAACTGGCTGTCGGTCGATCCCGTACTCGCGTCAGGAGCAAATTCGTAGGTTCAAGCATCTTTGGTATTGTTTCATTACGGTGTTCCCGCCCATGCGGGGAAAGGAGTGATGATGTCCGCGAGTCAAAGTAACTGCGGGTGCCAGGACACTAAAGGTGCGGACTGTACCGCGAGTGTCCTCACCAGTGCAGCAGCCGGAGCCGTCGTTGGTGGGGCTATTGCGGGACCCCCAGGGGCCGTGATCGGCGCGATCGGAGGCGCATTTGCCGGTCTCCGTGGGAGCAGCTGTCAAAATGACGGGCCTTGCTCCTGTCCTACGCCCCGTTCTTCGTAGGAAGTGTGCGCGCAATTGCCAGCATGCCAGGGTACCCCAAATAGACACTGTCCAGCATCTGGTTAGCATCTGTTCAGGTGCAACTGCGATGCGGAAGAAGACTCATCAGGCGCGAAGGCTCGACGGGAGGAGAATCTCGACCGGATCGCCGGGCAGACTCTGGGTGTGTTTACTTGGGATTTTGGTGCAACGTTTGATGCAGCACCGATTGATCTATCGTCGTAAGTCCTTATTTATCAAGTACACCTGGCAGGGCTCGAACCTGCAACCTTCGGTTCTGTAGACCGCGCTGCCTGTAGATTTCTTCGCGAAGTTCATCGACTGTTGTCTCTTTCGTGGACCCCACTTCGATGGCTCACCGCTGGGTTGGTCGAAGACGAAAAGAAGGAAGGCGATTTCTCAAATCACGGGCGGGTTATTGGGCAAAAAGTCTGCACGGAATATGCACAGAATCCGCACAGAATAACGCGCAAACCATGCACATTATGCGAAAAATGCTATCGTGCGGCCCTAGGAAACCCTTCGCAACCGAGCTGCGTGTTGTTATGTAAGTCCTTTCTGAATCTGGACATAATTATTGGATCGATAGACCCGTTGACAATGCCGCCGAACTGTCCGATTTCGCTGGCTTGGTTCTCGAAGCGATTCCACCAGTGCGGTCCCTCGCGGAACAGGGTGAAGGCGCCGCCAATCGGCCAGTAGAGCAAGCTCAGACGCAGCATCTGCCAGGTATGGCCGCACTCGTGGGCCAGCACCTCGCTGGCGCTGGCGAACGGCGAAGCGCCCGCGGCGGCGCGGCGGAGATGATCGCGAATTCGGCCGGCGGCCACCTCGACGGGGCGATCGTGCGAAGCCGGCTCGCTCACCTGTTCGCGCAGCACCTCCTCGGCGAAATCCCAGCCGACGGCAATGACCTCCGCCGTCCAGGTGATGCAGGTGCCGCGAAAGAGAAAGGCCGGCCAGCGGCTGTCGCTGTCGCGGCGGTGCGTGGCATGGACGCCGATAACGCGCCAGGCACTTTCGCTGCGTGCCTTGCCGTAGATCCGGAAACAGGGCGGGCCGCCCAGAAGGCGCACCGCGCTCGTGGCCAATCGATTGAACATGGGTAAGGTCGCATTAGCTCGGCGCGGGGGCCGCCGTTGACGCAAAGCGCTCCAGCAGTGCTTGTAATTCGCCGAAGTCCACCGGCTTGACCAGGTGAGCATTGAAGCCAGCTCCCTGCGAGCGACGCCTGTCTTCCTCCTGGCCGTAGCCCGTCATGGCAATCAACAGCGTGTCGCGCAAACCGAGATCTTGACGCAGCCGCCGCGCCACCTCCAAACCATTCAGCCGCGGCAAACCGATGTCCAGCACGACGATGTCCGGCGAGAGCTGCTGCGCCGTCTCCAAAGCCGTCTCGCCGTCATGAGCGGTCCGCACGTGATGGCCGAGCATTTGCATCAGCATGGCCAGGCTGTCGGCGCTATCTTTGTTGTCATCGACGATGAGAACACGCCGGCGAGCGGGGCTGGGTACGGGCTCCGAGCAAACATGGCTCGGGGCGCTTCCGCAGCCCCGCTCGCCGACCGGCGGTGGCTGCGGCATGATCGGCAGGCGAACCACGAACTCGCTGCCCCGTCCGCGTCCCTCGCTGAAGGCCTGCACCGTGCCGCCGTGCATCTCGACCAGGCGGCGCACCAGCGTCAGACCGATGCCCAGACCGCCCTGCGCGCGATCCAGCGTGTGCTCGACCTGCGTGAACGGCTCGAAAATCTTCGGCAGCATCTCAGGGGGAATGCCCATGCCGGTGTCGCGGACGCGCAAGACAACACCGACCGGCGAGACGCCGGTCCCACCGACATCACCGACCGGCGAGACGCCGCTCCCACCGACATCACCGACCGGCGAGACGCCGCTCCCACCGACATCACCGACCGGCGAGACGCCGGTCCCACCGACAACACCGACCGGCGAGACGCCGGTCCCACCGTCCTGCCGCTCGACAGTCAGCCCAATGCATCCCCCTTCCTCCGTGTACTTGGCGGCATTGTTGAGGAGATTGAGAATCACCTGCGTCAGTCGCGTGGCGTCGGCCTCGACGACGACCGGCTCGTTGGGCAGGCGGACCTCGAAGCGATGCCGCCGCGCCTCCAGCAGCGGCCGGCTCGCCTCAACGGCCTGCGATACCACCTCCGCCAGATGCACGGCTTGTTTGCGGAGATTGATCTGGCCGCGCGTGATACGCGACACGTCGAGCAGATCGTCCACCAGACCGGCCAGCTGCCGCGCCTGGCGATCGATCACCGCCAGCATGGCACTCACTTGCTCATCGCTCGACGCCATCCGCTGAAGGACCTGGACGGCATTGCGGATCGGTGCCAGCGGATTGCGCAGCTCGTGGCCGAGCATGGCCAGGAACTCGTCTTTCCGCCGGTCGGCTTCCTTGAGCATCTCCTCGGCTCGTTTCTGTTCCGTGACATCCACGGTCACGCCGTCGAAGTGCCGCGCCTGGCCGCAGGCGTCGAAGAAAGTCTGGCCAATGGCGCGAATCCAGCGTGTCCCGCCGCCGGGGAGGAGCACGCGATATTCGATGTCGTAGGGATCGCCATGCTCGACGGCGCGGGCGACAGTCTGGCGCGTGCGCTCGCGGTCGTCGGGATGCAGGCACTCGTAGAAGCGATCGATGGTGACGGGCGTATTCAGGGGGACGCCGAAGTGCCGTTTGCAGTTGTCGTTCCACAGCAGCTCCTGGAAAGGCAAGTCACAATACCACAGGCCAAGGTTGGTGGCTTCGACGACCAGATCCAAACGACGGCGGCTCAGCCGCAGGGCTTCCTCCGTCTCGCGCAGGGCACGTTCCTTGCGCTTGCGCTGGGCGATCTCGGCTTCCAGCTCGTGTTGACGGCGCACAGCCACCTGCGCGCGGGCGTGCGACTCGACGAGCTGGCGCTCGGTGCTGACCTGTTTGAGGACGCGCTCGACGGCGGGCAGAAGATATTCCAGATATTCCGGCGTTTTGAGGACGAAATCACGGACGCCGGCGCGAAGGGCTTGCAGCAGCAGCTCGTCCTCGCGCAGGCCCGTCACGAGGATGGCCGGCACATCCACACCGCGGGCCTTCAGGCGGCGATACAGCTCCAGGCCGCTGACGCCGCCGGGCAGCTTCTGATCGAGAATGAGCAGATCGAGTCCGTCCTGGGCGGCGCGCTGGGTGGCCTCCTCGGCGCTGGCCGCTACATGGACGGTGTAGCCGGCGCGCTCCAGCCGACGCTGCTGCAAGCGGGCCAGGCCAAGGTCGTCCTCGACGATCAGCAGGGTGGCTCGTATGGGTTGGTCCATCTATCCTCCGTGGGAGGCGGGGCCGGTCTGCGGCACTCGGACAACTTGCAAGAACAGCCCCAGGCGTTTGATGGCCTCGATGAAGTCGGCATACTCAACCGGCTTGGTGACATACACGCTGCAACCCAGCTGGTAACAGCGCTCGATCTCGCGCGGATCGTCCGTGGTCGTCAGCATGATGACGGGAACGGCAGCGGTGCGCGGGTCGGCCTTGAGCCGGCGCAGCACCTCGACCCCGTCCACGCGCGGCATGTTAATGTCCAGCAGGAGCAGGACGTTGTTGGGCGGCGTCCGCCCGGTGTACGCGCCTTCGCCGCGAACGAAGTCCAGCGCTTCCTGGCCGTCCTTGACGCGGACGAAGCCGTTGACCAGGCCGGCCCGTTCCAGGTTGCGATGGATCAACGTCGCGTGTCCGTCATCGTCCTCGGCCAATACTATGTGGATCGGCTCTGCGGCCATGTCGTTATCTCTCCCGATTCGGAAACTTTCGCTGTTTCGCTGCGCCCTCGGCCGACAGGCTCCCGTTGGCGCCGGCAGCAGGTTGGTCGGACGCCGGCAAGGTCAGGAAAAACGTGCTGCCCTCGCCCACCGCTGACTCGACCCAGATTCGTCCGCCATGCCGTTCTACCATGCGGCGAACCAGAGGCAAGCCGATGCCCTCGCCCGGCGCCGCCGTCGGATGCAAGCGCTGGAAGGCGAGAAAGATCTTCAGCAGGTGGTCCGCCTCGATCCCTAAACCGTTGTCCTTAACATAATAGGGCTCTCCGCAAGCTTTGCTGATTTTTGTCATTTGCACAGGAACGTAGAATAGAAGAAGGCGCTCGCCCGTTGCTTGCTTACGGAGGCTGAGCCATGAACGAGAATGCTCTCCTGA
>Ga0335075_10003085_pt1 | contig 26630 bp, 22 predicted proteins | sample Lox_Sample_24_FD_206723 | JGI IMG/M metagenome (GOLD analysis project Ga0335075, IMG submission 206723) | Soil microbial communities from Loxahatchee National Wildlife Refuge, Florida, United States - Lox_Sample_2.4 | ecosystem: Environmental > Terrestrial > Soil > Wetlands | place: USA...
CCGTATAGAACAGGATGCGCTCGGTCGCCGTCGTTTTTCCGGCGTCGATATGCGCCATGATCCCGATGTTCCGGCAGCGATTTAATGGTACCTGACGAGCCACGTTAATCCCTCAATCCGTTGGGCGGGCTGAAGCCCGCGTTGAACTTAAACTTGCGATCCGCCGTAAATTTCGGCCGACCCTCGATGCCGCTTCACCGGACTACCAGCGGTAGTGCGCGAATGCCTTGTTGGCCTCGGCCATGCGGTGTACGTCTTCCTTCTTCTTCATCGCAGCACCACGGCCATTGGCCGCATCCAGCAGCTCAGCGGAGAGCTTATCGATCATGCCCTTTTCGCCGCGCGCACGGCCATAGCTGACAAGCCACCGGATGGCCAGCGAAGTGCGCCGCTCCGGATTCACTTCAATAGGAACCTGGTAGTTCGCGCCGCCCACGCGCCGCGTCTTGACCTCGAGCAGCGGCTTGCAGTTCTCGACCGCCTTCTTGAAGAGGGTGAGCGCGTCGGCGCCGCCCTTTTGCTCAAGGTTCTGCATGGCGGTGTAGAAGATGCTCTGCGCCGTCGACTTCTTGCCACCCCACATCATGGAGTTCACGAACTTGGTGACCAGCGTAGAGTTGTAAACAGGGTCGGCAGCGACCTCACGCTTGGCGATATGACCTTTTCTCGGCATAAATCTCTAATCTCTCTCAGGACTGGACATCCAGGTGACCGCGCCTTTGGCGCATCTCTCCCGACTCCAGCCGGTTCTTAATTATTTCTTGGCACCCGCAGCTCCAGCCTTGGCGCGCTTCGCGCCATACTTGGACCGGCTCTGCGTCCGCTTGACCACGCCCACGGAGTCCAGCGTGCCGCGCACGACGTGGTAACGCACGCCCGGAAGATCCTTTACACGGCCTCCACGAATGAGCACAATGGAGTGCTCCTGGAGGTTGTGACCCTCGCCCGGGATGTAGGACGTGACCTCAATGCCGTTGGTCAGACGAACGCGGGCGACCTTGCGAAGGGCCGAGTTCGGCTTCTTGGGGGTCTGCGTGTAGACGCGGGTGCATACTCCGCGGCGCTGCGGCGATCCCTGCAGAGCGGGAGAGGCCGTCTTGTACCGCGGCGCGGTCCGGCCCTTCCTTACTAGTTGACTGAATGTTGGCAAACCATGCTCCTTACCAAACCAAACCGTTTCAATTTCCGGCGCGACCGGGACCCGCTTCGCACACCCACCGTGACGCACAACGCGCCACAGGTGCGAAGTCACAGGATTCCTGCTTCGCGTCTGCCTTACTCAAATCCCAGACGAGAATCGCGACGGTGGCCGCGCGCAATTTCAAAGCCGTCTTGCGACAGGCTTTATAAACTGGCCAACTCCGTTTCGCTGATTCCGGCCCGCATAGCCCGCCAAGGTAGCGGGTGTCGCGGACTCCGATGCGATCCGTCCCTGCCATCTTTCGGCAGAGATCTCACAGACTCTATTGAACCCCGACTTACCAGCCGCTGGCTGTTCTGTGATTTTGTTCGCGGCTATCCGGCCAGCGCCATTACATAAGCACAAAACCGTCAAAGTCGGCGAACCTTCTAAGATTAGCAATTCGGGAACCCCTCGTCAACGGATAGGCCGTTTTTGCGGGAAATTTTTTGGACCGGTCGCCGTGCGCCGAGTGAAACAGCGAACGGACAGGCGGTGGGTGCCCACTTTCGTCTTTTCTGTTTACCTTATACCCTGATTGCTATGAAAATTCGCTGTCTGCTGCTGGCGCACCTCTGCGCCACCTTCCTTGTGGTTCCCGTATTCGGACAAACTGCCAACAATCCCGCATCCGGCGTGGTGAACAACGACCAGAGAATCCCGGCGATCATTCACTCGCTGGAGAAGGTGAAGTACATCCGCGAGACGCAGCTTTCGCCCGACGGGTCGCAGATTGCCTGGACGGTCGGCATGGAGGGGATCTTTGTAGCTCCGCTAAGCGATCCCGCGAAGGTAGAGCACATTACAGCGTGCCCGAATGGGTTGGCGGGCGAGGAGGGCGGGATTGCCTGGTCGCCGGACTCGAAGACGTTGGCTTTCTTCTCTGATTGCACGCCGGACCACAAGACGGCGATTTTTACAGATGAAGTTGGATCGGGCGCAGCAGCCCACATGCTGGTCGAGTTGGACGGATACACGAAGAGCCTGACCTATTCTCCAGACGGCAAATATCTGACCTTCCTTTATGTCAAAGGCGCGACCCGGCCTTCAGGGGCGCTGGCGGCGATGAAGCCTCCGGCAGGTGTGATCAGCGTGGAAGACATTGAGGTTCAGCGGGTTGCAGCGGTAAATGCACAGAGTGGCGACTTGGCGCAGGTAACTCCTGCAAACCTGCACGTTTACGAGTTTGACTGGTCACCGGATTCGAAGAAGCTCGCCTACATCGCCGCGAAGCCGCCGGGCGAAGACAACTGGTGGACTGCGAAGTTGTACGTGCAGCCAGTGATACCGGGGTCACGACCCGTGGCTGGCGGCCGGGCGGCGTTTGATCCGGCGGTACTCTTTGACCCAAACACGACGACGGACAACTTGCACGGCTTGCAAATTGCGGTCCCGCGCTGGTCTCCCGACGGAAAAGAAATCGCCTTTATCGGCGGCCTGATGTCGGACCAGGGAGCGACGGGCGGAGACATCTATGTGATTCCGTCGACGGGGGGATCCGCGCGGGACATTACACCGGACTCGACCCGCACGGCGTCATGGATTCACTGGCTGACGAGCTCGAACCTGCTGGTGACATGGATCAAGGACGGCGCGGTCGAGCTGGGTGAGATTAGTCCCTCGAACGGCAGAACGCTGGCGAACTATGGATTGCTTAACGGAGGGATTGGTAACGGACGTCTGCTCCTCGGGGTTTCCGTGTCCCGCAACGGCGAGGTCGCATATGTGAAGAGTTCATTTGAGTCTGCGCCCGAGGTTTATGCGGGCCAGTTGGGCGCTACGATCGAACAGATCACTCATCTCAACGACGCGCTCAAGCCCTTCTGGGGCAAGGCAGAGTCGGTGAGGTGGACCAATGAGGGATTCCATGTGCAGGGCTGGCTTCTGTATCCCGCGAACTACAACCCGGCCAAGAAGTACCCGCTGATCGTATATGTGCATGGCGGGCCAGCATACGCGAACATGCCGCGCTGGCCATATCCGGGCTATGGACCGGTGCCGTTTTCGGCCCTGGGATATTTTGTATTGCTGCCGAATCCGCGCGGAAGCTACGGCGAAGGCGAACGGTTTACGCAGGCCAACCGCAAGGACTTCGGCTATGGCGACCTGCGAGATATTCTCGCGGGAGTGGACACCGTCATCAAAAGCCACAACGTCGACCCTAATCGCGTGGGCATCACAGGCTGGAGCTACGGCGGATTTATGACTATGTTCGCGATCACTCAGACACACCGCTTTAAGGCTGCGGTGGCCGGCGCGGGATTATCAGACTGGTTGAGCTACTACGGCGAGAACTCCATTGACGAGTGGATGATTCCCTACTTCGGGGCGTCGGTATATGACGATCCGGCGGTGTATGCGAAGAGTTCGGCAATCAACTACATCAAGAATGCCAAGACACCGACGCTGATTGTGGTGGGCGACCGGGACGGGGAATGCCCCGCGCCGCAGTCGTTCGAGTTCTGGCACGCGCTGCGATACGAGCATGTGCCAACGGAGCTGGTGGTATATCCCGACGAAGGGCATGGGTTCTCGAAACCGACAGACCGTATTAACGTTCTGGAGCGGGCGCTGGGGTGGTTTGACGAGTACATGCCTTAGAAGCAGCTAAGAAGCCGTCAACGGAAAAGGGAAATGCGGTCAGAGCACCCTGCGGCGCAGGCTAATCAACAGCTTGGCGGTGGGCAGGACAGGTGGAATGATCCTGCCACGCGCCAACCCGGCAGACTGTTTATGTGCTAATCTCCCGGTTGCTTTTTCGCTGACCGCTCTTTAGCTGACCGTATTTTCGCTGTTGCTATCAGCCGTTCTTAGTTTTAGGAGCGATGGCGAACTGCAACTGCGTTCCGCTGCGTAGATCAATGTTGCGGTCCTTGCTGCTAAAGACGCCGGAGACCGAGCTTTGCACGGCGCTTCGCATGGCGACATGGCTCAGTGTTCCAGGCTCCTGATCGACCTTCTGGTCGTATGAGATATAGTGCGAATGCAGACCGATGTACGGGCCGCCTACCCCGGTGTAGTCATAGGAGTTCCAGCTGCTGGTTGGATAGGCGCCGAGAAGGGTCGCCTTGATGGGTATGACGTGTCCGTTGCGCAAACGTGCCTGGTTGAACACCACGCTGATCCTGGACGGGCCGTTATTAATTGATGGTTGCACATGCGCAACCTTACCCAGAAGAACTGTACCCTTGGGCAGTTCCATGGCGTCAGCGGCTTTTACGTTGCCGGTAAGTTTGGCAGTGAGACGCTCGCCGAGCCGGGCGTTTTTCGAGTCGAGGCGCGTGGTGAGCAGAGCATTTGCACTCACAAGCTTGAGGTGGCCAGCGGAGGTCGTAGTAGCTGCATGGCTGGGCAGGGGAACAAAAAGAACGGCGAAGAAAGCAGCAGCGGCTGCCACGGTCGATTTCCGTAAAAGAGACGACTGAAAAGGAATTGCCTTCATTGTTTTTCACTCCCATTCGCAGGACCTGCGGAGACTGCCGACTGCAAGAGGCAGACTGGCCCTGGCTGTTCGCTTGCACCGAGCGATAATGCGACGGCAGAGCATAAAAAGCTGCGTGCGAACCCAAGCGGGCTCCAGTACGCACCTGCCGCCGAGAGACGTGCCACTATTTGCTTTGACGCGAGGATGCGGAAACAGTTGGCATGAAGGCGCTAAAGAGGCCGGAAGACGTGATTTTACGGGTTCGCCGGCGATACCTTGAACCCTTGCCTTTTGTTACACTCTCATCCATGCAGCGGTTTCTCGCCCTTCTTGCTTTACTTGTCCTTTCCTTCCCAGTAGGACTCTCAATGACAGGTTGCCTTACTCCAGTAGGCAACTATTGCAACGGCCTTGGTTATGGCCCGAAGACCACGGATGTCGCTTCGATCACCCTTCAGCCTGAGACGACGGGTTTGTCTTTAGCATGGGGGCAGACCACGCAGCTCGGCCCGCCAACGGCATACACCTGCAAAGGGGCCACGGCGACCGTTCCAAAGTACAACTACGGCAGCAGTAATTTGCTGCTGGCCGACGTTTCACCGGCGGGCGCGGTTTGCGGAGGCACCTGGAACCGCAACAGCCCGGGCGGCATCGCCGATTACACAATTTGCACTCCACCGCCGGGATCCAGCTCTGAGACCTGCACGTCGACCAGTTGCGGCGTTGTGCAGATGACCGTGGCGGCAGGTGGAGTTTCGAGCAATCCGGTGCCCGTATATGTGCATCCGCCCATAACGTCTATATCCCTAACATCGGCGGCAGAGAATGCCTGCTATTCGCAAAACACGTCGGGACCTGTGTTCAGCGTGTTTCCACCGTCGGGGGGAGGCTCTCCAACTGTCCAGGTGCTGGGCCCGAACGGAGTCGCGATCCCAGCGGCATATGTGGGGACGATTACCTATACGGCCACGACGGCAAGCGTGGTGAACATCAACAATACAAGCGTGACAGGCACGGGCGTAAATGGCGCGACCACGGCCAACATGCCGGGTGCAACGATCATCAACGCGAGCGTGTCTCAGACGAGTTCTGGATCGGCGGCCGGGTACTTCTACACCTGCCCGCCGGCATCGATCGCGCTTTCGATCAACGGAAACAGCTCAGGGCCGATCACGATCAAGACGGGCACTCCGCTGAACATCAACGCCGTCATTCAGGACACGAAGGGGGCAACACTGAACGGCCTCGCGCTCGACTACACTGCGACCGAGCCGCAGGAGTTCAGCATCAGCTCTCTGGGACAGGTGAGCGCGTTGTGGCCCGGGGATGCTTCAATTAACGCGATCTGCCAGCCGACGTCGTGCAATCCTGCGCCGATCAGCCAGATTGGGGTGTTCGGAACAGGTCAGCCGGTTGTAAGCAACACGCTGAAAGTTACATCCCCCGGCGTCAACAGCAACATTCTGTGGATGGCTTCGACGCAATCTCAATTCTTCTCGTCGATCGACCTGACGACCGGCACACCGAGTTCGCCGGTGCGTCTGCCGTATCCCCCGAATTCGATGGTGATGGACCAGGCGGGGACGACACTTTACTTCGGCAGCTATCGCGAACTGATGGCTTTCAGCGCAACGAACAACCAACTGTCGAAGGAAGACACTTCCGTTCCGGGCGTGGTGCTGGCGGTTTCACCGGACGGAACAAAGCTGATCATCAACGATCAGCTCCGCAAGGTGATCTATCTCTACTCGACCTCCGGCGGCATCACGAGCAGCATTGGCGGTGTGGCGACGCGGGCGGCGTTTTCTCCCGACGGCAAGAACGTGTATGTGGTCGGGCCGAATGCGCTGTATGTGTATAACATCGCCACCGGCTGGAGCACCTACACGCAGGGCACCAATCCGGCGGGTCCGACGCAGCCGAACACCACGAGCTGCAACCTCGACAACAACACACCGGGCTCGGGAACATACGATCCCTTCTGCGGGGCCGGCTTGGCGATCACCGTGCCCAGCATTGGGCCGTTTGTCTCCGGCTCGCCGACAACCGCATGGGGATTCTGCCCGAACACGACCAACGCCTCGGAGCCTGTGTACTACCCACAGGCGGCGAGCGTACCTGTCCAGACAGACCAACTGGCGGCGACCGATGACGGCCTCCACATTCTGGGCGCCGATGCGAAGGACAATGAGCTGACGGACTTCAGCGTCAACATTCCGACAGGCGCGTGTCCGGCGACGAACACAGGCATCACGCTGAATCCGGCCTTCAACCAGATTCCGCTGGGCATAACGGCGTCGGAGGTCGATCAGGTGGTTTCGTCCCCGACTTCGCAGCTGGCGTTCGTGACGTATAACTCTCCGACGGCGACGGGCGTGCTCCCGTACTATGTACCTTCGACGAATGCGGGCTCGCCGGGAACGATGTCGAGCGTGCAACTGTCAGGCTCGGCACAGTCGCCTGTTGCAGGGATCTTCTCACCGAATGAGACGATATTTTTCGTGAGCACGTCAGGCGACGACCTGATCCACTTTGTGAATACCAGCACGCTGCAGGACACGCAGACCATCAATCCGGGGCTGCTGGACGCGAGCGGCAATCCTGTACCTGTACAAATGATGGCCGTGAAGCCGCGCTCGACGCTGCAGTAGCGGGGAAGGTGCGAATATAGAGGCCCGTCTGACTGGCGGGCCTTTTGGTTTTTCGGCAAGAAACAAAGGAGTCGACTGGTGGTGAATGCGCGCGACCGGCGCTTCGTGCGTCATTCAGCGGTAACCGGGTCGATCATGGTAACTATCTCGGAGATGCGGTTTGCCGGGAAGCCGCCCTGCGACGCGTGCTCCCGAATCAACTGCTCGCTGGGCGCAATGTAGATGCAGTAGATCTTGTCCTGGGTTACGTAGCTATGGACCCACTGAATTGAGGGCCCGAGGTTGCGCAGCACACCGCAGGATTTTTGCGAGACAGCCTGCAACTGGTCCGCGGTGAGACTCCCCGCACCGGAAATGTCGCGCTCGATGACAAACTTTGGCATTGCATCTCTCCCTTGCCTTCGAAATGCAGAGGCGGAGCGATGACGGATGCCTCTTGTTCAGCCTTCGCCGAATGGCCAATTATTACCCCAAACAGTTGCGCAACGCCAGCCCTTTTGGCGCGGAGGGACCGACGGTTGAGCCTTAGTTAGGAACAACAGGCAGGATGATATGCGAGGCGGAATAGATCTTCTGCGTGGCCTTGATGTAATCCTCCGGCTCTGCCGACATGATATTGGGCACGAAGGTTTGCGGGTTGCGGTCGTAGAGTGGGAACCAGGTGCTCTGCACCTGGACCATGATGCGGTGGCCCTTGAGGAAGACGTGGTCGGCGGCGTGGAGGCTGTACTTGTATTCCTCGACCTTGCCGGCAGGGATCGCGTGGGGATCCTCGAAGCTGGTGCGGTAGCGGCCGCGAAAGATTTCTTCGGCGATCATAAGCTGGTAGTTGTTCATCCGCTCTTCTTTTGCGTCCGGCGGATAGACGTCGATGAGTTTGACGACCCAGTCGCTGTCGGTGCCGGAGGTTGAGGCGAAGAGGTCGGCGATGACGTTGCCGGTGACAGTGACGTCGTTGGCGAGGACAGACGTCTCCCATACAGCGACGTCGCTGCGATGGTCGTAGGGGCGCTGGTCCTGAGCCAGCCACGCATACCATCTCGAGCCTGTGGGAGCGTAGGTTGCCTCAATCGGTCGCTTACGGTAGTTCACCGCATCGGCGGGGTCTGAGATGTATTGGGTGAAGGCATTTGCGTCAGCGGGTCTGGTGAAGGTGAGCGTGTGGTCAGACGCGAGATAGAGATTGCGTTCGACAGCGTTGCTGGGAGGCCATGCGTTGTAGCGCATCCAGCGGTCGGTCCCTGTCTGAAAGCTGGCGACGTCTTTAAGATTGAAGCTTGGGCGGCCCTTAAGGTAGTGCGCGAAGAACGGCGCCTCGATATTTTTGCGGAACCAGTCGCCGGTAGCGGAGCCGAAGTCGACCACGCCCAGATGGCGCGTCGTGCGGACCCACTCGCCGTGGTTCCACGGACCGAGCACCATGAAGACCTCATGCTTTGTGTCATGCGGCTTCAGAACGGCGTACTGCTCCTGTGGGCCCCACATGTCTTCCTGGTCCCAGTAGCCGCCAACCTCGAGCGTGGGGACGGTGACTTGCGTGAGGTGCGGCTGGACGGCGCGCGAGCGCCAGAACTGGTCGTAGGCGGGGTTGTGCAAAAACGCCTGCCATGTCGGCAGATGAGTAAGGCTGCCTTCCTCGCCGGCCTTTGCCGCGCAGCCGGCGTTAAGGAAGTAGGTATATGCGTCCTCGTCGAGCTTGCTGAAGGCATTCTCCTTGCTGGACTCCATGCCGAGGACGTAGTCGTAACCGTAGGTCTCGCGGAATGCGCCGTTGTGGAAGAAGTCATCGCCGAGCCAGACGTCGGTCATGGGCGCCTGCGGCGAGATTGCTTTGACGGCGGGGTTGGGATCGATGCCGGCCTCAGCTGCAAGGAAGCCGGGATATGAAATGCCGACCACGCCGACGCGTCCGTTGTTGTTGGGTACGTGCTTGACGAGCCAGGCCACGGTGTCCCAGGTGTCGGTGCTTTCGTCGATCCACTTGGGGTTGCTGGACTGCGGATCGTGGTGCGGGGCGATAGGGCGCATCATGACAAATTTGCCCTGCGAGCCATAGCGTCCGCGAATGTCCTCGAAGACGAAGATGTACCCCTCCGGGGCCATAATGTTGAAGGCCTCATTCACTGTGTCGGAGTTGGCCCAGTCTGATCCGTAAGGGCTGCGGTCGAGAATGAAGGGCAGCGGTTCCGTCTGGTGAGCGGGGTACAGAATGATTGCGTGCAGCTTGACGCCGTCCCGCATGGGGATCATGACCTCTTCGCGCGAGTAGGAGCGGAAGTGGTTGTGCACCGGCGTGTCGCTGATTCTGGTCGCGGTTTCGACAGTGACACCCGGCGTATAGCCCTTCTCTTCGCGCTTGAAGCCGGTGACTGCGCCCGCGACGTTGAGCGTGAAGATGTAGCGCGACTTGCCGTCGAGTGTGACGAATGCATTGTCGCCCTGCGGTGCGAGGGGTGTGGCAGCCAGGCGGGCCCACTCGACGGTAAGGTGGTCCCCGGCGGGAAACACGGAAAGCACAATCTCAGGCTCGTCGGTGAATCGGTACTGCCCGGCATAGCGGTCGAGGTTGTTGGTTGAAGTTCCCAGCGCAGAGACCGCTGGAGAAACTACAAGAAGAAGCCCGAGCACCGCTGCACGCACCATCCGCTACCCCTCCTTGACAGCAGGAAACCAGTTTAGCGGAGTCGGCGTGCACCGTTACTCCGGGCTGGTGTAGAGGCCGAGCTCGGTGAGCGCAATGGACACAGGCGATTGCGCGATGCGCAGGCGGACATGATGGGTGGTTACGGAGCTGTTAAGGCGCAGAAGACGGCATATTCCGACGCTGGTTCCCTGCGCGACCTGGGTCCAATTGCCGCCCTGTCGGGCATCGATTGCAAAGGATTCGATGCGCTGGCCGAGCGCAGTGAACTCGCACAGCCGGATGATGTTGAAAGTAACCGAAATCGGGAGATCAAGAGTGAGATCGGGCCTAGTGATGTCGTCGTCAGTGGCCCAGTAGGTCGTGGGATTGCGGTCAAGCAGGTTGGCGGGGCCGAAGCGGCGATTGCCGCCGCGTACGTTGGACGGGTGCAGCCGGGCTTTTTCAGCGAGGTTGTCCGCGAAAGTGGATTCGACAAGCTTGTGAAAGCCCTTGAGCGAAGCGACGTCCTCCGGCGAGAGCTGCCCTTTTGTGTTGGGTGGTACGTTGAGCAGCAGGCTCGCGCCGCGTCCGATGGACTCGTAGTAGAGGTCAAGAAGCTGCTGCGGGGTTTTGACCTGCGAATTTTGCGACTCATGCCAGAACCACCCCGGCCGGATGGAGACGTCGCACTCGGCGGGCATCCAGTGGGTGCCATTCAGCGTGCCAGTCATGAGCTGTTCGCTTGTGCCTCCATCAACGGAGTTGTCTGGTGAGAAGGTGGCCCAGCAGGTTTCGCCCGCAATGCCGTTTTCGTCGCCAACCCAGCGGATGTCTGCATTCTTGTCTCCTCCGTGGATGACGGCCATTGGCTGCAGGCGGCGCACGATGGCGAACGTGCGAGGCCACTCGTAGTAGGTATGGGTGTCGATGTGGCGCTTTTCGCGTGCGCCGCCATAGTAGCCCGTTCCGCCGTTGGCACCGTCGAACCAGACCTCAAAAACCGGGCCGTAGTTGGAGAGCAGTTCGGTGACCTGTTTGCGGTAGATAGGCAGATAAGCCGGGGTGCCATAGGCGGCGTTGTTGCGGTCCCACGGAGAGACATACACGCCGAACTTGATCCCGTGACGACGGGCGGCTGCGGAGATGTCGCGCACGACGTCTCCCTTGCCGTTGCGCCATGAGCTGTAGGCGATCGAGTGTTTTGTGGTCTTGGTGGGCCACAGGCAAAAGCCGTCATGGTGCTTGCAGGTAAGGATAACGCCTTTCATCCCGCCAGCCTTCATGGCAGTTACGATCTGGTCTGGGTCGAAATCGGTGGGGTTGAAGACGTCGGGATTCTCGTTGCCGTATCCCCACTCCTTGTTCGTGAAGGTGTTCACGCCAAAGTGGAGGAAGCCGTACGTTTCCATGCGCTGCCAGTGCAGCTGGCGCGCGTTGGGGAATGCTCCGTAGGGAGCGGCGGCTGCGACCTCTCTCGCATGAAGATATGTTCCACCAAGGGCCAGGACCGAACCGGCTACGAAGTCGCGTCGTGTTGTCTTCATCAGGAAGCCAGGGCACCTCTGCTTTTAGCCTATTGCATAGCTGGCCGGGCAAGAAGTGTCGGGGCAACTCTCCTGCGTACCTGCCGCCGGGTGGTTCCTAAGGACCCATCCCGCAACTACGAGCACAGGGGCCGGTCCTGGCTCGATCTCAGCGAGCGCATCGAGACTCGTCACCGTGATCCGCTGATCGGGCTGCGCTGCCCGCGAAATTGCCGCGCAGGGCAGGTTGCCCGGAAGGCCCTGCGCGCGCCAGTCTGCGGCCAGCGCAGAGAAGTCCCTGCCAGGCATGTACACGATGCGTGTGGGCTCGGAAATTGCAGGAGGGCCGCCGGTGGCGTGATGTCCGCTTGAAAAATGCACGCTCGACGAGGCTCTGCGATCCGTGAGCGAGAGGCCCAGCGCTGCTGCGGCGGCAAAGGCCGCAGTAATCCCAGGCACGACCTCAAACTCAACATCTGCGTCGCGAAGCGCGTCAATCTCTTCAGCAGCGCGGCCAAAAACGAGCGGGTCTCCGCTTTTAAGGCGCACAACCGAGCGGCCTGCTTGAGCGTTGGCGATCATGAGGGCGTTGATCTCGGCTTGCGTGATCTTCTTCGTGCCGCAACGCTTGCCGACATTTTGTGTGAAAGCTTCGGGATTTGCCAGTCGAAGCACCGCGGCGGGAACCAGATCATCCGTGAGGACGACATCTGCCGTGGCAAGCAGACGCGCGGCGCGATTGGTGAGAAGATCTGGATCGCCGGGTCCGGCGCCCACGAGATAGACGCGGCCCTTGGCTGCCCGACCGATGGCGATGCCGCGTGCCTCGCAGGTTGGGGAGCCGCAGACTTGGCGCTGGGCGAGCTGGTGAAGAAGGAGCTTGCGATCTTCTCCAGGGGAGATGCTGGCGAGGATTTCACGGCGCAGGCGGCCGGTCTCTTCGAGCCAGGGCCCGAGGTTGTGGGACAGCTGCGCGTCAATCTCTTTCCTGAGACGTTGCGCGAGTGCAGGGCTTTCGCCCGCTGTGGAGATGGCGATCTGCAGATCGCCACGCGCGACTACGGAACCGAAGTAGAAATCGCAGTGCGGGGGGTCATCGACCGAGTTGCATAGGATGTTGCGCTCGACAGCGGCATCGTAGACAGCGGCGTTGACATCGGGATTGTCGGTTGCGGCAATGACAAGAAAAATGCCGTCCAAATCGGACGCAGACCACGCCCGCTCGACAAGCGCGATCCGATCCTCATTCGCCAGGGCAAGAATCTCCTGGTGAACGCGCGGAGCAATTACGCGCACGTCCGCCTGTGCGGCGAGGAGCGATGGGATTTTTTCAAGCGCAACCCTGCCCGCGCCCACCACGAGGCAGCGACGCCGCGCAAGTTTGATGAATGCGGGAAACAGGCTCATGACACTGTGGCCGGAACTTCGGCCCCCTCCAATAACTCCTTCAAGTGCAATACATCGTGACGTGCGAACCATGACCGGAGGTTTTCGCCGTGACCACGGTCCGCAAGATAGCCGTGCAGCAGCCGTTCTATGGCCGCCGGGACCTCGCTCGCTGGAACACGGTAACCTGTGGGACGGGCGAATCCCGCGTGCTCGCCAAGCGCACCCCCTAGCGAGAAGTTAAAGGCATCAACCATTTCCCCGTTGTACTTCGCCTTTTTGCCTTCAAGACCGATATCGGCAATCCATGCCTGCCCGCAATTGTTGGGGCAGCCGGTTACGTGCAGGCGAAGCTGCTGGTCGAAACCAGGAAGGCGTTCCTCCATCTCCTCGACGAGCCAGCGCGCAAATCCCTTGGTTTCGCTGATCGCCAGCTTGCAAAACTCAGTGCCGGTGCAGGCCACGGTCCCGCGCCAGAATTCAGAGCCTTCTACGCGCAAGCCGATCTTATGCAACTCGTCGACCAGTACGCGGGCATTCTCAGTACGGATGTTCACAAAAATAAGGTTCTGCATCACGGTGGTGCGCAGTTCGCCGCCGTTCGCGCCATAACGGTCGGCCAGCTCAGCCGCCGCAGTCAACTGATCGCCGGTAATGCGGCCGCGCAGCACAGATGCGCCGACGTAGCTGAGGCCGGGCTGCTTCTGCGCATGTACACCCGCGTGGTCCCGCAGGCCGTCGGGCGGAAGCTGCTCTGCGGGCGCAGGATCGAAGGTATATCCAAGGCGTGTTTCCATTTCTTCCAGGAAGCTTTCCGCCGTCCAGCCCTCACGCAGGAAAAGATACTTCATGCGCGCGCGGTCGCGGTTCTCACGAAGGCCTTGCTGGTCGCGGAAGATTTCGGCGATAACACGAGCGACATCCAGAGCCTGCTCAGGGCGAACAAAGGCATTGAGTTTTACGGCAAGATGCGGCTCCTTCGAAAGACCACCGCCAACGCGCACGGCATAACCTACCTCGTCTCCATTCCCAGCTTTGCGGCGAACAGCGGTGAATGCGACATCGTTGATTTCTGGATAGCAGCACCAGTTAGCGCAGCCGGTGGCGCAGATCTTGAACTTGCGCGGCAGGTTGACGAAGTCGTTGTTGCCGGTGAGGGCGCGGGCGATCTCGCGGGCGATAGGGGATGCGTCGGTGATCTCTTCAGCGTCGATGCCGGCCAGTGGGCAGCCGGTGACGTTGCGGACGACGTCGCCACAGGCTCCGCGAGGCGATAGGCCGATGGCATCGAGCGCGTCGACGATTTCAGGCAGCGACTCAATCGTGAGCCAGTGGAGCTGGATGTTCTGCCGGGTCGTGATGTCGGCGAGGTTGCGGCCATGCTTTTTGGCAATGTCGGCGATGACACGCAGTTGCGCCGAAGTTAGAAAGCCGTTGGGCATGGCGATGCGCATCATAAAGTATTCCGACGCGAGGCCCTCACCACCTTTGCCGCCGACCGCACCGACGCCGTCGCCCTGTGTATAGACACCCCACCATTTGAAGTAGGCTCCGGCCCATTCGGGAAGCACGCTGGCGCGGCCTTCGCGGGCGAAGCGGCGCACCTCGTCGAAGGCTTCCCACGGGTTGCGCTCATGCTTGAGGCGCTCCATCTTCTGCGCCTTGGTCTCCTTAATGGAGACGGCAAGTGTGGATGCGCCGGACGCCGGGTGCTCTGCGGATAGAACTGTGTCACTCATGACTCTCTCGAAAGCCTGTGAAAGTACGGGCCTGTTAGCGATGTAGGGAGAAACAAAAATCCCACCAGCTATGGGTGGGATTCGAGTCGGCGGGCGCTGTAGGCAGACGTCAACAACAGCGAGTCCGGCTCGAAGCCGAACAACAACACGCCGATGCTAAGCAAAACTTCATCATCTTTATCATACCCGCCATTGATGCCGCGAAGCAAATGGAAATCGACGCACTGCCAGAGTGCGCGTGTCGGCCGGGGACGGATGCCGTTCCGCAAAGCGGGACGCAACGTGAGCGGCGCTGGACGAGTCTCAGGAAAAGTCTGAATACGGCTAGCGCTTATATCGCTGGCTTTACGGAGGTTGTGGAATTTCCATGCATCCACTCGCCGCGATGTTCTTGCGGGGCTGGGTATAGCCTCGCTTCCCGCCTCCTCCACGCTTTTCAAGGCCGGTCCACGACATGATCGCTCCGGCTGTAGGTGATTAACGATGAAATCACACAGGGCTTCGAAAATGCGTGCGAGGATGACTGGCAGCTTTACGGCACGCTGCTGACCAACTTCGAGCACGACGACAAACTGCTGGACTGGTAGGGCAAGAGCTGCCAGGAGACGATGTTCTACCATCGGGAGCGGGGTCAACGATCATGGGGACGAAGGGAACGGTCCTGGTGGATGGCGACGGCTACGAGATTTATGATCTCGAAGACAGAGAGGCGAGAGAATTCAGGGCGAACTAAGCGCGGGCGCCGTCAGGAGATATGATTGGGGCGGACTCGATGACGAATGTCCACTTTGCGAACTTCATCGTGGCTGTGCAAAGGGGACGGAAGCTGGATGCGCCGATCTCGATGGGCAACGCGGCCGTGACAATGGTGCAGTTCTCGAACATTCCGTGGGAGGTGCAGCGGCACCTGCGGCTGAGGGCGGGAGGGTCCTGGAAGATTCGGAGGCTATGAAGAGATGGCCGCGCGAGTAATAGCCGGAATGGGAGCCGACGATATGACGATACGAGGGCGACATTGACGAGGCGCGGGTTTATGAGCGCGGCACGAGTCGCGATGGCTGGGACTGCCTTGGGGGCGTCGACCTGGAGTATGAGGTTCGCCCTGATCATCCGATGCCGGGAGTGAGTGCCAGCTTTGCCTACATGCGAGGCGTGCTGGCGGGAATCGTATACGACGCGAGTCTGAACACAGACGCCGCCTATGCCATAACGGGAAAATAAAATTGGCTTGTATCATATCCAAGGGTATAGTGTGCCGTAAGGGCGAGACATCGCCTTGAACGCGGTGTGCGCCACAGGCAGGGAGACAGCAGAAGGTGACCGGTCAAGTCGATCATTTAGTCTTCGCAACTCTCATGACCATGTTCACCGCAGGCGTCGGTGGGGTGTGCATGGTGATCTCGTGGGCCCAGGTCCTGATGGATCCCTCAGCGAAAATCTCTCCAAAACATTCGCTCGCTCTATACCTGCTCACTGTCTCGGTTTCCGTGGGAACAGCGGGAGGGGCCGTCGCAAATCTGTTCTACGGGAATACAAGAAATACGATCTGGAACCTTGCCCTGGTCATCAGTTTTGCATGTGTCGCTGCGGGCACAGTTCACGCGAGGAACGCCTCTGGACCAGGAGCACGCTCCCTGCAGATCGGCTCCGTAGCGGTGTTTCTTGTCGGTCTCGTCTGCCTTATCGGCATCATTTTGGCTCTGCCCGGAATGCCGCTCAACAGCGGTGGCTGACCCTGAGCCGCTAGATATCGCTGCGATCCTAGAAAAACGTCTCCACCAGATCGATAACGTCGTAACTGGCGTCGACGACAAGCAAGGTGCGCCATTTGTCGAACGTGAGGCAAGGGTGTGAGATATCGAAGCCGATCATGTCGCCGACACGCAAGTCGTCTTCGGCGGCAATCTGCATGTAGGCGTGCTGGTCCATCATTTTGGTGATTGTCCAATGCGAGGGAGCGGCCCCAGGCGCGGGTCTGCTCGGCCGGAAATACAGAGCCGGAGTGGGTAGGCCTGAGTCGAAAGCAGCGTCGCGCTTGCCCATGGCGATGATGGCGCGCTTGGGCTCTGGACGGGACTGCACATAGGCCCAGACCTGCAGGGCCGGCAAAAGTTCAGAGTGCATGCGCTGCGCGACGGGGTTGTTCGCGGAGATTCGCGTTTGCGCCGCACGGTAGGCGCCGACGTCATGGGTGAGGTAGCAGCCGGGGCGAAGGATGATCTCGACGGCATCGCCGAGTTGCGCAGTGGAAAACTCTTCGGCGACGACGTCGTACCAGGCCGAGCCGGCACCTGACAGAAGCGCGGGCGTGCGGCGAAAGCGCTTCTCTGCGAGCAGCTGGCGCGTAACGAAAACTGCACGTCGGAGGAAAGCCCGAATCGAGGCTGCGTCATCGAGGACACCTTCGTACATCTCGACGCCACAGAGTTCGAGTATGTCCTGCTGCCGATCTAAAGCTGCCATCACAGTCTGCATTTGCTCGTCGTCGCGCACTCCGGTGCGACCGCCGGCGACGCCGAGCTCCAGCAGGACGCGCAGGCGTTGTTCGCGCTCGCGGAAGAATGCGCCGAGCTGGTCGACCCCTGGGGCGGAGTCGATGAGGCAGTAAAACTCGAAGCGAGGGTCTTCGAGCAGCCGCGACACCATCGCCATATTTTCGCGGCCGACAAGCTGGTTGGCCATAAGGACGCGGCGGATGCCTTGCGTGTGTGCGACGGCTGTCTGATGCGCGGTGGCCAGAGTGATCCCCCACGCGCCTCCAGCGAGCTGCATGGCGAAGAGTTTCGGGGCCATGGTCGTTTTGCCGTGCGGAGCCAGCTTGACTCCGTAGGCCGCGATGAACCGGCGCATCCATTCGAGGTTGTGACGCAAACGGTCTTCATAAAGCACGGCGCAGGGCAGGCTGACGTCCTCGCGAAGAATGTTCCATGACCGCGCTGCAGTTTCGCCAAAACCCACTCCCTTGTTTAACTCGACCATGTGTTCTCCAAATTCGACGAGAAAGTCTGACGAAAAGCACCCTTTCTCAACCCTATACCCTTTTCTCCGCGGTCTTTCCCCATTACCCTGAAGGAGCGCTCATGCTTCGCTGCGACACCCTCGTCCGCAATGCAACAATCTATGACGGCTCCGGCGTTGAGCCGGAGGTGGCGGATGTAGCTATAGCCGGTGACCGAATTGTTGCGGTCGGAGCGAAACTCGATTGTCATGCAGCGACGATCGTAGAGGCCGGCGGGCTGGCCCTGGCACCTGGGTTTATTGACACGCACACGCATGACGACACGGCGATTCTGTACAGGCCGGAGATGCTGCCGAAGATTTCGCAGGGAGTGACCACGGTAATCACTGGCAATTGCGGGATCTCCGCCGCTCCAGTAACCCTGAAGGGCGAGCCGCCTGACCCGATGAATCTCCTGGGCGATGCGAGCGCCTTCCGGTTTCCAACATTTGCTGCGTACACGGCAGCTATAGCGGAGGCGAGGCCGGCGGTGAACGTGGCTGCTCTCGTTGGGCATACGGCACTGCGCAGCAATCAAATGGACACGCTGGACCGGGAAGCAACGACGGAAGAGATTGCGGCCATGAGCGCGCAGCTTGAGGAGGCCCTGGCGCACGGGGCGCTGGGGTTGAGCACTGGTCTTGCATATCTTTCCGCCAATGCGGCGACTACCGATGAGGTTGTAGCGCTCGCCGAGCCGCTTGCGGCAGCAGGGGCGATCTACACAACGCACCTGCGGAGCGAGGCAGCCGCGGTACTTGACGCTCTGCAGGAGGCTTTCACGATTGGAGACAGGTCGCGGGTGCCGGTTGTTGTCTCCCACCTGAAATGCGCGGGCGTTGATAACTGGGGGCGCAGCGCGGAGGTTCTGGAAGCGCTGGACACGGCGCGCACAAGGCAGATGATCGCGTGCGACTGCTATCCGTATGCCGCCAGTTCCAGCACGCTTGATCTGCGGCAGGTGGACGCACGAGTGAAGATCACCATTACTTGGAGCACGCTGCACCCAGAAGTCGCAGGTAGGACCCTGGCGCAGATTGCCGAGGAGTGGGGGCTGCCGCTTAAGGATGCCGCCCGAAGGCTGCAGCCGGCCGGAGCCATCTATCACGGTATGTCGGAAGAAGACGTTCGGCGGATACTGCGGCACCCAGCAACGATGATCGGGTCAGATGGTCTGCCGCTCGACCCGCATCCGCATCCGCGGCTATGGGGGACGTTTCCGCGGGTCTTGGGCCGCTACAGCCGCGAGGAAAGGCTGTTTCCGCTGGCGGAGGCCGTGCATAAGATGACGGGGCTTCCGGCGCAGAATTTCCGGCTTGCGCAGCGGGGATTGATTAGGGAGGGTTATTACGCGGACCTCGTGGTATTCGACCCGGCTACGATTTGCGACACAGCGACGTTTGACGCTCCGGAACACGCGGCGGCGGGCATTGAGCGTGTTTGGGTGAACGGCGTGCTGTCGTATGCGGTGGGAACAATGAGGGCAATACGCGGCGGGCGCTTCCTGCCCCGCGCCTCAGCAGTGGCAAGGAGCGAAGCATGGCGATGAAACGATACGGCGTGGAGGGCAGCAAAGGTGCTGGCGGACAGCACCTGCCCTTTGCGCGGGCAGTGGAGGTGGACGGCTGGCTGTATGTCTCCGGACAGGTGCCCATGGTGAACGGCGAGCTGATCACGGGGAATATTACGACGCAGGCGCGGGTGGCCATCCAGAACTTGATGGGAATTTTGAAGGAGGCCGGCTACGGGCCGGAGCATGTGGTGCGCTGCGGTGTTTGGCTTGAGGACTCGCGCGATTTCGCGGCCTTCAACTCCGTGTTTCGGGAGTATTTCGGTGAGCATCCGCCGGCACGGGCCTGCGTAGTCTCCAGCATGGTCGTGGACTGCAAGGTGGAGATTGATTGCGTAGCATACAAGGCAGGTCAATGATCGATCACCATAGCCTTTTCCTCCTCATCTCTGCCCTGGTTGCTGTGATCGGACTGATCGTCCTGATCGCAGTCGTCAAGCTGAACCCTTTCATTACGCTGCTGGTGGTTTCGCTGGCACTGGCGATCGTCACCGGGATGCCCGCCCATGCCATCATCCACTCCTTTGAAGCGGGATTGGGAGGGACGCTTGGTCATATTGCGGTAATTGTGGCGTTGGGCACCATGCTGGGCAAGATGATGGCCGAGTCCGGCGGGGCCGACCAGATTGCCTATACACTGATCCGCCTGTTTGGGCCGAAACGGGTGCACTGGGCCATGATGGTCATCGCCCTGATCGTGGGACTGCCCGCGTTCTTTGAGGTGGCCTTTGTCCTGATCATCCCGGTCGCATATACGGTTGCGCGTAAGACGCAGACTTCGCTGGTGCTGGTGGGGCTGCCCATGGTCGCAGGGCTTTCTGTAGTGCACGGGCTGGTGCCCCCGCACCCGGCGGCAATGCTGGCAGTGTCGATCTTCCATGCCAATGTCGGGCGCACGATCTTCTATGCGCTGCTAATCGGCATTCCAACTGCGATTATTGCGGGACCTCTTTACGCGCTGCTGATTGCGCCGCACGTGAAGTTGCCGGAAGAGAACCCGATGGCTGAGCAGTTTGCCGAGCGTGATGAGAGCCGCAGCCTGCCGAATTTCTGGCTGACGCTGCTTACGATTCTTCTGCCGGTTTTGCTGATGCTGATAGGAAGCTGGGCGAGTGCGGTGGCAAAGCCGGGCACCCGGCTATACGAAATCTTGAGCTTTATCGGCAATGACGATATCGCACTATTGATTGGCGCACTGTTCAGCTTTTACACGATGGGCAAGATGCGGGGCCTGACCCGGCAGACGATACTGAAATACACGAACGAATGCCTGGCTCCCACGGCAATGATCACCCTGCTCATCGGCGCGGGAGGCGGCTTTGGCCGCGTACTTTATGACTGCGGAGCAGCAAAGGCCATGATCACTTTGGCCCTGCACAGTCACATTTCGCTGCTGTTTCTGGCGTGGCTGCTGGCCGCGCTTATCCGGCTGGCCACAGGGTCATCGACCGTGGCGATGACAACCGCAGCACAGATTGTCGCTCCGGTTGCGCTGCAAAGCCCGAACGTGCGTCCAGAGCTGCTGGCGATTGCCACGGGGGCGGGTTCGCTGATCTTTTCCCATGTCAACGATGGCGGATTCTGGCTGGTGAAGGAGTACTTCAACATGAGCGTGGGCGACACGATCAAGACGTGGTCGGTGTGCGAGACGATTATTTCCGTAGTGGCGTTCGGCCTGACGCTGGTCGCGTCACATGTGGTGCACTAGGGGGCCGGACAGCGGCCGGTGGATTGTTGCTCGCAGCTTCCCTAGTTACCTTGGACATCTCCCGCCGCGACGGCGCGCATCTTAATATCGCCAATTAGCTTCAAACACCATTTGTATGAAGAACCCAGGCTCAATCCCCGGTCCAGTGGCCCTTGCTTCCCCGACAACGGACTCCAAGCTTCGCGACCTCCTCGTGTTTCACAATGTGGCGCGAGCGCTTACGTCTTCGCTCGACCGCGATGCGATTTTGCGGGCGATCATGCAACAGATGGAGCAGTTTTTCAAGCCGGAGACGTGGTCGCTGCTGCTGATGGATGAGGCACGCAACGACCTGTACTATGCAGTTGCCGTTGGGTATGCTTCGGCCGACCTGCGAGACCAGCGGGTGCCGATGGGCCACGGGCTTGCCGGATGGGTGGCCCAGCACGGCGAGAGCCTGATTGTGCCGGAGGTCAGTGAGGATCCGCGCTATGACGCTCGTTTTGCACCGCTGACCCAGGGAGCCTACGTGTCAAGCTTCCACATCCATTCCGCGATCTGCATGCCACTGCGATCACGCAATCGCACATTGGGAGTGATCCAGCTGTTCAATGCCCAACTGGATTCGCTGACTGATTACACGATCTCGTTTCTGCATGTGCTTTGCGACTATGCAGCCATTGCTATTGACAATGCGCGCGCGGTGGAACGCATACAGGAGCTGACGATTACCGATGACTGCACCGGGCTTTACAACGTGCGACACCTTTACCGGATGCTCGAAGAGTATTCTGACGCCGCCACGCATGGCGGCGCGCCGTTCAGCCTGATCTTTATCGACATTGACCACTTCAAGGACGTCAACGACCGGCATGGGCATCTGGTGGGCAGCCACATTTTGAGTGAGGTCGGGCAGACGCTGCGCGCCGGGCTGCGAAGGCAGGACATCGTCTTCCGGTACGGCGGCGACGAGTTCGTGATTCTGCTGCCAGGTGCGGGCAAGAGAGCGGCGCAAATTGTGGCCGAGCGCATCTTGAAGAACATGCGCGAGCGCCGCTTTGGGAACGTATTGTCACTGGAGATACGGGCAAGCTTTGGCGTTGCCACCTGGCCGGAAGACGGTGCAACGGTGCATGAGATTATTCGCTCGGCGGATACGACGATGTATCTGGTGAAGGGCACCACACGGGACAACGTGGCGATTGCGGGGAAAGGGATTCTTCCCGCTTCGTAGAGGCAGCTAGATTCTGTTGAAGGCCTTCTGAATATCCTTCCAGCTGTACTTGAGGGCGATGGGCCGGCCGTGCGGGCAGCTTGTCGGATGCTCGGTCCTGGCCAGCTCGCCTAATAGCCACTCCATGCGCTTTACATCGAGCGGCATATTGACCTTGATTGCCGAGTGACAGGCAATGGAGGCCGCGATGCCCGCCCGGAGCGTCTCCATATTTTCGCGCTGCGCGGGATCGCCTGCCTGCTCCAGAACTTCCATGAGCATCCGTTCCAGACGAGCGGGATCGAGGCCTGTGGGAGCGGCCTTGACTGCGATGGTGTGCGGCCCGAAGGGTTCGACCTCAAACCCGTTGCGCTCCAGTTCGTGGGCAATTTCGGTAAACAGGACCATCTGCTGCGGAAGCAGGTCGACCAGCAGGGGCATGAGCAGACGCTGCCGCTCGGCTCGTTCCACCTTCCGCTCGCGCAGGATCTTCTCGAACAACACGCGCTCGTGCGCGACGTGCTGGTCGACGATCCACAGGCCTTCGTCGTTGACGGCCAGAATGAAGGACTCCCGCAACTGGCCCAGAGGCTTAAGCGAGGCGAGGGCGTTCAGGTTGCTGGAGGTAGCCTGTGGCGCAACTACACCAACACCCTGCAGACCAACCGCTTCTGTCGCCGCGAACGGGAGGTTCAACCTCTCGGGCAGCAACTCGGGTTCGGTGAGAACGAGGTCGGGGGCGGGCTGCGCTCCAGTCCCCGCCGACGCTAAGGTGGCTGCATTTTCAGCGCGCGCAGGCGGTTCGGAGTCGCGAAGATCGATGGAGGGCGAAGGTGCGTCGGCGTCAGGCAATGGGGAGATGTCCGGCATGAGCGCGGGGGTCGCGTTTGGAGTGGCAGTAAGTGCAGAGAGGAACTCCGCAGCGGGGCGCGCTTTGACCAGTGTGTTGCGAATGCTGTCGCGGACGAAGTCGTGTATAAAGGACTGCTGGCGGAAGCGGACTTCGGTCTTGGCCGGGTGAACGTTCACATCAACCTCGTGCGCGGGCATTTCCAGGAAAAGCAGCACGACGGGGAACGACGTTGGCGGGATGACGTTGCGGTACGCCTCGCTGACGGCGTGCAGGATAAGACGGTCCCGGATGAGACGTTGGTTGGCGAAGATGTAGATGGAGTTCCGATTGAGCTTTTGCAGCTCGGGTTTCGAGACGAAACCACTGATGCGCAGGAAGCCGGGTTCTGGCGGCGTATAGTGTTCATCGCGCTTCCACGGAGGTGGCTCCGGCAGGCCGGAGCGGTCGAAGGGCCGCTCTGCCGCAGCCGGGAGCAGCTGGTCGAGCGTGTCGCGGCCGAAGATCTGAAAGATGCGCTCCGATGGTTTCTGCACGGGCGGAGCGATAAGCAGAGCGTGGCTGGCCGAGTGCAGCTCGAAGTGCTTGTCAGGATGTGCAAGCGCGTAATGTGTAACCAGAGCGGTTACATGAGAGAGCTCGGTCGATTCCGCCCGCAGAAACTTGCGCCGCGCGGGCGTGTTGAAAAATAGATCGCGCACGGTGATGGTGACGCCCTGCGGCACCCCCGCATCTTCCACGCGATAGATTTTGCCGCCGGTGATTTCGAGATGGGTTCCACTGGGCTCTTCGGACGCGCGCGTCTCAACCTCGACACGGGCGATAGATGCGATGGAGGGCAGCGCCTCGCCGCGGAAGCCCAGAGTCGTGATTGAGAGCAGGTCGTCGCTGGAGCGGATCTTTGACGTGGCGTGGCGCTCAAAGGCCAGTAGCACATCGTCACGTACCATGCCGTGTCCGTTGTCGGAGATGCGGATGAGCTTGCGGCCGCCGGCCTCGACCTCGACGACGATTTTTGTCGCGCCCGCATCGAGGGAATTCTCCAGCAGCTCCTTCACCACCGACGCGGGGCGGTCGACGACTTCGCCTGCGGCAATCTGATTGGCTACCTGGTCGGTGAGGATGCGGATGCGGCCCATTGGCTTATTGTCATAGAAAAGTCTAAGAGGAAAAATGGAAAAACCCGATGTGAGGGAGCATCGGGTCTGTTTTAAGAGATGGCCAGGTCGGAGCGTTCCGCTTTGGGGCCAGGCTATCGCGCGATGGCCACTTCTGCGACCTGCTCCTTATGAACATCGCCAAGTCTGTCGCCGAGGACGTGCAATCGCAGAAAGTTCGTAGAACCGGACTTCGTCCGCGTACCGGCGACGATGCCGATGATGTCCTGCGGAGCGGCATAGCCTTTCTCCTCAAGCAGCCGCTCGGTCATGTCGATCATTTCCTCCGTGGTATTGGCCTTTGCGCACTTGATGGGGTGGACGCCCCACAACAGGCACATGCGGTTGATGGCCGCGGCGACACTGGAAAGTGCGTAGATCGGCGGGACTGGGCGGTACTTGGAAAGTTGGCGCGCGGTTGTGCCGGTCTCCGTGAACACCGCAATAGCCTTTACGTCGAGATCCTGGGCGGCGTGCGCCATGGACTCGCAGATGGTCTCTGCAATTGAGAGGCGCGTACTCGGTCGAACGTCATGCGGCGCGCAGGTTTCACCGATCTGGGACTCGGTCTCGACGACGATGCGGCCCATCATCTTCACAGCCTCCACCGGATACTTGCCGGCGGCACTCTCAGCGGAGAGCATCACGGCGTCGGTGCCGTCATAGATCGCGTTGGCGACGTCGCTGGCTTCGGCGCGCGTCGGGCGTGGGTTCTCAATCATCGATTCGAGCATCTGCGTGGCGGTGATGACGGGCTTGCGATGCTCGGACGCACGGCGAATGATGTACTTCTGAATGGCCGGGACCTTTTCCGGAGGCACTTCGACGCCCAGGTCTCCGCGAGCCACCATGATACCGTCCGCGATATCCAGGATCTCTTCGAGATGTTCGATGGCCTGCGGCTTTTCGAGCTTGGCGATCACCCAGGTGTCGGTCCCGAGAGCCGCAATGCGCTGCTTCACCAGGCGCACATCGTCGCCCGTGCGGACAAACGAAACTGCGATCGCGTCCACGCCGTTCCGCACAGCGAATTCGAGATCAACTTCATCCTTTTCGGTGAGCGAGGGCACACGGACGGCAATGCCGGGCAGGTTGATGCCCTTGTTTTCACCCAGCAGCCCGCCGTTGATGACCTCGCACTCTACGTCTTCGCCCGTAACGGCGATCACGCGGAGTTCGATGAGCCCGTCAGAGAGCAGAATGCGCGCTCCGGCATCTAAATTTTCAGCAAGGGTAAGGAATGTGGTGGAGATGACTTCGGCGTTGCCGGTGACGTCGCGGGGGGTGATGATGAGCTTTTTGCCTGCTTCCAACTGCACCGGAGTATGATTCTCCAGTTTGCCGGTGCGGATTTTCGGTCCCTGAAGGTCGCCCAGGATACATAACTCCGTGCCCTCCTCGGCTGCGACCTTGCGCACCATCTCGATGAGCTCCAATTTTTCCGGATGTGTGCCGTGCGAGAAGTTCAGCCGGGCCACGTCGAGGCCCGCGCGCACTAGAGCGCGAAATGTCGTTTCATTGTTAGATGCCGGTCCCAGCGTGCCCACAATCTTCGCCCGGCGCGGCGAGCCTGTGATCGAACCCGGCCCGGTAAGCGTAAAGTTCATCTATCCCCCAACAACGTTTTGAGTAGTGAAACCATTTTCAATTTTATCAGCCTCGGACTTATCGTCGCGGTTTCCGGATCGGCGGATGGGGAATATCTGCGCGTTGTATTCAGCCCCCATAAGAATCGTGATGCAGACCATGTAGAGCCATACGAGCGTGGCGATACCGGCCGCAAGCGGTCCGTAAACGATGGAATAGTCTGCATGGCGGGTGACATACCATCCGTAGCCGAGGGTTACGAGAAACCAGGTGACGGTGGCCAACAAGGCGCCAGGGATGACGTGCTTCCAGGGACGCGGGCCCGGCGTGCCGAAGTGGTAAATGACGCCGAGCGTGGCGACGCTGGTCGCCGTCGCCAGGCCCCAACGCATCACGCGCCAGAAGAAGATCACCCAGAAACGCAGCTCGTGGCCAGCGATATCGATCATCCAGCGCTCAATGACGTGTCCGAAGGCGACGAGTATGGTGGCGAAGATCATGGGCACCAGCGTGCCGGGAACGAGCGCGACGGCAATGATTCGCTCCTTCCAGAAGTTCCATTCGCCGCGCGAAAGGTTGTAGGCCCGCCGGAAGCCCTCCATGAGCGCGAGCAGCACCCCCGTGGCAGCCGCGATAGTGATGAAGATTGAAGTGCCAATGATTCGTATAGATTGCGCGTGGTTGTTCTGGAAATAAGCCTGCACCAGCAACATGGTGTCCGGCGGAAGAATACTGCTGAACGCTACTCGAACGTCGCCGCGCAGCGAGTTCGTGGCCGGGAGAAACGCAAGCAACGTGGTGAGCACCAGCAATGCCGGAAATAAACTCAGGATTGCGGAATAGGCTGCGGACTTGGAATTGCCGAGTATATTGTGATGGAAGGCGGCCCAGGCCGCCCGGCGCAAGTAATGGAAATGGCGCAGCAGCATATCGTACTGAGAGTACCCGGAGGAGGCCGCACGGGCAACCGCTGCGTTGACTGAAGGGCCTCTACAGCGTCCTCGGTGTCGACTTCAGGTGAACCGTCCGGCGCTGCATCAGG
>Ga0335075_10003086_pt1 | contig 26627 bp, 15 predicted proteins | sample Lox_Sample_24_FD_206723 | JGI IMG/M metagenome (GOLD analysis project Ga0335075, IMG submission 206723) | Soil microbial communities from Loxahatchee National Wildlife Refuge, Florida, United States - Lox_Sample_2.4 | ecosystem: Environmental > Terrestrial > Soil > Wetlands | place: USA...
CGAAAGAGCGTCGTCCGGCATCGCACCTCTCCCTGACTGGCGGCAGACCACATCCTAGGCGGGATCATCCCCGGCGAGTGATGACGGCGACCGGCCCAGTGAGGGAGGCTACCGAGCGTTGGTGACGTGCGACGGGAAGGAAAGTCGTCATGCCGGCGGAATTCACCATGGGGGCCAGGGCACACTGCACCGACGGCTTTTGCGGCGTGGTCATTCGCGCGATCCTCGACCCGGCCGCGGAAACGGTCACCCATCTCGTCATCGAACCCAAGCACCGGCAGGGATCCGGCCGGCTCGTGCCCGTTGAGATGCTCGATGAGACGGCCGGCGAGGTCAGGCTGCACTGCACCCTCGCCGAGTTCGGCGGCCTCGATCCGGCCGAGGAAATCGAACCGGTCGGCGGCGAATACGGGGGCGGGCAGGCCGCGACGGTTCCTGGCTTCAGTATGGCCGGTGAGGGGATGCCCAGCCCGGCCAGCACTGGCCTGGGCCTCCACCAGCCCATGCTGGTCAGCCACATGGTTCCCACGGGCGAGAGCGAGGTGCGGAGCCACGAGCACGTGCACGCCACCGACGGCTGGATCGGCCAGGTAGAGGGCTTTGTCGTTAACCCCGCCGATCACACCGTGACCCACGTCCTCCTCAAAGAAGGCCACCTGTGGGGGCACAAGCAGGTCGCCATACCGGTCAGCGCCATCGCCTCGGTGCAGGACGGAATCCGGCTCACGATCACCAAGCAGGAAGTCGAGGACCTGCCGCCGGGTCCCTGAGGCACCAGCAAATTACCTTGATCCATTCTCTTGACGTGAGAATGCCCTGGACAGAGCATAGAACAGCGGACCGTGGGGGGAAGGGTTCCTGTCCAGGATGAAGGCGAGTGGCGTGCCTCAGGCGTCCGGCCGGACGCGAAACGCGGCCGGGCCGGCGTTCGACCTTATGGCCGCCAAGCTCCGCCGGCCCGCGGCGCGGCCCGGAACCATCCCCCGTTTCCCGCTGGTCAGGCGGCTGGCGGCGGAAGGCTCGCCCCCGATCGTGTCGGTGGTGGCGCCGTCCGGGTACGGCAAGACGACGCTGCTGGCACAGTGGGCCGAACACGAGGATCAGGCGTTCGCCTGGGTGTCGGTGGACGAGCGGGACAATGACCCGAAGGTCCTGCTCAGCTACGTGGCGGAGGCGCTGAACGCGGTGCAGCCGCTCGATGGGCTCGTGTTCGAGGCGCTCGCCTCACCGACGAGCTCGGTGTCCAGCACCGTGGTGCCGCGGCTGAGCTCGGCGTTCTCTTCGCTGACCGTGCCGGTGGTCCTGGTGCTGGATGACGTCCACCTGCTTCACAACCGGGAATGCCGGGACGCGCTCTCGGTACTGGCCGATCATGTGCCCCCGGGTTCGCGGCTGGCCCTGACGGGCCGCGAAGCGCCGCCGCTGCGGGTCGCGCGGCTACGCGCCGAGGGGCGGATCCTCGAGATCGGCTCAGCCGACCTGGCCCTCAACCAGGCGGACGCGGCCGCGCTGCTGCGGGCGGCCGACGTGACCTTGGATGACCGTGAGGTGGCCGTGCTGCACCAGCGGACCGAGGGATGGGCCGCCGGGTTGTACCTGGCCGCGTTGTTTCTCCTTGAAGGCGGTTCACTTGACGACGCAGGGACCTCGTTCGGTGGAGATGACCAGCTGGTCAGCCAGTACATGGAGTCGGAGTTCCTGGGCCGGATCTCAGCGCGGCACCGAGAGTTCCTGACCCGGACCGCGGTCCTTGGGCGGATGTCGCAGGCACTGTGCGAAGCGGTGCTCGCCATGCCTGGGTCGGATACGACCCTGGCGGAACTCGCCAGGTCAAACCTGCTGCTGGTGCCGTTGGACCGGGACGGACAGTGGTACCGCTATCACCACCTGTTCCGGGACATGCTGCTGGCCGAGCTAGAACGCCGGGAACCCGGCCTGCTGCCGGTCCTCCGCCGTCGCGCGGCCGCCTGGTGCCTGAGCAATGACCTCCCCGAGGAGGCGCTGGAGTACGCCATGGCCGCCGACGATGTGCGCACGGCGGCGAACCTGGTGGGAACGCTTGCCGTGCCTGCCCGGCGGGGAGGCCGGATCACCACCTTGCTGCGATGGCTGCGGTGGCTCGAGGAGCGGGGCGCGATCAACGAACACCCCATGGTGATGGTCCTGGCGGCGCTGATCTACGCGTGGCTGGGACGGCCGGACGAGGCCGAGCGCTGGATTGACGCGGTGGATTGCTGGCAAGACGGAAACACCGTCCGGCCCGGCGACGCCGCGGTCAGGGCCTGGGCCGCGCTCGACCAGGCCTTCATGTGCCGGCGGGGCATCGCGCGGATGCTCGCGGACGCCGATCAGGCGTCTCGCGCGTTCACCACGGCGGGCATCGCGACAGGGGCGCCCGCGCTGCTGCAAGGAATCGCGCGCATTCTTTCCGGTGACCTCCCTGGCAGCGAGGCGATCTTGACCGACGCGGTCCGGCTCGGGCAGGAGACCAGCACGCGCGACATCGCGGCGGCGGCGCTGGCCGAGCGGTCACTGACGGCGATGTCCCGCGGGGACTGGTCACGCGCCGATGAGCTGGCCGCCCAGGCACAGACCATGTTGCGCCTGGCCGGGGCGGAAGAGAGCTATTTCGCCCCGCTGGTCTGCGCGGCCCAGGCCCGCGCGGCGATCCACCGGGGCGACGTCAGGACCACCAAGCAGCAGCTGGTCAGCGCGCAGCGCGCGCGGCGGCTGCTTACCTACGCCGTCCCGCACGTCGCCGTCCAGGCCCGGATCGAGCTGGCGCGCGTACACCTCGACCTAGACGACACGGCCGCCGCCAGGACACTGATGCAGGAGATCAACGAGATTCTCGAGCGCCGGCCAGAGCTGGGCACCCTGGTCGGCGAGGCCCGGGAACTGCGAGACCGGCTTCCGGCCGAGCGCGGCCCGGCCACGCCAGGCGTATCCTCGCTGACCACCGCCGAGATGCGCGTCCTGCCGATGCTGGCCACGCACCTGTCCTACCCCGAGATCGCCGCGGAACTGTCCGTCTCCCGGAACACCATCAAGTCGCAGGCGTACTCGATATTCCGCAAGCTGGGGGCCTCCACCCGCAGCGAGGCGGTCATCCGGTCTCGGGAACTGGAATTGCTGGACGGATAACCGCCGCGGCGGCCACGACGCCGATCAGGAGCCATCCCAGGGCGATGAAAGGCAGCACGTTCATCAGCGTGTAGGAACCGGGAAAGAAGATCCCCCACAGCGGGAACAGGAATACCAGGATGGCCGCGGCCGGGATGAGCAGGTGCCGCCAGACGCTGAACTCGTCGCGGAACTCGGTGCGGAACGCACGGATGACCGAGATGTTCACCGCGGTGTAGACGAGCACCACCGCGAACCCGGCCGCGCCGCCGAGATAACCGAACGTCCGCACCCCCCCGTAGGCGGCGGTCAACGGCAAGCCGATCGCCAGGGCGAGCGCGGTAAGGCACCCGATCGCGACGACCGGTGTCTGGTGGCGGGACAGACGGCTCAGCTCCGGAGGCAGCACCCGGTCGCGGCCCATCGCGAACAGCACCCTGATGCCCGCGTTGACCGCGGCGACGACGAAGCCGAGGCCGGCGAGCACGACCACGAGGTCGACGGTCCACAGCACCGACGGCGACCAGTACCGGCTGGCGAGATAACCCAGCTGACTGCCCTGCTGGAGGAAGCCGGCGAGGCCCGCGCGCCCCACGCCGAACATCTCGGCGCAGATGACGAGCAGGTAGAAGACGCCCGACACGATGACGATGCCGACCATGCTGGCGGGCACCGAGCGGCGGGTGTCCCTGGCCTCCTCCCCGAGCGCTCCCGCCGCCTCGAAGCCGGCGAACGCGGTGATGCCGTAGATCATCGCGTCCGTGATGTCAGTGAGCCGATGGTTCGGCGACGAGGCCGGCGAAAACGCCGCCGCCGAGACATGCACGGGGCCGGCCTTGACGAGGACAGTGATGGCCAGCGCCGCGATGACCGCCATCTCCCCGGCCACCAGCACGACATCAGCCGCGGCGGAGGTGCGGATGCCCAGGTAGGCGGCCACCACCATCGCCACCACGATGACCAGGAACAGCAGCCAGGGAGCGATCGTCACGTGCAGCGTGCTGGCCAGCAGCTGCGACAGGAAGGCGCTCGTCAGTCCGATCGCGGCCGGCACGAACAGCGCGTATCCGAAGACCATCATCCACCCGGTCAGGAAGCCTCCGGTCCGGCCAAGCCCGCGGGTGTTGTAGGTGTAAGCCCAGCCCGCCGAGGGCACCCGGCGAGCGAACTCCCCGATGCTGAGCGCGCAGCACAGGGAGGCGGCAAACGTGACCAGCACGACGAACGGAGAGGCGAACCCGGCGAACGCCACCACGAGAACCAGAACGGTCACCACCGAAGCGGCGGGCGCCACGATGCTCGTCCCGAACGCGATGATCCGGACCGGTCCGACAGCCTCGGAAACCAGTCCGCGGGCCGCCGAAACGCCAGCATCCATGACACGACCCCCCTCTGTGGTCATTTCATCACGATGCCGGACGTGTCGGGCGCAATTGCGCAGGGCAATTTCTCTTGACGTGAGAATGGGCCGGATACGAGCATGAAACGGCGGACCGTGGGGGGAAAGATCCTGTGCAAGGATGAAGGTGAGCGGCGTGCCTGACTCGCCCGGCCGGACGCGCGACGCGGCCGGACCGGGGTTCGACCTTATGACCTCCAAGCTCCGCCGCCCCGTGGCGCGGCCGGGGACCGTGTCCCGCGCGTCGCTTGTCCACCGGCTGGCACGAGCCGACTCCCCCTCGATCGTCTCGGTGGTCGCGCCGTCGGGATACGGCAAGACGACGCTGCTATCGCAGTGGGCCGAACGCGACGCCCAGGCATTCGCCTGGGTGTCCCTGGACGAGCGCGACAACGACCCGAAGGTCCTGCTCAGCTACGTGGCGGCGGCGCTCGACGCGGTGCAGTCCGTCGGTGACCAAGTGTTTGAGGCGCTCGTCTCGCCCACCAGCTCGGTGCCGGGCACGGTGGTCCCGCGGCTGGGGTCGGCGTTCTGGTCGATGACGGTCCCGGTCGTGCTGGTGCTCGACGACGTGCACCTGCTGCGCAACACCGAATGCCGGGACGCGCTGTCGGTGCTGGCCGATCACGTCCCGCCGGGTTCACGGCTGGTGCTGGCGGGCCGGGACGCCCCGCCGCTGCGCATCGCGCGGCTGCGCGTCCAGGGCCGGATCCTCGAAATCGGCCCGGGCGACTTGTCACTCAACCGCCAGGAAGCGGCCGCGCTGCTGCGCGCGGCCGACGTGACGCTCGGCGAGGACGACGTGGCCGCCCTGCACCAGCGCACCGAAGGGTGGGCGGCCGGACTGTACCTGGCCGCGCTTAACCTGCGAGAGGGCGGCTCGCTGCAAGAGGCGGAAAGCCCGTTCGGCGGCGATAACCAGCTCGTGAGCGAGTACATAGAATCGGAGTTCCTGGCGCGGATCTCGGCGCGGCACCGGGCGTTCCTGACGCGGACCGCGGTGCTCGAGCGGATGTGCGGGCCGCTGTGCGAGGCCGTGCTCGAGTCGTCTGGCGCCGCCGCCGAGCTCGCCGAGCTCGCCCAGTCGAACCTGCTGCTGGTGCCGCTGGACCGGCGCGGCTACTGGTACCGCTACCATCACCTGTTCCGGGACATGCTGATGGCCGAGCTGGAGCGCCGGGAGCCCGGCCTGCTGCCGGTCCTGCGGCGCCGCGCGGCCGCCTGGTGCCAGGCCAACGACCGGCCCGAGGAAGCGCTGGAGTACGCCATGGCCGCCGGCGACGTCGACACAGCGGGCCGTCTGATGCTGAGCCTCGTAGTGCCGACCGACCGGCAGGGCCGGTTCGTAACGCTGCAGCGGTGGTTCCGGTGGCTGGATGACCGGGACGCAATCGCGGGGCACCCGATGATCGCCGCATGGGCCGCGCTGCTGGCCGCGGACACCGGGCGGCCAGCCGAGGCAGAGCGGTGGGCCGACATCGTCGACCGCTGGCAGCATGGGGATGCGTCGCGCCCTCACGATCTGCCGACCGAGGCCTGGGCCGCCGTGGTCCGGGCCGTCATGTGCCGGCGCGGGATCGAGCAAATGCGTGCCGACGCGGACGAGGCGGTGGGGAAATTCGCGGCAGCGAACATCGTGGCGCCAGTAGCTACCCTCGGCCAAGCCCTCGCGCGCATTCTTTCTGGAGACCTCGACGGCACTGACGCGCTGCTCGAGGACGCGATCCGCGCCGCGGCGGAAGTCGGCGCGCACGAGATCCAGTCGGACGCGCTGTGCGAGCGGGCGCTGCTGGCGATGGCAGCCGGCGACTGGAGCCGCGCGGAGTCCCTGGCCAGCCAGGCAGGCGACCCGATCCGCCAGATCGGGATGGAGTCGCTCCTCGTCAGCGCGGTGCGAGCCCGGGCGGCGATACACCGGGGAGACGTTGAGTCGGTACGGCGCGAACTTGTCAACGCGCAGCGACTGCGGCCGATGGACACCTACGCGATACCGCATATCGCCGTCCAGGCCCGGATCCAGCTCATCCACGTCCGTCTGGCGCTGGCCGACACGGCGGGGGCCAAGACGCTGATGCGGGAGATCGACGAGATCCTCAAGCGCCGGCCCGACCTGGGCACCCTGGTCCACGAAGTCCGGGAACTGCGGGCCCGGCTGTCGGCCGAGCGCGCCCCCGCTGCCCGCGGCGTGTCCTCGCTGACCACCGCCGAACTGCGCGTCCTGCCAATGCTGGCCACGCACCTGTCGTTTCCCGAGATCGGCGCCGAGATGTTCCTGTCGCCGAACACGGTCAAGTCCCAGGCGATGTCGATCTACCGCAAGCTCGGCGCCTCCTCCCGCAACCAGGCGGTCATCTTGTCGCGCGAGATGGGCCTGCTCGAAGGGGCGGTGCCCAGACAGGGGCAATCGGCGGAGATGGCGAAGTTACGCGGCCGTTCGGATGATTTCATGCCGATCGTATGATGCGCCCGCGTGCCCGGTGACGTTGGGTTGCTATGGGGAGTACAGGAGTGAGGGCCCCAAGCGACCGCCCCGGGCCGCAGCGGGAGGTATTCATGGCTGTCAACGTTGCCAACCGTGCATCGACTTCGCCCAGGCGTCCGGCGACGAGCGTCGGCGATCCCATTCTGACGTCCAAGATCACCGCACCCGATGTTCCGGCCTGGGCGGTCAGACGCCCGCGGATCACCGAGCTGATCGCCGAGGGCACGCGGTGGTGCCCGCTGACCGTGGTGACCGGCCCGCCTGGTGCGGGCAAGACCATGGCCGTGGCGATGTGGGCGGCGGCCGACGCCGGCCGGGTCGCCTGGCTCTGCCTGGATGATTTCGACAACCGGCCGGGCGCGTTGTGGTCTTACGTCATCGCGGCACTGCGCCGATCGGGCGTGGCTGTGCCGAAGACGTTGCGCGCCACTCCGCAAGACTCGGCCTCCTGCGACGGGTTCCTGCTCGCGCTGACCGCGTTGCTGGCCGCCCAGGAACGGCCGGTGACCCTGGTCCTTGACGACATGCACGTGCTCACCGAGCCCGGCGCGCTGAAAGGACTCGACTTCCTGCTGCGGAACGTCGGATCGGCGTTGCGCGTCGTAGTCACGTCGCGCATGGACCCACTGCTGCCGCTGCACCGCTACCGGCTGGCCGGGCACGTGACCGAAATCCGGGCCAACGACCTCGCGTTCAGCACCGCCGAAGCCGGCGAGCTACTGGCCCAGCACGGCAGCACGCTGTCGGCGGACTCCGTGGAGAGCCTGACCCAGCGAACCGAGGGCTGGGCGGCCGGCCTGCGCCTGGCGGCGATATCGCTGGGCATTCACCCTGACCCGGGCCAGTTCGTCAAGGAGCTGGTGGCCGAGGACAGCGCGCTGATCTGCTACCTGATCGACGAGGTGCTCAACGTCCAGCCGCCCGAGGTCCGGGAGGTGCTGCTGAGCACGAGCATCCTGGAGCATGTCCGCGCCGACGCCGCCGTCGACCTGACCGGCGACGAGCGGGCCGCGGGAGTCCTGGCAGCACTGGTGCGCACGAACGCATTCGTCCAGCCGCTGGGCTCCGGCTGGTACCGCTATCACACGCTGTTCGCCGAGATGCTGCGGCTGAAGCTGCGGTTCGAGCATCCGGAGCGAGTGCCCGTCCTCCACCGGCGGGCGGCCCGGTGGTACGAGCGCGATGGCCGGCTCGCCGACGCGGTGCGGCACGCGGTCCGCGCCGGTGACTGGCCGCTCGCCGCCGGCATGGTCGTCGATGAGTTGGCGGTCGGCCAGCTCGTCGAAGGGCACGCCGAGCATGCCCTGGTGGATGAACTCGCGGGCTTGCCGGCCGGCCAGCCGTGGGCCCAGCCGGCGCCGCACCTGGTGGCGGCGGCCCTCGCACTGGCCGCTGGCCAGCACGAAGCGTGCACAGCCGCGCTCGATGCCGCCGATAGGCTGCTGAATCGCCTTCCGGGCGAGCGGGAGGCTGCTAGCAGGCTGACCGCGGCCGTCGTCCGCCTCGCCGCCTGTTTGCGGAGCGGAGATCTCGCGGGGGCGGCGCGCGCGGCGGACACCGCCGAGCTGATGCTCGGTCAGGCCCCCGACGAGAAGCTGGCCCGGCATCCCGAGGTCAGCAGGATCGTGGCAGCCGGCCGGGCCGCTGTCGAGCTGTGGTCCGGCCGTCACCAGGAGGCCGCCCGCCTTCTCGAGGCGGGACTGGCCGGCTGCGACGCACAAAGTCAGCGACACGAGCGTGGCTGCTGGGCCGCCCAGCTGGCGCTGGTGGAGGCCCTGCGCGGCCGGCTGTCCCACGCCGTGGAGCTGGCCAGCCGCACGGTCTTCGAAGCAGGCAAGGACGCTGACCAGGACCAGCACGCCGCGTCACTCGTCGCGCTCGCTCTCGTTTACCTGGAACGCAACGAGCTGCGAGAGGCGCGCGGCTTCCTCAAGCAGGCGGACGCCGCGCTCGGCGCGCGCCCGGACAAGGTGCTCAGCGCCGCGGCGTACCTGATCGCGGCAGGCGGTGCCCTGGCCGAGGGACGCCCCGCGGTGGCCACGGAGATCGTGACCAGGGCACGGTCCGGCGGGCCACTTCCGGTATGGCTGGACCAGCAGCTGAGCTTCGTCGAATCCCGGGCCTGGGCGGCCGCGGGCGACGTCAGCGCAGCGCTGGCCGCCGCCGAGCGGGCGGGTTCATCGCCAGAGGCCGCGATCACCCTCGCGCACGCCTTGGCGTCCGCCGATGATGCCGACGCCCCGCGCGTGCTCGCCCCCGTGCTCGCGGCCGACGGTCACCTTTCCGACCCGGCCCGGGTGCGAGCGTTGCTGCTGGACGCCAGGCTCAGTTACGCCTGCAGCGACGAGGCACGCGGCCGCCGGGCGCTGGAGTCCGCGCTGCGGCTCGCGGAACGCGAGCAGTTCAGGCTGCCGCTGGCGCTGGAGCGTGGCTGGCTGGTGCCGGTGCTGCGGCGCGACCCGGAACTGGCCGACGCCCACCGGGACCTGCTGACCCAAGCCCTGGGCCGCGAGCAGCTGCCGACGCCGCTTATGGCCAGGGATCAGGTCCCGGTCGTCGTGGTTGAGCCGCTCACCGAACGCGAGCGAGAGGTGCTCGTGCACGTGTCGGCCATGCTGAACACGGCCGAGGTCGCCGACGAGATGTACATCTCCGTCAACACCGTCAAGACGCACCTGCGGAACATCTACCGCAAGCTGGCGGCGGCGCATCGCAACGAGGCGGTCCGCCGGGCCCGCCAGCTCGAGCTGATCTGAGGCTGCCCTGCCCTAAGGGCTGCCTGTCGTCAGGACTCATCCCGGCCGGATGAGCCGCGCGCGGTCGCGGGCGGACACCATGGCATGTAGTCATGGGTCCTCTGTCACGAAAGCGCCGCCGAGGTGAGTCTGACCGAGTACATCGTCCTGCTCGTCCTCGCGGCGAGCACGGGCGCGGGCGTCCCTGGACCGGGCGACGGGGCGGTGATCGCGGCGGGCACGCTCGCGGGCGAAGGCCGGCTGAACGTGTGGCTGGTGCTCGCGACGGCGATGGCCGGCTGGATGATCGGCTCGGTCGCCGGATACGAGGTCGGCCGCCGCGGGGGGCGCCGGCTGCTCGAGCGCCCGGGTTGGCTGGCGAAAAAGCGCCTGAAACTGCTGGCCAAGGGTGATCACGTCTTCGGCCGCCACAACTTCGCGGCCACCGTGACCATGCCGGCCTACGTCTCCGGGATATTCCGGGTGAGGTTTCCGGTCTTCACGCTCGGCGCTCTCGTGGCGGGCGTCTTCTGGATGGGACTGTACGTCCTGGTTTCTTATTTCCTCGGCGCCGAGATCGCCGAGCGCATCGGAAGCGCGGGAGCGAAGGCAGTGATCGGCGTGGGGATCGTCGTCGCCGCGGGCCTCGGCATCAAGGCGGGGCTGGCGAGGTGGCGCGCCACCCACCAGTCCAAAGAAAGCGAGCTGGTCTGACATGAGCGGGAAAGCAGCGGCCGGCTGGCTGGACAGCTTCCGCGAAGCGCGCAGGGAACTCGAAGCGTCCGTGCTGCCGCTCGCCACGTCGGTGGACGGGCGCCGGTTCGTCTTCCAGGCATCGCTGTACGGCCTCGAGCTCCAGGCGGGCGGCTACGCGGTGCTTGACGACGGCGGCACGCGCCGTCTCGGCCAGGTGCTCTCGCTCGAGCTTGACCAGGGGCAGGCCGGAGAACTGACACTGCCCGCGGACGGAGGCAGTCCTGAGGCCCGGACGGAAATCCAGATCCGTTACGCGCGGGGCGAGGGAATCGTCGTGGACGGCGGCACCGCGCCGTTCCACGACGCGCTGCTCCGGGCGGCCGCCGGACCCGACGTGCGAGGGTGGCAGCAACGCGCGACCGGGTCTCACGCTCAGCTCAGGCTAGGCGAGCTCGCGCTCGCCGACGGGGTGCCGTGCCTGGCGGACGCCAGCGGTTTCAGCCGGCACACGTTCCTGTGCGGCCAGTCCGGCTCGGGCAAGACGTACTCGCTCGGCGTGATACTCGAACGGCTCCTGTTGGAAACGGACCTGCGCCTCGTGGTCTTCGACCCGAACTCGGACTTCACGCGCCTGGGCCAGGTGCGTCCCGGCGCCGACCCGGCGCTGGCCGGACGCTACCGTCAGGCGGCGAGCGGAGTCGCAGTCTACTCCGCGACCGCCCGCGGCGAGCGAAGGCTCCGGCTGCACGCGGCCGAGGTCGAGCCGGCGGCCCAGGCGGCCGCCCTCCGGCTGGACCCAATCGCCGATCGGGAGGAATACGCCACGCTGGCCGCGCTGCTCGCCGGCCAGAATCCGCTCTCCATGGAGGCGCTGATAGCGAGCGACCTCCCGGAGGCGGCGCGCCTCGGCCTGCGGATCAAGAACCTCGGGGTCGACCAGTACTCGGTGTGGGCGCCCGACGAAGCAGGATCGGTCCTCGACGCGGTTTACGATCACAGCGTCCGCTGCGTAGTCATCGACCTGGGATCGCTGCCCAGCCGTGAGGAGCAGTCCCTCGTCGCCGCCACGGTGCTCGGCGACCTCTGGCGGCGGCGCCAGGCCCGCGATCCGGTCCTCATCGTGATCGACGAAGCGCATAACGTCTGCCCGGCCGAGCCGATGGACCCGCTCGCCGCGGTGGCCACCGGGCACGCGATCAGGATCGCCGCCGAGGGCCGTAAGTTCGGGCTCTACCTGCTGCTGTCGACCCAGCGCCCGCAGAAGATCCCGGAGAACGTCCTCTCCCAGGCCGACAATCTCGTGCTGATGAGGCTGAACTCACTCGCCGACGCGGCGTTCGCCCAGGCGGTGTTCTCGTTCGTCCCGCCGAGCCTCATCGCGCGCTCGGCCGCCTTCCGGATGGGAGAAGGCCTGATCGCGGGCAAGATCTCGCCGCAGCAGCCCGCCCTGCTGCGCTTCGGCTCCCGGATCTCGAAAGAGGGCGGCGCCGACGTGCCCGCGACGTGGGCCGCACCCCGCTCTTGACCGCATCCGGGATTCCGGATGAGCATGAGACAGCAGGTCGCCGGGAGACAAGCGGCTGGCATGAGGGATAGCGGAGCGGGCGGGCCGGCCGTCTGGTAGTGGAGGCTGGGCGGTGCTGGATCTCGTCGTGTCCAAGCTGCACCCTCCCCCGGCGCGCCCGGGGTCGGTTCGCCGGCCGGGGCTGGTAGAACGGCTGGCGCACGACCACTCCCGTCCAGTCGTCTCGGTGGTCGCGCCAGCGGGGTACGGGAAGACCACGCTCCTGTCGCAGTGGGCCGAGCACACCGGTCAGACCGTCGCCTGGGTGTCGGTCGACGACAACGACAACGACCCGAAGGTCCTGCTCACCTATATCGCAAAGGCGCTGGACGCGGTGGAACCAGTAAACCGGCGGGTGTTCGATGCGCTGGCTTCGCCGGGAAGCTCGGTGTCCGGTTCGGTGGTTCCGCGGCTGGCGTCGGCGTACTGGTCGATGACCGGGCCGCTGGTGCTGATGCTTGATGACGTGCACCTGCTGCATAACCGGGAATGCCGGTCGGCGCTGTCGGTGCTAGCGGACCATGTGCCGGGCGGTTCGCGCCTAGTGCTGGCGGGCCGGGCCGAGCCGCCGCTCCGGATGGCGCGGCTGCGCGCGGAGGGCCGGCTCGCCGAGATCGGGCCTGCTGACCTGTCGCTGACCGGCGAGGAGGCGGCCAGTCTGCTGCGTGATGCCGGTCTGACACTGGATGAGGATGAGGTAGCCGAACTGCACCGGCGTGCCGAGGGATGGCCGGCCGGGCTGTACCTGGCGGCGCTGCGCCTGCGGCAAGGCGGTTCGCTGCCGGACGCGGCGATCGCGTTCGGCGGCGATGACCGGCTGGTGCGTGAGTACGTCAATTCCGAAGTCCTGGCCCGGATCTCGCGGCGGCACCGGATGTTCCTTGCCCGGGCGGCCGCGCTGGAGCGGATGTCAGGGCCATTGTGCGAAGCGGTGCTCGACCTGCCCGGGGCGGCCGCGACGCTGGCGAATCTGGCGCAGTCGAATGTGCTCATCGTGCCGCTAGACCGGCGGGGCCAGTGGTACCGCTACCACCATCTGTTCCGCGAGATGCTGCAGGCGGAATTGGAGCTACGTGAGCCCGGCATGCTCCCGTTCCTGCAGCGCCGCGCCGCGGCCTGGTGCGCGGAAAACGGCCTGCTCGAAGAAGCCCTGGAGTACTACATCGGTACCCGCGACACCGACGAGGTGGCGCGGCTGGTCGCACGCCTGTGGATACCGACCTACTGGCAAGGCCGGGTCGCGACTCTTATGCGGTGGGTCGGATGGCTGGACGATCAGGGCGGGATCGCCGATCACCCGATGGTCGCGGTGCAAGCCTCGCTGCTGTCCGCGGCGGTGGGACGGCCAGCCGAGGCCGAACGATGGGCGGACGTGGCTGACCGCTGGCCCGGTGACGCTCTCGGGCCGGGTAACGCGTCCGTGCACGCGTGGACCGCTGTCCTGCGGGCTATCTTGTGCCGCCATGGGCCGGAGCGGATGCGCGCCGACGCGGAGGAGGCCGTGGACAGGTTCGGGGCGGACGGGGTCATGACCCCGTCGCCCGTGTTTTACCTGGGCATCGCCCGGGTCCTGAGCGGCGACCTGGACGGTGGCGACGACTCCTTCGAGATCGCGGTCCGGGTCGGAGAGCAGACCGAGGCGCACGAGATCCGCGCGGGCGCGCTGTGCGAGCGGTCGCTGGTGGCCATGGCTCGCCACCAATGGGGACAGGCGGAGGACCTCGCTTATCAGGCCCATGACGCCTTGCACCGGTTCGGATTCGATTCAAGCTACGTGACGCCACTGGTTTGCGCCGTGCAGGCGCGCGCGGCCTTGCGCCGCGGAGACGTCCCGGCGGCCCACCAAGAACTCATCCACGCTCAGCGCGTCCGGCCACTGCTGACCTACGCGCTTCCGCACGTCGCCGTCCAGGCCCGGATCGAGCTCTCCCGCGTCCACGTGGCACTCGCCGATCTCGCGGCGGCGAGGATCCTGGCGCGCGAGATCGATGAGGTGCTCAAGCGGCGGCCCGATCTAGGCACCCTGGTCGGCGAGGTCCAGGCGCTGCGGATCCGGCTTGCCGCTGAGCGAACTCACGGCGCTCCAGGGGCGTCGACGCTGACCGCCGCTGAACTGCGTGTCCTGCCCATGCTCGCCACGCACCTGTCATTCCCCGAGATCGGCGCCGAGATGTTCCTGTCGCCGAACACTGTCAAGTCGCAGGCGATGTCGATCTACCGCAAGCTGGGCGCCTCCTCACGCAGCCAGGCCGTCATCCGGGCCCGGGAACTAGCCCTCCTCGAAGGCTAAGGCGGGTAACCGGCCGCCGGCAGCTCTCCGGGGTGCCGCTTGACCTGCGTGGCCGTGGCGGATGATTATGTACCGGCGGATCCTCGGAGGGGTGGAACTGTCGGGCCATGAATGGCGACGGTGCGAGTGAGCGGGCTGGCCAGGCGTGCCGTGACGACGCTCCGCCGTTCGATCTTCTCGCCACCAAGCTGCGGCCGCCGCAGGCACAGCGCGGGACGATCCGCCGGTCCTCGCTGATCGAGAAGCTGACCCAGGAGGACTCCCGGCCGGTGGTCTCGGTGGTCGCGCCCGCCGGCTACGGGAAGACGACGCTGCTGTCGCAATGGGCTGAACACAGCGGCCGCGCCATCGCGTGGGTGTCGGTGGACGTGAAAGACAACGACCCGAAGGTCCTGCTCGGCTATGTCGCCAGGGCGCTCGATGCGGTGCAGCCGGTCGGCCAGCAGGTATTCGGCGCGCTCGCTTCCCCGGCCAGTTCGGTGCCTGGCTCGGTCGTGCCCCGGCTGGGTAACGCTTTCGCCTCGATGACGGTCCCGGTGGCGCTGATCCTGGATGACGTGCACCTGCTGCGCAACACCGAATGCCGGGCCGCGCTGTCCGTCCTGGCCGATCACGTGCCGGCCGGGTCGCAGCTGGTGCTGGCCGGACGGAACGAGCCGCCACTGAGAATCGCCAGGCTGCGCGCCCAGGGCCGGGTCTTGGAGATCGGCCCGGCCGACCTGGCGCTCACCCGCGAAGAGGCGGGGTCGCTGCTGCGGGCGGCGCAGGTCATTCTCGGCCAGGATGACGTCGCCGAATTGAACCGCCGAGCCGAGGGGTGGGCGGTCGGACTGTACCTAGCGGCGCTGGCCCTGCGGGCGGGCGCCTCGCTGGGCAGCACGGAGACCTCGTTCGCGGGCGATGACCGGCTAGTGGCCGAATACGTGGAATCTGAGGTTCTGGCCCGGATCTCACCGTCGCAGCGAGCGTTCCTGACCCGGACCGCGGTCCTGGAGCGGATGTCCGGGTCGCTGGTCGAGGCGGTGCTGGAGTTGCCAGGGGCGGCCGCGACCCTGGCCGATCTGGCCCGGTCGAACTTGCTGCTGGTGCCGCTGGATCGGCGCGGGCAGTGGTACCGCTATCACCATCTCTTCCGGGACATGCTGATGGCCGAGCTCGAGCGGCTCGATTCCGGCATGGTTCCGGTACTGCAGCGCCGCGCGGCTGCCTGGTGCCTGAGCAACGGCCTGCCTGAGGAGGCACTGGAGTACTTCATGGCGGCCGGGGACGTCGATGCCGTGGCCCGGCTCGTGGAAGAACTGTGGCAGCCGGTTTTCCGGCAAGCCCGGGTCGCTACCTTGTGGCGGTGGGTCAAATGGCTCGAGGACCGGGGCGGACTCGAGGGGCATCCGCTTCACGCCGTGTATGCCTCACAGCTGGCCGCGTCGACCGGGCGGCCGGCCGAGGCCGAGCGGTGGTCCGACGTGGCCGATCGCCTGCTGGACCACGACGCGGCCCGGCATGGCGACCCGTTCACCGAAGCGATGGCCGCGGTGAGCCGGGCTCTGCTGTGCCGCAGGGGAATCGAGCAGATGCGCGCCGACGCCGACGAGGCCGCGCGGAAGCTGGCGCAGGCGGGCGCCGTGCGGCCGGCGGCCGGGGGCCTGCAGGGGATCGCGTGCGTGCTGTCCGGCGACCTTGACGGCGGTGACGCGTTCTTCGAGGAGGCTTTCAGAGCCGGCGAGCACGTCGGCGTACCCTACACCCTCGCGCAGATTCTGGCCGAGCGAGCGCTGGTGGCGATGGCACGCAACCAGTGGAGCCAGGCTGAGGCCTTCGCCGACCAGGCGCACGATGTGCTCAGCCAGGCCGGGATGGACGATGTCTTCGTCTACGCGGTGCGGGCGCGCGTGGCCTGGCACAAAGGCGATGCCGCCGCGGTGCGGCGAGAGCTGGTCGGCGCCCAGCGCACCCGTCCGCTGCTGACCTACGCCGAACCTCACCTGGCCGTCCAGGCCAGGCTCGAACTTACTCGCGTCCACCTGGCCCTTGGAGACCTGGCGGCGGCCAGGACTCTGATGCGCGAGATCGATGACGTTCTCAGGCGCCGGCCGGGCCTGGGCACCCTGGTCGGCGAGGCCAAGGCGCTGCGGGCCCGGCTAGCCACGGACCATGGCCCGGGCACCCCCGGAGCCTCGTCGCTGACCGCGGCGGAATTGCGCGTCCTGCCCATGCTCGCCACGCACCTGACGTTCCCCGAGATCGGCGCCGAGATGTCCTTGTCACCGAACACGGTCAAGTCGCAGGCGATGTCGATCTACCGCAAGCTGGGCGCCTCCTCACGCAGCCAGGCCGTCATCCGGGCCCGGGAACTAGCCCTCCTCGAAGGCTAGGGCGGGTAGACCGCTGACCAGTCGGCGGCCATGTCGATCACCGTCCACTGGTGCTCGGCGGCGAAGGCGTCAAGCTGTCCGGTGCCGCTGCCGAGGATGGGATCACGGTCGTAGGCGTATTCCCGCTCGGCGTCGGTGTGCCGCACGACCAGCTGCAAGGTCCGGTGCGGGCTGGCGGACGCCCAGTGGAGCATGGGCAGGTCCCCGTCGGTGTTCCCGGCCGCCAGGATCGGGCGCTGCCCGACGTTGGCGTGGATCGAGGCCGGCTTTTGCGGACCGTCGTTGATGACCTGGATGGCGGCGGTCTTGACCAGCTCCGGGCCGGCCGGGCCGATCCGGAACTCGGTGCCGCCCACGCTGCCGATGACCCGGTGCGGCGGCAGGCCGTAGACCTCGGAGGCGAAGGCCCGCATGAAATCGGTGCCGCCGCCGGAGAAGATCCAGCAGGAAAACCCGCCGCGGCCCAGCAGGGCGAGCAGTTCCAGCATCGGCTGATAGACCATCGCCGGGTACGGGCGGCCGGACCGCGGGTGCCGGGCCGAGGCCAGCCACTGCCGGCAGACGGCGTCGAACTCCGCCGTGGTGATTCCGGCGTGGGTGAGCGTGACCAGGTCCACCAGCGCCGGCATTCCGCCGGAGTGCAGCGTGTCCAGGCTGACCGGGTGGCCCAGTTCGGCCGCCCGGTCCAGCGCGAACGCCAGCTGGGCGTACATGGGCTGCTCGGTCCACAGCGTGCCGTCGTTGTCGAACACGGCGATACGGTCCGCCTCGGGGACGAAATCGGCCGAGCCAGGATCGGTCACGGCCGCGACGAACTCCGTGACCGCCTGCTTCGCGGGAGTGTTCCGCCAGCTCGGCAGCTGATCATCGCCCATCTGCCAGTCCTCTCTGCCAGGGCCAGTATGGGAAGCCACCGGCCCCGGGCGGGTGGTGCCCGGGGCCGGCGGGCCGGTTATGGCCGGAGCCTCACGGCTGGGTGCCCAGGGTGACCGTGACCGTGGCCGACGTGCCGTCGCGCCAGTACTCGAGCGGGACCGTGTCGCCCGGCTTCTTGGTCAGGGTCAGTTCCTGGAGCTGGACCGTGCTCGTGGCCGGCTGGCCATCGATCTTGGTGATCACGTCGCTCTGGCGGAGCCCGGCCTTGGCGGCGGGGCCGCCGGGCACCACCGACTGGACGAACAGCCCCTCCGGCACCCCGGCCTGCGTGGCGGCCGACGGCGGTATCGGCGCCGCGTTGAGGCCGAAGTAGGCGTGGGTCACCGAGCCGGTGGCGATGATCTCGTCCGCGATCGTCATCGCGAGGTTCACCGGGATCGCGAACCCGAGCCCGATGCTGCCGCCGTTCGACTCGCCGGACGAGCTCGGCACCGACGCGCCGGCGGTCGGTATCCCGATCAGCTGGCCCGAGCAGTTGACCATGGATCCGCCGCTGTTGCCGGGGTTGATGGCGGCGTCGGTCTGAAGCGCCCCCACGAGCAGCGCCGAGCTGTCGTTCTCCCCCGGGACCTCGATGGTCCGGTCCAGCGCGCTGATGATGCCGGAGGTGACCGTGCCGGACAGTCCCAGCGGCGCGCCGATCACGACGGCGGCCTGGCCGACGACGACCGACGACGAGGAGCCGATCGCGATCGGCTGCAGCTTGGCCGAGGTGTTGACCTTGAGCACGGCGAGGTCGGTCAGCGGATCGCGGCCGACGATCGTCGCGGGCGCGGTCTGCCCGTCGGCGAACTGCACCTCCACCGACCCGCCGTTGGCCGCGATCGCGATCACGTGGTTGTTGGTCACGATGTAGCCGTCGGACTTGATGATCTCGCCCGATCCGGTGCCGCCGCCTGCCGTGCCGCGGGCCGAGATCGTCACCACGGACGGGATGACCTGGTTGGCGACCGACGTGACATCGCAGACGCTGACCTGGCCGGAGCTGGAACTGGCCGCGCCCGTGGTGGTGCTCGCCGCCGCGGGAGTGGACGAACTCGTCGCGGCCACGATGCCCGCGCCAATGCCGCCCCCGATAACCAGCGCGCCGCCGAGCGCCGCCCACGGGAGCCAGCGGCGCCCCCCGCGAGAGTGCTTCGCGTCGTTCACGTCGGCCACCTACTCCCGGACGAGCATGGCTTCGGCTTCGCGGGCCATGTCCACGTACGGTTCTCCGCTGACGTCGACGGCGACGCGCTTGATCACGCCGCCGGTGAACGCCCAGGGCAGCGTGCCCGGGTAGTCATCGGTGACGGCCTCGCCGCTGTCCCGGCCGACGCACAGGCCCTCGCCGCCGAGGACGAACTTGCCGGGCTGGGTCTTGATGCGGGCCTCGCCGACCTTACGGTCGCCGTGGTACAGGGACAGGATTCCGGTCGACACCCCGGGCGGATCCTCGCCGTCCTTGTCGAACGACGCCGACAGGATCAGGTTCTCGCCGGCCGGCAGGTCCTCGGTCGCCACGACGTGCTGCTCGAACGTGCCGACGAAGTTATACACGTAATGCAGCCGGTTGTCCTTGCAGTAGAGCGCGTGGCCGCCGAACCGGGAGCCGTGGGCGAACAGCACGCCGTGGGCGCCCGGGGCCGGGATGTCCACCAGGGCCCCGATGGCGTAGGAGCGGTTGCGGACGTTGACGGCCTGGGATTCCGGCACGTCGGCGGTGCCGGGGTAGTAGGTGTACCGGTTGCGGGATGGCGACAGCTGGGGCCTGGGCGTCAGGATGATCTCGAGCGGTTCCCGGTCGTCTAGCGGGAAGGCGTTGTTGGCGCCCGCCTCGGCGAACCATAGGTTCACCATCTCCCGCACCTTGTCCGGCTGCTCGGCGGCGAGATCGTGCAGTTCGGCGCGGTCCGTGTCGGTGTGGTAGAGCTCCCAGGTGTCGTCGTTGAAGTGGCTCCAGCCGCTGATCGTGGGGTGCGTGGTAATCGCCTTCCACCCGTTGTGCCAGATCGCCCGCGAGCCGAGCATGGAGTAGAACTGCGTGCTGCGCGCCGACGGCGCCGACGGATCCTCGAACGAGTACCGCATGCTCACCCCGTCGATGTCGCTCTGCGTGTGTCCTTTGATCTGCTCCGGAGGCGTGACGCCGAGGCAGTCCAGGATCGTGGGCACGATGTCGATGGCGTGGTGGTACTGGTGCCGCACCTCTCCCCCGTGGCCAAGGACACCTGGCCACGAGATGACGCACGGGTCGGCGGTGCCGCCGTTGAACTCGTAGCGTTTCCACATCTTGAACGGCGTGTTGAAGGCCATCGCCCAGCCGGTCGGGTAGTGGTTGTAGGTCTTCGGACCGCCCAGGTCGTCGATCTTCGCGAGGTTCTCCGCCAGGTCGTCCGGCATGCCATTCGCGAACTTCATCTCGTTCACCGACCCGTCAGGGCCGCCTTCGCCGGACGCGCCGTTGTCGGACACGACGATGACCATCGTGTTGGCGAGTTCGCCGGTCTCTTCCAGGTAGTCGAGCAGCCGCCCGATGTGGTGGTCGGTGTGCGACAGGAACCCGGCGTAGACCTCGGCCATCCGGGCGAACAGGCGCTTCTCGCCCGCTGACAGCGAGTCCCACGGCTTGGTGTAATCCAGGGCGGGGAACGGCTTGCCGTCCGGCCCGGTGCGGTCCTGCGGGGTGCCGATCGGGTTGAGCGGCGGCAGCTCGGTGTCGGCGGGGACGATGCCGAGCTCTTTTTGCCGGGCGAGTGTCTGCTCGCGCGCCGCCTCGTAGCCCATGTCGAAACGGCCCCGGTAGCGGTCGATCCATTCCTTTGGCGCGTGGTGCGGCGCGTGGCAGGCCCCCGGCGCGAAGTACAGGAAGAACGGCTTGTCCGGCGCGATCACCTTCGCGTCCTTGATGAACTCCAGCGCCTTGTCGGTCAGGTCCTCGGTGAGGTGGTAACCCTCCTCCGGTGTCTTCGGCTGGTCGACCGGGTGATTGTCGTAGACGAGCTCGGGGTACCACTGGTTGGTCTCCGCGCCGAGGAAACCGTAAAACCGCTCGAACCCGCGCCCGGTCGGCCAGTTCCGCCGGGACGCGGCGAGGTTCATCTCGTTCTCTGGTGTCAGGTGCCACTTGCCCAGCGCGTAGGTGTTCCAGCCCTGCTCGCTGAGGATCTCCGACAGCATGCCGTTCTCTGGCGGGATCGTGCCGCTGGCGTTGGGGAACCCGATCGCGGCCTCGGTGATGCACGCCATCGAGTTGCGGGTGTGGTTGCGCCCGGTCAGCAGGCAGGAACGGGTCGGCGAGCACAGCGCGGTGGTGTGCCACTGGGTGAAGCGGGCGCCGGAGGCCGCGATCCTGTCGATGTTCGGGGTCTCGATCGGTCCGCCGTAGCAGCCCATCGCGGAGAACCCCACGTCGTCGAGCACGATGTAGAGCACGTTGGGCGCTCCGTCAGGCGCCTTCGGCGGCTCGAACGGCGACCAGTCGGGCACCGAGTCGCGGATGTCAACGTTGATCGTTCCCTTAAACGGCTCGCGTGTCATGCAGGCCTCCGTTGTCATTCCGATGTCGGCTGCCAGCATGTGGCGGCCATGGCGCGTTCTGCATCACCCGGGCCGGACGATTTCCCCGGCGAGGCTGAGCTCGGCGTAGCTGCCGCGCCCGGCGACCTTCCCGTGCCGTAGCACGACGATCTCGTCGACCTGATCGAGGCCGTCCAGGTCGTGGGTGATGAGCAGCGTCGCCCGCCCGGCCGTCGCCCGCAGCAGGTCCCGGGTGAGGGCCCGGCGGCTGTCGGCGTCGAGGTGGGCGGTGGGTTCGTCCAGGATCATCAGCGCCGGGTCGGCGAGCAGCGCGCGGGCGAGGGCCAGCCGCTGGCGCTGGCCGCCGGACAGCGCCGCGCCGCGCGCGCCGGCCGGCGTGTCCCACCCCCGCGGCAGGGACCGGATCCAGCCGAGCAGGCCGGCCTCGTCGGCCGCCCCGTCGAGTTCCTCGTCGGTGGCCGCCGGGCGGGCCAGGCGGAGGTTGTCGCGGAGGGAAGCGTCGAAGATGTACGGGTCCTGCGCGCAGCCGCCGATCCTGGTCCGGACGTCGTCGGACCCGTAATCCGACAAATCGTGCCCGTTGAGCGTCACGCTGCCCGCCGTCAGGTCGGTGAACCGGAGCAGCACGCTGGCCACCGTGGACTTCCCCGCGCCGTTGGGTCCGACGAGGGCGACGCGCCGTCCCGGCGGCAGGTCGAGGTCGACGCCGTCCAGAGCGAACGGGGCACCCGGGAGGTAGCGGACCTGGGCGCCGCGCACCGTCACCCGAACCGGGCCGTCGGGCAGCCGCCGCGGCGTCGCGGGCTCGCGGACCGGGACGGGCGCATCCTGCACCGCCGCGATCCGGCGCGCCGACGCCCGGGCCTGACCGAGCTGCATGGCGGCGGCGGGCAGGGCATTGACCGCCTCGAAGGACGCGAGCGCGGTCAGCGTCAGCACCGCCAGCGGGACCCGGGTCAGCGCGCCGTCCCCGGTGGCGGCGACACCGAGCAGCAGCACAACCCAGAGGGTCAGCCCGGCGGTCGCCGAGGTCAGGCCCGCGCTCAGCCCGGATGCTACCGCGTTCCGGCCGGCCTGCCGGGTCAGCTCCGCGTCAGCGTCGGTCACCGCCGCCATTGCCTGGTCAGCCGCGCCGTACGCGTGCAGCTCAGCCGCCCCCGCCAGCGAGTCGGCGAAGGCCGCGGCAAGGCGGCCGCGGGCCGGCGCCACGCGCCTGGCCGCGCGGCGCGCCGTCGCGGCCGCCACGACGGGGACGCCGATGCCGGCGACTAGCAGCCCGGCGGCGAGCACGGCCCCGGCCGGCACCAGGATGACCAGGCACACCACGACCGCCCCGGCGCCCACCAGCGCCGCGGCCGCGGGCGGCGCGATCCCCTTGATGAACAGGTCCTGCGTGGCGTCGACATCGGAGATCAGCCGCGCGAGCAGGTCACCGGAGGTGAAGGCGGACAGCCCGGCCGGGGCCAGCCGCTCCAGCCGCCGGTAAATGCTCACCCGGACATCCGCCAGGATTCGGAACGCGGCGTCGTGACTCGCCAGGCGCTCCAGGTAGCGCGAGACCCCGCGCCCGACGCTGAGGGCGCGGACCGCGACGATGGCCACCGTGATCGCCACGATGTTGGGGTGCTGCGACGCGCGGGCGAGCAGGAACCCGGACACCGCGAGCAGCGCGACGCCGCAGCCAGTGGCGGCGGCGCCCGCGAGCACCGCGAGCACCAGCTGGCCGCGCCACGGCCGGGCCAGCCCCAGCAGCCGCAGCAGCGGATCGCGGCCGGCGGCGCTCACGCCAGCACCGCTTCGTCGTGCGGGACGAGACGCCCCTGGTCGAGCGTGACCACCCGGGTGCCGGCCGCCGCTGGCGGCAGCGGCCCGTGGGTGACCAGGATGACGGTCCGGCCCGCCTGTCCGCTCTGGATCACGCTCAGCAGGTGCCGCGCGCTGGCCTGGTCGAGGTGCGCGGTGGGCTCGTCGAGCAGGAGGACGGGGGCCTGGCGCAGGAACGCGCGGGCGAGCGCGATCTTCTGGCGCTGCCCGGCCGACAGCGTGCGGCCGCCTTCGGTCAGCGGGGTGTCGTAGCCGCGGTCGAGCCGCTGGATGAACTCGTCGGCCCCGGCCAGCCGGGCCGCGGCCACGATGTCTTCCCGCCGGGCGCGGGGCTGGCCGAGGGCGATGTTGCCGGCCACGGTCGTGGTGAACAGGTGCGGCGCCTGAGGGACCCAGGCGATCTGCCGCCGCCAGTCGCCGGCCGGGATCCGCGCGAGGTCCGCGCCGCCGACGCTGACGGTCCCGCTGGCCGGGGTCGCGAAGCGGAGCAGCACGGCGAGCAGTGAGCTCTTGCCCGCGCCGCTCGCGCCGGTCACGACGATGTGGTCGCCTGGCCGGATGGTCAGGCTGACGTCATCCAGAGCGGGCCGGGACCGCCCCGGGTAGGCCACGGTCACCCCGTCGAGCACGATGTCCTCACACGAGGCGCCGGCGTTGGCTAGGGCGCCCGGGGCTGGGACGCCCTGCCCGGCGGGCGGCGGAGTGTCGAGGATCTCGAACGCTCGGCGCGCCGCGGCCGTGCCCTCGGTGCTGGCGTGGAACTGGGCGCCGGCGTTCCGGAGCGGCAGGAAGGCCTCGGGGGTGAGCAGCAGCACCAGCAGCGCTGTCTCGTAGCCGACGTGGCCCGCCAGCAGTCGCAGGCCGATCTCCACGGCGACCAGCGCGGTCGCCACCGCGGCGGTGATCTCGAGGACCAGCGCCGACAGGAACGCTACCCGCAACGTGGCCATGGTCGCCGCGCGGTGCTCGTCGGTGACGTCCGCGATCACGTCGGCCTGCGCCTTGGCCCGGCCGAACAGCTTGAGGGTCGGCAGGCCGGCCACCACGTCGAGGAAGTGGCCGCCGAGCCGGCCGAGCAGCAGCCATTGCTTGCGGGTCTGCGCCTGCGTGTGCCAGCCGATCAGCGCCGCGAACAACGGAATCAGCGGCAGCGTGACAATGATGATCACGGCGGAGATCCAGTCCGCGGCCGCGACCCGGGCCAGCACCGCCACCGGGACCGCGACGGCCAGCACCAGCTGCGGCAGGTACCGGGCGAAGTAGGCGTCGAGGCCGTCCAGGCCCTTGGTCGCGAGCGTCGTGATCTCGCCGGTCCGCTGGCCGGTGAGCCACTTAGGTCCGAGCGCCAGGGCGTGCTCGCTGAGCCGCCGCCGCAGCCGCGACTTGACCACCGCCGCCGCCCGCAGCGCCGCGGCCTCACCCCCGCTGGCGGCCAGCGCCCGCCCGGCGAGCACCACCGCGAGCCAGCCCAGCGTCCCGGCCAGCGCGGCGACCCCGGTGCCGCGCCCCGCCCCGGCCAGCAGCCGCGCCAGCAGGCCCGCTTGCAGGACGATCAGCACCGCTCCGGCCAGGCCCAGCGCGACCGTGACGGCCAGGTACGCGCGGGCCGCCCCCGCCTGCCGCAGCAGGCGGGGGTCAACCGCGCTCACTGTTTCGGGGGCGCGGACGCCGCCGCGGCGGAATCCTGAGTGATCGACTCCACCGTCGTCCCGTACACGTCGTGGACCGTGGCCACGTCCCTGGTGGTGAAGGTCCGCTCCCGGCGCATGTCGCGGGTGAACGCGAGCCACCAGGTCAGGATCGCGCCCAGCCGGTTGCGGTAGCCGGTCAGGAAGGCGATGTGGATGAACAGCCAGACCACCCAGCCGGGAAACCCGCTGAAATGGACGCGGCCGACGGCCACCACCGCGTTGCCGCGGGACAGGTACGCGGCCGAGCCCAGGTCGTGGTACTTGAACGGCTTGCCGGCGGGCTCCCCGGCGACGTCGCGACGGACGCGGTGGCCGGCGTAGAGGCCCGTCTGCATGGCCACCTCGGCCACGCCGGGCAGCTTGTCCAGGCTCATCATGTCCCCGATGACCATGATCTCCGGGTGGCCGGGGATGCTCAGGTCCTTGCCGACGACGATGCGCCCGGCCCGGTCCTGCGCCGCGCCGGCGGACTCGGCCACCGCCTTCGCCACCGGCGGCGCCGCCACGCCCGCGGTCCACAGCACGGTCCCGGCGTCGTACCGGTCGACCTCGCCGTCCTGACGGCGGACGTTCAGCCCGGCGACGTCGATCCCGGTCACGATCGAGTGCATGTGCTGCTCGACGCCCAGCTTGTCGAGGGTCTTGCTGGCCGCGGCCGACAGCGCCGGGCCGAACGGGGCCAGCGGCGCGTCCCCGCCGTCGAACAGCAGCACCCGCGCGTCCTCGGGGTTGATGTGGCGGTACTCCCCGCGCAGCGTCTTGGTCGCCAGCTCGCGGATCTGCCCGGCCAGCTCGACCCCGGTGGGTCCGGCGCCGACCAGCGCGAACGTGAGCCAGCGGCGGCGCTCGGCGGGGTCGGTGGCGGTCTCGGCCATTTCGAACGCCCCGAACACCCGGCGGCGGATCACCATCGCGTCGGAGATCGTCTTCATGCCGGGCGCGTAGCGGGCGAACTCGTCGTGCCCGAAGTACGACTGCTGCACCCCCGCCGCCAGGATCAGGTAGTCGTAGCCGAATTCGACCTGGCCCTGGAGGGGCCGACGGCCGATGACCACCCGCCGCTCGGCATCGATCCCGGTCACCTCGGCCAGTTGGCAGTCCACGTTCTCGTGCTTGCGCAGCACGTCGCGCAGCGGCGCGGCGATCTTCCCCTCCGAGAGGATCCCGGTCGCGCACTGGTACAGCAGCGGCTGGAACAGGTGGTGCTGGCGGCTGTCGATGAGCGTGACCTGGACGGGAGCGCGGCGCAGCGCCCGGGCGGCGAACAGGCCGGCGAACCCGCCGCCCACGATCACCACCCGGGGCCGGCGATTGGGTGTGTTCATGGCGCGGTCCCCTCAGCTCGCCGCCGGGTCATGCCAGGCGTCTTCGGCTGGCAGCAGCCGGTCCGCCTCCCCGGGGCCCCAGGAACCCTTGGCGTAAGGGTGTACCGGGACCACGTCGCCGAGAACCGGGTCCACGATCTGCCAGGCGGCCTCGACGGTGTCCTGACGGGCGAACAGCCAGCGGTCCCCGTCCAGGGCCGCGCCGATGAGCCGGTCGTACGGACGGATGTCGGAACCGGGCTGCTGTGCGAACGAGAGCTCTTCGGCTTGCGGCTCCCAGCCGGCGCCTGGCTTTTTCCCGTGCAGGGTGAGGCTGACCGCCGTCTCCGGCCAGACCCGGAACCTGAGCGTGTCCTCGGGCATCATGGGCTCGATCCCGAATACGTCGTGGGGCGGCGCCTTGAACGTGATCGTGATGTCGGTGGCGGTCACCGGCATGCACTTGGCCGCCCGGATCAAGATCGGCACCCCGGCCCAGCGCCAGGAATTGGCGGCCAGCCGGACCGCGACGTACGTCTCCACGGTCGACTTCGGGTCGACGCCCTCCACGTCGAGGTAGCCCTCGTACTGGCCGCGGACCGTGCGCTCGGGCGTCAGCGGGCTCAGCGACCGCACCACCTCCGCCTTGGCGTCCCGCCAGGATGAAAGGCCGGTCCCGGCGGGCGGTTCGG
>Ga0335075_10003087_pt1 | contig 26625 bp, 27 predicted proteins | sample Lox_Sample_24_FD_206723 | JGI IMG/M metagenome (GOLD analysis project Ga0335075, IMG submission 206723) | Soil microbial communities from Loxahatchee National Wildlife Refuge, Florida, United States - Lox_Sample_2.4 | ecosystem: Environmental > Terrestrial > Soil > Wetlands | place: USA...
CCTGGCAGGGAAGACGCCGGGCGAACTGCTCGATGAGCGCAGCATTGTCTCCCTGGCGCATGGCGGCGTCGAGATCGATGAGCTGGACGATGGGATAGGACGAAAAGCGGCCGATCCAATATTCGAAATCATCAAAGGCAAGTTTGATGGTCGCACCCTGGACGAGCTGCACGATGCGCCCTCCCATGAGATCGATCGATGGAATCAGCATGGCAGCCTCAGGGGGACACCATCGCGCGCGATTTCCTGCTTGAGTGTGCGAGCGTCGGAAATGCCGAAGTGGAAGATGCTGGCCGCGAGAGCGGCGTCGGCCTTTCCACGCAGGAAAACTTCAGAGAAATGTCCGGCGGTTCCGGCTCCCCCGGAGGCGATGACGGGGATCTCGACAGCTTCACTGACGGCGGCGGTCAGATCGCAATCGAAGCCGTCGCGGGTGCCGTCGGCGTCCATGGAGGTGAGGAGAATTTCGCCGGCACCGCGTTGCTCTGCTTCACGCGCCCAGTCAAGGGCTTTGCGGCCAGCGGGTTTGCGGCCACCCTCGATGAAGACTTCGGCGCCGTCCGGCGCGCGGCGCGCGTCAATGGCCACGATGACGGCCTGGGCGCCGAAGCGCGCGCCGATCTCGTCGATGAGCTCGGGGTGGCGAAGAGCGGCGGAGTTGATGCTGACCTTGTCAGCCCCGGCGTCGAACACCGCAGCGGCATCGTTGAGGGTTCTTATGCCACCGCCGACGGTGAAGGGGATGAATAGTCGCCGGGCGGTGCGACGGACCGTATCGAGCAACGTGCCGCGGCCTTCGTGTGTGGCCGAGATGTCGAGCAGGACGATCTCGTCGGCGCCCGATTCGGCGTGGCGCGCAGCGAGTTCGGCGGGATCGCCGGCGTCGACGAGATTAAGGAACTGCACTCCCTTAACGACGCGACCAGCGGTCACGTCGAGACAGGCGATGATTCGGCGGGTCAGCATGGCGACTCCGGAGATGAAAGATTCAGGAAGTTGCGAAGAACTTGCAATCCTGCCGAGCCCGATTTCTCTGGATGGAACTGCACGCCCATGATACCGGCGCGCTCGACTGCGGCAGTGAAGGGAGTGCCGTATTCTGTAACTGCAACTGTGCCATGAATGACCGGCGCGCGGTAGGAGTGGGTGAAATAGACAAAGCTGCCAGTTGGCACACCGCGCAGCAGGCGCGAATCGTCGCGGGTGGAGAGAGAATTCCAGCCTACGTGGGGGACTTTCTGGCCGGAGGGAAAGCGGTCGCAAGTGCCTTCAAAGGCGGCGAGTCCGGGTGTGCCCGGCGCTTCGGTGCTGCCGCGAAAAAGCCACTGGAGTCCGACGCAGATGCCGAGGAAGGGAATGCCCTGCGCGATTCGTTCTTCGATAGCCGCGCGAAGTCCGCGCTGCTCAAGGAAGGCAGTGGCCCGGAAGTGTCCTACGCCGGGGAGAATGATTTTTCCGGCTCGCCTCACGGCTTCGGGGTCATCGGTCGAGACAGCATCAGCGCCTATGGCGGCCAGGGCTTTCATCACCGATGTAAGGTTGCCCGCTCTGTAATCGACGACCGCGATCATAGCAGTCCCTTCGTGCTGGGCAGCATTTCACCTAGTTGTTTGTCGCGTGAGCAGGCGACGCGCAGCGCCCGTGCGAACGCTTTGAAGAGGGCCTCGATCTTGTGGTGATTGGAGCGGCCGTACATGGTTTTGAGGTGGACGTTGGCGCGAGCGCCGCGGGAGAAGCCTTCGAAGAAGTCGTAAACGAGCTCGGACTGGAGGTCGCCGACGAGCCGGGTCCGAACTTTGGTATCGACGATGCAGGCCGCGCGTCCGCTGAGATCGATTGCGGCGAGGCCGAGGGTTTCGTCCATGGTCATGAGGAAATATCCGGCGCGGAGAATGCCCCGCTTGTCGCCGAGCGCGATGTTGACGGCTTCGCCGAGGGCGATGCCGACGTCTTCGACGGTGTGATGCTGGTCGACGTCGAGGTCGCCTGTGCAGGTCAGGTCCAGATCGAAGGCGCCGTGGCGCGTGAATAGCTCGAGCATGTGGTCGAAGAAGCGGATGCCGGTGGAGACTTTGTATCGTCCGGCGCCTTCGATGGTGAGGCGCAGGTGGATTTCGGTCTCAGCTGTCTTGCGGTCTACAACTGAACTACGGGCGAATGAGTTGCGGGCGGTGGTGCGTTTTGGCGGCTTCGCCAGGGTCATTGCGGGTCTCCCGTCCATTCGATTTCGCGGAGGCTCTCGGTCATGGCCTGAACGGCGCGCTGCATCTGGGGGCGGTCTCCGATGGTGATGCGCACACAGCCGTTGCATCCGGGATCGGCGGAGCGGTCGCGCACGAGCGCACCGCGATTCTTCATTGACCGGGAGAACTCGGCATGGAGAGAGCCGATGTAGACGAGGACAAAGTTTGCCTCGGACGGCCAGTAGCGCAGGCCCATCTCTTCGAGCGCTGCCATGAACTCGGCGCGCGCGAGCAGGATCTCGTTCACGTAGGCGGCGATGTAGGCCTTGTCGGCAAGAGCCGCGGGCAGGCATGCGAGCGCGACGGAATTGACGCTGTAGGGCGAGATGACACGCCGCAGCCAGTGCATTGAGTCTTCACTGGCAGCGAGCAGGCCGAGGCGGAGGGCGGCCAGGCCGTAAGCTTTCGAAAATGTACGTGCGACGATTACATTTTGGGCGCGGCCTATGAGATCGAGCATGGTGTGTCCGTAGAAATGAAAGTAAGCTTCGTCGATGAGAATCATCGCGTGGGGAGCTTCGTCGACGATTTTCAGAATCGCGTCGCGGCTGGCGGCTTGTCCGGTGGGGCTGTTGGGATTGGCGATGGCAATCACTTTGGTTGCTGGCGTGATGCTGGCGAGAAGCCGGTCCTGTGGGAAGCGAAAATCGGATTCGGCGGGGACCTCGACAAGCTTCGCGTCTGTTGCAGAGGCGTAGACGCCGTACATGGAATAGGTCGGCACGGGAAGGAGCATTTCATCGCCGGCGCCGAGATAGGTCTGGCAGAGGACATGGATCGCTTCGTCGACGCCGTTGGTAAGCAGGACCTGACCGGGTTTGAGATTGAGGTGTTCGGCGACCAAATGTTCCACGCGATCGCGCTCCGGATACATGGTCAGCTCGGATCGTGAAATTTGCGCGAGGGCCTCGAGCACGCGCGGGGAGCAGGCGACCGTGTTCTCGTTGAAGTCGAGGCGCAGGCCGCTGCGATCGCCGAGCGGCGGGTGATACTCCTTCATGCGGCGGATGAGGTCGCGAGGCCCGGGAGCACGGGTCTTCACGCGATTCATCGGGCACCTCGTATGTCTGAAAGGCGAGCGCGAATAGCTTTGGCGTGGCCCTCTAGGCCTTCAGCTTCAGCGAGAGAGATGGCTGCAGGACCGAGTCGCCGCAGACCGTCGGGTTGGTATTGCTGCACGGTGATGACCTTGAGGAAGTCGGCGATGCTGAGTCCTCCGCGCACGCGGGCCAGGCCGGCGGTGGGAAGCGTGTGGTTGGGGCCGGAGATGTAGTCTCCGAGGGGCTGCGCGGAATACGGGCCGACGAAGACGGAGCCGGCGTTGCGCACCCAGGCAAGATCGGCGTCGCCGTCAACGGTCAGGTGCTCGGGAGCGAGGCTGTTGGTGATCTGGTGGGCCTCGTCGAGGGTACGAGTGACGATGATAAGGCCGTTGCGGAGGATGGCTTCGCGCGCGGTGGGATTCGAACGCGACTGGCGCTTTGCCTCGGCGGCGACAGTGCTGGCCATTGTAGCTGATGTTGTGACGAATATCGCCACGGCGTCCGGATCGTGTTCGGCCTGGGCGACGAGGTCGGCGGCGATCCACTCCGGGTTGCCGTTTTCGCTGGTGACGACGATCTCGGTCGGTCCGGCGAGCATGTCGATGGCGCAGTCAAAGGCAACGAGCTTCTTGGCTGCGGTTACGTAGGCGTTGCCGGGGCCGACAATCTTATCGACAGGCGAGATTGTCTGGGTGCCATAGGCAAGGGCGGCAATGGCCTGCGCGCCGCCAACACGGTAGAACTCTGTGATGCCGAGCATGGCGGCGGCGGCGAGGATTTCAGGGGCAGGGTTCGGAGACGCCACGACGATTCGCTGAACGCCGGCGACCTGGGCGGGAATAACCGTCATGAGCAAGGTCGACGGCAGTGGGTAGCGTCCGCCGGGAACATAGCAGCCGACGGCGTCGAGGGGTCGCACGCGCTGGCCGACTGACATGCCGCGCACAGGTGAGATGTCCCATTCTTTCGGCAGCTGGCGTTGGGCGAAGGCGCGAATATTGCGGGAGGCGGTCTGGAGAGCGCTTGTGAACCTCGATGGGGCCGAGTCGCACGCGACTACCAACTCATCGCTGGAAATAAGTAACGGTGAGTGTGGCGAAATGCGATCAAGGCGGGTGGCGTAGCGGCGTAATGCGGCATCTCCACCGCTGCGGACCGCATTGACAATGCGGCGCGCAGCGGGAAGGGCACGTTCATAGGTGAGGCTGCGCCGGGCGAAGAGCGCAGCGAGTTGCGCCTTCGCGTTGCGGCTCGACGTGGAGATGAGCTTCATCGCTTAGAGAACCACCTTGTTCAGTGGGTATTCGACGATGCCGGTAGCGCCGGCGGCTTTGAGGCGAGGCACGACGTCCCGGACCACGCCCTCTTCAAGGATGGTGTTTAACGCTACCCAGGCGCGGTCAGAGAGCTCGGATACGGTCGGCGAATTCAGCGCGGGTAGAACGGCGAGGACGGCAGCGAGGTTTTTCTTCTCGACGTTGAGCATGAGTCCGACACGGCCCTGCGCGGAGATTGCGGCGTTGAGCATCAGAGCGAGGGTGTCGATCTTGGTTTTCTTCCACTCGTCCTGGTAGGCGCGGCGATTGGCGATGAGGTGGGTTTCGCTCTCCATGACGGTGTCGATGATGCGCAGGCGGTTGGCGCGAAGAGAGCTGCCGGTCTCGGTGACTTCAACGATGGCGTCGGCCAGCATGGGAGGCTTGACCTCGGTTGCGCCCCAGCTGAATTCGACCTTTACGGGGACGTCTTTGGCGGCGAAGTAGCGCTTGGTGACCTCGACGAGCTCGGTGGCGATGATCTTTCCGCTCAGATCTTCGGCATTCTCGAAGCTGGAATCTTCGGGGACGGCGAGCACCCAGCGTACTTTGGTGCGGCTCTGCTTGGCGTAGGTGAGGCTGGTGACGCTTTTGACATCGAGGCCGCTTTCGACGACCCAGTCGATGCCGGTGAGGCCGGCGTCGAGAACGCCGTGGTCGACGTAGCGCGCCATCTCCTGCGCGCGGATGAGCATGCACTCGATCTCAGTGTCGTCGATCGACGGGAAATAGGAGCGGCCATTCGCGTAGATGCGCCAGCCGGCCCGCTCAAAGAGCGCGATCGTCGCGTCCTGCAGGCTGCCTTTGGGGATGCCAAGGCGTAGCTTGTTGGCCATCAGCGTACCCCCTCTTCGGATTTGACCGCGAGAGTGATCGGACGGGTGAAGCAGCTTACCGTGCCTTCGTGGCAGACGAGGCCGTCGCCTTCGACATGCACGCGAAAGAGCAGCGTGTCCTGGTCGCAGTCGGTGGCTGCTTCGACGACGCGCAGCCGATTGCCGCTGGTCTCGCCTTTCATCCAAAGCTTCTGGCGGGAGCGGCTCCAGAAGGTTACGAAGCCGGTCTCCAGGGTTTTGCGGTAGCTTTCATCATTGAGAAAGCCGACCATGAGGACCTCTCCGGTTCGGGCGTCCTGCACAATGCCGGGAACGAGCCCATCCATTTTTGCGAAGTCAATCGTTGCGAAATCCATCTGTGCTTCGGTCATCATCCCTTCCTGTGTTTGTCCTGCGTCCAAATGCGAAAAGCCCGCCAGTGCTTTCGCCGGCGGGCTCTTTCTCAGGATCCTTTTCTCTGTGGCTGTCAGCTCAGGCCACGCAGATCCGCCGGCACGCTCGTCACGCGATGATGGTGATGATGACGATGGTGGACAGGAATCTGCATCTAGAGAAAACCTAACCTGTAGCTGGGATGCTGTCAACCTTTACCGGGTGAGCTGCGGCGTCCAGCGTCTCCGACACGGCGGCCGCCAGCTGGTGGAGGCTGAAGGGTTTTTCGAGACAGATGAGGGGCGCGGAACCCGGCGGCAGGAGGATTACATCGGCCGCTCCCTGCTGGCCTGACATGAAGATGACTTTAGCTTCCGGGCGCTGTTCGCGGAGTTGCTCTATCAGCATGTCGCCGGGAAGATCGGGCAGGATGAGATCGCAAATTACCAGGTCGAGACCGCGGGTCAGGGTTCGCGCCCATTTGAGCGCGACTTCAGCGCTTCCGCAGGCAATGACTTCGTATCCGCGGGCAGTGAGAAATTCCTGGATCATCCTGCGCAATTCGTCGGAGTCCTCCACGAGGAGAACGAGCCAGTGCTGCGGGGCCAGTTCTGCGCCTTCGGGCAGCGCGGGGATGAAGATGTCGAAGCGGGTGCCCTCGCTGGGAGCGCTAGTCAGGCGAATGCCGCCACCGCTCTGCTGCACGACAGCGAGGACAGAGGCCAGGCCGAGACCGGTGTTCCTGTTTCTCGATTTGGTTGTGAAGTATGGTTTGAAGGCCTGCAGGCGGGTTTCTTCGTTCATGCCATGGCCGTTGTCCTGGACCATGAGGCGCACGTAGGAGCCGCGGGCGAGTCCCAGCTCGGGGTCATCGGATTCCAGCAACTCATTGTGCGTGGAGATGATGAGCTTTCCGCCGTGGGGCATGGCGTCATGCGCATTCACGGCGAGATTCAAGACCAGCTCGCGCCATTGCGCGGCATCGGCAAATACGGGCCAGAGCTCGATGTCGAAGTCCATCCTGAGGTCGACATGCTTTCCCACCAGAGCCTGGAGGGTATCGGCCTGCTCACCGAGCACGTTGTTCAAATCGAGCTTCTCGCGGCGGCTTTCGAGGCTGCCGCCCAGACTCAAACGCTGACGCGCGAGCTCCTGTGCGCTGCGCACGGTTTTTGCGATGAGGCTTATCTTCTGTTCGGGATCGCCCTCGCCTTCCTGTAACTGTTCGGCGACGGCGAGGATGACGGTGAGCAGATTATTGAAGTCGTGAGCAACCGATCCTGAAACCTGCCCGGTCAGATCGAGGCGCGGATCGCGGGGGCCCGGGGCGCGGGGCCGAAGGTCGCGAACCATGAAGAATCGGGAGGGACGGCCCTTCCAGAGAAGCGGAAAGGAGCGGACCTCGACGGGCACCAGCGTCCGGTCGGGGAGAATGTGTTCGGAATAAGTATCAAGAGGCGGACCGTTGAGCTTCGCGTCCAGCAACTTACCCAGCTCGACACGCCGCTGAAGCGGCAAAACCCTGTCGGCAACGTCGCGGCTACGGAGCTCTTCAAGGCTCATCTGGTATTTTGCGAGCGCGGCGGGATTCGCCTCAACGACGGACCTCGACTCGCAATCCAGGACAAACATGGGCCAGGGCGCGGATTCGATGAGCTGCTTGCACATCTCTGCCGGCCAGGGTGCAGACTGTTGCGCTTCATCCAAACGATTGTCTGGGTCGTGCAATGTGGGGGTGTCGTTCATGCCCTAAAGCTTCTCCGCGACGCATAAACCAGAGAAAAGACTGCAATGCCATACGGCAAAATTGCCCTTCAGCGGAGTTCCTGAACTTCCGGGCACTCTCACGCTCACCGGATATTCCGAGGAGCGTCACTAAACTTCGGCAGTTAAGATTCCGGCTAGCCGGACATGGATCCTTACGGATCCAAAATTATGCACGTTCGAGCCCCGAGCATTGACGCAGGTAAAACTCGACACAAGGCGAAAGTCCGCGATAAGCGGAAGCATTGAAAATTACTTCTTTCTACCTGCCGCAGCTTTTTTTGTTGCTTTGCTGGCTGCGGGTTTTACTGCTTTCTTTACCGGGGTTCCCTTTTTACCCGCATCCTTTGCAGCAACCTTCTCTGCGCTGACCTTCGCAGGAGTCTTTTTCCTGGCGGCCAGGGTTTTCCTCGTAAGAGCAGCTTTCAACTCGTCTACATCCAGGCGGCGTGCCGACTTTCTAAGCCGCTCGATGTCGTAATACTCACGTCTGTCCTTAAGAAAAATCTGGACTACGAAGTCCACGTAATCCATCAATATCCATTCGCCGAGCTTGCGGCCTTCGACAGAATTGGGATAGGTAGCGAACTTTCGTTTCAGTTCAAGTTCGATGCCTTCGGCAATGGCCTGGGTCTGCTTTTCGTTAATCCCGCTGGTAATCAGGAAGAAGTCGGTAAATCCGGAGTCCATCGGGTCGAGCTCCAGGATTCTTGTGTCTTCCCCTTTTTTGTCTTCGCAGACTGTGGCCGCGGCGAGCACCATGTTGCGAGTTTCAGTCGAGGCCATTGGGAAAGGTTCTTTTCTCCTGGAATGCCTATGGTAGCGTGCCCGGCCCGGGAGCGCCAAGCAATTATCCAATCGGATTAGTCCGTTTGTTCAGGTTCAACGCCGTAAAGCCGGTGGGCACGGATATAGTTCGCCACCCCCGGGGACAGAACGGGGTCTGGATCGGTCTGCGCTTCGATGTGATGGCTGAGAGCTGCGCGAACTTCGGTCGCCGAGACGTCTTCGGCCAGGTCGGGCAGCAGATAGAGGTGCGATCGGTTTCCGGCGGCGTCAGCGAGCTGTGAAAGCAGACATCCGGGCACGTCGGACGGTTCACTTGCAGCGCGAATGCCGGGCGGCAATGCCTCGGGGATCTGGTCGAGATCGAATCCCGGGCGGGCGCCCACGATAAAGTCGCAAGCCATGAGCAGCTCCGGCGCGCGATACCACTTGCCGATGGTCAGCCACGCATCCGCTCCCATGAGGCAGAAGAGGATGTCGTATTCGGCGAGGGCGCGTTTGAGCTCCAAGACGACGTCGATGGTGTAGTTAGGACGTTCATCTGATCGAGGGGCATCCATGGGAGAGACTTCGGTGAGCGGCTCGCCGGCGAATGCGATCCGGGACATGGCCATGCGTTCTCCGAAGCTGGCGCTGGTTGCCTCGTGCTTTAGCGGTTGACGCCCCACAGGCGCTACAAGGAGACGGTCGAGGTGCAGCCGACTGATCGCAAGGCGGACGAGAGCGACGTGCCCGCGGTGCGGTGGATCGAAGCTCCCACCGAAGAGAGCAATTTTCATGGTTCTTTGATCCTAGAGCAAACCCAGGATCCCGGTGCCCCTAGTGGGTTTGTGCAGGGTCGCCACTCCTGATGGTCGCGTCGACTTGGGTACCGTGGTTTCGGGATACTTCATCCTGGCTTGCAGTCATGTGAATTTGAAATCGCGCGGGCGACGGGCAGCTATGCTGGATAGTCATGTCTCAGATCGCGTACATCGGACTGGGCTCCAATCTCGACTCGCCTGCGGGGGCGCCGGCGGAGATCGTGAGCGCCGCGATCGAGTCGCTGGGAACGCTGGGAGTCATCCACGTGCGATCCTCGTTGTACCGGACCGAGCCTGTCGGCTACGCGGGGCAGCCAGCATTTGTGAATGCTGTGGTTGCCGTGCGCACGGATATGGATCCAGAGAAGCTGCTGAATTGTCTGCTGGTGATTGAGCGCTCTTTCGGGCGGGACAGGGCGTCGAGTGTTCCGAAGGGGCCGCGCACCCTTGACCTGGATCTGCTGCTGATGGGCGATCTGATTTTTGAGTCGCCGTCGCTGGTGGTGCCTCACCCCGAGCTTGCTCACCGGCGCTTTGTGCTGGCTCCGCTGGCAGAGATTGCGCCGAATATGGTGCATCCGGTGCTGATGCGGACAGTGCACCAGATGCTGGCCGAATTGCCGGACGAAGGGGCAAACAGCCGCAGTGCCGTGCAGGTGCTGCGCCCGGCAAATCCGCGCCAATACCAGGCATGAACAGAAACGCCCGGTCTAAGATGAAGTTACTTCCCATGCCGCTCTATCCTTTGCGCACCCTGCTCCTGCTTCTGCTTGCAGCGCTGCTGCTGGGCACTCCCGGTTCTGCGCAGAGCACGGCTGAGCCGGGCGCTATTCAGGGCAAGGTGGTGGATGCGCGCGGCGCTCCGCTGGCGCAATCGACGATTCTCGATGCTTCGGGGAAGAAGCTGGCGACAACGGGCGCGGATGGCTCCTTCGAGGTTCCGGCGGGGACGGACGAGATAGAGGTCAGCAATCCGCATTATGCGCCGGTGAAAGTGCCGGTTTCGGGGAAGGGTCCGCTGACGGTGATGCTCGAGCGACCGCTGGAGACGGTGATGGTGTCGGCTTACCGATCGCCCCTGGCCTCAGCGGACAGCCCGGCCAGCACGCGGATACTCTCTCCCGAGGAGCTGCGCGAGTCGGCGTCTCCGGCGCTGGATGGGAAGCTGCGGCAGGTGCCGGGGTTTGAGCTCTTCCGCAGGTCGAGCTCGCTGGTGGCCAATCCGACGACCGAGGGAGTGTCGCTGCGTGGGTTGGGTTCGACGGCGGCGAGCCGGTCGCTGGTGGTGCTGGATGATGTACCGCTGAATGACCCTTATGGCGGCTGGATTCACTGGGAGGAGCTGCCGTCGCTGGCGATTCACTCCGTCGAGGTGGTGCGCGGGGGTGCGTCGGATTTATATGGGTCGAGCGCGATTGGCGGGGTCGTCGATGTGGTTCCGGCGCGGGCTAACGCGACCGGCTTGCAGCTGACAACGAGTTACGGGGGCGAGGCATCGACGGATTCGGCGGCGCTGGGCACGCTTAAGCGGGGTCCGTGGTCGGGGCTGGCCAGCGGAGGCGTTGTCGCGACGGATGGGTACATTCTGGTTGCGCCCGAATTTCGCGGACCGATCGACCAGCCGAACAATGTGCATGCGCAGACGGGAGTCGCGGAGGTGGACCGCCAGTTCGGGCAGTCCGGGGCGAACCGTGTTTTTCTGCGCGGCAACGTGCTGAACGAAGACCGGCACAACGGCACGCCATTTCAGGTGAACAGTACCCGTTTGTGGAGGTACATCTCCGGCGCGGATGTTTCGGACTTCGTTTTTCGATTTTTCGGCGACAACGAGCACTACCGGCAAACGTTCTCGACGATTGCCCCCGGCCGTGCTTCCGAGACTCCGACACGCTACGCGTTTGACCCGGCGACCGAGCTTGGAGCGGCGCTGCGCTGGCACCATGCCTTCGGCGATCACCTGCTGGCGCTTGCCGGCGCCGACACTCATGACGTGCGCGCATCGGATGACGAGACACTGTTAACCGCGGCCGGCGGCATCCTCGATACGTCGGCTCGGCAACGGCAGACGGGTGTCTACGGGGAGATTCTCTACACGCCGAACCAGTGGACGCTGAGCGGCTCGGCGCGCGTGGATCATTTTTCGAATTTCGACGCTGTGCAGTACACGCAGATCACTCGCACAGAGCTGCCGTCGTTCAGCGAGACGCCGTTTGATCCGCGGATCGGGATCACGCGGCGCATCAATTCGAAGTGGGCGTTGAATGGGTCGGGGTTTCGCGCCTATCGCGCGCCGACTCAGAATGAGCTTTACCGTACAGGACAGGTAGGGCAGCAGGTGACGCTGCCCAACAACAATCTTCGCTCGGAGCGGGCGACGGGATGGGAGACGGGCTTCCAGACGGACATGCCGAAGATTGGGTCGACGCTGCGCATGAGCTACTTCTGGACGCAGGTCAATCGCCCGATAACTGCGCTTACGCTGGCGACCACCCCGACGGAGACTCTACTCAAGCGCGAGAACCTGGGGCAGATCGAGAGCCGGGGAATTTCTCTAGATTTTGCGATGCAGCCGGCGCGATGGATCGGTCTGGTGGGCGGCTACCAGTATGCCAACGCGACGGTTACGAAATATGCACAGGAGCCACAGCTGGTAGGCAACTGGATTCCGCAGGTGGCGCGGAATATGGCGACGGCGCAGCTTCGGTTGAGTCATCCGAAGCTCGGAGTGCTGAGTTTGCAGGCGCGTAACAGCGGGCGACAGTTCGACGACGACGCCAACCAGTATTTGCTGCACAGCTATTTCCGCCTCGATGCGTACGGGTCGCGAAATATCGGACGGCATCTGGATGTTTACGCGTCGGGCGAGAACCTCTTTGATCGAGCGATCCAGGTGGGCAAGACTCCCGTATTGACGCTGGGGACGCCGCGCATTGCGCGGATTGGCCTGCATTTGACGTGGGGCGAATGATGGGGGGGAGAAGAGCTGCGAGCAGCGCTCGACTTGAGACCCTCTTACCCTGACAAGTCAGACACTTGTTTCCAGCTTCCGATCCCCTTTTTGCCAATCCCTGATGGGGAGGAGTAACTTGATTCCCGCTTAGAAATATCGCAGCCAAGGAGTGCCCAATGGCCACTATCGCTCTCGATTCCCGTCTCGATAAAAACACCTCAAACTTTATCGGCTCCGAACACCGCATGCTTATCGACGGCAAGTTCGTCAAAGCTGCCTCCGGCAAGACCTTCCCCGTCTACAATCCGGCAACCGGCGAAGTGATGGCCCACGTGCCGGAGGCTGAAGCCGCCGACGTGGATCGCGCTGTCCGGGCGGCACGGCGGGCGTTCGACGAAGGTCCGTGGCAGAGGAAGATTACGGCGTCGCAGAGAGGCCGGCTGCTATGGAAGCTTGCGGATCTGCTCGAGTCGCACCTGGAGGAATTTGCCGAGCTTGAGTCGATGGACAACGGCAAGCCCCTGGCAGTGGCGCGCGTGGCCGATGTGCCGCTGGCGGTCGATCTCTTTCGCTACATGGGGGGCTGGACGACGAAGATCATGGGACAGACCTTTCCGATCTCGGCGGGCGGCGAGTATCTGACCTACACGCTGCGCGAGCCGATCGGCGTGGTCGGGCAGATTATTCCCTGGAACTTCCCGCTGCTGATGGCGGCGTGGAAGCTGGGTCCGGCGCTGGCGGCGGGGAATACGGTCGTCCTGAAGCTTGCCGAGCAGACGCCGTTGTCGGGATTGCGCCTTGCGGAGTTGATCCAGGAGGCGGGCTTCCCGGATGGCGTGGTCAATGTTCTGACCGGGTACGGCGAGGGCGCGGGAGCTCCGCTGGCGGCTCACGATCTGGTCGACAAGATTGCGTTCACCGGATCGACGGAAGTGGGCAAGCTGATTGTGGGTGCGGCGAGAGGCAATCTCAAGAAGGTGACGCTGGAGCTGGGCGGCAAGTCGCCAGCGATTGTCTTTCCGGATGCCGATCTCGACAAGGCGATTGCGGGAACTGCGTCGGCGATCTTCTTCAACCACGGGCAGTGCTGCTGCGCGGGGTCGCGGCTGTTTGCGCACCAGGACATCTATGACCGCGTGGTCGAGGGCGTGTCGGATATCGCGTCGAAGATTCGCGTAGGTTCGGGTCTCGATCCGGAGACGCAGATGGGGCCGCTGGTTTCAGAAGAGCAGTACCAGCGGGTGTCGAGCTATATCGACGCGGGTCTGAACGAAGGGGCGAAGGCGACGGCCGGCGGCCGGTCGGATGCGAAGAAGGGATACTTTGTTCATCCTACCGTTTTTACAGACACTAAGCCGGAGATGAAGGTGATCCGCGAAGAGATTTTCGGCCCCGTGGTGTGCGCGATGCCGTTCAACGACGACGATATCGATCGCATTGCACGCGAGGCCAACGATTCGATCTACGGGCTGGCGGCCAGCATCTGGACCCAGAACATCTCCGTCGCGAACAAGATGGCGAAGCGGATCAAGTCGGGCACGGTGTGGATCAACTGCCACAACGTCTTCGACGCGGCGCTGCCCTTCGGCGGGTACAAGCAGTCGGGATGGGGCCGCGAGATGGGCGGCGATGTTTTCAATAGCTATACAGAAGTGAAGGCAGTGACGACGGCGCTGTAAACCGCGCGGGCGGGGAGCTGATTGCCCCGCGATCCAACCCGGGAAGGAGTGGTAGCATCGGACCGACTGGCGTATCAGCAGCCCGATGGGCCAGACAGTTTGCGAGTCTGGCACTTAATGGAGAGGCCGCGTGAAACGTCTTGCAGCAGTTCTCGTCCTGATCTTCGCTGTATCCGCGATTGCGCAGAACTACCCGCCACCGCCCCGGCCCGGGCCGCCTCCGGGCAGCGATCCCTGGACCTATGGGCCGGGGCCGCAGACGTGGAATCCTTCCTGGAATAATCGCCCGAATCCGCGGCGCGGCGCCTGTATCTACACCGGACGGAACTTCAGCGGAAACCACTTCTGCGTCCGCGGGGGTGACCGTCTACCCAGGCTGCCGGGGAATTTCGGAGACAATGTCTCTTCCATCCAGGTCTTCGGCGGTGCGCGGGTTCAGGTCTTCAACGATCGCAACTACTCCAACGGAAGCACCGTTATTCCACGGAGTGTGGCCGACCTTCGCAACGTTCCCTTCCGCAACGGACATACCTGGAACAACCGCATTTCATCGGTCATCGTCTTCTAGGCGGTACTCCTCAGGACGCGACCGTGGGCAACTCCAGTTGCTCGGAGCCTTGTTCATCCACATAGGGCCGGAAACAGGCGCGGCAGCGCGCCTCGTAGAGGCCGGCCGCGCCGACCAGCACGAGCGACTGGTTTGAGCCGAGGCGCTGGGTGTGGACGGCGGGGGCTCCGCACTGCATGCAGACGGCGGACAGCTTGACGACCTCGTCGGAGATGGCTAGCAGGTCAGGGATGGGCGGGAAAGGTTCGCCGGCGAAGGTGGTGTCGAGGCCGGCGAGGATGATCCGTTTGCCGAGATGCATGAGCTCGAGCGAGAGCGGGACGAGGGAGTGATCGAAGAACTGAGCCTCGTCAACACCGATGACTTCGATCTGGTCGATCTGCGGGAAGAGGACTGCCTTGAGGGCTTCGACGTTGGCGACGGTGATGGCGTCGAGGGTTTGCGAGCTGTGCGAGGCGATGGCGGTGCGGTGGTAGCGCGCGTCAAGGTCAGGCTTGAAGCAGAGCACACGGCGCTTTGCGATCTGCGCGCGTTTCAGGCGGCGGATAAGCTCTTCGGATTTGCCGGAAAACATGGGGCCGGTGATGACTTCAATGCGGCCAGGGTGAGTTTGGGACATGTTGCGAGTGTAAGACGTGGGGCTGAGGAATTTCGCGGACCGAGAGTCGTTAAGCAGATCCCGCTAAAATCGCGAAAGTGTCTCTTGAATTCAGAACGCTGAAAACAAATGGAACGGCGCGGCGCGCGACGATGACGCTGCCGCATGCAGTCGTCGAGACGCCGGTCTTTATGCCGGTGGGGACGGCGGGGTCAGTCAAGGCGGTGCCGCAACATCTGCTTGAAGAGCTGGATGCGCGGATCATTCTGGGTAATACCTATCATCTATATCTGCGGCCCGGGCACGAGCTGATCCGGCGGATGGGCGGACTGCACCGTTTTATGAGCTGGCCGCGGGCGATCCTGACGGATTCGGGCGGGTTTCAGGTCTTCAGTCTCAATGAGCTGCGCAAGGTGACGGAAGATGGCGTGGAGTTCCGGTCGCATCTCGACGGATCGACACACTTCTTTTCTCCCGAACACTCGATGGAGGTGCAGATTGCGCTCGGGTCGGATATTGCGATGGCATTCGACGAGTGCACCGAGTATCCGGCGGATTATGCGCGAGCGCGACGGTCGCTCGACCTGACCTTGCGCTGGGCGGCGCGGAGCAAAGAGCATTTCGAGCGGCACAAGCAGGAGCGGCCGTGGGAAGGGCAGAGAGCAGGGATCAGGGAGCAGGGAACAGGAGATGCGTTCGAAGGGAAGACGCCAAGCCTGTTCGGTATTGTGCAGGGTGGCATGTACAAGGATCTGCGGCGGGAGTCGGCCGAGCGGCTGGTGGAGATGGATTTTCCCGGATACGCCATCGGGGGCCTGAGCGTGGGTGAGCCGCGTGAGTTGACCCGCGAGGTGATTGCCGAGACGCTGCCGCTGTTGCCGGCGGACAAGCCGCGGTATGTGATGGGGGTGGGATATCCCGATGAGATTGTCGAGTACGCGGCGATGGGCGTGGACATGATGGATTGCGTGCTGCCGACGCGGGCGGCGCGGCATGGGCTTCTCTTCACGTCGGAAGGGCGCCTGAATATCAAAAATAAGAAATTCGCTGAGGATCAGGGGCCGGCCGATCCCGCGTGCGGATGCCTGGTCTGTCGCCGGTACAGCCGGGCGTATCTGCGGCATCTGATGGCGGCGCAGGAGCCGCTGTCGGCGGTTCTGAATACGTTGCACAATCTGGCGTTTTATCTGGAGACGATGCGAAAGGTACGAGAGGGAATTGAAGCGTCGGTAGAGGTGCAATAACACGCCGATTGTGCTGCCCTCAGATCGTTCCTGTCTTGACACCGCTTTACCCGGTACGCGATGCTTGTTATCAGTCACTCCTCGGGCATCCGGCAACGTGCGCGCACCGGTCGGAACGGAGTGTGGCGCAAAGCGGTCCGGCCGGTAGCCGGAGATTGTTAGCACCAAGGAAGCAGCAGGCGCTGTTCGAAGCTCTTTCGGCAAAAGGTTTTCCTCTTAGCCGGGGGCCTTTCCTGAAATTGTGAATGTTAAGTCGCGCTGAGCAGGCCTGTTGCTGCTTCGCCGAAAAAGGATTGTGTGTTGACGTTAATGACATTTCTGGCCGCCGCGATTCCTCCCAGCCTGATTTCGTTTCTTCCCTTCGTCCTTATCATTGTCGTCTTCTATCTCCTGCTGATTCGGCCCAATCAGAAGAAGCAGCAGCAGTGGCAGCAGATGCTGACGAATTTGAAGACCGGGGACAAGGTGACGACGACCGGCGGTATCCGGGGAACGATTATCTCGATCAAGGATGATGCATTTCAACTGCGGATTCCGCCTGACAATATCAAGCTCGAAGTGGTCAAAAGCGCGATCGCTTCCGTTACCACCGAAGAGGAAGCGAAGTAGCTCTCATCGTAGAAGAACCTCATGCGTAAGAATCTCACCACGAAAACTATTGCGATCTTCGCCATCCTGATCTTCTTTGTTGTCGGGATCATTGGCATTCCCCATGGATTCAGCGGTTCCGCTTTCAAGGACTCGATTCTGGACCGCATCCATCTGGGGCTCGACCTTAAGGGCGGAACTCACCTCATCCTACAGGTAATGGTGGAAGAGGCGGTGGGCATCTCCACCGACAGCGACGCCGAGCATATCCAGCAGGATCTGCAGCAGAACGGCATCACGGTGGGGTCGGTTACCAAGTCCGATCCGAATCACCCGGAAACGATCCAGATTGCGGGCGCACCGCCCGATCGCGCTGGCGATATCCGCAGCGTACTCGAGTCCAAGTACGGTGCGCAGTACGACATCGCGTCCGGCGCGAACAATACCTGGACGCTGACGATGAAGCCGAGCGCGGTCGCCGAGATCAAGAAGCGCGCTCTGGAGCAGGCCATCGAGGTGATCCGGACGCGCGTCGATTCGCTGGGCGTGAGCGAGCCGGTGATCCAGGAGTACAACCTGGGCAGCGACCAGATTCTCGTCGAGCTGCCGGGGGTGGATGATCCAGCGCGCGTGAAGGAAGTAATTCAGTCAACGGCTCGGCTGGAGATTCATGCCGTCCTTGGAGGCCCTTATACCAGCGAGCAGGATGCGCTGCAACAGCTTGGCGGCGCGGTGCCGCTTGACTCGGAGCTCCTGCCGACTGGTCCTGGGGTTTCGCGCTCGGGCGGCATTCAGTGGTACCAGATCAAGCGCGCGGCGGAGATCGGCGGAACGGACCTGCGCAGTGCGCGTGTTGGGCAGAATGCGAACACGAATGAGCCCGAGGTCGAGTTCTTTCTGACCACAGCGGCGGGCGACCGCTTTGCGGAATTCACCGGCGCAAACAAGGGCAAGTACCTGGCTGTAGTACTGGACAACAAGATTCGCGAAGTGGCGGTAATCCACGACCAGATTCGCGATCAGGGCACCATCAGCGGGGGCATGACGGCGCAGCAGGCGAACGACCTGTCGATGCTGCTCAACACCGGTTCGCTGCCGGCGTCGCTGCATTATCTGCAGGAGAGCACGGTAGGTCCGTCGCTGGGCGCGGACTCGATCCACCAGGGGGTGATGGCGTCGATCGTAGGCATGCTGGCGGTGATGGCGTTCATGCTGATCTATTACCGCGGGGCGGGCATCAATGCCGACCTGGCGCTCTTCCTGAACCTGGTGATCCTGCTCGGGTTCATGGGCTATACCGGCTCGACGCTGACTCTGCCGGGCATTGCGGGCGTGATTCTGACGATTGGTATGGGCGTGGACTCGAACGTGCTGATCTTCGAGCGCATCCGTGAAGAGCTGCGCGCGGGACGGACTCCGGCGGTGGCCGTTGATCAGGGCTTCGCGCATGCGTGGACAACGATCATCGATACGCACGTGACGACGATTGTTTCGGCGGCGATCCTGTTTATCTTCGGGACGGGGCCGGTGCGTGGATTTGCCGTGACGCTGACGTTCGGACTTCTGGCCAATCTGTTTACCGCGGTTTTCGTTTCGCGCGTGATCTTTGACTCGAACCTGAACCGCAAGCAGCGCGGCGAGGCGCTTTCTATTTAGGGACTAGCCGTCCAAGCAATTGTGCTTCGCGCAGGCGAGGGAAATTGAGAACGGGATGAGCGGCGGCTCCTCCCAAAACTGAAGTGCCCGGGGCCGTTGCCCCTGAGGGATTGATTTCGTGGAACTGTTTCATCAACCAAATATCGATTGGCTGGGGAAGAAGTGGTACTTCCTCGGATTTTCGCTCATCTTCAGTGTGGCAGGGGTGCTGTCAATGTTGTTCTGGCACCATATCCCGCTGGACGTGGATTTTCGCGGCGGCACCGTGGTGCGGGTCAAGTTCGACCACCAGCCCAATATTGACCGCATCCGTTCGGCCGCCGACAAGGCTGGGTTGAAGGATGCGCGCATTCAGCAATACGGACTCGCTGCGAACAACGAGGTCATCGTTACGCTGGCGCAGAGCCGGACGAGTGAGGCGGCTCTCGACCAGGGACGCGCGGCTATTGTCGGGACGCTGACTTCAAACTACTCGGCCACCGGCGCGGCGAATCAGGGCAAGCTCGATCTGGACAATGTGGGGCGCTCGTCTCTGGGGGCATGGCTGGCTGAGAAGGACCCGGAGCATCTGGGCCAGAGCGACGCGGCCACCCAGCACTACACACAGCAGGCAAACGCTATCCTGGACTACCGTGACAGCCACAGCGGCCTGCTCGACTCGCTCGATAGCCTTTCGGGAGTGGCGACTCCTGCGGTGGTCAACGAGCTGAAGCAGGACGCGTATCTCTCGGGCTTTGCGGTGCGCAATGTGGAGATTGTCGGGCCGCAGGTAGGCGCGCAGCTTCGCAAGCAGGCGCTCTTAGCGACGCTCTATTCGCTGGCCGGGATGCTGGTCTATCTCTGGTTCCGCTTCGAACTCATCTATGGTGTAGCGGCGGTGGTAGCCGTTTTCCATGACACGATAATCACGGTGGGCGCGTTTTCACTCTTTGATAAAGAGATCTCGCTGACGGTAATCGCTGCGATTCTGACGCTGGTCGGCTACTCGATGAACGACACCATCGTCGTCTTTGACCGCATTCGCGAAAACCTGCGGCTCTCGCGCCGCGAGCCGCTCTCGGTGGTGGTCAATCGCAGCATCAACCAAACGCTGAGTCGGACGGTCCTGACTTCCGGGCTTACATTCCTCACCGTGCTGTCGTTGTATGTCTTCGGCGGCGAGGTGCTGCGCGGCTTTTCCTTCGCGCTGGTGATCGGCATTCTGATTGGAACCTACTCATCGATCGCGGTGGCTGCACCGATGCTCGTGGCCTACCAGGACTGGCGGTCGAAGCGCGGCAAAGCAGCAGCTTTACCTGCGGCAAAACGGGCTCGCGCCTAGTGCGGGCCGGCTCTTCCCTCGTCCATGGACTTTGTGATAGAACGAAGCACTCACCTTTTCTCCGGCCGGGTTGTATCAAATTAAAAAAATGAGATGAAGAGACTCAAAACGGGAACAAAGTGCTACCGTTCCGGTGTCTAAAGGTGATAACGACGTTTCGTACATCCGAGGTTGGCCATGTTTGAAGATGCTCTTATGGAGTCCGGCGGCAAGATCAAGACCAAGAGCAAGTACTTTACCTGGGTGGGAATCGTGATCAATGGGTCCATCATTGCGGCCCTGGTGCTGATTCCGCTGATCTATCCCGAAGCCCTGCCAAAGGCGGCCATGACCACGCTGCTGGTTGCGCCACCACCGCCTCCACCTCCACCGCCTCCGCCACCACCGGCCCCGGTTCATATTCAGAAGGTTGTTTCGGAGATGCTGAATAACCAGCTGACTGCTCCGACCAAGATTCCCAAAGACATCAAGATTGTGAAGGACGATGCGCCTCCGCAGCCGGCTATGGCCGGCGTTGCAGGCATGGAGGGCAGCGGCGGTTCGGGCGCCATGGCGGGCATTCTGGGCGGCATGGGCACGGGACCGGCGCCAGTGGTGAAGGCAGCCGCTCCCAAGAAGATTGCCGTGTCGGCGGGCGTGATCGCCGGCAACAAGCTGGGCGGTATGACGCCGCAGTATCCGGCGATTGCCAAAGCGGCTCGAATTCAGGGAACGGTTATTCTTCAGGCCACTATTTCCAAGGAGGGCACCATCCAAAATCTTCACGTTCTCAGTGGTCCGCCGATGCTTCAGCAGGCCGCGATGGAAGCAGTGAAGACCTGGCGCTACAGACCTTATCTGCTCAATGGTGAGCCGGTGGAGGTAGAAACTCAAGTCAACGTCATCTTTACCCTCGGTGGTTGATACTCAGGTTCAGGTCCTTCCGGCAGTGTTGGACGGGCCCACCTGCAACCGCTCATGTTTAAGTCAATTCCCAGCAATTACTCCTTAGGAGGAAAGATTCAGTGATTCTCGCTCATCTCCACCAAGTTATGTTTCACCCAGCAGCCCTGGGTCTGTTTCAGCAGGATCAGTCGGTTGGATTCAGCCCTGTCGATCTCTGGAACAACATGGGCTGGTTGGCCCGCGGCGTTGTGTTCGTGCTCTTCATCATGTCGATCTGGTCCCTGGCCGTGATTATTGACCGCTACCTGTATTTCAATGCAGCCCGCAAGCAGTCGCGTGAGTTTGCTCCCCGCGTCGCAGGCGCACTGAAGGAAGGCAAGCTCGATGAGGCGATCAAGGTCGCCGATCGCAACAAGAAGTCGCACCTGGCGGAAGTGGTGACGGCCGGCCTGCAGGAGTTTCGCAACTTCGGCAGCGGCGGCGCGATCACGGCCGAGCAGATCGAATCGTCAAAGCGCGCGCTTGAGCGCTCCGAAGCGATCGTGCATGCCAAGCTGAAGCGCGGTCTTGGCGGTCTGGCGACGATCGGTTCGACGGCTCCCTTCGTCGGTCTGTTCGGAACGGTCGCCGGTATTCTCAAGGCCTTTCAGGAAATCGCTACGCAGAAGACGCCTGGTATCGGCGCGGTGGCCAGCGGTATCTCTGAGGCCCTGGTGACGACGGCGTTCGGACTGCTGGTTGCTATCCCGGCGGTTATGACCTTCAACTATTTCACCAATAAGGTTGAGGCCTTCGACGTCGAGATGGATAACTCGTCGAGCGAGCTGATCGATTACTTCATCAAGCAGAGCAAGCGGTAATTTGCCTGAAGAGCGAGAAATCACGCAACGGGAGCGGTCGTCGTGCGCTGCTGTTCCCGTTGCAGAATCTTCGCTATGCAGTTGAAGGAAGCTCGATCCACGGAGTAACGAATGGCAATCGTAAAAAGAGACGAAGGCAAAAAGGTCAACTCGAACATTAATGTCACGCCGATGGTGGACGTCATGCTGGTGTTGCTGATCATCTTCATGGTCATCACGCCCATGCTCGAAAACAAGGTGAACGTGACGCTGGCTCAGACCGAAAACGCGGTCGCCATGGAAGATGCCAGCAAGGAAGACGCGATCACCATTGCCATTACGCGCGACAGCAGGGTCTATCTGGGGCAGGATCAGGTGACGCTCGCCGACCTTGGACCGAAGGTGGCGGATCTGCTACAGAACAAGACCAGCAAAATGGTTTACTTCCGCTCCGACGCGCGCGCCCATTACGGCACGGTGATGGATGCCATTGATGCAGTGCGGACGACCGGAGTGGACGAGGTTGGACTGTTGACTGAGAACCGACAGCCTAACAAGCCACCGACGGGCGGCGAGTAGATCTATAAGAGATCCAGAAACGAGGAATTGACATATGGGAATGGCAGCTGGCGGCCCGGGCGGACTAAACTCGGACATTAACGTAACTCCCCTCATCGACGTGCTCCTGGTGCTGTTGATCATCTTCATGGTCATCGTTCCAGTGACGCCGAAGGGACTGGACGCGCTGGTACCCCAGCCGCCAAAGAATCCCAACCAGCAGCAGCCCAACGACCGAACGATCGTCGTGCAAATCGAGGGGCAGGCGAACGGTATCCCGACCTACAAGATTAATCAGGACGACGTCGCCAAAAATCAGCTTCGCCAGCGGCTCGATGAGATTTTTGCTCCGCGCGCGGAGAAGGTGATGTTCATCAAGGGCGATCCCAATCTCAACTTTTCCAGTGTGGCCGAGGTCATCGACATTGGCCATGCGGTCGGCGTTGACCATATTGGGTTGATCACTCCGAAGATTGAAGCGGGTCAATAGAGACCCGCTTTGCCCTCTTCTGCCAGCCCGGCCTGCAATTTCCTGCTCACAGGGTCCCACCCCGCCCTCTGGATTTTCCTTGAAGCTCTTGCCTAATGGCGTAAAGGAATTACAATCACTGCGCGAGCATTTTTGCCCCGCCGCGCTCTTGAAGCATCCCAGTCACCAGGCAGTTCCTGGCGATTCGAAGGAGACGAGATACAGAATGAACCGAAATGTACGATTTCCGGTGATGGCCGTCGCAACGCTCTCGTTGCTTGTCCTAGTGACCGGATGCCAACGCCTCAAAGCCCGCGATCAGCTGAACAAGGGCGTGCAGGCATACAAGAGCGCGAAGTATGAGGAGGCGATCAATCACTTCCAGCAGGCTGTGAATTACGACCCCTCGCTTCCCATGGCGCATCTGTATCTGGCGACGGCATACGCTCAGCAGGTTGTTCCCGACCTGACGACCCCAGAGAATCTGAAGAACGCCAACCTGGCGATGCAGGGTTTTGAAGCAGTGCTGGCCAAGGATCCGAAGGACATCAACAGCCTGAAGAACATGGCGAGCCTCTACTTCAACATCGACAAGTACGACGAAGCCAAGCAGTGGCAGATGAAGGTGCTGGCTGTCGATCCGCAGGATGCCGAGGCGGCGTACACCATCGGCAGCATCGACTGGCGCCTGGCTTACCGCAACGCCGTGGAGGCACTGAAGGGCGTCGGAATGCAGGACGATGGCGCGGGCAACGTGAAGATGCCGAAGAAGGTCTGTCAGGAACTGGTGGAGAAGAACACGCCGCTGGTGAATGAGGGCCTCGAATATCTGCACAAGGCAGTCGACATCCGCCCCTCGTACGACGATGCCATGGCGTACCTGCAGCTGATGTACCGCCGCAAGGCGGATCTCGAATGCGGCAACGAAGATGCACGCAAAGCGGATATGGCGCAGGTGGATCAGTGGCGTGAGAAGGCTATGGCCACCCGCAAGGCAAACGAGGAAAAGAAGAACGAAAAGGCAAACGGCGTAGTCATGTAATGTTGGCCGAATTGATTCTGGAAGCCCCCGGTGCGCCGGGGGCTTTCGCATGTTCAGCATGAACGGTGATTGCTCTGTGCCTTATAGAATGACTTCTTGCGACCGAGCCCCCCATTGACGGCCTTCAAAAGGATCCTCATTGCCAATCGCGGCGAGATCGCGCTGCGGATCGAGCGCGCCTGCCGCGAACTGAGCATCGCAACCGTTGCCATTTACTCCGAGGCGGACCGGGCAGCACTGCATGTTCTGGAGGCGGATGAGGCTTTTCTGCTCGGGCCGGCCCCCGCGACGGAATCGTATTTGCGCGGCGATCTGATCCTGGACATCGCGCGGCGCTCAGGGGCGGATGCGATTCATCCCGGCTACGGATTTCTTTCCGAGAATGCCGATTTTGCCGAAGCTTGCGAAGGTGCCGGCATCAAGTTCATCGGCCCAACTTCCTCGTCGATGCGCGCCCTGGGTTCGAAGACCAAAGCAAGGCAGGCGGCGGATGCAGCGGGCATGCCGCGTACTCCAGGATCGACGCAGGCATTGGCTTCACTTGCCGAGGCGTATTCGGTCGCGGATGAGATTCACTACCCGGTGATGCTGAAGGCGGCGGCCGGGGGCGGGGGCAAAGGTATGCGGGCGGTCTCGCGTCGCGAGGAGTTGAAGCCAGCCTTCGAGGCGGCACAGAGCGAGGCGCTTCGGTCGTTCGGGTCGGATGAGGTCTATCTGGAGAAGCTGATTGAGCGTCCGCGGCACATCGAGATCCAGATGCTCGCCGATGAACATGGCAACTGTATTTATCTTGGCGAGCGCGAATGCTCGGTGCAGCGGCGGCATCAGAAGGTGATCGAGGAAGCTCCATCGCCGGTTGTCGGTCCGGACCTGCGCCGCCGGATGGGCGAGGCTGCGGTGCGGCTGGCGCAGTCACAGGGATATACCAACGCGGGTACGGTCGAGTTCCTGGTCGATGACGAGCGGAATTTTTACTTCCTGGAGATGAATACGCGTCTGCAGGTGGAGCACCCGGTTACGGAACTGGTGACGGGCCTTGACCTGGTACATCTGCAGATCCGGATAGCGCAGGGCGAGCCCCTGCCGGTATCGCAGCAGGACGTTGAGCTTCGCGGCCATGCCATCGAATGCCGCGTGTACGCCGAGGATCCGGACAACGGCTTCTTCCCCTCGCCGGGACGGATTACGCGGCTGCTGCAGCCGGGAGGGCCGGGCATCCGCGAGGACTCCGGCATCTACGAAGGCTGGGTGGTGCCCATGGACTACGATCCCATGCTCTCGAAGCTGATCGCATACGCGCCGACGCGCGAGCTGGCAATTGCCAGGCTGTTGCGCGCGCTGGACGAGTACGTGATCGGCGGTATCCGCACGAACCTCGGCTTCTTCCGGCGCATTCTGAGCGACGAGGGATTCCGCTCGGGGCGCATCGACACGGGCTATCTCGATCGGCTGCTGGCCGGGTCGGCCCGAGTGGATGGTGGCGAGACCGGGACGAGTGACGAGACGGTGGCGGCGGTCGCTGCCGCTCTCTTCGAGGCATTGAGACCGGCGCCGGCCACGGCGGTTCAGCCGGCGGCGAGTGCCTGGAAGTCGGCGGGACGTCGAGAAGGTCTGGGGGAGGGTTTGCGCGGATGAAGCTCGAACTCGAGATTCAGGGGCGGTTGCGAGCCATCGAGCTTGAGCCGGGAGCATCTCCGGGGCAATATCGCGTTACGCTCGACGGTGAAGTGATCGAAGTTGAAGCGCGGCTGCTGCGTCCGGGGGTGCTCTCGCTGGTGGTCGCGGGGCGATCGTACCGGGCGGTGCGCGAGGATGACGCTCCGGCGGGAAATGGCAGCGAAGTAGCGGTCCTGGTTGCGGGCGGGCGCTTTCCTTATCGCGTCGAGGATTCGCGATCGCTCAAAGCGCGACGGGCGCACTCAGGTGGCCATGACGGGCCGAAGGTGATCAAGGCGTCGATGCCGGGCCGGGTAGTGCGTGTCCTCGCAAGCCGCGGCGAGGAGGTCGCGGCTCACCAGGGCGTCGTGGTGATCGAAGCGATGAAGATGCAGAACGAGCTCAAGTCGCCGAAGGCGGGTACGGTTGTCGAGATGCGGGTCGCTCCGGGCGATACGGTTTCGGCGGGCGATGTGCTCGCGGTAATTGACTGAGAGCGGGACCCCCTCCCCCCTCCATTATTCTGTGGTTTTGAAGTCATTCATTCTGCGCGTCTTGCGGATTGTGGTTTGTAAGTCATTCGTTTTGCAGGAATGGCGCGTAACCGATTGTCATGGCGAGGATTATCGCAATTCTGGGGGTTGCGAGGACCGGATCGAGTTCGCCGGTCAACTCGTCGAGGCGTGCGAGCAAGGCGTCGAGAACAGCTTCCGCGTGCAGCGGGGTGATGAGTTTCAGGCGCAGTTCGCTGGCCACTTTGCCGAGACCGTTGGCCAATCCGAACAAATCCTGATCTGCAATCCAGGCGATGAGCTCGCGGGTGTCTGCGTTTCTTTCGCGGAGGCGGGGATCGGCATGGGCGCGGCACCAGGGCTGTCCCTTGCGGGCGAATTGCGTACACTGCGAGCCGGTTGCGAGGATTTCAGCGCAGAAGCGGGGCATTGTAATTCCTCCGGAAATAGAAAAGACCCGCGTGGGCGGGCCTTTCAGTACTACTTCTATTTTATTGCGTAAGAGAAAATAGTCGGCCATTTTTCAAAGCGCTATTCTCCTCATGGAATGAGACGCTTATGGGACAAGTCCGACCTGGTAACTTGAAATGCAATGCTGACTCTCAAAGAAGGATGACGGCGGGTTCCTTCGCTCTACCTTCGCCACACTCCAATGTCCAGCCCAGTAAGCTCGCATCTGGTGCGGGCCCCGATCTAACGGGAGCTCGGTTAGCGCTTTTCGACGACTATGCCAAGCAACCATAGGTAAACACAAGCCGACATATCGTACTAATTCGGTGTCGATGAGTGAATTGGTGATTTGCACTAACCCGCTAGCGCGGGAGGGGATGCATCTGTGGCATCTGGATAGAGTGTTGGACACCCAAGGAGGTGTCCATGACACATCTACGCCAGCGC
>Ga0335075_10003089_pt1 | contig 26622 bp, 20 predicted proteins | sample Lox_Sample_24_FD_206723 | JGI IMG/M metagenome (GOLD analysis project Ga0335075, IMG submission 206723) | Soil microbial communities from Loxahatchee National Wildlife Refuge, Florida, United States - Lox_Sample_2.4 | ecosystem: Environmental > Terrestrial > Soil > Wetlands | place: USA...
AGGTTCGTCGGGCTCGCAAAGCAGTGCACGCCATCGACGTGGTTGGTGTCAGCCGCCCCGTCTTCCCAGTTGCTGTTGCCATAGAAACGATTATGCGCAAACGTCTCCTGGCCGATGCTGCTACCAGGACCGTTGCCGCCGCCTATCGCAAGCCCATGCGTGAGATGATAGAAGGTATTGTCTTCGACATAAATATGGCCACTCTTTTCGCCGTTTTCTACGTTGACGGCCCACCCCATATCATGTAGATAGTTGTTCTTGATCGTGTCGTATTCCGGCGTGCCGTCTTCGTTGCGGATTTCGACGCCCTTGATTTCGGTGTTACCCACTACGTCGCCTTTTTCGGAGACGTAGAGCGGTCCGATTTCGAGGTTTTCGATGCTGCAGTGTTTACAGCCAAACAATTTCACGCCTTTCGTGCCCGCCCCTTCCCCGTGTTCTTTCGCAAACGACCGTTCTGTGTTCTCGATCTGCCCTTTGTAGCCGGCGACAGAAGTGACTGCAATATATTCGCTACCACTTTTCACGTTCAAACAGCCAGCACCGGGGCATCCGTTCCCGGCCATCGCAATCTTCGAGCCGGATGTAAATACGATCGTGATCGGCTTACCTGCCTGACCATTCCCCTGAGTTTCGACAGGCTGCGTGAACGTACCACACAAATCCACGGTCGTCCCCGGCGCAACCCGACCTGTCCCAGAACCCCAATCACCTCCCGAGTTCAACCAAGCTAGCGAATGCGCATCAGAACAACTACCTTCGCCACTCTGATCACCGCCGCCGGACTGTGATACATAGATCTGCGGCCCCACGGTCGGGTCTGTCACCACCGCCGTCGCTTTCGAGCTCGCTTTCGCTGAACCCTCGATGTTGGTGGCAGTGACCATCATGCGCATCGTGTGCCCGACGTCGCTCGAAGCCAGCTGGTAGCTAGAAGAGCTCGCGCCGCTGATGCTCGTACAGCCTTCACCAGCCGCGTTGCAATCCTCCCACTGGTAGGCGTAGGACGTCGGGCTACCCGTCCACGAACCTTCCGATGCTTTCAGCGTCTGACCTTCTTCCGCGATACCACTTACTTCTGGCAGCGCCGTGTTCGTCGGGGCCGCCACCACAACGCTCCCAGTCGCTTCGGAGCTCGCTTTCCCCGAACCCCCAGCGTTCGTCGCCGTCACCGCAACCCGCACCGTGTGTCCAACGTCACTCGAAGCCAGCTTATAACTCGAAGAAGTCGCTTTCGCGATGCTCACGCACGCTTCGCCCGAGCCGTTGCAGTCCTCCCACTGGTAGGCGTAGGACGTCGGGCTACCCGTCCACGAACCTTCCGATGCTTTCAGCGTCTGACCTTCTTCCGCAGTACCACTCACTTTCGGAAGCACGGTATCGGTCGGCGCCGGCGGCGGCGCAGCCACCACCGTAACCGTCGCTTCGGAGCTCGCTTTCCCCGAACCCCCAGCGTTCGTCGCCGTCACCGCAACCCGCACCGTGTGTCCAACGTCACTCGAAGCCAGCTTATAACTCGAAGAAGTCGCACCACTGACGCTCGCACAGCCTTCACCAGCGGTGTTGCAATCCTCCCACTGGTAGGCGTAGGACGTCGGGCTACCCGTCCACGAACCTTCCGATGCTTTCAGCGTCTGACCTTCTTCCGCAGTACCACTCACTTTCGGAAGCACGGTATCGCTCGGCGCCGGCGGCGGCGCACCCACCACCGTAACCGTCGCTTCCGATGTCGCCTGTTCGGAGCCGTCGGCGTTGCTCGCGGTCACGACCACCCGGACCGTGTGCCCGACATCGCCGGACCCAAGCGTGTAAGTCGACGACGTGGCACCCGTGATCGGCAGGCACGCTTCGCCTGACGCGTTGCAGTCCTCCCACTGATAAGCGTAGGAGGTAGGCGAGCCCGACCACGACCCATCGGTCGCCAACAGCGGTTGGCCTTCTTCCGCTGGTTCGCCCCCGGCAATCGTCGGCAGGGCAGTGTTGACGGGGGCGCTTTCGCTCACCGGCGGCGGTTCGTGGGCAGGCGATTCTTCGAGGATCGGTGGTTCTTCGAGGATCGGTGGTATCGGGGGCACGCCCGATACGAGCGGGCTTTCGGACACTGGGGCGGCGTCGACGAAGGCCGATACGGGGCAATGCAGGCGCGACCTGCCGGTCGTCCATTCTGCGGGCAGCGCGCTGAGGTTGGCCTGGGCACTCGTCTCGCTCTGGCACGGTCCCTGCCAACGATCGCGATAGTGCAGCGCGCCTCCCGAGCCGAGGATTGCGAGCCAGTAGATTTCGCCGGCCGCCAGTTCGACCGGGGCAATCGCAACGACATTCCACGCGCCATCGTGAGCCACCGGAGCTGAACCGGAGCCCAACAGCGAACCGGGACGGCCGTGAATGCTGGTGTAGAGACCTACGGTCACGAAGTTCGCCCTGTTCGCACCACCGAGATACACGTGGGCGAGGCCGGCACGACCGCTCGCGCTCGCCTGCAGGCGAAACGCTTCAGCCCTTCCGGCGGCCAGCCAGTTGTGCTGGGGTTCCACCGAGCCGTCGCCCAGCAGCGCCGTCGTCGACGCGACGCCCGCACTCTGCGGCTGTGAGCAACGCACGAGCCCTCTGGATTGGCGGCGAGTGTGGCCTGCGGTCCTCCTGCACCTGCGGCTCGCGTGGCCGGCTGCAGGCGCCGTTGCAGGATGCAACCGGGGCGCTGCGAGCGCCGATGATCCCACGAACACGACAACGACGGCGAGCGCTACGACGAGCGTAAGCGCGCTCTGCTTGAGCATCGAGGGCCTCCAAGGTGATGGGCAGTTGTCCATTGCCCACTTGCCTTCGGATGACCGCCGTTAAAGCTCAAAGGCGGACCGGTCGCCTGGACGTTAATGCCGCGCGTCGTCCCGAACGGACGACAGCGAGGTCTAGCAATAGGTGCGACGTCGCTGTCCGCCGGGCAGGACAGCTGCCGCTCGCGTTATTTTTTCGCCCATGGCGCCCCCCCACCGCACCCTGCGGGTCGTGCTTGCGGATGACCACCACTTCTTCCGGGAGGGACTACGGGGAATGCTCGCGGCCGACGGGATATCGGTGGTGGGGGAGGCTACGGATGGCGACGGGGCGGTGGCGCTGGCTGTCGCGAAGAAGCCCAATGTCGTCGTGATCGACCTGAGCATGCCCGGGGGGTCGGGCACCGATGCGGTGCGCCGCATCGTCGCTTCGCTCCCGGAGGTGCACGTCGTCGTGCTCACCGTCTCTTCCGGAGAGAGCGACGTGCTCGATGCTCTCGCGGCCGGAGCGTGCTGCTATCTGCTCAAGGAGACCCGCCTGGAGGAGCTCGTCGCGAGCATCCGGCTAGCGGCCGCCGGCCACGCTGTGCTCTCGCGTGACATCGTGCGAACGCTGGCCGCGCAGGCGCGAGCAGGTAGCCTCGGGTCGGTGGACTTCCACGCCGGCGGAGCGGCGCTGAGCGCCCGCGAGCTCGAAGTGCTCCGCCTGATCGCTCAGGGCGCCGACAACGCGACGATCGGGCGCGAGCTGTCGATCAGCGGGCATACGGTAAAGCAGCACGTCACGAGCATCTTCGGCAAGCTCGGCGTGCAGAACCGTGTGCAGGCTGCGGTATGCGCGGTGCGCGCTAGCCTCGTCTGACCGGATGCAGGTATCCTGATGAGGCTTGGGCGTGGATCGCCAAGGAGGGCTGGCCCACTGAGAGCGGTCGATACGGGACGAGTCGAGGCCGGGGGCTGCCTCGGTCGAGATCGTTTCCGGGTCGATCGCATGGACCGCGGCACCTGGAATGCAAAACCTCGATTGGCCTAACGGAACACCTACAAACGTGCCGATGTAGAACATCATGACCGAAGAGATCCGCTCGATCATCGACCACCATGCCCGGCTGTCCGTTGCAGCGGACGAGCTCGATGCAGATGCCAGCCTCTACCAGGCGGGTATGACCTCGCACGCCAGCGTCAAAGTGATGCTCGCGCTCGAGGATCACTTTGAGATCGAATTTCCCGACCGGATGCTCAATCCCAGCGTGTTCGAGAGCATCGCTTCGATCCAGGCGGCGGTCACCGAGCTATGCGCCACCGCGAAGCAGTCGTAAGCGTCATCGCCTCCTAGCGATCCCGATCAGTCGTAGCTGAACTGGTCAGCGGGCGCGTTATTCTTCCCCTTCTTCGCGCCCGCGACCTCGGCCCTCACGTCCACCGTCCCCGTCTTGGCGGCCGGCGGGCTCACCACTTTGCACGTCGAGCTCGACGTGCAGTCCGTCGAGCTGCCGGCGGTCTTGCCGAACAGGAACGTCGTCGCGCTCCCCAGCGCGAAGCCGCTGCCGGTGACCGTGACCGATGTGCCTCCCGCTTTCGAGCCTTTGTCGGGGCTGACGTTCGTGACGACGGGCGCCTCAAACGTGAATCGGTCCCTGCGGGTGACCGCGCTCTCGCCGTTCGGGGTGGTGATCATCACTTCCACAGTGCCGGATGTCTCAGCGGGCGATTCAACGGTGATCGACGTGGCCGAGTTTACGGTGAAGCTCGCCGCGCTCACCGCACCGAACTCGACCCCCGTGACTCCCACGAAGCTCGTGCCCGTGATCGTCAGCGTGCTGCCACCCGCGGCGGGGCCCTTCTTCGCCGAGAGTTTCGCGATCGCCGGCGCGTGGCCCGGTGCCACATACGTGAACTGATCCCCCGCGCTGAGCGCACTCGTCCCTCCGGCGTTCGCCACCGTCACCTGCACGCTCCCAGACGACTCTGCCGGGGCGGTCGCCGTGATCGACGTCGGCGAGTTGATCGTGAAGTGCGTCGCGCTCGTCGAGCCGAACTCGACGGCCGTCGCTTCCGCGAACCCGCTGCCGCTGATCGTGACCGACGTCCCACCGGATTCGAGCGCCGCATCGGGGGTCACGCCGGTGACCGTCGGCGGGTTGGGCAGGGTTTCGAATGTCTGATCCCCGCCGAAGCTCGTCCCGCCTTCGTTCGTCGCGACGATCCTGTAGTAGTACAGCGACTTCGGGCCGAGTCGGGACAATGACGCCGACACGGCGACCGCGCTCGAGCCCGAGCCCGGCGACATTTCGCACGGCGCGAGCGATCCATACGTCGGCGTCGGCCCGTATTCGAACTCACATTCGGTGACCGTCTGTCCATCGGGGTTCACCGTCGCGTTCAGCGTTGCGGTCGTCTGCGTCACCCCCGACGCTGCTTCCGTCAGCGCCAAAGGCCCCGGTATGTAGCTGATCTGCACCTGCGGCTGAGCCGCTTCGGCCGCCGGTTGCACGCTGCCTGCGACTGGCACCAGCGACGAACCGCCACCACCGCCGGCGCCGTCGATGCCGCCGCCACCACCACCGCCACCACCGTAGTAGCCGCCGCCACCACCGCCACCGCCACCGCCCTCGCACGGCGATGAATCGCAGGGGCCGTTGTATTCACCGAAGCCGCCAGCGCCGCCCACGCCAGGTCCGCCGGCGGTGAAGGGCGAACCCGACGCCCCTTCGGTCCCGTCGACTCCCGCCTGGCCGGCGGCTCCCGGCGCCGTGCTCGTCGCGCCGCCGCCGCCATATCCGAAGTATTCGTCATGCACACTTTCGGGTTCTGCCAGTTCTCGTGGGCCGCCCCCGCCCGCTTCACCAGCGGCGCCACCACCGTCAGCAGGGACGCCAACGCCGTATGGCGACAGCGTGCCACCGCCACCGCCACCGCCGGCGACGAGTATGGGCTGGCTGAAGTCGCTCCCCAAGCTGACGCCCGACGCGCCTCCACCTGCTCCGCCCGTAAAGCACCCGCGGAATCCTCTGAGTTCTTCGCAACGCTGTTCGCCCTGGGAGCTCCCGCCGGCGCCACCGCCGACATCAACACACACGAACACCTGCGTACCAGCCGCAACCCCGCTCAGCATCGCCGAGACCACGTCGCCGCGTCCGCCGGGACCACCGCTGTTGAGAACTTCTTCGGGTTCCACCGGGAACACGTAGCTCCCTCCGGGAGCTCCTTCAGCGCCGGTTGCCTGAACGTGGAAGTGCGATCCGATCGGAGCGGTCCACGTCGTGCATCCCGGAGTCGTGAACGACACGGTTTCAGCGGATGCGGTGCTCACTCCGAACACGCCCAACGCGCCGCACGCGAGCAATACGACACCCATGCGACTGGTCACAAACCGGCTATTCACGAACACGATCCAATACCTCCTTGTCTGGAGCGCAGGTACGCCTGCGCACACGTCTCCGGTGTCACGCAGATGTCGAAAAGATAGCCGGCGCTCGCCTCACGCCACCACCCCCATTTGGGGGGCTCACGCGTGATTGTGGCGCATGCGCCACAGTCACGCGGCCGCTGGTGGAATGGCCTGAATAGCCGCACTGCGGTCGGCGACGCCGAGCTTCGCCACGCCGCCGGAGATGTGGCGACGGACGGTGATCGGCGAAAGCGAGAGCATCTCGCTGATTTCAGCCGTGGTCAGCCCCGAGCGCAGCATCCTCAAGATCTGCGACTCTCGCGCGCTGAGTTCTACGCCGCCGACGCGAACGGGATCCGTGACGCCGATCGCATAGTCGCGAAAGTGCTGCAGCACGTGTCCCATCAGCGCGCGCGGCAGCGCGGCCTCGCCCTTCAGCACGCCGCAAAGCGCCGCTGGCAGCCGATCGGGTCGCGTGTCCTTGGGCAGATAGCCGACGGCACCGGCACGCAAAGCAGCGAGCACGTCGTCGGTGTTCGTGGAGACCGTCAGCATGATCACCGACGTGGCGGGGGCCACGTCCGCCAAGCGACGCGCCGCCTCGATGCCGCCACCGGGCATGCGTATGTCGAGCAGGCACATGTCGGGGCGCTCGCGCAACACCGCGTCGACCGCACCGGCGCAGTCGGCGGCCTCTGCCACCACTTTGAAGCCGCCACGGAGCAACGACATGCGCACTCCCAGGCGCGTCGCTGGATGATCGTCGGCAATGACGATCGTCGGCGCGTCACTCACGCAAGCGCCGCCGGCCTCCTCGCCGGCGTGAGTGTCACCCGCGTCGCTCACGGCAGAATCGCTTCGACCGTCGTGCCGGCACCGGCGGCGCTGTGCACCCGCAGCGAACCGCCGAGCGCTTGCGCGCGCTGCCTCATGCTCAGCAGTCCGAAACCTGCGCCGCCGTTCGCGCCCAACCCGCACCCGTCATCGCCTATGCGCAGCCGCCATTCGTCCCCGTACTCGAGCACCACCTCGATCAAGAATGGGGCCGCGTGCTTGACCGCGTTCGTGACCGCCTCGCGCGCGATGTGCACGAGCGCATGCAGCGTCGGCTGGTCGGGCTGCGCGCCGGCGGGCACCCCGCCGGCGTCAAAGCGCAACGGCACGTGCCTCGCGGCCGCGCGAACGCTGTCCTCGACCGCCTCGATCGCCAGTTCGCGCTCGCCGGCGACGAGCCCGTCGAGGATCTGGCGCGCGCCGGCCAGCGCGCGCTCGCCCGCCGCGACGACGACGCTCGCGCTCGGCCAGGCGGCGGCGTCGTCGGCCAGCGTACGCGCCGTGCCGAGCGCAAACGCGAGATCCTGCATGACCAAGTCGTGAATCTCCGCCGCGATGCGGCTGCGTTCGTGCGCCAGCGCCTCGCTCGCGGCCCGCCGCTCGAGCTCGTCTGGCCACGCCGAATCGAGCGCCGAGAGCTCCGCTGATGCGCGCGCAGCATCCATCAGCTGTCGCCTGCCACTGCCGGTGATCATTCCTTGCACTTCCCCCTAGCTGGCCCTTCCCGCAGGGCCAAGCTGGTCGTCTTCCTGCCGATTGCCCGCCGGATCATACGTGCGCACCCCGCAGTTTGCAAGAAATGACTGCATTTCTTGCTGCAGCGTGCAGGACGTCTACCGTAGTGCGCGGTAGCTACTGCCTGGTCGAATCCAACCTACTGCCCACGCGCGAGCTACCGACAACCTGCTTCGTTGTTTCCAATCGTGTTCGGCGGTTTCCGTCCGCGCGCGGCGCCGCTTGATAAATAACCCCAGTGATCCGATGATGGCACCATGACCGAGAACCCCCACAAGATCTACATTGCACGCGAACGCGCGGACGGTGTCCCGCGATGAGCGTCTCGGTAGAGCGCGACGAGGCGTTCCTCGACGCCGTCCGCCAGATCGCCGACGAGCACGCCGCCCCGAACGCCGATCACGTCGACCGCGAGGCCCGCTTCCCCTCCGAGGCGATCGACGCGCTGCGCGAAGCCCGCGCCCTGTCGGCGTTCGTCCCCGCCGAGCTCGGCGGGGACGAGGTGTCCTTCGCGGCGCTCGCCGGCGCCTGCTTCGAGCTCGGGCGTCGCTGCGGCGCCAGCGCGATGGTGTTCGCGATGCACCAGATCCAGGTCGTCTCGATCGTGCGCCACCTGCAGGACGCCGACTGGTTCGAGGGCTACCTGCAGACGCTCGTCGCCGAGCAGCGGCTGATCGCCTCGGCGACCTCCGAGATCGGCACCGGCGGCGACATGGGCCGCTCGATCGCCGCCGTCACACCCAGGGAGGACGGGCTGTGCTCGTTCGAGAAGCAGGCTCCGACGGTCAGCTACGGCGCACACGCCGACGACCTGTTCGTCACGCTCCGCAGCGGCCCTGAGGCCGAGCCAAGCGACCAGGTCGTGGCGCTCGCCCACAAGGACCAGATCGTGCTCGAGGCGACCGGCAGCTGGGACCCGCTCGGCATGCGCGGCACCTGCTCGCCGGGCTACGTGGTGCGCGCGCAGATCGCGCCCGAGCAGATCTTGCCGACGCCGTTCGGGAAGGTGTCGGCCGAGTCCATGGTCCCCGCTTCGCACATCCTTTGGTCGCAGCTGTGGCTCGGCATCGCCACCGACGCCTTCGACCGCGCGCGCGCGTTCGTGCGCGCGAGCGCCAAGCGCAATCCGGACGCCACGCCGCCGACCGCCACGCGTCTGTCGCACGTGATGAGCGAGCTCTCGCTGCTGCGCGCGGAGGTCAGCTCGGGACTGGGCGCATTTCCCGACGCGGCGGATGAGCCCGGACGCGAGCGCCTGGCGACGATGGCCAGCGCGCTGCGCTTCAACAACCTCAAGATCGCGGCCTCCGAACAGGCGCCGCGGGTGTGCCAAGGGGCGCTTGGCGTGTGCGGGATCATGGGCTACAAGAACGACACGCCGTTCAGCGTTGGGCGCCACCTGCGCGACGCGATGTCCGCCTGCCTGATGGTCGCCAACGAGCGCATCCATCAGACCAACGCCAGCCTGCTGCTGATCGCCAAGGACGTCTGATGCCGGGCGTTCGCCCGGCCAGCCCCGACCAGCAAGCGCTGCTGTCCGCGCTGCTGGAGCGGCGCCTGCTGATCGCCACCGGCGTGCCCGGTGTCTACGGCCGCGGCGCGGACTTCGAGGACGTGCGCGAGCGGCTCGCCGCGCTCGTCACGCGCGCCGTCGCACCGGAGCACCCCGAGCGGATGCGCTTCCCGCCGATCATGCCCCGCCGCGACCTCGAGACCGTCGACTACCTCAAATCATTCCCTCATCTGGCCGGGAGCATCTTCGCGTTCACCGGCTCAGAGGCGCAGGCGGCAGCGCAGCACGAGCGCGCCAGCCGCCACGAAGACTGGAGCGAGTTCCAGGGAATGACCGACCTCGTCCTCACCCCCGCCGCGTGCTACCCCGTGTACCCCGCGATCGCAGCACGCGGCGCGCTGCCGGTGGGCGGCGTCACCGTCGACGCGGGTGGCGCCTACGTGTTTCGTCACGAGCCCTCCGCGGACCCCGCGCGCATGCAGATGTTCCACCAGCGAGAGGTCGTCCGCATCGGCGAGCCCGAGGCGGTCGCGGGCTGGCGCGAAGCGTGGCGCGACCGCGCCGTCGAGCTGTTGACGGGGCTCGGGCTCGAGGTCCGCTTCGACCTCGCAAGCGATCCGTTCTTCGGGCGCAGCGGGCGGATGCTCGCCGCCAGCCAGAAAGAGCAGCAGTTGAAGTTCGAGGTGCTGACCCAGATCGCAGGCCCCGAGCCGACGGCCGTCGCGTCGTTCAACTACCACCAGGACCACTTCGCCTGCGCGCACGGGATCGAGCTCGCCGGCGGCGGCCAGGCGCACACCGCGTGCCTCGGCTTCGGCCTCGAGCGGATCACGATCGCGCTGCTGCGCACGCACGGGTTCGAGATCGACGGCTGGCCCGCCGAGATCCGAGAGCGCCTCAGACTATGAGCGCTCGAGCAGCGGGACTCGTCAGCCTGTTCGGACTCGACCCAGCCGGCTACCGCCCGCACCGGCTGCATTCGCTGGAGCGCACGTACCTCGAAACCAACTGCTACACCGACATCCTGATCGAGCTCGTACACGCGCACGGTGGGGAGCCGCTGGCCGCCATGGGTTGCACGCTACGGCTGGACTTCGAGGGCGACCAGTGGACGTTCTTCAAGCCCCACCCCGAGGACCTCGAGCTGCTGTTCGGCATCGACGTGCACGAGATGCAGCCCTACCGCCCGCTGCCCGAGCAGGCGGCCGCCCAGATCGCCGCCGGGCAGACGCTGATCGTCGAGCTCGACGCGTGGTACCTCCCCGACACCGCGTCCACGAGCTACCGGCGCGAGCACGTCAAGAGCTCGGTCGTGGTCGAGGCGATCGACCCGGCCGGCGAGCGGCTGCACTACTTCCATGGCCCCGGCCTGTACGCGCTGGAGGGGGAGGACTACCGCGGCGTGTTTCGCCTCGGCCGGGAGTTCTCCGCCGACGTGCTGCCGCCGTACACCGAGCTCGTCCGCTTTGACGCCGGCCCGTGCCTGGACGGCGAGGAGCTGCGGGAGGCCTCGCGCGCGTCGGTCCGCCGCCACCTCGCGCACCGCCCGGCGAGCAACCCGTTCGAGCGCTTCGCCGTGCAGCTCGAGCGTGACCTGCCGCGGCTGCTCGACGGAGACGAGGCCGATTTCCATGCATACGCGTTCGCGACCGTGCGGATGGCCGGCTCGGCATTCGACCTCGCCGCCTCGCACGCGGAGTGGCTGCTGGCGGATGACGGCGCCGAGATCGCCGGCGCGTTCCGCCGGATCGTCGAGGGCTGCAAGGTACTGTCCTTCCGCCTCGCGCGACGACGGCCGTTCGAACCGCAGGAGACGCTATCTGCCCTCGCCGGCGCCTGGCAGGAGGCGATGGAGCGGTTCGATGGGGCAACCGCCTGAAGCTCCCGACGTGCCCGTCGCGGTAGCCGGCGCGCGGAGTGCCGGCGGCGAACTGCGCACGCTCGGCGACGGCTGGCAGGCGGCCGCGACGGAGCCCGACGCGCACTCGCACCCGAACGTGCTCGACGCGCTCGATTGGCTGCCCGCGCGAGTCCCCGGAACGGCCGCCGCGGCGTTGCGCGACGCCGGCCGCTGGCAGGTGGGGCAGGAGCATGACTTCGACGCGCAGGACTGGTGGTTTCGCACGAGCTTCGCGGCTGACCCGGCGGGCGCCGGCGAGGAGCTCTCGCTGCAGCTGGGTGGGATCGCGACCGTCGCCGAGGTGTATCTGAACGGCGAGCTCGTGCTGGAGAGCGACTCGATGTTCGCGGCGCACAACGTCGATGGCACCGCACGCGTACGCGCGCAAAACGAGCTCGTGATCCGCTGCCGCGCGCTCGCGCCGCTGCTCGCCGCGCCCAGGCGCCCCCGCGCGCGCTGGCGCACGCGCCTCGTGGCCGAGCGCAACCTGCGCTTCTATCGCACGATGCTGCTCGGGCGCGCGCCCGGCTTCGCGCCCGGCCCGGCGGCGGTCGGCCCGTGGCGAGCGGTCAGCTTGCGCCGCCATCGGCGCGTGCTCGTCGAAGCGCTCGCGTTGCGCGCGCGCGTTGACGGCGCCGACGGCGTGCTGTCGGTGCGTGCGCAGCTACGGACGCTCGACGGCGCGCATCCGCGCGCGGTGAGCGTCGAGCTGGACGGCCCGTCGGGCACGCACCGCGCGGCGCTCGCGCTGAGCGGCCCCGCCGGCGCGCCGCGCGCAAGCGGCGAACTGGTCGTGCCGGCGGTCGCGCGCTGGTGGCCGCACACCCACGGCGAGCCGGCGCTGTATCACGTGCGCCTGCTCGTCGAGCGCGCCGGCGAGCAGCTCGTGATCGACGCCGGACGCACGGGCTTTCGCGCGCTTGCTTGCGGCGCCCACCCCGCGCACGAGCTCGAGCGCGACGGGCTCGACCTGCACGTCAACGGCGTGCGCGTGTTCGCGCGCGGGGCGGTGTGGACGCCGCTGGACATCGTCGGGATGAGCCCGTCCGCGGCGGCGCTGCGCGAGCAGCTCGAACGGGTGCGCGACGCCGGCATGAACATGCTGCGCCTGCCCGGCACCGGCGCGTATGAGACGCGCGCCTTTCACGACCTGTGCGATGAGCTGGGAATCCTCGTGTGGCAGGACTTCATGTTCGCCAACTTCGACTATCCGCTCGCGCACCAGCCGTTCCGGGAGAGCGTGGTGCGCGAGGCCACGCAAGTCCTCGACGCGCTCGGCGGGCGCCCCAGCGTGGCGGTCGTGTGCGGCAACAGCGAAGTCGAGCAACAGGTGGCGATGCTCGGGCTCGAGCCGGCGCTCGGACGCGGCGAGCTGTTCGGCGAGCTGCTGCCGGGCCTGCTCGCGCGGAGCGCGCTCGACGCCGTGTACGTGCCCTCGGCGCCGTGCGGCGGCGATCTGCCGTTCCGCCCCGATCGCGGCGTCGCCAACTACTACGGCGTGGGCGGCTACCGCCGTCCGCTCGAGGATGCGCGGCGCGCGGGCGTGCGCTTCGCCGCCGAGTGCCTGGCGTTCGCCAACGTGCCGAGCGTAGGCCCCAGCGAGCCCGTCCCCCAGGACGTGGGCGCCGACTGGGACTTCGCGGACGTGCGCGACCACTACCTGAGCCTGCTCTTCGACGTCGATCCCACCGCGCTGCGCGCGCGCGATCCGGAGCGCTACCTGGAGCTCTCGCGCGCGGTGAGCGGCGAGGTGATGGCGGAGGTGTTCGGCGAGTGGCGGCGCGGCGCCTCGCCGTGCGGCGGCGGGCTCGTGCTGTGGCTACGCGACCTGCTGGCGGGCTCGGGCTGGGGCGTGCTCGACCACCGCGGCGTGCCCAAGCTCGCCTACCACCAGCTCGCGCGGGCGCTCGCGCCGGTGGCGGTGTGGACGATCGACGAGGGTCTCGGCGGGGTCGTCGCGCACGTCGCCAACGACCGCCCGCAAGCGCTCAGCGCGTCGCTGCGCGTGGCGCTGTACCGCGGCGGCGAGCTGTGCGTCGAGCAGGCGCTCGCCCCCGTCGAGCTCGCGCCGCACAGTCAGGGCGAATGGAACGTGGAGAGCGTGATCGGACGCTTCGTCGACGCCTCCTGGGCCTACCGCTTCGGCCCTCCCGCACAGGACGCGATCGTGGTCAGCTTGGAGCGCGACGGCGAGGACGCCGCGGCGGACGGCGAGCGGCTGCAGCACGCCGGCGAGCGCGACGGCGCGCGCGTGATCTCCCAGGCGGTGCGCTTCCCGGCGGGACGCCCGCTCACGCGCGAGTCGCCCGAGCAGCTCGGGTTGCAGGCGCGCTGCAGCGCGCTCCCCGGCGCCGAGGTGCAGCTGGAGTTGAGCAGCCGGCGGCTTGCCTACGGCGTGCGCATCGACGCCCCGGGGTTGCAGGCGAGCGATAGCGGTTTCTTCATCGAGCCGGCGGGCACGCGCACGGTCACGCTGCGTTCGTGCGCGGGCGCGCCTGCACCCGAGATGCTGCGCGTACGCGCGTTGAACATGCAGGCACACCTGGAGCTCGCCCTGCCGGGGCCGACGGCATGAGCGCCCGACACGGCATGAGCGCCACGGCTCCCTCGCACGCGTTCTACCTGCAGCCCGCGGGCGGCTCCGCCGCGTGCTTCGCCGTCCTGCACCCGGCGCAGGGCGCCCTACAGCCGAGCGCTGTCATCCTGTGCCCGCCGTTCGGCTGGGAGGACATGTGTAGCTACCGCGTGCGTCGCGAATGGGCCGAACAGCTGGCGCGCGCAGGGCACACGACGCTGCGCATCGACCTCCCCGGCAGCGGCGACAGCGCCGGCGGACCGGGCGATCCCAGCCAGCTCGACTCGTGGACGCAGGCGATCGACGCGGCGGCGCGCTGGCTGGACGACACGCACGGCGCACAGCGGGTGGCGGCGATCGGCATCGGGCTCGGCGCCGTGGTGTGCCTGCAGGCGGCAGCGCACGGCGCGCCGCTGCAGGAGCTCGCGCTGTGGGCGCTACCGGCCAGCGGACGCACCCTCGTGCGCGAGCTGCGCGCGTTCGCGCGTCTGGAGTTCGCCAGCGCACTCGCTGACGGCGAGCAGATCCCCGACGCGGCGTCCGCGGACGCCGCCGCGGTGGTCGCCAACGGCTACCTGCTGAGCCCCGAAACCGTGCGTGACCTCGAGCATCTCGACCTCACCAGGCTCGAGCTCCGCGCGTCCCAGCGCGTGCTGCTGCTCGGACGTGACGGGCTGAAGGTCGATCGCTCGCTCGCGCAGGCGCTCGAAAGCACGGGCGCCACCGTGCGGGTCACCGACGGGCCGGGGTTCGGGGCGATGACGGCCGAGCCCCAGGACGCGCGCCCACCGCTCGCGGTGTTCGAGCTCGTGAGCAGCTGGCTGGCCGAAGGCGCCGCGCACGAGGACGCCGGCCCGTCGCCGCCCGCCGGCCCGTCGCCGCCCGCCGGCGGGGCGCCGGCGGCGCGCGAGGAGCTGCTGCTCGACTGCGGCGGCGTCGCCGTGCGCGAGCGCCCGCTGGAGCTCGAGGGCCCGAGCGGTCGGCTGTTCGGCGTGCTCGCCGAGCCGCTCGCAGAGCGCAGGGAGCTCACCGCGCTGCTGCTGAACGCAGGTCCCCAGCGCCGCACCGGGCCGAACCGCATGTGGGTGGAGATCGCGCGGCGCTGGGCGGCCAAGGGCGTGCCGGTGCTGCGGCTGGACGCGGACGGGATCGGCGACGCGGACGGCGACGCTGCGGAGCTCGGACAGGTGACGGCGTTCTACAGGCCGCGGTACGTCGAGCAGGCGTGCGCGGCGCTCGCGGCGCTGGCCGAGCTGGGGTTGCCCGAGCGCTTCATCACGCTCGGCCTGTGCTCGGGTGCCTACTGGGGAGCGCAGGCGGCGCTCGCGGACGAGCGCGTGGTGTCGGTGGTCATGCTCAACCCGCGTACGCTGGTGTTCGACGAATGGCGGCACGCGAAGCGGCGCACGCGCGTGCTCGCCCGGCGCGCCTTGATGCCCGCCACCTGGCGCAAGGTGGCGCGCGGCGAGATCAAGCTGCACAAGCACATGGAAACCGGGCGCACGCTGCTGCAGCGAGCTGCCGGCGCGCCGCTGCGCGCGCGCCGGCACATGCTCACCCCGCGCGCAGACGGTTCGCCCACGGACGGCGAGGCGCAGCCACGGCGGGCGGCGGCACACGCGCCGATCGAAGACCTGTTCGATGCGCTCCGCGACCGCCACCAGCGTGGCCTGTTGATGTTCACCGGCCAGGAGGTGCTGCGCACGGAACTAACGGAGACGGGCGTGCTCGAACACATGGAGCGCTGGCCGAACCTCGAGCTCGCGCTGATGGGCAGCTCAGCCGACACGCACACGCTCACCCCGCTGTGGCTGCAGCGTCAGGTGCACGCGCTCGTCGATCGCGTGCTCGCGCAGGAGCTGGAGCGCCTGGCGGATTGAGCGCAGCGCGCGCACTGTGCGCCGCCGCATCCTCCGATCTTGCCGACAGCAAGGTCTCAATGGACAGCAATGCCCTGGCCTTCGCAGGAGCATACTCCATAAAAGAGTAGGTCTTTCGTGGAATAAGATGCTAATATATCGACCTCAATGCTGAGCGACGAGCAACTCGTCCGTTACAACCCCTGGTGGACGCGGGATGGCTGGGAAGCCGACGACCCGCACCTTCGCCGCCTGGAGCAGCAACCTGTCAGGCTGCCGGCTCCGCAGCTCGAGCGCCTCGACCTTACGCAGCCGGCGGTGCACATACTTCGTGGGCCTCGTCAGGTCGGTAAGTCCACCGACTTGAAGCTGCTGGTGGCGCGCGCCCTGGATGCAGGGACCCCACGACGCCGGATCGTCTACGTGTCGCTCGATCTGCTGGAGGATCAGCCGGCGGTGGAGCTGGTCAACACGGTAGACCGTGCGCTCGATCTCGCCGGTGCCGGACAGGAACGGCCACGTCTGATTCTGCTCGACGAGGTGACGTCTGTCCGCCACTGGCGAACCTCGATCAAGACGATGTGGGACGACGGGCGCATCGACGCAGACGTCGTGCTGTGCACGGGCTCCTCCGCGATCGACCTCGCCGAAGGCGCAGCCGAGCGGCTGCCCGGCCGGCGCGGCTCCGGACGCGACGTGCTCATCCTGCCCCAGGACTTCGGCTCATTCGCCAGGGCGCTCGACGCACACGTACCGCCCGGCCCCGCCCTGACAGTCGGCGACATCCTCACCGAGGATGGCAAGGCCGAGATCGCCTCCGCGCGCGTGCATCTGCCCGCGCTGCAGCGAGCGCTCGAGCGTTATCTGCTGTTCGGCGGCCTGCCGGCTGCGCTCGCGGAGGCGGTGTCCGGCCGGCGCGAACCGAGCGAAGAGGTCGAACGGGTGCTGTGGGACTCGTTGATCCGGGAGATGCTGCGTCGCGGCACGAGCGTTCCCGCTGCCCAGGCCCTGCTCGAGCGAATCATGCGCTCCCTGGGCTCGAAGATCAGCTGGTCGAGGATCGCCCAGGAGCTCGCCGTGCCGCTCGGCCACCGCGCCCGCGGCGCACGCAGCCACAACGACCCGCGCACCGTGCAGAGCTACGTAGAGCTGCTGGCCGTCAACTACTTTGCCCTGACCCTCTACTTCTGGAGGAGCGACTCTGGATCGGCAGACCTCGCGAAGGACAAGAAGATCTACTTCGGAGACCCGCTGCTGCACACGATCACCGCGCGCCGCACAGGCCTCGCCCGCGACCGGCACGCGGACGTGGAGAACGCGCTGGCGCTGGCGCTCTACCGTCGCTACGAGCCCTCCGAGCGCAGTGCCGAGAGCTTCGTCGCGCCCGAGCGGCTGCACGTGTGGGGCACGCGCAACGGCGGAGAGATCGACTTCGTCTGCGGTCCGCGCGCGGCGATCGAAGCGGTGGAGGTGGCGGACTGGGCGAGGGTCAACCGTCAGAAGGCCACCGCGCCCATGCGCGCGCTGCCGGGACGTCCGGCAATTGTGGCCACGCGCGAGGACCTCGAGTTCTCCGCGTCCGCGAACCTCGTGCCGGCCGCGCTGCTGCTGTGGGCGCTGTCCGGCTAGCCGGAAGTTTTGCGGTTAGCCCGTGCGCGCGGGGCGTGCCACGTAGTACAGCTCTGACGCCGACGCGCCCGTTTCCCCTTCGCCAACGGGCTCGCCGGAGAGCTCTCGGCACTCGAGGAGCTCGAACCCCTCCTGCGCGAACTGGCGCTGCTGGGCGTCGCGCGAGATGTAGTAGTGCAGCAGCGAGAAGTCGTGCGCCTCGTCCACGAGTATCGCGTAGTCGCGCTCGCGCCGTTGCATGTGCGCCAGCCGCCGGTGGTTGCGCACGCGACGCGGCATCCGGAGCGCGGTGCGTGCGAGCGCGCGCGGGCTGATGCCGTCCACGTGCGTCGGCCGCGCGATGGCCGGCGCATGGGCGAGGTTGTGGGAGGAGACGATGAACACGCCGTCCCCCACGAGCAGGCGGTGCACCTCGCGCAGCAGGCGGCGGCGCTCGCTGTCACCGAGCACGTCGATCACGTTGAACGGCGCGAGCACCGCGTCCAGGGAGCCGCTGGCAAAGCGCGACAGGTCACGCAGGTCGCCGACGGTGAACGCGACGCCGGGGTAGGTGCGCCGGCAGTAGTCGATCATCGCGGGCGAGATGTCCACCGCCTGCAGCTCGCGCGCGCGCTCGCGCAGGTGGCCGGTCAGCCGGCCGGCGCCGCAGCCCAGCTCGAGCACGCGACCGGATAGCTGGCGGCGGTGGCGCGCGAGCAGGATCGTCTCGGCGGGGCGCAGCTCATGGGTGGCGTAGAGCGCGACGAAGTCGCCGCGCTCCCATACGCCTGCGTTCAGGTGGGCTTGTTCGTCCGTCATCGTTAGCCGCTTGAGGATCGCCTGATTCTGCCCGATGATGAGGCTATGACCGAGGAGATCCGCCAGATCATCAAGCAACACGGTCGCCTCCCCGGCGCGGACGCGCTGGCGGTGGACGCGGACCTGTACGAGGCGGGGATGAGCTCGCACGCGGGCATCGACGTGATGCTCGCGCTGGAGAACCACTTCGACGTGGAGTTCCCCGACCGCATGCTCACACGCAGCGTGTTCGAAAGCATCGCCAGCATCGAGGCGGCGCTAACGGAGCTGCGCGCCGAGTCGCACGTCGGCTGAGCGGCAGCTCAGGTGGTGCGCACGATCAGCACCGAGCAGGGGGCGTGGTGGGAGATCTTGTTGGGGACCGAGCCCAAGAGGAAGCGACGGGCGCCCGTCATGCCCTTGTTGCCCACGATGATCAGGTCCGCTTCGCGCTCCTCGGCGACGTCCACGATCGCGTCTGCGGGGTCTCCCTGGCACGCGTAGGTGTTCACCGGCACCCCCGCCTCACGCGCCACCGCCGCCGCCTTCTCGAGCGTCGCGTCGACGTCCTCGCGGGGGTTGATCGCCCACTGGATGTCCTCCGGCGCCTGGCGGCGTTCCTCGTGCAAACGCTGCGCGGGCACCGCCCCGTAGGCGCTCACCAGCTCGAGCGTCGCGCCGACCGACTTGGCGAGGTCAACGGCCTGCAGGACGGCCTGCGCGGCTGTGTCGGAGCCGTCCGTTCCCACGACTATCAATTTGAACATTGCTTTCCTCTCATCGGTCCGCGCCGCTCGAAGCTCCGTTGACGCGCCGATCATATCCGTGCGGCACACACCGCGCCGGGTAGGAGCCGAACGACGCATGATCGACCTGCACTGTCACCTGCTGCCCGGCCTGGACGACGGGCCGCGGAGCATGCCTGAAGCGCTCGCGCTCGCTCGACGGGCGGTCGCCGCCGGCACCAGCACGATCGTCGCCACACCGCACATCAATCATCACTGGCGGGTCGATCCGCTCGCGCTGGCGGGCCGCGCGGCCGCGCTGCGCGACGCGCTCGCGCAGGCTGGCATCGCGCTGGAGATCGCCACCGGCGGCGAGATCGCGATCACCCGGATGGCCGACCTGCGTGCGCAGGAGATCGACGCCCTGCGCCTGGGCGACGGGCCGTACCTGCTGCTCGAGTGCCCGCTCGAGCCCGCGCCCTGGGACTTCGACGCGGTGCTGTTGAAAATGCGCGAGCGCGGCGAGACGATCCTGCTGGCGCACCCCGAGCGCTGCCCGCTCTTCCAGCGCGAACCCCAGCGTCTGGTGCGGCTGGTCGAGCACGGGCTGCTGTGCTCGATCACGGCAGGCTCGATGTGGGGGCAGTTCGGGCGCCGCGTGCGCGAGTTCACGATCGAGCTGCTGCGCGCCGGGCTGGTGCACGACGTGGCCTCCGACGCGCACGACAGCGAGCACAGGCCCCCTGGGCTGGGAGACGCGTTCGCCTCGGCCGAACGCGAGCTGCCGGGCATCGGCGCCCAGGCCGACTGGCTCTCGCGGCTGGCGCCGGCGGCGATCCTCGCGGGCGAGCGCCTGCCGGCGCGGCCCGCGTGAGCGCTGGGCGATTGAGCCGAGACCCCGCGCGGGGCAGACGAGCACGTGCGCGGCAGCGACGCTGACGTCAGCCCGTGCGATGGCGCACAGGCCGCGCCAGCGCTCGCGCGAGCGCGCCCGGCGGCGAGTTGCGCAACGGCAGGTACAAGCGGCGCGACTTCAGCGCGAACGCCAGCCGGCCGTCGAGCGAGGTGATGCTTTCGCGCGCCAGCTCGAACGGACGCCAGCCACCGCGTCCCTCGCACGTGACCGCCAGCTCGTAGCCCGCCCTCGCCGCCGCATCGGGGCAGGATGGAGAATATCCGCACTTGGGGTAGGCAAACGTTCTCACCTGCCTGCCCAACAGCTGCTCGAGTGCGTCTTTCGAGCTGCGCATCTCAGCTAGCGCCTGGCGCCCGTCGGCGGTGGACAGATCGCAGTGGGTGTTGGTGTGAGAGCCGATCTCCACGCGCGTGACGGACGCCAGCTCGCGCAGCTGTTGCGCGTCCATCAGCCGCACGCCGGCCTGCGCGGGCATGGCGAAGTGCGCGCTCCCGAGCAGTCCGGGGCACACGAAGATGCTGGCCGGCAGCTCGAGCTCGACCAGCAGCGGCGCCAGCAGCTCGAGGTTGTCGCACGTCCCGTCGTCGAACGTCAGCGCACACACCCCGTCGGGCGGCGTGCCGTGCCGCAGGTGGGCGCCGATCTGCGCGAGCGACACGAAGCGGTAGCCGCGGCCGCGCAACGCCTGCACCTGCTCGCGAAAGCGCGCCGGATCGAGCATCAGGTTGTAGGGGTCAAGGGCACGGGGGAAGCGCCCGAGACCGTGGTAGGCAAGCACCAGCGCCGGGCGCATCCCCGGCAGGCGAGCTCGGCGATCGCCGTCGGCGCTACTCATCGAGCGCGACCTGGAGGCGCGACCGGGAGCACCGCCACCGTGCGCCCGCGCAGGCGATCGGCCAGGCCCCCGAGCACGGCGAAGTCGTCGGGGTAGACGACGCGCTCGAACAGCAGCAGCGCAGCGAAGTACACGGCGATCCCCAGCGGGATGGCTACGACGAGCGTGTCGTGGAACGACGCCATCGCGATCGCGGACAGCGCGCTGCCGAGCAGCGGCCCGGCGATCATCCGTCTGATGTGCAATTTTCCGTGCAGGCGCTTCGAGAGCAGCACGAGCGTCGCCGAGACGAGCACCTCGGACACGGACGTCCCCAGCGCGGCGCCGTACAGCGAGAAGCGGGGGATCGCGACCAGGTTCCACAGGACGTTCTCCACCAGCACGCACACGTAGGTCGTGCCGACGATCCGCTTGACGTCCTGGGAGTAGATCAGCGCGGTGCTCAGCCCGCTGATCGGGGCCAGCATGATCGTGGGCGCGAGCAGGATCACCGCGTCAGCCGCGCGGTGAAATTCAGCGCCGTACAGGAGCGCTACGAGTGGGGCGGCGAGGATCGCCGCGCCCACCGCCAGCGGCACGGTGAGCGACAGCACGAGCTTGATCGCCCGTTCATAGACGAACCCCACCGGAGGCTCGCTGGTCGGGCTGAGCCGCGACATCGTGGGAATGACCGCCGTGTTCACCGCCCACGTGACGAACGCCGTCGTTTCCAGCAGGCGATACGCCGCGCCGTACTGACCCACTTCGGTGGAGCTCTTGAACAGCTCCAACATCGTCGTGTCGATCCGCGAGAGCAGCAGCAGCGCGATCGTCCCGAGACCGATCGGCAGGGCTTCGCGGGCGACCCGCAGCGAGGCGCGCCAGTCGAAGCGCAGCCGCGGGCGGGAGATGCGCGTGCACAACAGCCACGCGGCGGACGCCGCCGCCAGCGCCGCGCCGACGCAGTAGATGGCGGCCACCGCCTCCACGCCCCGTCCGAGGAACAGCGCCGCCGCGGCCGCACCCGTGGTCAGCCAGCGCTGCGTGATCAACACGACGGGGATGAAGCCCACGCGTTCGTATGCGAGAAAGGCAGCGAACGAGACCCCGAGCACCCAATCCCCGACGAACCCCAGACCCATGAACAGGACGACCAGCGCGGTGTGCTCGTCCATCCCCGCCAGCACACCGATGCCGACCGCCGCCAACAACGGCGGCACGCTCAACATCAGCTTCGAGAACAGGACGTCCGAGTAGTAGCGCTCGAGTTGGCTGTGGTCGCGGGAGACCGCGCGCGTGAGCACCACCTCCTGTCCGAACTGGCCGAAGGTGACGGCGATCCCGGCGAAGGAGATGCCGAAGGCGAGCACCCCGAACTGGCTGGCGCCGGCCTTGCGCGCGACGAGCACGTACAGCGCCGCGGTGGCGATCTTCGAGCCGATGTCCGCGATCGCGCGGAAGCTCGCGTTGACGAGAATCCGCGACGAGCGCCCGCCCTGCGCGGGCGGCTGGCCGTCGGGCTCGCCGGCGGGGGCCGAGGCGTCCTTCACCTGTCCATCGCGTGAGCGCACGCCGGCGGGCAAGGGACTCCTCATGAGCACCACAGTATGGGCGATGCACCCGCGGTCTCCCGCGAGGCGCCCGCTCTCCTCAGGCGCTCGTGCGCTCGCCGGCGACCAGCCGCAGCGCGGCGAACACGCGCCCCGCGACCCGCTCGGGCGCGAACCGCTCGCGCGCGAACCGCCGTCCCGCCTCCCCCGTACGCCGGGCGAGCGCGGGGTCGCGCAGGTAGGCAGCGATCGCGCCGGCGAGCGTGGCCGGATCGCCCTCGTCGACGAGCGTGCCCGTCACGCCATCCAGCACCCCCTCCGGCGTGCCCCCGCCGCGCGTGGCGACCACCGGCCTGCCGACCCAGCTCGCCTCGAGCATCGCCCCGGAGAGGCCCTCCAGCCCATACCCGCTGGCGTCGCGGTATGTGGCGTTGACGTACACAGCGAGCTGGCCGAGCACCGCAGCCACATCTTCGACGAAGCCCATCAGGTGCACGCGCTCGGCGATGCCCAGCTCGCGCGCCAACGCGCTCAGCTCCTGCGCGTAGCCGGGATATGCGGCCAGCGGCTCGCCCGCGAGCAGCACGCGCAGCTGCGGGAACTCCGCCGTCAGCAGCCCCGCGGCCGCGAGGAGGTGGTGCTGTCCCTTGTACGGGGCGAGCGCCGCCAGCGTGCCGATCGCCGGCTGCTCCCCCTCGGGGGGGCGGTAGGCCTCATCGGGCATGCGCACCGGCGGGCCGACCACGTCGAGCAGCCGCCGGGCGCGCAGCGGCGCGAGCGGCGCGAGCGCCGCCTCGCTGACGGCGATCACCCCGTTCACGGCCAGCGCCAGCGGACGCGCGAGCGAGGCATCGTAGGAGAAGTCGACCTTCTGCCAGACGATCGGCACGCCGCCCAGGCGGGCGCCCGCCACCGCCAGCATCGCCGCCTTGATACCCACCGCGAGCACCACCTGCGGGCGTGTCCGGGCGAGCAGGGCGAGCAGCGAGCGGGTGAAGCGCGCCGCCTGGGGGCCGGTGGGACGCTGCTCATAGCCCCGCGCCCGCCACGTCGGCACGCCCAGCGCCGCCAGACGCGCCGGTAGCTCGCCGGCGCCCAGCACCAGCGCCAGCGCCTCCACGTCCGCCGGACGGTGGCGCAGCAGCTCGGCGAGCGAGAGCTCCGCCCCGCCGAGCCGGCCCGATGAGGCGACCGCCAGGACCCTCACGCGGGTTCCACCGCAGTGCACACGCGCGGCGCATCGTATCGACCGCCGCGGTGGCCGCCAGACGCGCCGCTTGACACAGCCGCGACGGCGGCTCCGGCTCAGCGGGCGCCAGCCAGCGGCGACGGCGGCCCTGGCTCAGCGGGCGCCAGCCAGCGGCGACGGCGGCTACTGATACACCTGCACCATGCACGATCAGAGCTCCGAGGATGACGCCGTGCCGCGTTCGCTGTCGGTCGTGGTCCCCACCCACCAGCGCCTGGCGGCGCTCGCGCGCCTCTTGCGCCCGTTGCTCGTCGACCCCGCGGTATCCGAGCTCGTGGTGGCGGTGGACGGATCTGACGACGGGTCTGTGGAGTGGCTGCGCGAACAGGCGCGCGAGGACCCCCGCATCGTTGTCCTGGATCTCCCCCACTGCGGCCTCGCCGCGACTCGTCAGGCCGGCATCGAGGCCGCCACCGGCGAGCTGGTGTTGCTGCTGGACGACGACGTGATCGCGGAGCCCGGCCTGGCCGGCGGTCACGTCCGCAACCACGCCGACGGCGCCCGCCGGCTCGTGCTCGGCTACATGCCCAACGACTGGCGCTCGCAGCCGCCCGGGCGCCGCGGCATCGCCTATCTCTACAGCCGTGACTACGAGCGGCGCCGCGCCCGCTGGGAAAGCGACCCAGGCTTCGTGCTGCGGGGCCTGTGGGCCGGGAACCTCTCGATGCCGCGGGAGGAGCTCGTGCGCGTGGGCATGGGCACGCGCGCCCTCAAGCGCGGCGAGGAGGATCGCGAGTTCGGCGTGCGCTGCCTGAAGGCCGGCATCGAAGGGCGCTTCGACCCGAGCCTGCGCGCGCAGCACGAGTTCGAACGCACACTGCCCCAGTACCGGCGCGCGTGCCGGCTGGCGGGTCAGTACCGGCGGCTGATGTTCGACGAGCACGGGGACGTCCTCGGCGAGGACCTGGAGTTGGGGCACTCGCTGCCGGGGCCGTTGAAAGCGCTACTGCCGCGGCTTGCCAGCGAACCCGTGTTCAAGCCGCTCGCGGCCCTGCTCACGGCGCTCTTTCACCTCGGCGTGCTGCTGCGCTCGCTGCGGCTCGAAGCATTCGCCGCGCGCGGGCTCGGCTCGCTGGAGACCCAGCGCGGAGCGCTCGAGAGCACCGTCTCGTAGACGTCCACCGTCTGATCGACCATCCGCTCGAGCCCGAACAGCTCGCGGTGGCGGGCCAGCGAGGCCACGCTCATCTGCCGGCGTCGCTCGGCGTCGGTCAGCAGCACGACGAGCCCGTGCGCGAGCGCCGCGGGGTCTTCTGGCGTGACCAGCACGCCGGTGTCGACGCCCACCGCCTCCGAGACGCCGCCCACGTGCGTGGCCACCTGCGGCACCCCGCAGGCGAGCGCCTCGAGCACGCCGATCGGCAGCGACTCCCAACCCGATGACAGCGCGTACAGGTCGGCGCACTTCAGGTAGCGGGCGGCGCAGTCGCGGAAGGGGGCCATCAGAAAGCGCTCGTCTTCGGCCAGCCCGAGCTGGAGCGCGAGCCGATACAGCTTGGCGCGCTCGGCGCCGTTGCCGATCAGCGCCGCGCGCGCGTCGGGCACGCGCCGGAACAACTCGGGCAGCGCGCGCAGGAACACGTCCACGCGCTTCTGCGGGCGCAGCGAGGCGACGAGCACGACCAGCGGATGCCCCTGCTTGAACGCGCGCAGCTGGTTGTCGGCGGGCACGTCCGGACAGGGCTCGCTGGCGTTGGCGACCAGGTGATGGTGTTCGCCGCGGCCGACGCGCAGCCTGATCGCCGCCCGTCGCTCATACGAGCTCACGTCGATGAACGCCGAAGTGAGTGGTGCCAGCGCCTGCTCGATGTTCAGCCCCACCATCGAACGCGCGCGCGCGGGGTTGCCGAGAAAGGTGAAGCAGTGCGGCGTGTACACAACCGGCGGGCCGCCGGCAAGGCGCGCCAGGCGCGCCAGGACGCCCGCCTGGGCCGAGTGCGCGTGCAGCAGATCGAAATGGCGCTCGCTCACGATCGCGCGCAGGCCGCGCAGCGCGGAGGCGTTCTCGCGCAGCGACGCGTAGCCGGGCGAGATCGGCAGCCGGTGCACGCGGATCGAGTCCGGGATGTGCTCATAGATGCGCGACTCCAACGGGCCCACCAGCTCGACCTCCCAGCCGCGCGCACCCACGCGCGAGGCCAGCTGCAGCACGTTCTCGGCGGCGCCCCCGTCCGGGGCCTTGAATGCCATCAGCAGCCTCGGCACCGCGCGAGCCTAGCAACAGCGCAGCGCGGGGAATCGCGCGCCGCCGCGCCGCCGCGACCGCGCAGGCGGTTGCTATCGTCACGCAGCGAAGATCGCGTGCGCGGAGCCGGTCCCACGAACTCCTCTCCCCTCCCGCGCGCGGTGTACCTGCGCGTGGACAGCGAGGTCGTCTTCGGCGTCCATCACGCCCCGCTCGGCGCGCAGACGCGCAGCCCCGTGCTGATCTGCCCGCCGTTCGGGTGGAGCGAGGTGTGCTCCTACCGAGCGCGCCGCGCGTGGGCGCAAGACCTGGCCGCCCGTGGGCACGCGACGCTGCGCATCGACCTGCCTTCAACCGGCGACAGCACCGGCACGAGCGAGGACCCGCAGCGCCTGCAGGCGTGGAGCGACGCGGTGAGCAGCGCGGCGGCGTGGCTCGGCGAGCAGGCGAGCGTCGCGGCGGTCGCGGCGATCGGCATCGGCCTGGGCGGACAGCTGATCTGCCGGGCGGCCGCCGCCGGCGCGCCGATCGCGCAGGCGGTGCTGTGGAGCACCCCCGCGCAGGGCAAGGCGCTGCTGCGCGAGCTGCGCACGTTCGCGCGCCTGGAGAGCACGCAGGTGGCGGTGGCGCAGGGCGAGGAAGCCGAGCCGCCGCCCGCGGCTGCGAACGCACGCGACGCTGAACCGTCGCCCGCCGCGACCGTGCTGGAAGCAGGGGGCTTCGCGCTCAGCGCGGAGACCGCCGGCGCCCTCGCGGCGCTCGACCTCGCGCAGCTCTCGTTCGCCGCCGGGCGCCCGCGACGTGCGCTGCTGCTCGGTCGCGAAGGCATCGACACGGACCCGCGGCTGTGCGAGCACCTGCGCGCGAGCGGCGTCGAGGTCGCGCTCGACGCCGGCGAGGGCTACGGCTTGATGATGGCCGAGCCACAGGAGGCGCGCCCGCCGGGCGACACCTTCGCGCGGGTGGCAGCCTGGCTGGCAGAGGCGCCCGCCGCCGGGTCGCGGGCAGGCGGCATCGGCGCCGCCGGCTCGCGGACAGCCGGCGCCAGCGCCGGCGAGCACGCCGAGAGCCCGGAGGCGGTCGCCGGCACCACCGCACCGTCGTCGCACCCGGCGCGCCCCGCCACAAGCGAGGTGCCCGAGCTCGAGCTGACGCTCGCGGGCGCGCGCGTGCGCGAGCGGGCGATCTCGGTGGAG
>Ga0335075_10003090_pt1 | contig 26621 bp, 17 predicted proteins | sample Lox_Sample_24_FD_206723 | JGI IMG/M metagenome (GOLD analysis project Ga0335075, IMG submission 206723) | Soil microbial communities from Loxahatchee National Wildlife Refuge, Florida, United States - Lox_Sample_2.4 | ecosystem: Environmental > Terrestrial > Soil > Wetlands | place: USA...
CCTCCGGCGCGCGGCGACGACTGGCAGCCCGTCAATCCAGCCGATCTCGCGCTCAAGGACAATCCCGTGCAGCCTGGGGCCGACGCCATGATCCTCTATCGTGAGAGCAAGATAAGCGCAAAGAATCTCATGTCCGAGGGCGATTCAGATACGGAGTACATCCGTATCAAGGTCTTCACGAAAGCCGGCCTCAGTTATGCCAACGTCGAAATCCCGTACGTCACGGGAAATGGCGACAATTGGGTTCCCGCCGATACCGAGTCTAACGACGTCCAAGTCGTTGCCATCGCCGCTCGAACCATTCACACCGACGGGTCGATTACGGAATTCCACGGAAAGATTTTGGACAAGGTGATCGAATCGGCGTACGGCATCAAAGTTCGCGCGGCAACGTTCAGCCTTCCGGACGTGCAGCCCGGCTGCATCGTCGAGTACCGGTATACCAAAGTAGGCCAGCCCCGGTGGATGCACCCGGAGAGCTGGGAAGTTTCGCAGGAGATTTTCACACGCGAGGTGCACTTCGTGTTCATCCCGTACAACGATTACAGCGGTTACATCCCGTACTATCGGATCGCGAACTTGCCTGGGGGAGCAAAGCCACAGTGCAATGTTGGTGTGGACCACATGTGCGTTATGGACGTCCGGGACATCCCGCCTATTGTTAGTGAACCGTTTATGCCTCCGCACAACGCGATCAGCGCGACGGTTGAGTGGTATTACGAGAAGACAAGTGAGCCTTCGAACGAAACGCCGCAGCAGTTCTGGGACCGCAACGGCAAGAAATGGGAAAGTGCACTCGACAAGTTCCTGGACAAGAGGGATGCGCTGCGAACGGAAGTGGACCGGATCACGTCGTCCAGCGACTCTCCCGAGACAAAACTGCGGAAGTTCTATGGCCGCGTCCAACAACTCCGGAATCTCGACACAGAGCCATCCAGGACTAATAAAGAGGAAAAAGCCGAACAGCTCAAGCAGAACTCAAGTGTGCAGGATGTGCTCCAACACGGATACGGCGATAGCTGGCAATTGACCGCTCTCTTCATCGGTCTCGCGCGAACGGCGGGTTTTGACGCGGCCGAAGTCATGCTCGGATCTCGAAATATGGTCTTTTTCGATCCTCCACGCGAGGACACCACGCAACTCGGAGCTGAGATCGCCTGGGTGCGCGCGGGTGGGCAGGAATACTGGCTCGATCCTGCCTCGTTCACTTACCCCTTCGGCTTGCTTCCTTGGGAAGAGTCGGGCACAGGCGGAGTGCGCATCACCAAGCGCGGGGCGGAGGTTGTCAGCACGCCGGCCCCCAATAACACTACGGCGGTGGTCACACGCCAGGGCGATCTACAGATCGATGCCGACGGAGCAGTTCACGGAACGCTCGAAATCAGCTTCGCAGGTCAAGAGGGTGCAGTCCGTCGTCAAGGCATTCAGAAGGACGATGCCGGTCGCAAAAAGCAGATTGAAGATGAAATCCGCGGATGGCTACCAGCAGGAACATCATTCCAACTGACAAAGCTCTCGAATTGGGGCATTACAGACAAGCCCCTTATCGCCGACGGAAGCTTTAGTTGCCCGTCATTTGGGAACGAAATCGCGCACCGCATCATGTTTCCCGCGGAAATCTTTTTCGTTCCAGAAGCGTCCGAACTGACCGCCGAAAGACGGTACAATGCGCTGTATTTTCCGTATCCCTATGAGCGCGATGACGACCTGAAATTCCAATTGCCCACAGGTTACAAGGTCGAGGGTTTGCCGAAGGACCAAAAAACGGACCTGAAGGCTGCGCTGTACCAGATTTCTTGCACGCAGACGGCGACCACCGTCGAAGTGAAGCGTGAACTCGTGATGAATGCTTTACTGCTCGACAAAAAGTTCTATCCGACCGTCCGGACCTTCTTCGGAATGGCGAAGTCCACCGACGCTGAACAGGCGGTGCTCGAAAATGTTCAGAGTGCCAGTACGCCGTGAAGTGAGCGCCACCGCCACACAGAATGAAGCTGTAACTGGCCGGAGGGCAGCTACTGTGTTTGGGATAGCGACTCTTCTGGCGGTTTCAACTGTCGCCCTCGGGCCTGCAGCCCGCGCGGACAATAACACCGCCCCAACCTGGCTCCGTTCCGCCGCTCAAGAAAAAACGCCTGATTATCAGCACCGCGCTGATGACGCGCCTAACGTCGTGTTGCTGCTCGACGAAGCCCAGATCAACGTGAAGGACAATGGCGATATCGAAACGCGCTTTCGCCGGGCCTTCCGCATCCTTCGTCCGCAAGCGCAAGCCGATTTCGAGTGGAGCAACCTCGAAGTCGAGTTTGGCAAGGACCAAAAGGTTTCGGATTTGCGCTCCTGGACAATTACAGCCGACGGCCGCGAGCTAGCCACCGACAAGAACGATGTTACGCGTCAAGGATTTCTATACGATGTCATGTACACCGACGCGCAAGCCGAGACCGTAAAGTTCCTCGAGCCAAAGGTGGGTAACGTCATCGGCTATGAGTACGTCTTCAAGAATCGTCCCTATGTGTTCGAGGACGATTGGTATTTTCAAGATACCGTGCCCGTGCACACGTCGCGTGTGACGCTGCAACTTCCGCCAGGTTGGGAGTTTTCTGCTCACTTCTTCAACATGCCGGAGCAGAAGCCCGCGAATCCTTCTGCCGGCCAATACGTATGGGAACTCCATGATTTTCCGCGTGTCGAAAGCGAGCCGCAGATGCCGCCATGGCGTTCGGTAGCCGAATGGATGGGCCTGAAATACTTTCCGCGGAATTCCGCATTGCGTACGAAGACAACGGGCACCAGGCAGGATATCGGAGTTTGGTACAACGGTCTTACCGTGCATCGGCGCGACGCGTCGCCCGAGATCCAACAGAAGGTTGCGGCTCTGACCGCAGGAAAGCCCGACACTCTGGGGAAGATCCGAGCCATCGCCGATTACATGCGCGGCATCCGCTACTTCGGCGTTGAAATCGGCATAGGAGGGCTTCAGCCGCACACCGCAGCGGAGGTGTTCTCGCGCGGGTGGGGTGATTGCAAAGATAAAGTAACTCTGCTGAGCGCGATGCTTTCGCAGATCGGCGTCGAGTCGTACTACACGATGGTCGATACCGACCGAGGGTTCGTCCGGCCCGACTACCCATCGCTTGAAGGCGATCACATGATTATCGCCATTCGTTTGCCGGAGGGCCTGAACGACGACTCGCTATACGCCACGGTGAACGACCCGAAACTGGGCCGGCTGCTGTTCTTCGATCCGACGAACGAGTACGTTCCACTCGGGTATTTGCCGTGGTACTTGCAGGATGGCTATGGGCTGGTTATCGCTCCTGATGGCGGCCACATCATCAAGCTGCCTCTCCTTCCTCCACTATCGAACCGAATTTTGCGCGAGGCCAAACTCTCGCTCGATCCCGCCGGGAATCTAACCGGCAGTGTGGACGAGCTTCGCTGGGGCGCGCCAGCATCGATTGAACGCGAAGAATTGCTCGAAGCTGTCCCCGCCAAGCGCGCCGAAATATTCGAGCGATTTCTCGGCTCGTCCCTCGAAGAATTCGCCCTCGGCAAGGCTGGGATTGGTCAGCTCGATCAATACGATGAAACTCTGACGCTCACGTATCAGTTCGCGGCGTATGGCTACGCGAAATCAGCCGGGGACTTGCTGATCCTGCGGCCCCGCGTGCTTGGTGTCGATTCGGCCCTGCTCAACGTGCTCACGCGTAAGGACGCGCGTAAATACCCTGTGCAGTTCAGCGACACCACACGCCTGGACGATCTTGTTGATATTAAGCTTCCCCTGGCTACAAGCCGGAAGAGCTGCCACAGCCACTCTCAGCCGATTGCGACTATGCCAGCTATAAGAGCACCGTCACGCTGAATGGCGACACACTTCATTATCAGCGGACTTATGAAGTAAAGGACGTAGACGTGCCTCCCGAAAAACTGGGGGAATTGCGAAGCTTTTACCAGCAGGTCGCCGACGACGAGCGATCGAGTGCCATTCTTCGACACGTCGGCACGCCGTGATAGCTTGCATTTTCTCGGCGCGTGTGCGCGTGCCGAACAGCGCCGTCCCGCTCTTAGGGTGTTTGTCTTCCTGGTGTTTCCTGAGGTGACTCCGCGCCTTCCAGCATGCTGCTTTGTTCCAAGCGTCAACCTTGTCCGCCGAGTCTCTCTCGCACTTTGTCGCTGAGAATTTTTCCGTCGACGGCCTTTCCTTCCAAACGGGCTCGCGCCGCTTTGATTACCGCGCCCATGTGTTTCAACGAATCCGCGCCCGCTTCCTCAACGGCCTCTTCGATCGCGCGCTGGATCTCTGCGTCGCTCGGCGCCGCGGGAAGATATTCCTCGATAATGGCGATTTCCTTCGCTTCCTTTTCCGCCAGGTCCGTTCGCCCGCCCTTCGTGAATTGCTCGACGGATTCCTTCCGCTGCTTCACCAGCGTCTGAAGCACCTGCAGAGACTCGAGATCGCTCAGCGCGTGCATCTTCTCAATTTCCTTATTCTTCAGCGCCGCTTTTACCATACGCAGGACGCTCAGTCGCAACTCGTCCTTTCCCTTCATCGCGGCCGTCAAATCCGACTGGATCCGATCAATATATGTCATCCTCTCGCTCTCCGGGCACAGCAATACGTACGTCCCTGGCCTCGCTTTTCGTTGCGCGCCAGAATATCAAACTCACGTCTGGTAACCTAGCGGAGGTAGCCCCAGTTGTGGAGCCGGTCGCTGTCTTCTTCCCAGCGGTCGCCGATGTCGGTGCGGTAATACATGTTGGGAATCATGACGTTCTTGATCCGGGAGTACACCTGCGCCTGGGCCTGCTTCATAGTCTGGCCTGCGCCGACAACTATGAGAATCACGCCCGAAGTTCCCGCCACGAGCCATTGCCCGTTGACCTGCTTCACATCCTCGATGTGCATCTCGTCGTTGGGGGGCTTTTTGAACACAATCGCCGAGTTCTTCGAGAAGGACACGAACGTCTCGTCGTCATCGAAGGGAAACGGCGGCACGACGATGCGCACCCCAATCTGAAAGCCGCTCCGGACTTTGAGCTTGGGATCTGTCCCAGCGGCCAAGTCGAGAAAGAACTGCCCGATGGGCGTAATCATGCCGGTCTGCTGGATGCTGATGGTGGGATATCCGAAGCGTGCCGTGAACTCGAGCGGATAGATTCCGTGATTGTTGACGATCGTGTTTAAGTCGATGTAGCCAACGTAGCCCTCCTCGGCAAGCTTCGCCTCCATCTTGAGCAGAGTTTCTGTGAAAAGCGTATTCGGACCGCTCCAGAACATTGTCGTGCCCATTTCCCCAGTCGGCGGCCCTATATCGCCGGGAAAAAGCTTCTTGTGCTCGAAATTGATGTTGATTGGAAGGACGAAGTTCTTACCGTTGAAGAAGGCGCCGACCGCTACTTCCACGCCGACAACCCGCCGCTGCAACTGGAAAACCTTGATCTCGTCGGAAAGAGCCTTCTTGTACGCCTCGAGCATGCGGATCACATCTTGGCCGTCGTCTTCTTCGCCAACGAAAAGGCGACGCTTCACGTTTTGCGCTTCGCCGCTGGGCTTAATCACGTAGCGGCCCGGATTTTGCGTCACGTGCTCGATAGCAGCGTCGAATGAATCGAAGTCGGCGTACGGGATGATGTTTACTCCGGCCTTTTTCAGCTCTTCCTGGCCGAATGACCGGTCGTCCTCAAGACGATCGCAGTATGGAGTTCCGCCGATCACCAGCTTGCCCTTTTCACGCAGGGCTTTGGCCTTTTCGCCCTGCCCGAGCGTATCGTCGAAAATGATAATGTCAGCCCACTCGACGTCCTTCTCCCAGTCTTTCGACTTCGCCACGAAGCCGTCGGCGATATCCTTTTCAGCTTTGTCCTGGATGAAATAACGGACCTCGTGCCCCTCTTTGGAAACTTGCCAGGCGATGTCGCTGATCAAACCCGTTAGCGAAACGAAGAGGAAATTGCGCTTTTCCATCCGGGATTACCCTCGGTAAGCCACACACAGAGCCGCGTATCTTACCCGAATGGCCCGGAAGAAATATTTCTGGCGTGTGAATGACGTGGGTGCAACGGTCGGATCGGACTTCGGCGCCGAATGGGTAGAGGAAAGAGAGAGACGCCCAGAGCCGGCCGAAGCGGTCGTAAAATAGCGACCGATGACGTTCCCGGCGGTTGGGATTGCAAGCGTGCGATTCGCATCTCTCGCAGTGCTGCTGCTTGCCTCGGCGCTGCCAGCGCGTGCCGCCGACCTCCCGCGCGCTCAATCGCCAAACCGTGGTCGCTATGTCTTGACGGTCTCGGTCCACGACGAAACCGGCGTGGCGGTTCCTTCAGTTCGCGTTACTCTTGTGGCCGCCGGTTCGCAAACCGCATTCCACGCTTCGACAGACTTCGCCGGTCGGGCTGCATTCCGAGGGCTTGCCGCAGACCTTTACTTTATTTCGGCGGAAAAAAGCGGCTTTTACGCTCAACTAAAGCAGCCTGTGCAAGTTGACGAAAGCAAATCCGTCGAGGTCACGCTGCCGCACCAGCAGGAGTACAAAGAGACCGTGCAGGTTCACTATTCGCCGCCCGCGATCGACCTGAGCCGCGTCTCGTCCTCTCAACAGCTGACCGCGCAGGAGATCATCGAGCTGCCTTATCCGAGCACCCGCGATATCCGCAACGCACTGCCGCTTTTCCCACAAGTCTTGCCAGACAACTCTGCGCCGGGACAGGTGCACGTTGCGGGAGCTGCCAGCAACGAAACGCTTTATACGCTCGATGGTTTCGACATCAGCCAGCCCGTCAGCGGCCTGCTCGATCTTCGCCTTAGTACCGACGCCATAAGGTCGATGGAAGTCCAGACGAGCCGTTATTCCGTCGCGGACGGCTGGAGTACTGGCGGCGTAATAAGCCTCGACACCGGAATGGGCGACGATCACTTCCGGTTGTATGGCACGGACTTCGTTCCGTCATTTCAAGAGCGGCGCGGATTTCATCTGGCTAACACGACGCCGCGCTTCACGTTGTCCGGCCCGCTTCGGAAGGGTAAAGCGTGGTTTTACGAGGCTGTCGAAGGGGAATACGACGTCAACATTTTTACCGAACTTCCTCCGGGCCAGGATACGGACCACTATTGGCGATACAGCACGCTGACGAGCGCGCAGTTCAACATCACGCAAGCAAATCACCTGACCGCGAGCTATCTCTACAATCATTCAAGCGAAGACCATGCCAGCCTTTCTCTGATCCAGCCCCTGTCTACCACCACAAGCCAAGTCAGATCGGCCGATCTGGCGGACGTCAAGGATCAGAATACGTGGTCAAACGGCATGCTGCTCGAAGCGGGCTTCGCTTTTCTTCAGTTCAAGTCGGACGCGCTTCCCCTTGGGAACGAGCCGTACATCCAGCTGCCCGGCACCGCTTCGGGCAATTACTATTTAACGGCTGCGAGCACGCTGCGGCGTTACGAGGGATTCGCGAATCTTTACGTTCCGCCGGTCCAATGGCACGGAAGTCATCAATTCACGGTGGGAGCGGCCTTCGAGCGCACGGGAGACCACCAGTTTGCGCTGCGACGCCCGTTCGACATCGAGAACGATGCAGGGGTTCTCGTCCGGTCTGTTACTTTCGAGGGCAGCCCTTCGTTCGCACAGGAGCTTTTTGCCGGCAGCGGTTTCGTACAGGACCGCTGGACGCCAACATCACGAGTGCTGGTCGAGCCGGGTGTTCGTTTCGACGAGGACGATCTGCTGAAGCGGGCGCTCGTTTCACCGCGGGTCGCTGCGACATGGATGGTCACTCACGACGACGAGACCAAACTTTCCGCCGGCGTGGGGCTCTACTACGATCGCACGGATCTCGACAGGCTCACGCGTCCGCTGTCCGGAGTCCGCCAAGACGTGTTTTACGCACCGGACGGTGTGACGCCACTGGGCCCGCCAGTGACTACCGCGTTCCAAGCCAATCCTGCCGCGCTTCGCGCTCCCGGTTCTGTGAATTGGAGCGTCGCCGTGGAACGCAGGCTTCCTGCCGCGATTTATTTGAAGACGGAGTTCCTGGAGAGGCGTGGGTATGACGGATTCGAATATGCTGATGAAGGCCTGACGATTAGTCCGAACGGGCTTCCCAGCAGCGGGCTATTCACGCTGCAAAACGACCGCCGCGATAAATATGATGCGGCCACGATCTCCGTTCGGCACACATTCGCGCAACACTATCCGCTGTTCGTTTCTTACACGTACTCGAAAGCGCGCTCCAACGCCGTCCTAGATTCCACGCTCGACGTACCCTTCTTCAGCCCGCAGCTGGCCGGACCGCTTCCTTGGAATTCTCCGAACCGCGTCCAGTTCTGGGGAGCCACGCCGTTTCGTCTGCCCTGGATCCACGCGCTGGAGCTTGATTACGCCTTCGACTGGCGCAACGGCTATCCCTACAACGTTGTCGACCTCGAACAAGAGCTGGTTGGCCCTCCTGGGGCGGACCGTTTTCCCGATTTTGCCTCACTGAATCTGCACGTCGAAAAGCGCTTTCATCTTTTCGGTTTCGAATGGGCTTTACGGGCTGGTTTCAACAACATCACCGACCGATCCGACCCTCTCATCGTGGAAAACAACATCGACGCGCCCAATTTCGGCGAGTTTGGAGATTTTCAACACCGGGCGTTCACGGGACGAATTCGTTTCCTCGGTAGGAAGTAGCGGCACTCCTTTTTTTGCCTGAACGCAGAACCCAATGAGGCTGCCAGCTTTGCCGCTCAAGTCCCTGCACAGCAGGCATGCGACAAGCGTTCGTCGAAAGAGTCGGAAAAACGCCGGCGAGGCCTGCCTGCGGCAGGCGGGCGGCGGCGCTACCGATGTCCCAGCGGTGGCTCTGCAGAGCGCGACGAACTGGATCTGAGCATGCTGACGCTTACGTTACTTCCAGGGACTACTCACCTGAAACAGATTGCAAAGTGAAGGGCTAAAGAGTAGAAACGCACACATCGGATAGCCAGGTTCTCGGGATGAGTCGGCCGGTGAGGACTACCGGTACGTCTGCTCATCGCAGGCAACACGCCTAGGAGAGAACCGGCTGAGCAGAAGCCGTGCCTACGGCAGGCAGACCGTGCCCACGGCAGGCAAGCTCCGGAGGAGAGCCGGAGCGGCGACCAACAGAAATTCAAGCGAGGGATGAAGTTCGAGGGGGTGTCCATGCGCCTGCGTCATTTTGCGGTTCAACTTTTGCTGATTTGTGCGCTGGCCGTTTGTGGCGCGGACATCGCGCGAGGCCAGGTCAACACTGTCAACGTTTCCGGCACCGTCCTCGATCCGCAGGGCCTCGCCGTGAAAGGCGCGCAGCTCACGCTGCGCAATTTAGCAACGGGCGCGGAGCGCTCAACCACCAGTGACGCAGACGGGCGATACGAAATCATCGGCGTCCCGCCCGGCAATTATTCAATGACGGTCGAGTCGTCCGGCTTCGCTAAGCTGACCAATTCCTTGATGACCCTCACGCTTGGTGCAACCGCGGAATACAACCCCACGCTTCAGTTGCAGTCCGCGGCGCAAACCGTGAGCGTCGAGGCTGCGCCCGCGCTCGTCGACACGTCGAAAACGGACACCTCCACAACAATCAACCAGACGCAAATCAACGACCTGCCCATCAATGGGCGTAATTACATCAATTTCACGCTGCTCAACTCGCAAGCGGCGCGCGACGACACGCCATCGATCGGCGCTGCGCCTACCAGCGGTCTAAATTTTGGCGGCCAGCGCGCCCGCTCCAATGAAGTCTCCGTCGATGGCGCTGACGCGGTGGACAATTCCGTAAACGGAGTGCGCGCTACCGTATCGCAGGAAGCAGTGCAGGAATTTCAGGTGATAACGAGGAACTACATGCCGGAGTACGGACGCGCGATGGGCGGCGTCGTCAACATCGTGACCAAATCCGGTTCGAACGAAGTTCACGGCGACCTTTTCGGATACCTGCGCGACAGCGCGCTTCAGGCGCAGAACCCATTCTCCGTAAACGCCATCTTCGATCCGGCCAGCGAAAGCGTCAGCACCGTTCCTGTGAAGCAGTCCTACACCCGCGTGCAGGGAGGCGCCACCATCGGCGGCCCAATCAAACAGGACAAAACGTTCTACTTTTTCAGCTACGAGATTACGCGTCGCCAGGAAACCGGCTTCTCCAGCATCGGCCAGAACAATTTTGGCTTGACCGACGTCGCTACCAACAGCATTTATCCGCAGGCCTGCTATCCGGGTCAAGCAGGCGGTCTTGTCACCTCCGACCAGGCGGCTTTCATCGGTGCCAATCCGGGCTTGCTCGGCGAAGAATATTTCTGCGCAGCCGCGCTCGCCTCCCAGACGGCTCTCTTCGGCAATACACCGTCGCTCGCCGGAACACCACTGAACACGTTTGCATCCAGCGGCGCCACCGTTCCCACAGGGTTTGTAGGTCTGGTTTCCACGATCGGAAACTTCCCGTCTTCCGAAGGAACGAGCCTGTACTCGCTCAAGCTCGACCACATTTGGAACGCCAAGAACAGCTCGTTCGTTCGCGTGAACGTCTCGCCCTCCACAATATCCGGCATCGAAGTGAACGCCGAAAATCAGAATTTCGGACAGAATGCGGGCTCACGGACGTCGGTTCAGCAGTCGCGCGACCTAGCCATCGTCGGCCAGCACGCCACCTCGATTAGCAACGACTTGTTCAATGAATTCCGTTTCCAGTACGCGCGTCGCGGCCTCCACTACGGTTACTCGAATCAGCCGGGTGGCGATTTGCCTGCGATGAACATCACCGGCTTCGCTTTCTTCGGTCGCGAGCCTTTCTCCACTGAAGACCGCACCGAAAAACGCTTCGAATGGACCGACAACCTGACCTGGACCAAGGGAACGCACACGTTCAAATTCGGCGCAGACGTCAATCTGCTCCAGTTGCGTTCGTCAAAATCCGAAATCTTCACTCTGAACTACGGCGGCGTCTATTCGTTCGGCAGCGTTGACGCAGGTTCACTCAGCTCGGCTTTCGCTGCTGCGCCGGCATTCTCCGCCGTGCAGGCCTATGGCCTCGGCATTCCCACGTCGTTCATTCAGGGCATCGGTACATCCGATCGTCCCTTCGACAACAAAGCGCTCGGCGTCTTCGCGCAGGACAGCTGGAAGATTAGTCCACGCCTCACCGTTAACTACGGCGTCCGCTACGACATCGAGTGGACGCCCAGCTTCAAGCCCGCCACCGCCCTGAACGCGGCCGGCGAAAACGCGTTTGGTGTCGTCGAAGGCATTCCTACCGACACGAACAACGTCGCGCCGCGTATCGGGATAGCCTGGGATCCGTGGGGAGACGGTAAAACCGTCATTCGCGCGGGCTATGGCTTCTTCTACGACCATCCGGCTCTCGCCCTTGCATTCCTCTCGACAGCCGAAGACGGCGCTACCTCCGCGCTGCTCGAAACGGCGGGGGGTGCTCCGTGCGCGGGCGCAACATGCGATGCCGACGTGAACCCGTTCGCGTTGAATGCGACCAACATCTTCCAGGGCCTGCTGACCGGAAACATCGCCGGCTGTTCCACATCATTCCCGTCGATGTGCTACGAACCCGCCCAACAGCGCTTCAACGAATTTCAGCCGAATTCTCTCTTCACCAACCAGAATTTCCTCGGCGTTGGCTTCCCGCTGACGCTGCTGCCGTTCACCATTCCTGTGACTAAGAATTTCCAATACGCGCTGGCGCAGCAGGCGATGCTCTCCGTCGAACGCGAACTCGGCCACGACTGGAAAGTGAACTTGGCATATAACATGACGCACGGCACGCACCTCGACCGCACCATCAATCTCAACGTGACGAATCCGAAGCTGCTCGATCAGAACGCCAACAATGCGATCCTGTCGGGCGTCTCCACTCCCGGAACGAATCCGCTCACCGTTTCTGTTCCCAGCGGTTCGGGCTGCATGAATACCGCCACCGGCAGCATCGACCTGATCGCCTCTGGCATTCTGGGCGAGGGCTTCGCGCAACCGGGCTGCGGAGGCGCGCCCGTAGGATTTGTCAGCACGCCAGCCGTCTTCAATTACTACCGCCCGTCGGGCCCGAACCCTTCATTCGCAAGTTTCGTTCCTGGCGGCTACAGCACGCTGGTTGGCTTGGCGCAGGCCGCCGGCTATCCCGCAGGCCTTGCCGGCGTCCAGATTCCCTGGAGCGACGTGAACCCGCAGACCTCTACCGGCAACTCGGTCTACAACGCCTTCACGCTCACCGTGACAAAGCGTCTATCGAACGGCCTCGAACTGCTTTCGGGCTGGACCTATTCGCACGCGATCGACGACTCCACTGACCTTTCGACCCTGCTCAATCCGCAGGACAACAGCTTCCCCAATCTCGAACGCGGCAACTCCGACTTCGACCAGCGCCATCGCTGGATCACTAGCGCCGTTTTCCAGAGCCCTTATCATCAAAACGACGCGTCTGCGCTGCATAAGGTTCTTGCCGACTTCATCGTCGCGCCGGTCATCGAAGTTTCTTCCGGACGCCCGTATAACGTCCTGATCGGCTCAGACCCGAATCTCGACTTCGGCACCGCGACGAACCGGCCATCCGTCCTGCCGGCCGGGGCGCCTCTTCCCGCCGGATTCCCACCCGCTGTTACGTCTCCCTATATTCCCGGCGAGGAGTTCATCGTTCCCTCAACCTGCATCGACTCGACGGGCGCCACTTTCGGTCCATATCCTTTCGTTCCCGCGCCGCCTTACGGCTGCATCGGCGACCTCGGCCGCAATGCCTTCACGCGTCCCGGCTTTTTCGAAATTGATTTGCGCATCGACCGCAAAATTCCCATCACCGAGCGCTTCAACGTCGAGATGATCGCCGACGGTTTCAACATGCTGAACCGCTTGAACGTCAGCGACGTCAACCCGCTCTGCGATCCGACTTCCGGAACGTGCTCGGCGGGAACACCCACGGCGTCCTTCGACCCGCGCACCTTCCAGTTTGCACTGAAGCTAAATTTCTAAACTCTTAGCTTTGCGCAGCCCGCCCTGTGTTCCGGCGGACGTGTGCTCCTTCGCCCTGTATCCGTACCGCAGCCAGCGAGACGAAGCTATCCCCTGGCCGCGTCCACACAGAAAAGCTCTCTCACCGGCTCAATGTGCGGCGCGAGAAATTCCGCGCGGTCGATCTTCCCGCTGTACCTCTCTCTGCTGCCGTCCCCAATTGTGCAATGGCATCCCGATCACGTACTCATCGGCCTCCCGCAGTTCCGGACATCGCTATCCCAGCGTAGCCGTCGTGTCGCCCATCAGTTCCACCTTCTTGCCGGGGTGTGGTTTGCAAAATCGGCAAACCTTTCTGCCGCCTTGCGCGTATTCTCATAGGGGCAATTCAATGGGGCGTGCGCGGAGGACTCTGTGAAATTCATCGACAATTTGATCGCTGACGTAAAGCACGCCGCCCGGATGCTCTGGCGCAGCCCCGGGTTCGCCGCAACAGCGATTGCGGCGCTGGCTCTGGGCATCGGCGCGAACACTGCGATCTTCTCTGTGGTCGATGCGGTCTTGCTTGCGCCTCTGGCTTATCCCCACGCCGACCGCATCGTCCAGCTGCGGCTCACGTTTCCCCAAGGCAGTTCTCCGGGAGCTTCAATCCCGAACTTCAACATCTGGCGCCAGCAAATGCAGGCCTTCGACGCGGTTGCCGCCTACGACTTTTCGGGGCCAGGAATCAATCTCACCGGGAACGGCTTACCTGAGCAGTTGAAAGGAATTCACGCATCCGCCGGATACTTCGACGTTTTTGGCGTACCGATGGAACGTGGTCGCGCGTACACGGCGCAAGAGGATGTTCCCAATGGGCCGAACGTCGTCGTGATCAGTAATGCGCTGTGGCGCGGCCGTTTTGGCGGCGATCCTGGAATCATCGGGCGAACGCTCGATCTCGGCGGCGATGCATACACCGTCGTCGGCGTCACCGGCCCCACCTTCCGCAGCGATCCGCAGTCTGACGTATGGCTTCCCTTGCGGGCCGATCCGAATAGCACGGACCAGGGCCACTACCTTATATGCGCTGCGCTAATGAAGCCGGGCGTCACACTGACCCAGGCGCAAGCTGCAATGAAGCTTGCGGCCGAGCAGTTTCGCCGACGATTCCCGGGCACCAACGTTATGGGCCCGAAAGACAGCTTTGGCGCCGTTTCGCTGAAAGACGCGGTGATTGGGGACGTGCGAAAAGGTTTGCTGCTCTTGTTGGGCGCCGTTGGATTTGTGTTGCTGATCGCATGCGCCAACGTTGCGAACCTCCTGCTTGCCCGGGCAACGCTGCGCAAGCGTGAAATTGCTCTTCGCGCCGCCCTCGGCGCAGGGAGGCGCCGGATTATGGAACAGCTCCTCACGGAAAGCATTCTGCTGTCCCTAGTGGGGGGCGCCCTCGGTCTCGCGATTGGCTATATAGGCGTGAAAGCGCTGCTCGCAGCCAATCCTGTCAGTCTTCCGAGAGTTGGTGAGCATGGCGCCTCGGTCGCCCTCGATTGGCGGGTGTTGGGATTCACGCTGGTGGTCGCCATCGTTACAGGAATACTCTTCGGCTTGATTCCCGCGCTGAATGCATCCCGCACAGATCTGAGCGCCACGCTCAAAGAAAGCGGTATGCGTTCGGGCGGCAGCATGAAGCAGAATAAGGCGCGCTCGATTCTGGTCGTGTCAGAAATGGCGTTGGCTCTCATCCTACTCGTGGGCGCTGCTTTGTTGATTCGCACGTTTGCCGCGCTCCGAGGAGTCAATCCGGGCTTCGACTCGCACAACATCCTCACCATGGATATGTCTCTCGCCGGAGGAAACTTCACAAAGGCCTCCGAAGTCGAACAGCTCGAGCGAGACGGCCGCCAGCGCATCGAGACCGTTCCTGGCGTCGAAGCCGCCGCCATGACCTGCTGCCTCCCTTACGAGGGGGGATATGGCTTGCCCTTCAACATCGTTGGCCAAGCCCCAAAAAATGGAACCCCCTATACGGGCGGCGGAGGCTACATGCTGATCACGCCGGAATATTTCAAAGTCTTCCGCATTCCCGTGATCAGCGGGCGCGAGTTCAACGATCTGGATGGCGGCGGTGCCGGACGCGTTGCGATCATCAACCAGGCTATGGAGAAGCAATACTGGCCAAAGGGCGGTGCTGTAGGTTCGCAAATCGTAATCGGTAAGGGCGTGGGGCCTGAGTTCGAAGAAGGGCCTCGACAGGTCGTGGGCGTCGTAGGCGATATTCACGCCGGAGGTCTCGACCAGCCCTCATTTCCGACGATGTACATTCCCCTTGCGCAAACGAATGACGGCATCATCGCGCTGAACAATCGGATCGCCCCGCAGATCTGGGTTGTCCGCACGAGAATGCAGCCATTCTCGTTGAGCAACGAAATCCAGGCCCAGCTACGCGACGCAAGCGGCGGCTTACCGGTCGGAAACATCCGTTCGATGGAACAGGTGACCGGTGATTCGCTCGCCCGAAACGATTTCAACATGACGCTGCTGACGATTTTTGCCGCGGTGGCGCTGTTGCTCGCGGCGATCGGGATTTATGGATTGATGGCTTACTCGGTGCAGCAGCGCACGCAGGAAATCGGTATACGCATGGCGCTTGGCGCGAGCCCTGGGACAGTACGCGGCATGATCGTGCGCCAAGGTATGCTCCTCGCGGGAATCGGTGTCGTGATCGGCGTTGGCGCGGCTTTCGGGCTCACCCGCTTGATGAAGGATATGATCTTCGGTGTGAAGACGTGGGATCCAGTGACCTTTGTCGGTGTGGTGGTCGTGCTCAGCGCCGTATCGCTGCTCGCGAGCTATGTGCCCGCCCGGCGCGCATCCCGAGTCGATCCCATGGTCTCTCTCCGCTACGAATGAACTCTTTCGCTGGATGGCTTGGCCAGCTCGGACAGGCGAGGTCAGGCTCAATTTGGGCAACGTGCAGCGTGCAGCGTTGACACATTGCGCGACCGCACCTAGAATCCCCCGCAGCTTTGGGGCCTGCGCTGCCCGCTCGATTGTGGCGCGCCAGCCCCAGCCCGAGGTTCCTCTCATCGCTGCATCTTCCAATCCAAGAATCGGCATTGTCGATGACGATGGAGAGCTCCGCTCGAAGATCGTCACGGCCCTGAAGGGCGAGTTCGACGTCCTCGAAGGTGCCGACTACGAATCGGCGTACAAGCTGCTGCGCGAATCGGAGCTCGATGTCCTTCTTCTCGGATTGCCGATCGAATCGGGAGGCGTGAAGGAATGCATCGAGTTGCTCTCACGGCTGCAGGGCAGCGAAATCGACACGCTAGTGATCGTGCTCAGTTCGGACGATAAGAAGGCCAGTGCACTAAAAGTGATCGATGCGGGCTCCTACGATTACTTCATCAAACCGATCGACACGGACGTGCTTCAGCACCTGCTCGAACGCGCGATCGAAAAGTTGCGTATCCAGCGCGAGAACCGCATCCTCCGGGAGGAGATCAGCCGGAAGAACGCGCTCGGCGACTTGATCGGCGCAACAGACTCGATGCGGCACGTATTCGAGTCGATCAAACGAATGGCCCGCGCGACAACAAATGTGATCATTCGCGGCGAGAGTGGAGTGGGCAAGGAACTGGTTGCGCGAGCGTTACACGACCAGAGCCCGAGGCGCGGACGGCCATTTGTCAGCGTGAACTGCGCGGCGCTGCCTGAAGGTTTGATGGAAGCGGAGTTGTTCGGATACGAGAAAGGTGCGTTCACCGGCGCCGTGGCGATGAAGGAGGGGCGAATCGAGCTGGCGCACGGAGGCACGCTGTTTCTCGATGAGATCGCGACGCTGACACCTGCGCTGCAAAGCAAGCTGCTGCGCGTTCTGGAGGAGCGCGCGCTGACGCGGCTAGGCGGGAAGAAACAAATCAAGGTGGATTTTCGGCTTATTAGCGCGACGAACGAGAACCTGGAAGACATGGCCCAGGAAGGCCGGTTCCGTGAGGACCTGTACTACCGCATCCACGTGGTGCCGATCTTTGTTCCGGCACTGCGCGAGCGCGTGGAGGATATTCCGCTGCTCGCGGAATATTTCGTGAGCGTCTATTGCGCCGCAAATGGCCTGACGCCGAAACATATCGCCGACGATGCAATGCTCGCGATGAAGAAGTACGCGTGGCCTGGAAACGTGCGCGAACTGGAGAACGCGGTGCAGAGGATGGTCATCATGACCGATGGCGATCATATCGGGATCGACGACTTGCCAGCGGAGATCGTCGCGGCCGGCGCGCGTGACGGGCGCAACCGGTTCCGGTTTCCTTCCGGCGGCATCGACCTCGACAAGGAAGTGGATGCGTTCGAAAAGCGGTGGCTGCAGGAAGCGCTAGCGCAATCGAAGCAAACAAAGGCCGACGCCGCGCGGCTGCTGGGAGTAGATCGTAATCGCCTGAACTATTTGTGCCGCAAACACAGCTTGTAGGCGGTGATCGGCGATTGTCGAGTGATAGACCGCAGCAAAGCCCACCGCGGAGGCGCAGAGATCGCAGAGAAACCCTTCGTTCCTGGCACGGCAAGAAACTGGGACCAAAGCAGTGTTCCCGCAATGTGTCAGTGCCAGTTGCTTAGAAGACGGCTTCGTCGGCGGACGGTCCGTAGAGACCGGGAACGGGAACGCCGAGCATACGGAAATATACGGTCAACTGCGCGCGATGATGGATAACGTGGTTGAAGCACATCGCACGCACGGCGTGGTAGCGCGGAAGAGTGAAAATCGGCTGGCCGTTGTTGGTCAGCGTCCAGGTTTGGCGAAGCTGCTCGTCCGTTACACCAGCCAGGGCTTCGCGCGTGTCCTGGACAGCACGGTCGAACGTATCGATCAGCATGGCGTGCTTTTCAACGCGGGGGAAGCGCGCGCCGACTACCTCCAGGCCGGGCGTGCGGATAATAGACGTACCGAATCCGGGCAAAGTGGCGACGTGCCCGGCTAGCCAGCCCACCGTTCCTGATTTATCGTGCGGTTTCCAGTCCCATTTTTCTTCAGGGACACGCTCAAGCACTTTACGTGTATTGGTCATCTCGCGATCGAATTCCTGGATCAGCAGTTCGTTGATGGGCATGTGTTCCCCCGGGCGGAAGTGAACGCTACGAAATCAGTCTCGCTCGCCAGCCTGCACGCCGCAAGCGAAATAACCACGCAGCCGCTGCTGTCGGAATAAGTGAGAGGTAAGCTCGGAATCGAAGGGCGTCAGAGCAGGTAAAAGATGTGAAAGCTGATGACGGCGAGGAGGATGCCGATACCCGACCCAACGATTACGTCACTAAGGAAGTGCATGCCGAGAATGATGCGCGAGGCAGCGATCAATAGAGCAGCGGTCAAAAGCGACACCATCAGTTGCGGATAGAACAGACCGACGGAAACGGCGACCGCAAACGCCGTAATCGAATGGCCGGACGGAAACGAATATCGATCGGGCGGCAGAACGGAAGACCAGCAATGAGGTTCGATATCGCACGGACGCGCGCGATGACTGGTCTTTTTGAGCGCCCGGAATAGAAGAATTCCCGCAATCGCGGCGGATCCTGCGGCGGCTATGGCATCGAAGCGGTGTGATCCGCCGTAGAAAAACAAAATAAGGCCTATGGCGTACCAGAGCCAGCCGTCGCCACAGCGCGTTGAGAGAATCATCAGAATGCGAAACCAGCGCGGCGCACGCCACCGATGGACGCGGCGCATCAGGCGATGGTCGCGCGACTCGATCTGATTCCAGAGGGCTTTCCGTACGGTCATACGGATTCTCCCATCGCGATTCCGGGGGTCTGCAGAGCGGATCGCGCACCCAAGCTCTGCCAGTGCAGGCTGGCTGAATCAGTATCGAGCACCACGGCGGCCCACCTGCGACCAAAAAGGTGGTCGTCCACACAGCTGTAAAGCGTGACGGCGGGGATGAGCAAGGCGAGCGGCGAAAGCGCGATGGTCCACGCTTTCTCGCGCATCAGTTCCAAGGCGATTGCGAGGCAGTCGCGCGTGAGCTTGTAAAATCCGCCACACTCTCCGTGGACGCGGCCCAAACCTGCCTGCAAGCCTGCGAAAAACTCCTCTTTATCGCGCGCGCCCGGGACCTCTGTGTAGGCGGTGCCGACGGACGGCATCGCGTGCGCGTCGCTGCCGCCAACACCGATCTTGCGCCACTGCTTTGCGAGCGTCGCCGCACTGGCATTCGACTCCGGCGGCATGTGGCTGTTGCGCGTTTCAACGGCAGGAAAATACTTGCAGAACCAGTCGAAGTCTTCGCGCTCGCGCCGGCCGGTGAGGCTCGAGAAAACATGGTTCACACTGAAAAATATTCGGCGCTCCGTGAGATACATCAGCAGGCGCACCAGGTCGTTGCGGCGCCGCTGAAGCTCCTCGTGCTGGCGTTCGTGAAAGTCATAGACGCCGATATGGACTTCAGTGCCGCTGGGCATGCGGCAAGTCAGCTCTTCGCTGAGAAAAAATCCGGGCCGGCTACGCAGTTTCTCCGCGCCATCAATCGAATCGTGATCCGTGAGGGTGAACAGACTCATGCCTTTCCGTTCGAGGACGGCGTAAACTTCCTCGGGATCGTTATAGCTTTCACGGCAAAATCTGCGCACAAAAGGAGTGGTCGCCGGGCCGGAATAGTAGCTGTGGACGTGCATATCGCACTTCACGACTACAAATGTACGAGTTGAGTGTTACAGCGACATGACGCTGGCGCGAATGTTACGGAAAATCCGGCATTTAACTGTTTCGGCACAGAAACATAATTTTAACATTTCGTTCGTTGGAAGCGGCAATTGCGATGCCAGATTCACCCTCTATGGAGAAGATTGAGTTCTGCTTTTTTGACGCAGGAGGCGGTCATCGGGCAGCGGCTACGGCGCTCGAAGAGGTAGTGCGAGCCCAGAAAAGGCCGTGGGAGGTTGAGCTTACCAACCTACAGGAATTGCTGGATGAGCTTGACGTGCTCAAGAAGTATGCAGGCATCCGAATACAGGATTTTTACAACTGGATGCTGCGGAGCGGGTGGACACTGGGTAGCGAGCAGCTCATGCGCGTCCTGCAGCTTGTGATTCGGCTATACCACGGCCCGACCGTACGCATGCTGGAACGACACTGGCGGCAGACCAGGCCGGACATGGTGGTTTCGTTCGTGCCGCACTTCAATCGCGCGCTGAGCGAAAGTTTCCATCGGGCATTTCCTTGCCGGCCCTTTGTCACCATCTTGACGGACATCGCCGATTTTCCGCCGCACTTCTGGATCGAGCGGGAGTCTCCGGATACCGGCGGGCAATTTCTCATTTGCGGTTCGGACAGGGCAGTCGAGCAAGCACGATCGCTCGGGCATTCGGACCAGACTATTTTTCGCGCTCCCGGGATGATTCTGAATCCGAAGTTCTACGAATCGCCGGTCCCGGATCGTCTCGCGGAGCGCGAGCGGCTGGGGCTGAAGCGCGAGCTTCCCACCGGCATCGTCCTGTTCGGCGGGTATGGTTCGAAGGCAATGTTGGAAATCGCCGAGCGGTTAGACCGGTCAGCGTTGCAACTCCAGTTGATTTTCGTCTGCGGGAAAAACGGACAATTGGCTGCGTCACTGCGAAGCAGTTCTTCGCGAATCCCACGTTTCGTCGAAGGATTCACGAAGAAAGTGAACTACTACATGCAGCTTGCTGACTTCTTCCTTGGCAAACCTGGACCCGGAAGCATCAGCGAAGCGCTTGCCATGGGGTTGCCCGTCATTGTGGAACGCAATGCGTGGACCCTTCCACAGGAACGGTACAACTGCACTTGGGTCGTCGAGAAGGAAGTCGGGATCGTGCTAAAGAGCTTTAAGAACATCGACAGCGCTGCCACGACAATGATCGACCCGGCGACGTTGTCACGTTATCGCGCGAATGCTCAAAGCCTGCAGAATCGCGCCGTGTTCGAGATTCCCGACGCGTTGGAGCAGATCCTCTCGAGCCGCCTCAAGAAAAACTGCGTCGGATCGTGAGCCTGGTGATGGGCGAGCTCGACTGGGAATCCTGAACTTAGCGCCACCACGTATAGATCGGGAGGGTTCCTTGGCTTCGCCCGCCACCACGGGCGGGCTCAGGATGACCCCTCGGTTGGCACCCGCGCTCGACCCCGCAATCGGGATATGGCAACATGGCATCCAATCTGAACGATGCGAAGGGAGCGCTATTATGGCCACTGCGACGTTTGCGGCTGGATGTTTTTGGGGCGTTGAAGATGCTTTCCGGCAAGTGAAAGGCGTGAACTCCACGACGGTTGGCTATACGGGCGGCCATACGCAGGATCCGACGTACAAGGAAGTTTGCACCAACACGACGGGGCACGCGGAAGCCGTCGAGGTGGACTTCGACCCAAAGCAGGTCTCCTACCAAAAGTTGCTCGATTTGTTCTGGGAAATTCACGATCCGACGCAAATGAACAGACAGGGTCCGGACATTGGAAACCAGTACCGGTCGGCGATTTTCTATCACGATGCGGACCAGGAAGCGGCGGCGCGCGCGTCCAAAGCGGCGCAGGAGAAATCAGGGAAGTACCACAGCCCGATCGTGACTGAAATTACAGCCGCGCCAGAGTTCTATCGAGCCGAGGATTACCACCAACAGTATTTCGAGAAGCGCGGCGTAAAGTCTTGCCATTTTTAGCGCCGCGTCCGCTTTTTCGGGGCGGCTTTCGAGGCCTTGCGCCTCGATTTGAACGGACGTATAAATTCTGGCCCGATAGCGTGTGACAAATGATCTGGTGCTTTCCGATCCGGTAATTGAACTCAATCTCCGCTTGCCCGAGTTCATCCCACGCAACGAGGCGGACAGATGTCCCTACCCGCCGCGAAATTTCTTGTTATTCCTCTTCCGGCAAATCGTCAAGAAAATGAGGCGGGAGGCCGACGAGCACGACCTTGTCGCCAGGCTTCGGTTTCCTGCTGCGCATCCTCACTAGCCCCGATACGCACGAAAGGCGAGGACGGCGTTCAAGCCACCAAAAGCGAAGGAATTGGAGAGCGCAGCTTCGACCTGCTGCTTGCGCGCCTGATTCGGAATGTAATCTAGGTCACATTCAGGATCAGCAACCGTGAAATTGGCCGTCGGGGGCAGAATGCCCTCACGAAGGGCAAGGATTGTTGCCACGGCTTCGATCGCACCGGCTGCGCCCAGCGCGTGGCCGTGCATAGATTTGGTTGAGCTGACGGCGAGCTTATCCGCGTGCGTGCCAAATACCGCTCGAATCGCACGCGTCTCAACCGGGTCGTTGCCCGGGGTACCCGTGCCATGCGCGTTGATGTAGCCGACCTGCTCCGGAGCGAGGCTCGCCATCGCCAAGGCGTCGCGCATCGCGCGAGCAGGGCCTTCGACGGTTGGCTGCGTCAGATGATTCGCATCGGACGACATGCCGGATCCGCAAATTTCCGCGTAGATTCGGGCGCCGCGTGCCTTCGCAGCTTCGAGCGGCTCAAGAATCATCATCGCGCCGCCCTCGCCTAAAATCATTCCGCGGCGATCCTTGCTGAATGGCCTGCACGTGTCCGGAGAAATCACGCGCATGGCTTCCCACGCCTTGAGCATGCCGATGGTGAACATGGCTTCGCTGCCGCCAGTGACGGCAACATTGGCATCTCCGTCGCGGACGATGCGGAAGGCCTGGCCAATCGCGTGATTCGCGGACGAGCAAGCAGTCGAAACCGTATATGTCGGGCCGCTGAGCTTGAGGTCCATCGAGATGTGGCTGGCGCCGGCATTGGACATCGTCTTCGGAATCGTGAGCGGGTGGACACGACCGCGGTCGGTGACGTAGAGGTCCTCGAACCCGACTTCGATCGCGGCTTGTCCGCCGACGGCGGAGCCGCACACGATTGCCGAACGCTCGCGAAGCTGGGGCGTCAAATCGAGGCCTGAATCGCGCATCGCGTCGCGCGCCGCGACAACGGAAAACTGTGCGAACCGATCGATGTAGTCTTCCTTGCCCGGTTCGAAGTGTTTGGTTGGGTCGAAGGCACGCACCTGCGCTCCGTTTGCGAAGCGCAGGGTCAAATTATGGAAGTCGACGCCTTGCACTGGCGAGATTCCGCTGCGGCCTTCGCGCAACGCGGCCCAGTTTTCCTCGAGTGTCACCCCGAGGGAGGAAATGATTCCCACGCCGGTGATAACGACGCGGCGCGGCGGCATCTTAATCGCGCCCCAGTATTGTGCGGGAACAGTTCGTGACGGGAGCCATTCTGATTAGCAGGTCAAGCGGCCGGCGAACTCGAACCGGCGGGACTTTGCGGCGGCGCGGCAGCCATGAGCTTCTTGACGCCTACCACAATGTCGTTGACGGTCCGGATGGAGCGGACGTCGTCATCCGGAATCGAGATTTTGAAGGCGTTCTCCAGCTCGAAGAGAAGCGAGAAGACGTCGAGCGAATCAATGCCGAGTTCCTGCAAGTTCGTGTCGAGAGTGATTTTGTCCGCCGGAATTCGTTTCACGGACGCCAGCGTCGCTATCACCTTCTCCGCAACTTCATCCGCCATCCACCCTCCCTGGAGTGCGCGTCGTGTCCGCGCAGGTACGGCCTTTAGCTCACGCCGCCCTGAAGATTTGGATACAGCGCAAGACAAAACCGTAGCGTAACCCACCGCAGAAATCAAATTTTAGCTGCCGCTCTTCGTGCCAGAGGAGGACGAACCGGGAACGGTGCTGACCGGAGGCTCGAGAACCTTCCTCGCCGCTGGTGGAAGGCTCGGAATTGCACTAAGAAACGTGGTGATCTGCCATATCTGCTGGGTGGTCAGCGTCTTGTTCCACGCCGGCATGCCGGTGAAGCGCAGGCCGTGTTGAATGACGTAAAAGTTCTGATTGTCGGGCATGTCGGGCGCATTGACGAAAAAACGCGGAACGGGAGGGTTAAATGAGTGCATGAATTGGGTGTCCGGGCTCGACGGCGTACCATGACAGCCGGCGCAGTGGTTGAGATAGAGCTGCGCGCCGGAGACGACGTTTTGCTCCGTTGCTGGAACAGGATTCCTTACGTGGGGCGCGTTGCGCTCGACGTACGCGTCGGAGGCACCTCCGGCAAACCAGCGTTCAGCGGCGGACGGTGTCTGGTCGGCCTGGAAATTTACGCGTCCCGTGCGCGTATACCAGAGCGTGCCGATGGCGAGGGCCAGTAGCGTGAGGATAATTCCAAGCAGGAAGTTGCGCATCAGAACCTCGATCTTTGGACGTTGCTCATCAGAAAGCGGCGGTACGTGCTGTGCTCGCGAGATGGCTTTTCTCGAGGTCTGAAATAGCGTGTTCCAGGGCTGAGACGATCGTCTGAATCATCGCCGACGTGATTGTGAACGGCGGCGCGATCAGGAGATGATCACCCCGGTAACCGTCGGCGCAGCCTTGCATGGGATAGGTCAGCACGCCGGCTTCGAGCGCATCTTCGGCAACTCGAGCGGCGATGCTCGCATCAATCGGAAAAGGATCGCGCGTCCTTGCATCGCGTACAAATTCAATCGACCAAAGCAAACCCATTCCACGCACGTCACCGACGACGGAAAAACGTTTTAAGGATTCAAGCGCCAAGCCGAGTTCTTTCCCCGCCGGCTCGACCCGCGCAAAGAGTCTTTCGCGGTCAATGTAATCTAGGACGGCATTACCGGCGGCTACCGAGACCGGATGAGCATGGTAGGTGAATCCGTGCAAGAAGGCTCCCGAACCGCCGGAAATAGGCTCCACTACACGGCCCGAAGCAATAACGGCGCCCAGTGGCGCGTAGCCGCTAGCGATTCCCTTACCGACAAGAATCAGGTCGGGAGCGATGCCCCAGTGCTGCACCGCGAAAGGCTTGCCCGTGCGGCCCATGCCGCTCATGATTTCGTCCGCGATCAGGAGGATGCCCTGCTTGCGGCAGATCTCGGCAACGCGTTCCAGGTAGCCGTCCGGCGGAGCAACCGCGCCGAGCGTCGCGCCTGAAACCGGCTCCAGGATGAAGGCGGCGACATCATCGGCTCCGTCACGCAGAAGCACACGTTCCAGATCGTCAGCGCAATCGACATTGCACTCCGGATAATGCAGACCAAGCGGGCAGCGATAGCAAAAACATGGCGCGACGTGTCCCCATTCGGGCAGCAGAGGCGCGAACGGTTCGCGGCGGCGCACGTTACCGGAAAGTGCAAGCGCGCCGAGGGTAGCTCCGTGGTAGCTTTGCTGCCGAGCAATCACACGCACGCGTTTCGTATTGCCGCGTTCAAGCCAGTATTGACGCAAGAGCTTGATCGCGGTTTCCGTCGCTTCTGAACCGCCGGATGTGAAGTACACACGCCCGCCTCGGCGCATCGATTCCGGTGCGAGCGCGAGAATTCTCTGAGCAAGCGTTTCACCCGTGCCCGTACAGAATTGTGAGGAATGGATATAGGCGAGTCGCGATGCCTGGTCGCCGATGGCGCGTGCGACTTCCGAAACACCATGCCCGATCGTCACCACCGCAGCGCCGCCGCACGCATCGAGATAACGGCGTCCTTCAGCAGTGTAGATGAAGCATCCTTCGGCGCGAGTGGCCTTCGGATACGACTTCAGGAAACTGCGCGGAAATGACGCTTCGTCACTCATTGTGGCTGGCACATCCGATAAATGATTCGCGGACAGTATGCGGTAATGCGCCGGTTTTGCAAGGCACGCCGCCCGAAGCTTTGCTCAACGAAATATCCTGTCCACGCAAAATGCAATGCCCTCCTGATCAGGCGAAACAATCACGAAAGTTTCAGCGTCGATACGTTGACGGTAGCCGGCGGGAACTTCGGGTCCATCTCCTCCAACGTTTCTGCAATGATGTGCGAGACGGCGAGATTGCGGAACCATTTTTTGTTCGCCGGAATGATGAACCAAGGGGCGTCGTCTGTGCTGCACTTCGTCAGCGCATGTTCGTATGCTTTTGTGTAGTCGCTCCAGAATTTCCGCTCGTGAAAATCGGCTTCAGACAGCTTCCAGTTACGCTTCGGATCGTCGATGCGCTGCAGCAAACGATCTTTTTGCTCGTCCTTGCTGATGTGCAGGAAGAACTTGAGGATGCGAGTACCGTTGGCCGCGAGGATTGACTCGAACTTATTGATCTGATCGTACCGTTCCGACCATACTTCCTTAGGCACGAGCTTGTGGACCCGAACGACGAGCACGTCCTCGTAGTGGGACCGGTTGAAAATGCCGATCTCGCCAAGTCCGGGTACCGCTTTGTGCACCCGCCAGAGAAAATCATGCGCGGCTTCCTCAGTGGTCGGGACCTTAAATGATGTGACCTTGCAGCCTTGGGGATTCATGCCGGACATCACGTGCCGGATGGTGCCGTCTTTGCCCGCTGTGTCCAGGCCCTGCAAGACGATCAAGAGGGCGCGTTTTCGTTCAGCAGAGAAGCGATATTGCAAATCGTCGATCCGCCGGATCGCATCTTCGAGACCGGCTTCCATTTTGTGTCCCTTGTGCCAGCCCAGTGTTTCTTCCGGGTCGTATCTCGGGAGGTGAACTTTTTCACCGGGCTTGACAATCAGCTCTTTCGTGAATTTGGCCATCTATCCCCTCGCGGCCTGCGAACCTGCATCATCAATTTAGCAGGACTTTTTCCATATAGGCATGCCGATCGCGTCGATCGTCTGGGTGCTTAAGGTACTAAAACTCGGCTGATGGCTTGCTTCACCGGAGGGT
>Ga0335075_10003092_pt1 | contig 26611 bp, 23 predicted proteins | sample Lox_Sample_24_FD_206723 | JGI IMG/M metagenome (GOLD analysis project Ga0335075, IMG submission 206723) | Soil microbial communities from Loxahatchee National Wildlife Refuge, Florida, United States - Lox_Sample_2.4 | ecosystem: Environmental > Terrestrial > Soil > Wetlands | place: USA...
TTCAGACCTCCGGACATAGCCCCTTGCCGGGGCTGAATCTGGGCCCTTTGCTGTCTCCGGGGTGCGCACCAATACCTGTCCGGTTTTTTGACGTGGCGGTTCGTAAGTCCTGGGAATAGCTGGCTTTTGCACCGGGAAGTTGCGGACCAATACTTGTCCGGTTTTGCTGGCGGGCCATGAACAGCCAGCTTGGCCTGGGGCTGCCCGCGGCACCCCCCTCGGACACCGTGGTCATCAATGCGCGCTGCACGCTGCGTAGGGAGGTGGAGCAGCGAGTGATCGTGGTGGGCGGGCTGGCGGTGTATCACTACTGCGTCGCCGACGCGGTTGCTGAAGCGTACGCCATGGTGATGTTGGTGGAATCGGGCTTCGCTCAGCAAACGGAGGTGGCGCGGGCATTCGGCAAGACCGAGCGCAGTGTCCGCCGGTATGTGGAGCGCTATGGGCAGGCGGGAATGGCGGGACTGGGCCGGCCCGGCGGTTGGCGTCGTGGTCGGCGCCGTATATCGGGCAAGCGATTACGCCTCATCGAGCGGCTGAAGAGTGCGGGCTTGAGCAACCGAGCGATCGCACAACGACTGGGTGTGCACGAAAATGCCATCAGGAAGCTGGTGGGCCCCTCGAGGGGAGAGGAAGCAGAGCAGCTCGCGTTGGTATCAGTACCGAAGAGGCTGCCCATCGAGTCACCAACGATGTTAGCGGCATCTGTCACCCGTATCGAGGCGTTTGGCGATCAGGCTCTGGCAGCGAACGTGTGTGCGCGGGAGGCAACAGTCGTCGAGGAAGAGGCCGAGGATGAGGAGCCGGTGCCGATGAACCTGGACCCGGATGCGGGCGATCGAACCCTCGACCGGCAGCTGGCGCACGTGGGACTGCTCGATGATGCGGCGCCGATGTTCCGTGACGGCGAGCGGGTCGGCGGTGTTGGGACACTGCTGGCGGTGCCGTACCTGGTGCAAAGTGGGCTGCTGCGCATCGCGCGCAAGCTCTACGGCGGGATCGGGCCCGCCTTCTACGGACTGCGTACGACGCTCGTGACGTTGTTCCTGATGGCGCTGCTGCGCATCCAGCGTCCCGAGCAGCTCAAGGAGCGCGACCCGGCGAACTTCGGCCGGCTCCTCGGGCTCGACCGGGCACCCGAGGTCAAGACGCTGAGACGCAAGCTCACGCGCCTGGCCGCCCAGCATTGCGCTGAGCCGCTCGGCGCCGAGCTCGCCCGTGTGCGCGTGGCTCAGCGCGGAGAGTTGATGGGGTTCTTGTATGTCGATGGCCACATACGCGCGTATCACGGGAAACACACGATTTCCAGCGCCTACGTAGCTCGGCGGCATCTGGCCATGCCAGCCACTACAGATTACTGGATTAATGACCGTGCAGGTGATCCGCTGCTGCTCGTCACTGCAGACATCAACTCCTCCTTGATCACAGCCTTTCCCAATTTGCTTCGCCAAGTGCGTGCCGCGGTTGGCGAACGGCAAGTGACCATTGTCTTTGACCGCGGTGGCTGGAGTCCGAAGCTGTTCCAGAGCATGATGCAGCAGGGCTTCGACATCCTGACGTACCGCAAACATAAGAGCCGTCTCATTAACGAACGCCGCTTTGAACGCCGACGCGCGAAGCTCGACGGGCACTGGGTGGCGTACGATCTGCATGATCGGCCGGTACGCCTGCTCAACGGGAAGCTGCGCTTACGGCAGATCACTCGCTTGTGCGAAAGCGGCCTTCAGACTCAGATCATGACCAGTCGCTGGGACCTGCGTGACATCGAAGTGGCCCACCGCATGTTCGAGCGCTGGCGGCAGGAGAACTTCTTCAAGTACATGCGCGAGGAGTTCCTTCTGGATGCGCTTGTGGACTATCGCATCGACCCGGAGGATCCCACGCGTACGGTCCCCAACCCCCAACGGCGCGCACTGGAGAAGCAGATCCGCACCGCACGCGCCGAACTTGACGAAATCGAGCGCCAATACGGAGCGGCTGCCGCCGATACCGAGCAGCACCGCCCCACAATGCGCAGCTTCAAGATCGCCTATGACAAGCTCGGCAAACAACTGTGCGCCGCACGCAAGCGGTTGAGCAAACTCAAGGATAAACGTCGCAAGCTCTCCGCCCGCGTGGAGATCCGAGACTTGAGCGAGCAAGCTGTAGTCAAACTCGCCACCGAGCGAAAGCATCTTACGGACCTCATCAAGATGCTCGCCTACCAAGCCGAGAGTGATCTGCTGAACTTCCTGCGCCCCCATTACCCGCGGGCCGAGCAGGAAGGCAGAACGCTCCTGCATGAACTCTTCGCCAGCAGCGGCGACATCCACGTCACAGAGGACCAGCTGCAGGTCACCTTGGCGCCGCTAAGCTCTCCGCATCGGACCCGAGCCGCACATGCGCTCTGCGCGCTTCTCAATCAGACCGCCACCGTCTTTCCCGGAACACGCCTGCGGGTACGCTTCGCTGTGCACCCGCCGCCGCTCATCGGCTTGGCTTTCCCCGGGACACCCTCTGGCCGCGGCGCCCCGTCCGCCCCATGCCCGGCCCAAAACCGGACATTTTAGGAAGGGCCCATGTCCGGAGGTCTGAAGTTTCTGCGAGGGCGGAGTCAGTTACCTATCTGAGCGCTACGGGCTAAGCGCTGGACGGGCGCAGGCATCGACTAGCGGAATGTCCGAACTTGCCCCAGGGAGTTAAGGGAGTTCGTCGACTTCACGTGACCATAGTCTGCCGGCTGGCCAGCCGGCCGCTGTCAGAGTTTTCGGCCCATCAATGCCAAGCTATACATGGGGGTCAGTTGCCGCCGTGTGGGCCGGCTTTCGTGCACCGCTAGCGCGTAATATCCAACCTGGTGATAGTACGTGATGCGCGCCCGGATGTGCGCTTCTAAACCCCTGAAGCCGAGATTGCGGAAAATGCGCTCGATCAACCGGATGCGTTCCTTGTCGACCTTATGTACCCTGCGTGCCACGTCCGGTGAGCGGCGCGCCCAGTCCCTGACCGCGGAATCGTACTTCGGGCTGTAGTCCTCATCTTCGACCCACATCTTAACGAGCTCTTTGAATTGAGCCTCTCCGTCCGTGCGGCCGCGGGCGGCAATCCGGCGCAGCGCACGCGTGTTGACCTCCTCCCAGTCCTGAAGCAGTCGCTCAAGCAGAGCGTTGCGACTGCCGAAGTAGCCATAGAACCCTCCGCGCGTCACCCCGAGCTTGCGCGAAATGCTTTGCACCGTGACGGCCTCGACGCCCCCTTGGATCAGCATCTCGCGCGCGAGCTCGAGCCACTCCTGCTGGACACGTTTGACCACGTTGAGCCGTCCTACTTGAGCACCACGGTTCTGCCGCCGTTGCGGAAGACTCGCCGTTCGGCGTGCCATTTGATCGCACGGTTGAGCACCACGGTCTCGAGCTCGCTGCCGACGACCGTGAGGTCCTCGGGCGATTGCGTGTGATCGATCCGCTCGACTTCCTGCTCGATGATTGGCCCTTCATCGAGATCGGTCGTCACGTAGTGAGCCGTCGCACCGATGAGTTTCACCCCGCGGGCGTTCGCCTGGTGGTACGCCTTGGCGCCTTTGAATCCCGGGAGGAAGGAGTGGTGGATATTGATCGCGCGCGCGTCGAAGTAACGGCACGCCTCGTGGGTAAGTATTTGCATATAGCGGGCGAGCACCAGAAGCTCTGCCTCCACCCGCTCGAAGAGCTCAATGAGTCGCCGCTCCTGCTCGGCCTTCAATGATTGGCAGGTAGTGATACGGCACGCCGTGCCACTCCGCAAGACTCCTCATATCCTGGTGGTTGGAAACGACGGCCACCACCTCGATCGGAAGTGTCCGCGTGCTCCAGCGGTGCAGGATACTGTTTAAGCAATGCCCCTGACGCGAGACCGCGATTAGAGCGCGGCAACGCCGCTCAACCTCGTGGAAATGCCACTTCATTCCGCCGACCGACCTCTTCGGCGAACGTGCGGTCGAGCACCTCGAGCGAGGGCATCCCCTCACCGCTGTCGTGGAAAGCCGTGCGCATGAAGGACATCCGGGTATAGGGGTCATCGTGATGCTGCGCCTCGGTGATGAGGCCATTATTCGCGGCGAGAAATCCCGCGATCGCCGCGACGATTCCCGTCGTGTCTGGACAGGCGGTGGTGGTGTGGATCGGCGTCAATTCGGAGTCAGCTCTGAGGTCATTCAGGCCACCTGAGTGGTATCCAATCGGCCTCACGGCCTCGCCTTGTCGCGCCTCCGGTCGCGTGAGAGAATCGGCCCCAAAATGCGCTCAGACCGGTTCCACCTTTCCATAGCGGATCTGCGCACCGCGGCCGCTGCTGCTGCCCGTGGGCTGCTTCCCGCCTACTCGAGCGAGGGCGCAATCGAGTTCGTGGAGGCGACCCATCCGCTCGCCCGGAATTGCTCGGCCCTCGGCGAGCACGAGATCCTCAGCCTGGGGGACGATCTGCTCCTCACCCGGTGCGACTTTCATTCCGTGCCCGAGATTGCCAGCCAACGCGAGCGCTGGGAATTCGACCATCGCGGCTGGCTCATGATGCATTTTAGGCTCGACGGTTTAAGTGACGATGAGACCCCGGACGGGCGCCGCTGGCCAATGGGGGCTGAGACGTTTTTCCTGTCAACCTCCTCCAGGCCGCTATCCATGGCGCGGGAAGTGCTGGGCGATACCTGGCGGACTGTAGGCATCGCTTGCCGACCGTCCTTTGTCACGCGCCATTTGGAGATTCCCCGGGACAGCCTGCCCGCAGAACTCAGAAGCTTCCGGTCCGGCGATGCAGATGTTGATTTTTGGTTCGCGGGCCGCTTGTCGGAGGACATGAAAGCGGCGGTTGGCGCTCTGCTGCAACCGCGGGTACATTCGAGCGTAAGACCGATCTACCTTCAGGCCAAGGTCATAGAGCTGGCGTGCTTGGCGCTCGATCGATTACGAATGCCCGAACTGACCGCGAACGAGACGATCGAGCTGAGTTCTCGCGACATCGCGTGCCTGCAGGCTGCGCGGCGCCATCTGGACGCTTGCGAGACGGCGCCGTCGCTCGAGGAACTAGGGAGGCGCGTGGGGCTTAACCGGACGAAGCTCGCCGCCGGCTTCAAGCACGTATTCGGCACAACGGTGGGCGCTTACCACCGCGACAGGCGCCTCGACCTCGCGCGCGAGATGCTGGACAAGCCGGGGATGCGGATCAGTCAAGCCGCGATGGCCGCCGGTTACGCTGATATGAGCAGCTTCGCCAAGGCTTTCAAGGCGCGTTACGATGCTCTGCCGTCGGACCTTAGGCGCCGGCGGGGTGCAGTCAAACCCCGCTGATTCCCGCCCCCAGAAATACTGACGCGCGCCCGAATCTCTCGGACGCGAGCCCTACCCGCGTCGGGCGACGCGGCCCAATCTCGGCCTTCCAGAAGATGCGCGCATTCGTAGCGAGGCGCGCCGGCGGAATTTCTCGGGGGCTCACAAAGACATGAAGATGATACGGCTTCTCATCCTTCGTCGACATATGCTGCTAGCGACCCTGGGCACCGCCGCGGCACTTCTCGGCAGCGGTCAGTTGGCCCAGGCACAGCAGAGCGCAGGGAGTCAGGTGGCTCAGCGCCATGCGCCGCGGGAGCGCGTAGCGCAGGCCGAGACAGCAGATTCGGGCGCCACAGCTCAATCGTCTAGCACCTCGCGAGCGCCGGTGCTCGAGGAGATCGTGGTCACGGCCCAGCGGCGGAGGCAGAAGCTCATCGACGTGCCGATCGACGTCACTGCGATCACCTCGGCAGAGCTTGCTGCCCGAGACGTCACCTCTCTCCAGGAGATGCAGTACGCCGTGCCCGGCCTTACTATCGCCCAAACCGGCCCCGGCCAAGAGCGTATCCAGATCGATGGCATCGGGAGCAAGGGCGGTTCGACCGGCGCGCCGACCGTTGGCGAATATCTTGATGAGATGCCGATCACGCCGACTGCCGGTGGGGAGGGCCTGGACCTGCGCCTCATCGACATGGAGGGGGTCGAGGTGTTGCACGGACCGCAGGCGACACTGTACGGCGAGGGCTCGATGGGCGGCACTGTGCATTACGTGACCCAGCCGCCTGATCTGGAGCGCTTCGGCGGCTACATCGACGGCGATTGGGGCAGCATCACGGACGGTGCTGACAGCTATCGGGCGGACGCAGTCCTCAACGCGCCGCTCATCCCGAATGTGCTCGGCGTGCGCCTGGTCGCCGGAGACGAGAGGGATGGTGGTTGGATCGATTCGAACGTGACCGGTCAGAAAAATATCAATGGCGTTGATTTCCTGACTTTCCGTGGAACGATCCTGTACCGCCCAATCGATGACCTCTCGGTATCGCTCCTTTACCTGCATCAGAAGCAGAGCCAGAACTATCAGGACTTTGGACTCCCCGACCGTACGACCAACACGGTATTCCCGACCTACAACAACGAGACCTACGACCTTGCGAACCTCGTCATTAGGTATGATCTCGGCTGGGCGACTCTTGTCAACTCGACCGGGTTTCTGCACCGCCACCCGGACATGGCGACCGATTTCACCGCCTATTTCGAGCCCTACCTGCCACTCCTCGGTCTGCCGCCGAGCATCACTTCGACTATCGCCGCGATAGGCTATCCGAATGAGAGCAAGCACAACGCGCTCTCCGAGGAGCTTCGTTTAGGGTCGAACAACTCCGAGCCGTTCAATTATCTCGTAGGGGCCTACTTCCGCGACTACCGCACCGACGGTGTGGATGACACCGTAACCTACCCCGGAACGCTGCCCTTCGAGCTTCTCGACGAAGTTTTCGCCGGCAGCTCCAAGTCCTGGGCAGCTTACGCCGAGCTGCGGTACAAGATCACGCAGCGGCTCGAGGCGACGCTCGGGGTGCGCCATTACCAGGACCACGAGATCCTGACCCAGACGGGATTGGGGGTCTTTGACATTCCCGGAACGAACACGGGCAACGACACCTTCACTTCCAACAATCCGCAGCTCACTCTGGATTACAAAATCGACGATAACGGGCTCGTTTACTTCAATGCGGCCAAGGGCTTTCGCAGCGGCGAGTTCAATTTGGGCGCCACGCCTCCTGCGCCTACGGCCGTGGATCCCGAGACGCTCTGGACATATGAGGTAGGCGACAAGCAGGAGTGGCTCGATCAGCGCCTGAGCACCGATATGTTCGTATACTACAACGACTGGAAGAACATCCAGGCGCTCGGGGTAGAGGCCGGCAGCCCGCTGAGTTACTACACTAACAGTGGCAAGGCCTCGGGTCCCGGGGCCAACTTTGCGCTGATGGCACGCCCGTTTCGCGAGTTCACCATGTCCGCGACGGTCGGCTTCGCCGACATGAAATACGACACACATTCCGCCGAGACGTACGCGGGGGATCCCCTCGACATGGTGGCGAGGTGGACGTGGTCGCTCTCGGCGGACGATCGGCATCCGCTGACTGCAGGTGCGGTTCTGGTGACGCACGCCGATTTCGGCCACACGAGCGGATACCAACTGATCCTCCGTGATTATCCGGAGCTCGGCCTCGGCCCGCAGGAAGTCTTCCCGACAGATCCTCGCAACGTGCTCAATGGTCGAATCGGCGTCGACTTCGGCAACTACGAGGCGTACCTATTCGGCAATAACCTAACTGACAACAACGGCACGCTCTATCCTGCGGTAGGGTCCTTCCCGGAGCCCGTGCTTCCTACTCCCCGGACGGTGGGGGTTGAGGTGAAGGTTGATTTTTGACCGCGATGCACACTTGGCGTTTTTGAGTCGCGACTGGGTCGGGTTGGTTCCGGCCGCCGTCGCCGGCGCGATCGGCGCGGGTGCGATGTCGATCGGTGCCGGTTGGGGGTTCGCGGCGAGCGGGGTGATGGTTACGATCGCACTGCTGCTCGCGGCCGGGTCGCTCCGACACGTTATTCATATGGCCCGCGTGCGCGCGCGGCTCCCGCCGCCGGGGCGGCTGGTGGACGCAGGCGGATTTTGCCTGCATGTTTTGGCGGAGGGGGAGGCGAGAGGCGCGCCCGCAGTCGTGTGGCTGCCGGGCGCGCACAGCAGCGGTTTCGCCCTCCACCACTTGCACCGGACGCTGCGGGAGGAGATCCGCTCCATTCTCATCGACCGGGCCGGTGCCGGCTGGAGCGAGATCGGCCCGTTCCCGCGCACGACGGCGGGCGAGGCGCTCGAAATCATCCGAGCCCTCAAAAGCGCCGGTGAGAGCGGCCCCTTCGTTTTCGCCGGTCACTCCTTCGGTGGATTGCTCGCGGCCAACATCGCTCGACGGAGGCCGGACCTTGCCGCGGCGGTGGTGCTCCTTGATGCGACGCCGCCCGATACCATTACTTACGGCCCGCGGCTCGCGGAACTGGGGAAGGCGCGCCGCGCGGCGACATGGGCCGCATTACGGCATCTTTTCGGCTTTCATCGCGACCGTGAGGTCCGCGGCCAGCGCAATCCGGAGTTTGCACGCCTGCTTGATCTCATCGCTGAGCGCTTGGGACCCGAAGGTGCCGCTGTGCGGGAGCTGGAGGCCAGCGCGCGCGCGCCGTGCGCGACCGCATCGATTTTCAGAGAACTGACGCCTCAGGGTCTAGCCAGAGCGGGTTGGGAGACGGCGGTGTATGACGGCGATCTCGAGGGGCTTCCGGTTTTCGTCGTCGCGCCCCGTGACTTGGTGGAGTTCGCAACGCTTCCGGCAGCGGCGGCGGCCGAGAAGAGGGGCGCTGCCGGAGCTGCAGAAGCTGCGCGCATGTGTCGGATGTTCGCCTTGACCCGGGAACGGTATCTTGCGACCTCAAGCGCCTCGCGGCGCATCTATGCGCCTGAAGGTACGGGGCACAATTTTCCATACGAAACGCCGGAATTCGTTGCGGAGATTGTGCGCTCCTGCATCAGATCCGTCACGACTGGTGGACTCGCTCGGCCAACGACTCTGGAGACCGGATGAGCTCCTGCCCAAGAGATCACCGGGCTCTAAGCATGAGCGCCCGACCTGAAAGTCTGCGATCCGATATCGAGGCCGTGTTTGCGCCGCGGGCCGGCTCCCGCGGGGGCACACCCCGAGGAAGCGCTCCGGCTTTCCTCGGGCGCAATGTCGACCCGAACGCGCTGTTGAGATGGTCGAAGCTCAATCTCGCCGAATCAATCGAGCTTCCCGAGTAACGCATGGCGCATACCGCGACAGCGCCGGCAGCGAGCGCTTCGGAGGCGCCGAAGCCGATCGTCGCTGCCTGGTACGGTCTCGCCGCGCTCGTGCTGGCAACCGTGCTCGCGCAGATGGACCGGCAGATCCTGGTGCTCATCGCGCAGCCGCTCAAGCAGGCGCTAGGATTCTCGGATACCCAGATCGGGGCGATTAACGGCATCGCACTGTCGCTCATCGCCATGCTCGCTACCTTTCCGCTCGGCTGGCTCGCCGACCGCGTAGACCGCCGTCGGCTGCTCGCGCTCTGCATCGTCGTTTGGTCGGCATTCACCGCCGGCTGCGGATTCGCTCGGGATTTCCAACAGCTCTTCGCGTGCAGCATGGGAATCGCTGTCGGGGAGGCGGTGTTGGGTCCCGTCAGCTATGCCTTCATCGCGGATCTGTTTCCCGCACAGCAATGGATGATTGCCAACTACGTGTACTACGTCACCGCGGTGCTGGGCTCAGCCGCCGGGATGGCGTTCAGCGGCGGCGCAATCGCATTCGCGGGAGGTCACCGGGGGCTTCTCCCGCTGGTGCCGCCCGGCTTTGAGTCCTGGCGCGTGGCACTACTCTTCATCGCGCTGCCGGGGCCGGTGATTGCGCTCCTGGTGGCGCTCATCCGGGTAGCAGCCCGGACGCGCGCAACGGCAGTCGAACGGGTCGTAGGCCTCGGCGTTTATCTTCGAGAGAATGCACGGACCTGTGTAGGTGTCTTCGGTGGCTTTGGACTTGCGGCGGCGAGCTCGGGTGCGGTGGCCGCCTGGATTCCGGTCGTGCTCGAGCGCGCATTCAATCAAACACCGGCGCAAACCGGTCTCCGCATCGGCGCGGTGTTGATGGCCGCCACGGCCACCGGCGTGCTTATCTCGGGGATTCTGGCGCGCAAGTTGCGCTCGAAGCTCGGCAGGCTCACGGCGCTGCGGATCAGCGAGGTGGGTGTGGTGGCGGCGCTGCTGACAGTGCCGATCTTCCTCATCGCGACTTCAGCGTGGCAGGTCTATCTCGCCATTGCACTGCATGGAATCGCTATCAACGTGTGCCTTTCCCTCTCGCCCACCATCCTACAGTTCATGGCGCCGCAGCGGATGCGTGGCAGGGTGATCGCCATCGGGGGACTCCTCTCCATGGTGTTCATGTCGCTGGCGCCGCTCATCGTCGGGTGGGTCTCGGACAGGCTGACCGTGGGAGCGCGTGGCCTGCTTCTGGCCATCGCCGTGGTGGGTGGACCGTGTTACCTGCTGAGTTTCCTCGTCATGCGCATCGCGGAACCCACGCTGGGGCGCACCTTTGAAGCTGCGAAGGCCGCCGAATGAGCGCCGCCACGAACTTGTCGGGCTTGCAGCCTGGAATTGACGGCCCGCCGAATCTGGCTGACCTCAGCCCGATACGTGGGTGGTCTGAAGGCGTAAGTATGAAGCTCGAAGACCTGCGGTAGAGCCGATGACTCAAACGACGGGCGACCCTCAGGTCGCGGAACTGGCCGAGCGCTACTGGCGATTCATATGCGATGAATTTCCGGTGAATGCGCTGCTCGCCGGGCAGGCGACTCAGGAGGCGGCGCTCTTTCGCGAGTCCGAGGCCGACTATGACCGGCGCCACGCCAAGGCCGGCGAGCTGCTCGCGGAGGTCAGCCAACTCACCTCGCCGTCACTCCGTGCGCAGGATCGGGCGACTCTCGGGCTCCTGCGCCGCGAGCTGGAGGCGATTCGCAGCTTCCACGAGACGCTCTCTCACTATCGCCCCTCCCTCTATCCGGCCGGCCCGGACTTCATGACCGTCTTTCTCGCGCAATCGATTAGCTTTGCGGACTTGCAGTCGGCCGTGCGCTACGTCGAGCGTTTCGCCAGCGTGCCGGCGTTCATCGAGGATCTGAAATCCAACTTGCGTGCGGGACATCGCCTCGGGATCCGCTATCCCAAAGTCGTGCTCGAGCGCGCGGCCGCGGCAGTGCGGGCGCCGCTTGGAGGGGCCGTCGAGGACTCACCCTGGTACGGTCCCTTCCGGCGATCTCCTAATGCTGGTACCGAGGGCGTGCGGCGCGTCGGGGAGGTGATGCGCCGAATCATCGAGCGGGATCTGCGCCCGGCCCTCGCTGCCTACGCTGACTTCCTGCGCGGTGAACTCGCGCGGGGCGCTCGCGATACGATCTCGTGTACGGACGCGCCGCAGGGAATGGAGTTCTACGAGCTGCAGGTGCGTTATTTCACGACCACCGATATGACACCGGAAGCGGTCCATCAGATTGGCCTCGAGGAGGTGGCCCGTCTCACCGCGGAGACACGGAAGGTTGCAGCTGCGGCGGGATTCCCGGAGGTGTCGAGATATCAACAGTTCCTCGCGACAGACCCTCAGTTCATCGTCTCCTCGAGAGAAGTCCTGCTCGAGAAGATGGAGAGCCTCGCCAAGCGCATCGACAAGCACATTCCGAGTTTCTTCGGCCGCATCCCCCGCATCACCTACGGCGTCGAGTGCATGACGGAGGCGCTGTCGGCGAGCATGCCTCCGGCGTATGCGCAACCGAGTACCGGCGATCGCACGGCCCCCGGCATTCTCTGGGTGAGCGGCCTGCCCGCGCGTTGTCCGACTTACATGCACCTTCCCCTCGCGCTACACGAGGGCTGGCCGGGACATCTCATGCACATCGCCTTGATGCAGGAGGGGAAGGACCTGCCGGCCTTCCGCCGGCACGGGGCGGTCAAGTACACGGCCTGCGTTGAGGGCTGGGCGCTTTACTGCGAAGAGCTCGGTGAGGAGATGGGATTGTACCGGACGCCGCATCAGCACTATGGACGGCTCAACATGGAGATCTGGCGGGCCGCACGTCTGGTCGCTGACACCGGAATTCACTCGCAGGGCTGGAGCCGCGAGCGCGCGGTCGAGTATATGGCGCATCATGTGACCCTGGATCGCGGGGCGATTGAAGCGGAGGTCGATCGCTACGCTGGCATGCCCGGCCAAGCGCTCGCTTATCAAATCGGCAACCGCGCATTTCGTGCCCTGCGGCAGCGCGCCGAAGCGGCTCTCGGGGACCGGTTCAAGCTCCGCGACTTCCACGACACACTGCTCGCCGCGGGACCGGTGACCCTGCCCATCCTCGAGGATCTTTGCGAGGACTGGCTGGCACGGCAGGCTGTCGTCCACTGACTTCCATCTCAGGCCATGCCCCTCGACACGAAAACAGGCGTCTACTTCACGTTGCATGGCCCGCCCTCCGGCGCACCGCTGCTTATTGGGCTCCCACTCATGGCCTCCCATGTCGAGATCTTCGGCCCAGAGAGCGCTGCGGTGCTCGAGGGCTATCTCGACCGGCTCACGGACCGCTATCGCGTGCTGCTCATCGACTATCCGAGCATTGGAGGCAGCCGTGACATTCCGCCCGAGCAGCTCACGGCCGAGCGGGTTTGTGCCGATCTTCTCGGCGTCGCGACAGCGGCGGGCTTTGATCAGTTCGCCTACTGGGGCTACTCCTGGGGTGGTGCCGTGGGTTTGCAGCTCGCGGCGCGAACCTCAAGATTGACAGCCCTCGTGATCGGCGGTTGGCCGGCAATGGGCGGACCATATGCCGAAATTCTGCAGGTAAGCCGGAAGAAGCTGCCGAACCCCGATGCTGGCGCGAGAGTCGTGTTGCGCAACCCCGCCCAGTATGCACAGTGGTGCCACTTCTATGCGAGCGTGCGCGATTGGCCCGAAGCCGAGTCGATCGCCCGCATCACCTGCCCGCGGTTCATTTACTTTGGCGGCGATGGCGATCTTGTTGAGGCCGGCACGGCGATCCGGATCGCCTCGATCAATCGTGTGCACCGCCAGGAGCTCGAAGGCCTCGGCTGGGAGGTTCTGGAAATCCCGGGACACGGACACGGCGTGACCCTGCTCCCCGGGCTCGTGGTGCCGCCGGTGCGCGCATTCCTCGACCGGCAACTTCCGGCACAGGCGAAGAGCCGGACATGACAATGTCCCCAAGCAACGACGTGGAAGCACTGCTTGCGCCCTGGACAGGGCCCTGTGGCGGGCTCCCGCCTTTCGATAAGGCCAACCCGGAGGCGATTGGCCGCGCCTACGAGACCGCCGTGGCGCGCAAGCGCGCGCAGGTCCGGGCGATCGCTGCCAACTCGGACGCTCCGACTTTCGACAATACCATCGCCGCGCTCGAAGACAGCGGACGCGAGCTGCAGCGGATCGATGCCCTATACCACGTGTATGCGAACACCATGAGCAGCCGTGCCATGCAGGAAGTCGCGCAGCGCGTGGCGCCGCTCGGCTCCGCGCTCGAGGACGAGATCGCGCACCACGCGGACCTGTTTGCGCGCGTCGACGAGATCTATCGCTCTCGGGACGCGGCGGGTCTCTTGCCCGAGCAGAGGCGATTGACCGAAGTGACGCACGATCGCCTGGTGCGCCGGGGCGCCGGCCTTGCACCCGAGGCGCAGCGGCGCCTGAAGGACATTAACTCTCGGTTGTCGGATCGGATAACCCGGTTCGGGAACAACCTGATCGTCGAACAGGACGCGCAGGCGTTGTTCCTGGAGCAGGCTTCGGATCTCGATGGGCTAACCGAGGAGGAGCGCGCCGCCGCAGCGACGGCGGCGGAGCAGCGGGGGCGGCCGGGACGGTGGGCCATTCCGAACACCCGCCCCACGGTGTGGTCGTTCCTCACGCATGCGACCCGGCGGGAGTTGCGCGAGAAAGTCTGGCGCATGTGGGTGTTGCGCGGGGCGAATGCCGGTGAGTACGACAACCGCTTGATCATCGATGAGATCCTTAAGCTGCGCGGAGAGAAGGCGAGACTCCTCGGCTATCCGACGTTCGCGCACTTCGCACTCGCGGAACGCATGCTCTCGACGCCCGAGGCCGTCTCGGGCCTTCTCGAGGAAGCTTGGCGCCGCATCACGGTCCCCACGCGGGAGCAGCTCGGGGACGTGCAGGCGCTCGCGGCCGAGGAGGACCCCTCGATCACCCTCGAGCCTTGGGATCGGCTTTACTATACGGAGAAGCTGCGTCAGCAGCGCTTCGGCCTGGATGCCGAGGCGGTGCGCCCCTACCTCACGCTCGAGTCGGTGGTGCAGGCGATGTTCGATGCGGCCAACCGGTTGCACGGCCTGACGTTCGCATCCCTCTCCGAGACGCCCGTGTGCGATTCGACCGTACGGGCTTTCGAGGTGCGCCGCGGTGAGGAGCCCTTCGGTGTGCTGTACCTCGATCTCTACGAGCGTGCGGGCAAGATGCGTGGCTCCTGGCAGCAGCAATACCGCGCGGCGGAGCGCTTTCGCGGGCGCGTGCTGCCCATCTCCTCGATCAACTCGAGCGTGCCGAGGCCTGCGGAAGGGGAGCCGGTGCTCTTGCGCTGGGAGATCGCGAACGTACTCTTCCACGAGTTCGGTCACGCGCTTCACATGCTGAGCTGTCAGTCGAGCTACCCGTCACTGGGCAGTATGCACGTGGCCTGGGATTTCGTGGAGCTACCGTCACTGCTCAATGAGCGTTGGCTCTACGACCGGGAGCTCTTGCAGCGCCATGCGCGCCATTACCGCACCGGGGAGCCGATCCCCGAATCCCTCATCCGGGCGATCGAACGGGCTTCTTGCTTCGATCGCGTCTTCAGTGTGACGCTCGAGTACTTGAGCACGGCCATTGTCGATTTGCGGGCGCATCTTCAGGCGGACGGCCGTGAGATCGATGCCATCCGGCTGGAGCAGGACACGCTCGCTGAGATCGGCATGCCGCACGCACTCGATCCCACACTGAGAGTCCCGCACGCCTACCACACATTCTCGGCCGAGTATGCCGCGGGCCTTTACGTATACCTCTGGTCCGATGTCATGGCGGCAGATGTGGCCGAAGCGTTTGCGCAGGCGCCCGGCGGGTTCTACGATCCCAACGTGGCGGCGCGCTGGCGCGAGACAATACTGGAGGTGGGTCACGCGGTGCCCGCCGATCAGGCGTTCCGGAGCTTCCGCGGCCGCGATCCTGACATCGGAGCGTTGCTGCGCCGGTTCGGATTGACGGGTGAGGTTCCCGGGCCTGCACATCCCTAGGCCACGAAGAACCGCATGATCGTTCGGTCTCCGGTCGACCAGGGCGCCCGCTTGGTTGCGTGGATTGTGTCTTCCGCGCTCTTCCTGGTGACGCTTGATGCCTCCATTCTGGGCGTTGCGATCCCGGCGATGGCGCACACTTTCAGGGTCCGGCCGGTCGCCCTGAGCATTGGCATTACGAGCTACATCCTCGCGCAGGCGATGCTCTTGTTCGGCCGACGGGCTGCCCGTGTACCGCGTGCGCGACAATGGTGCCGGATTCGACATGCAGTTCGCGCACAAGCTGTTCAATGTCTTCCAGCGCCTGCACGCGCAGGAAGAGTTCGCCGGCACCGGAGTGGGTCTCGCGCTCGTGCATCGAATCCTCGCGCGTCACGGCGGGCGCATCTGGGCGGAAAGCGCAACGGAGCGGGGTGCCACGTTTCACTTTACCGTCCAAGGAGCCTCCGCATCATGAGCGAATTTGAAAGCATCGACATTCTCTACGCGGAGGACAGTCCGACCGATGCGGAAGTGACGTTACGCGCGCTGAAGAAAGCAAACCTGGCCAACAGCCTGCTCTGGGTCAAGGATGGGCAAGAGGCTCTCAACGTTCTCCTCGGCACCGGATCTCACGCCGGCCGCGAGCGGTCGCCGCCGCGCCTGGTGCTGCTGGACCTGAAAATGCCGAAAGTCGACGGTCTCGAGGTCCTGCGCGTCATCAGGTCGACCGAAGCGCTGCGGGGTCTTCCCGTCGTGCTTCTGACCTCGAGCTCCGAGGAGAGCGACCTCATCGAGAGCTACAAGCTCGGCGTCAACAGTTACATCGTCAAGCCAATCGACTTCTCGGCGCTTTCGGCGGTTGTAGCGCAGCTCGGCTACTACTGGATGGCGATCAATCGGGCACCGCGCCGAGCCGGCTGAGTTTGCTGCCTGGAAGCAACTTAACCCTACGACGAACCACCGACTCCTCATCCATCCCTGTACAGCACCGCACCTACGCATCCAGCGGTAAATACTTCCATATTTCGTTCCATACGGAGCATCTAAGCCTCCAGTTTAAGGTGATAAGGTACTGCTTTTATTGGTGGGCGGTACTGGAATCGAACCAGTGGCCCCTGCCGTGTGAAGGCGCCTGCGGCGAATATCGGCGTCTGTGCCTCTGTGCGAAGGTTGTGCGGGAGCAACCTGCAGTGTCTGCAACGTGCCGCCATCCCAACTCTCTCATAATCAGTTAGTCGCGGCCTCATCACGGCGGGAGAATATGCTCGAGGCGGACCCACGCTGGAATATCATTATCCGCATGCCGGCACTCTTGTCGCGTGGGAAATAGCAGAATCTGTCGCCGGAAGGAGTCAAGACCGATTTCTTGCCGGCGGGCAGAGGCGTTCCGTCTCCCGCGGTCATGTTTATGCCCTTTTGCTTCATTTGGTCGTAGAACGCATTGATGTTTGGAACCTCTGCGTCCAACTCTACGATCGCACCGTCCCCTAAGGCGTGCAGCAGCTTTCCCCCAGAGCTCGGGGTGCGAGGCGAAATCAACTCAATCCAGAAGTTCTTGTCGTTAGCCTTCAGCCACGCATGACGCATCCGACTGTGCATCCAGGCTCGCGGCAACCCTTGCGTCAATCGAATTCGCTTGAGGCCTAGTACAGAGGTGTAGAACTTCGAGGTCTTCTCGAGGTCTGCTGCTAGCACGACTACATGATCCAGGCGGGGAACGGTCCGGGACGGCTCAACGCCTGTCCGCTTCCAGATGGCGTCGCGACGCAGCACGACTCCGCTCGGGTATTCCCAGAATAGCTCTACCGAAGTGCCATGGCTTACATCGAGTGGAACGTATGCCAGACGTTCGTCACCGGATCCACGGGTTCCATTCGCCAAGTACCACTCGGTGAGCAGACCGCCCTTGCGTAGGGGCTTACCATCCATGCCGACTGGTTCGATGCCTCTCGCCCGCAACCCGGCGATGGTTTCGTTAAGATCTGCGACGTGAAAATCGAGCTCAACCAGAGCGCCGGGCCCCTTGCTCTGAAGAAGGTCCATTCCCGGTCCTGGCGTAGTCGGCTGAACCAGCTCGAGCCACAGCCCGTTGGCATTGATGAAGGCGAGTTTCATGCCACCGAATTCGTTCCAATCCTTCCCAACACCGAAAACCAGCGGAGAGCGGCTCCATCCTAGAGCGTCCGTCAGGAATGCGGACGTCTGCTCGAGATTGCCGACCCAGACCGCAATATGCTCGAGATTGGGCGGTTTGTTCGCCTGCTCCGCGGCTTGAAGCGTGGGATCCATCGCGAACAGGAGCGCTACCGTCAATGCCGTCACGTACCGCATGCTTCCCCCAAGAATAATCAACGATTCACTATGCAAAGATCCTTGGCCGGTTCCATAGTAGGCCGCTGGCCTAGTTTACAGGTGCTACGAAGGACTTGCAATACGCCCGCTTGTGCGGCGGGGCCTCTAGAATTCGGCTGCCAGATGTACGAGCGTCTTGCCGATCCGTCCCTTGGTGAATAGTGCGCACAGTGCCTCCGGGGCATGCTCCAATCCTTCATACACCACCTCAGGAAGCGTCAGCTGACCGGATGCGCGCCATTGCAGCATATCTTTCACAAACTGGTCGTACACGTTCAGCGAGTCCATGAAACGGTAACTCTGAATCGTAAGGAAGCGATCAAGCGCGAACTCAAAATTCTCGAGCCGCAACTTGCCATCCGTGCTGTAGGTGCTTACGAAACCGGCAATCAGAACTTGCCTGAGATCGTTCATGAGCGGTAGGCACGCGGAAAGATGCTCCGGGCTCGCGTTCTCGAGTACGAGGTCAATTCCCTTGGGACAGGCTTGAGCCAACGCCTCGGCGATCGATCGGTCCCGGTAATTGAATGCGTGGTCGACGTGAGCGACGGACTGCAGCCAGCGCACCTTCTCTGTCGTTCCTGCGGAACTCACGACACGCAGTCCCTTGATCTTGGCGATCTGGCAGGCAATGGATCCTACCGTTCCCGCGCCACTCGAGATTACCGCGGTTTCACCGGCGGCGGCGCGCGCGAGACAAACCATGCCGCGGTAGGCGGTAAGTGCTGCAACTCCGAGTAGACTCACATAATCGCGCGGCTGAGCTCCTGAGGCGTTCCTTCGGGCGAGACTGTCGTTCGGCGACAGATAGGGCACAAAAGTACCGCCGTTAGAGACGAAGTGCTCTTGCCAGCCTGACATGCTCTCGACCAGGTCGCCGACCGTGAAATCAGCGTTACGTGTAGCAATAACACGGCCGACCGACGGACCGTCCAGTGCGCGACCGAGCGGCCAGGGTTCGAGATCTGTTGGCTCGGAACTCATGCTGCGGCGCATATAGGGGTCAATCGACATCCAGAGATTGCGGACGAGTACCTGTCCGGGCTCAAGTTCGGGAAGGGCAACTTCTACCAATGTGAAGTCCGAAGGGCGGGCAAAACCTTCGGGGCGGCGAAGAAGGTGAATCTGGCGCGTCTTGAACGTCATGGTGCGCTCGTCGGTAGTGATCGCTGCGAGTCTTGTCGATTCGCCGGAAGGGAACGCTTGATCTGTATAGGCCAGTGGCCTATGCTACGTTTGTTACTGACCGGAGGCAACGTGCAGCGGGCCGCGAGCGGTATCAAGATGCCTGCTAGAGCATCGTTCGTGCGCTGGAGGAGGGTGCTTCCTCTTGCAGCGGTGTCCCTATCTCTCGGTCTCCTGTCGTCGGAGTCCCCGCTCGCTGCCGGGCGCAAAGCGCTCCTGCTGGTGCCTCATGAGAAGCTTGCCGAGCTTACCTGGACCGCGTTACCGGAGTTTGGCGGTAAGCAAGCGATCATTTATCGCTCGGTCGACGGGACGCGGGTAGCGGCCGCTTTTAGGGAATCAGGATCGGCAACCTTCAAGTATCCGTTTGACGAGTTCGTGGTAGTGATTGCGGGCGCGGTGCGGGTGCGGGTGCACGGAGGGCCGAGCTTCACTCTAAAGAAGGGCGAGGTGGCTTACTTTCGCGAGGGAATGATGGTGGACTTCAACTTCAGCCCTGATTTCGAAGACGCAACGTTTCTGGTCGCAAATCACCGCATCTCATGGCGCTGAACGCTCTCACGCAGCAGGTCTAGCGTCTCGCGATAGTGCTCGGATCAGTCGGGTTTTCCGCGATGACTCTCCTGTGCGGAGCGCGATAGAATCTCGAAGTGTAAAGCTGCAAAAGTGTACCAGAGGTGATTGTGGCTGATCGAGGAAAGCTGGTCCGAGCGATCATCCTGGGTGTCGTTGGAAACAGCGTCATCTATCTGATCCCGCTGCTGATCGGGGCTATGGTGAGCGACCGGGGGTTCGGGGACAGGGAAGCAGGGCTGATCGCATCGTTGGAGCTCGCCGGCTATGCGGCTTCCACTCTGGCCTCGGCGCTAATCCTCGGGCGATTCAGTGGGCGGCGGATTGTATTGGTCGGTGCGTGTCTCATGGTGGGCGCCAACCTTGGCGCGACGATGGTGCACGGACGAGAGGCGTTCGAGCTGATGCGCTTCATCAGCGGATTGGGCGCCGGAGCCCTTGCGGCTATTGCCAACGTGGCACTCGGCGAGACCGATAGACCCGAGCGCAACTACGGGTTGCTATTTGCAAGCTCGCTTCTGTTCGGTACGGCAGGCTTGTGGGGGCTTCCGCTGCTTCTTGGGCGGTTTGGGCTCAACGGCGCGTACTGGTTTATTGCGATGCTGGCGCTCGCCGCGGGCGCCGCCCCAGGGCGGGCATTCTCTGCGAGTGCGGTCATCCGGGGCGAAGGGAGGAAGGCGAACTCTGCCCACAGGGGCAGCTGGCTGCTGGCAGGGACGGTGCTCGCTTCCGTGCTGTTCTTCTGGGGACAACAGAATGCGGTCTACGCCTATCTCGAGCGAATTGGGCAGAGTGATCGGCTTTCCCCGGAATTCATCGGGTTCACTCTCGGTGCGGCCAACCTCGCTGGCTTTGTGGGAGCATCGATGGTGGTCTGGACCGGGAATCGACTCGGCCGCGTGGCCCCCCTGACGTGCTCGTTGCTCGTACAGCTGCTTTGTCTCGGACTCTTAGCAGCCCATGATGGGGCGCTGGTCTACTTCGCTTCGATTGCGTTGCTCGCGCTGGCGTGGAACGTGGTCAATCCGTTTCAGCTCGCAATACTGGCGGGCGTCGACCCGAGCGGGAAGGCCCTCGCGCTAGCGGCAACCGTCACCGGTGCGGGGCTCGCGGCGGGTCCTGCTGCGGGAGCCCTCGTGATCGGAATCGGTGGCTATAGAGCGATTCTCTGGCTCGCGGCGCTGACCGCCGTGAGCAGCGTTCTACTTCTCCTGCCGGTCGTCAGGGCCAAGAGTTACGAGTTGGTCGCAGGCTGAGAGCTTATGGGCAGGAAAGGCGAAGCCAAACGTCAGCAGATTATCGATACTGCTAAGCGCATGCTGTTGGGGAACGGACTGGACCGATTTGCTCTGCGCGATGTCGCCGAGAGAGTCGGCATGACGCATGGAAACCTGCAGTATTACTTTCGCACGCGCAATGATCTACTAGTGGCGATCTTCGATCAGGAGGTGGCTAAATACACGGAGGGAATGAAGGAGGCGATCGCCGCAACTTCGTCCAAGCGCGGACGGCTCGGTGCCATCCTCGACTCGGGCTTCGCGCAGTTGCGGACTCCCGAGACGGCGCTGTGGCGCACGGCGATCTCGATGGCAGATCACAGCAAGGAGATGGCCGCCATCCTGAAGAAGGAGAATGACCTTTACGAGAGCGTTGTTGCGCGGGAGCTGAAACAGATTGCGCCCGGACTCTCACCCCAACGACGTCTGCACATTGCCAAAATGATTCATGCGATCCTAGACGGACTCGGCAGCCAGTTCGTCCACGAGGATCCCGAGAGTGCCGACATGCGCGCGCTCGAGAGCGAGATCAAAGCCGCGATCTACGCATTGGTGGAGGCGCAGTGATCCAGTGATCGCTGCGCAGGGCTCAAGGGGGGCGCTGCTGCGCTTAGCGCTCCGGCCCAAAGAACGTCTTGAGGACCTTTCCGTAGGGAAGGTCGGCATTGAAGTGAGCGTACTTGCAGGAGAGGATCGATCGCACGGGCAGCTGCACGTCAGATGGTAGGCCAAATTCCAGGTGCCCAGGTCCGCTGAAGACCTCGGCCTTGCCATCCGAGCCGATCAACGGCTTCGCCGTGAATAGCACTGAGATGAGCTGAGCCAGTGCCGGCCGCTCGCGCCCCTCGGCATCTGGTACGACCCGAAGGCAAATCAGAGGTAATGTACCCACAGCATCCGCAGGCTCGTTCCGCGCCGGCCTAACGAGTGCGCGCAGGGCGCGCTCTCCGGGCCTGATTTCCATTGCTGCTTCAACCTGGCCGTCGGTGTGCTGAATGAGCTCTATGCGATGCGCCCGCTTTTTTCCAAAGCCATAGACCTCGCGACCGAGGATCTGTGAGTTCTCACCGGTGACGTATACACCGGGCACATACGCGTGGAGCTCTCCCTTCCAGTTGCAGAGAATGCCGTTGTACACCTCGCTGTAGGGTCCCAACGTCGTCCAATGATTCGTCTCGATCACCATGAACGCGGTGGCTGGCTCAAAAAGCTCTAGATCCGAGGGCAGGAGATCAAGCGCGTATTCCTCGTCAGTCTGGAACTCAAAGACCATGCATTCCGTGTCGCGGTAGTACCACGGTCCTCTTTCCGAGAGAGGGTTGTGCACCGGCATGAACGCGCCCCACCTCTCCGGAGTGAGTTTTCCGTACTTAGACATAGATAGAGACTCCGCTAACGATCGCGGCGTGAAGTATAGGCCAGAAGATTGTTTCTATCAAATCAGATTTGCACAGAAGAATCCCAATAATCCTCGGTGACGCGCGAATCCAGGCGACCGTGCTAGAGTGCCGGATTGCCAAATATAGGCCACTGGCTTAAAATTCCACGTGAATGGTTGCCATTCGACACAAACCAATGAGCGCAAGGCCCATGAATGCCGCCGTCGCCGATGCAGGGCATGTGCGTGCAACCATTCTGGAGAGCTATCGTCGACGAACCGAACGCTCCGCCGAGCACTACGCCAAGGCGTCTCAAGTCCTGGCCGGAGGGACTACGGGAAACCTGCGCTACTTCCCCCCCTATCCGCTGTACTTCTCTCAAGGGGCGGGTAGTGAAGTGGTAGACGCTGACGGAAACCGATACCTCGACTGTTTCCTGGCGAACGGGCCTCTGCTGCTCGGCCATCGTCATCCGGCGGTGATGGCGTCGGTGCAGCAATACGCGGCATTGGGATCTTTGCAGGTAAACCCTCCACTCGCCGTTGAGGTCGCGAGGTTAATTCAGCAAGCGGTACCTTGCGCCGAGCGGATACGCTTCCTCAATAGCGGAACGGAAGCGGTCATGACGGCCATGCGCTTGGCGCGGGCATTTACCGGCAAGCGCAAGGTTTTGAAGTTTTTCGGTCACTACCACGGCCAGCTCGATGCGCTGCTCATCGGCCTCGGGTCGGTCCCGGCTGCGATAGGCCTGGGTATCGGCAATGAGGCAGCCTCGAGCACGGTACTTTGTCCGTACGAGGACATTGAGGCGCTCGAGCGAGCGCTGAACAGCGATCCGGACATCGCCGCGGTCATCCTGGATCCCGCTATGCACGCCGGCGGCCTTTGGGGCAGCTCGTCCAAGTACCTGAAAGCGGTACGCGAGCTCACGGCGCGCCAGGGCGTCGTGCTGATATTCGACGAGGTCATCACCGGCTTTCGTCTAGCCTTTGGAGGGGCTCAATCCGTGCATGCAGTGACTCCCGATCTCGCCACTTTCGGAAAAGCGCTCGGGGCAGGAGGAAAGCTCGCTGCGGTAGCGGGACGGGAGGAAATTCTGCGCAGTCTCGCTCCGGACCGGCCCCCGGGCAGAGGGCCCGTTTTCCAGTCCGGAACGTACAATGACGGTACCGAGGCGCTCGCGTGCGCGGTCGCCGCACTCAAGCTGTACAAGGAACTGCACGAAGGCGGGGCCTACGCAAGCCTCACGCGACGTGCCGAGAGGCTTGCAGTGGGCTTACGCGAGGCGTTCAAGAGACACGCTGTGCCGTGTCACGTGAACCAGCTTGGCCCGATGCTGCAGTTGTTCTTCTCGGATGCCGAGCCGAGCTTCGAAGCCTTCAGCGGTCTGCCCGCCGGGCCCCTTGCGCTCTTCTATCTGGCGCTCATCAACGCAGGAATCCTGCTGTCTCTTCCGACCTCAAACCACGTATATCTCTCTTTCGCTCATACGGACGCGGATATCGAGAAGATCCTCGAAGCAGTTGCAGTCGTGCTCGATAGGTTCGACTTCAGCGCGGTCGTCCGTGCCGGGATCGGAGAGGTTTCCCCCAACGACAGATCCAAATCGTGCGAACCCTACGCCAAATCCTGAGGAGATGATCATGCGCGAGACCTCCAAGTCAGAGCTGCACGAATTATTCGAAAAGCAGAAGGCCGCGTTCGCGACCGACCGCGCTCCGCCTCTCGGGCAGCGCATCGCGCGCCTGAAAATGCTCGATCAGATGATGATCGAAAATCGCGAAGCCATTCGCAAAGCGCTTGCGCAGGATTTCGGGACTCATCATGCCCTCGCCACAGATCTGTTCGAGAGTGGTGCCGTCATTGCGCGTTCGCGTTCGATACAGGCCGCCTTGCCGCAGTGGATGGCGGGGGAGCCCCGTACGCTTAATCCCCACGTTCACGGCAGTTCGAAGGCGCAGGTCATTTACCAGCCCAAAGGAGTACTCGGGAACATTGCGCCGTGGAACTTTCCCGTCGAGTGCGCTCTGGTCATGACCGCGGACATGCTCGCCGCCGGGAATCGGGTCATCGTCAAGTGCTCTGAACTCGCACCGGCGACGGCCGCGGTGCTGGTGAATGCAGCCGAGAAACACTTCCCACGGGATATCCTCGCCGTGGTTGCCGGCGGACCGGAGTTCTCCGCTCACTTCGCCTCCCTTCCCTGGGACCATCTGACATATACGGGCGGCGGTCGGGTGGGGCGGCTTGTGATGGAAGCTGCCGCGCGAAACCTGACTCCTGTAACGTTGGAGCTTGGTGGCAAGAATCCGACTTTGTTCGCAAATGACGGCTTTGAGGACGCCCTTATGGAGAGATTCCTTTACTTCCGGGTGTTCAAGGGTGGCCAGGTCTGTACGTCACCGGACTACGTGCTGGTCCCGCAGGATCGACTCGGCGATTGGGTACAGATGGCGCGCCGCGCATGGTCAAAGCTTTATCCGAACTACGTGGGACATCCTGATGCGACCGGGGCGATCAACAAAAGCCACTTTGATCGCATCATGGGGCTACTCCGAGAGGCCCGAGCCGCAGGGATCGAGGTCATCTCCCTCAATGGCGATCAGCCAGACCCCGTGAAACGGGTCATTCCAATGTACGTGATCGTAGATCCTCCGGACGAGCTGACCTGCATGAAGGAGGAGATCTTCGGGCCGGTGACACCGGTCAAGGGTTATCGGCGTATCGAGGACGCGATCGCGAGGATCAATGCGGGACCGAGTCCACTCGCCTCGTACATTGTAACGCGAGATCAGGCTCTCGCCGAGCGGTTCGCTGGCGAGGTCTTAAGTGGTGGCACGGGCGTCAATGTCTTCGGGTTTCAGGCCGCGGACCCCGGGCTTCCGTTCGGTGGCGTTGGCAAAAGCGGTCTCGGATGCCATTCAGGGCGCGAGGGATTTCTCAATTACTCGCACACCAAGTCGGTGTTCTACTGCGCCGACGACAATCCCCTTGCAATGGCGATACGTCCTCCGTACGGCGAGATGGCGCAGGCATTTGCAGACGCGGTGTTCTCGCCTGCGCCTTGATTCAATTGCCGTCGCATCGAGAGCTCGAACGAAGCCCCAACGGGCAGCTAACAGAAAGACAATGAGACCACAGACATTGAGGGGTTGCACTATGGTCCGCCGATTCACAGGGTGGCTGATTCTGTCAATCGCGCTCTTGGCATCCCCTGTCGCCAGTGTGGCACAAGAGAGCCAAACGATGCTTCAGGAGGTCGTCGTAACCGCGCAGAAGCGGCAGCAGGACATTCAGAATGTGCCCATCTCGATCACCGCTTTGACTGGTCGGCAGATGCAGCAGCTTGGATTGAGTTCCACGGATGATATTCAGCAGCAGGTTCCGGGTCTGGTCATGTCTCGACCTGGAGGCGATGCGCTAGCCTCCCTGCCGGCTATTCGCGGGGTGTCGCAGAATGATTTCTCGGAGCAGCAAGAGACTGCGGTCGCGACGTACGTGGACGGAGCCTACTTCGGTCTTATTCGTGCGTTGACCACGGATATGTACGACATGGATCGAGTCGAGGTTCTGCGAGGACCCCAAGGTACGCTCTTCGGCCGCAACGCTAATGGTGGGGCGATCCAGTACATCACGCAGCAACCCTCAAATCAATTTGACGCATACCTCGATGCGACTGCTGGAAGCTTCAACCAAGCACGCTTGGAGGGGGCGATTGGCGGACCCTTGGGGAACGGGTGGGCTGTGCGGCTGGCGGGCGATTTTGATGACAACAGCGGCACAACAAAAAACCTGATCGGCGCGAGCGTCGGGTCGACCAAGTACCGCGGCGGCAGGGGGGAGATCAGATACGAAGGAGGGGGCTTTAAGTCAACCCTGGAGTTCAGCTACGGCAGAGACCCCAGTCCTACCGCGGGAGTCTACTACCACCAGTCCGCATATCCAAATGCGCAGGGGCTCGGCGTCAATTTGCCAGCAAGCGAGAACTACTGGGGAACGTGCAACGGCTGCGACGTCGTTGGTTACGCGGGTCCGAGCAACGTGCATGAGGTGTCCATGGACCCGGTTGGATACCTTGACCGAACGACGTGGTACACGATTCTGACTAACTCGTATCAGCTATCTCCAAGCGTTTCTGTGACCAGCGTGTCGAATTACATTCGAACGAACCACGCATATCTACAAAATGCCGGGGCGACGCCGGTCTCTCTTCTCAATTACTACGAGTGGCAGACAGCGCAGGAGGTCGGTCAGGAGTTGCGCGCAAACGGAACCGCCACCGGAGTGCGCTGGGTTGCTGGTCTTTATTACCTGTGGATGGGGGAGGACAACTCCACATTGACAGACTCTCCGGTGTTTGACGGAACTCCGTACGCGTACGGGGTGATGGCAACGTTCCCCACGAGCACCAAAAACTACTCGGCTTTCGGACAGGCCGATGTGGATTTGACGAAGTCATTCTATCTAACGGTCGGAGGCAGATACAGCGACGACCAGAAGACGATGCACTTCAACCTTTACGATGAGGTGACTGGAGGAAACAACGTGTTTCCGTATAGCGGTGACCGCGGGTTTCCGGGCGTTTCGGCGAAACTACAACTGAACTACCATCCCAATGGTCACCTCCTGGCTTACGCTGGCGTAACGCGCGGCACAAAGGCTGGAGGG
>Ga0335075_10003093_pt1 | contig 26602 bp, 23 predicted proteins | sample Lox_Sample_24_FD_206723 | JGI IMG/M metagenome (GOLD analysis project Ga0335075, IMG submission 206723) | Soil microbial communities from Loxahatchee National Wildlife Refuge, Florida, United States - Lox_Sample_2.4 | ecosystem: Environmental > Terrestrial > Soil > Wetlands | place: USA...
CATTCAGTGGACGGTGCACGCCCGGCAGTCGTGGCATTCCCGAGCCAGTCCAGGTACTGGCGCGATCCCGCGACCACCGGCAGGGCGATAATCTCAGGAATTTCATATGGATGTAGTGTCTTGAGCCGCATTTCCAAGGCCTCGTACCGTCCCGGCGTGGTCTTCATGACCAATAACTGCTCCCGGTCCTCGCAGATCCGTCCTTCCCAGCGATAGATGGACTGGACCCCGGGGACGCAGTTCACGCAGGCAACCAGGCCTTCCCGGACCAGTGTCCGGGCCAGTTCCAGGGCAACCGCTGGGTCGGGGCAGGTACACAACACCACGATGCCGGGGGGTTCGGCGAAGCCGGGTGAGTCCATAAGGATACCGTCGGGGGCCATTTGCAGCCAAAAAACCTGTGCGTGCGACTTGTATTCTCGCCAACCGCGCCTATCATTAGCAGCCGTCGGGGTAGAGTGCTAACACTAACCCTGCCTAAATCCAATCACTTAAGTCAAATAGCTTCTCAAGGAGCGATATCCATGAAGATCCGTCCTCTTCATGACCGCGTCATCGTGAAACGTCTGGAAGAAGAACGTACTTCTCCAGGCGGCATCGTGATCCCCGATTCGGCAGCCGAAAAGCCGGTCCAGGGAAAGATCGTAGCGGTCGGCAAAGGCAAAATCCTGGAAGACGGCACCGTCCGTCCGCTCGACGTAAAGGTCGGCGACAAGATCCTGTTCGGCAAGTACAGCGGAACTGAGGTCAAGATCGACGGCGATGAACTTGTGGTCATGCGTGAAGAAGACGTCATGGCCGTGTTTGAAGCCAAGTAGGACACAACATCATGGCAGCTAAAGAAGTTCGCTTCAGCGATGACTCCCGTCAGCGCATGTTCAAGGGTGTCAACATCCTTGCCAACGCCGTCAAGGCGACCCTCGGCCCGAAGGGCCGCAACGCAGTGCTCGAGAAGAGCTTTGGCGCACCCACCGTCACCAAGGACGGCGTGTCGGTCGCCAAGGAAATCGAACTGAAGGACAAGTTCGAGAACATGGGCGCGCAGATGGTGAAGGAGGTCGCTTCCAACACCTCCGATGAAGCCGGCGACGGCACCACCACCGCGACCGTGCTGGCCCAGGCCATCATCCGCGAAGGCCTGAAGGCCGTCTCCTCGGGCCGCAACCCGATGGACGTGAAGCGCGGCATCGACAAGGCCGTCACGGTCGCGACCGAGGAGCTGAAGAAGCTCTCCAAGCCCTGCAAGGATTCCAAGGCGATCGCCCAGGTCGGCACGATCTCGGCCAATTCCGACGAGTCGATCGGCAAGACCATTGCCGACGCCATGGAAAAGGTCGGCAAGGAAGGCGTCATCACCGTCGAGGAAGGCTCGGGCCTGGACAACGAGCTGGATGTCGTCGAAGGCATGCAGTTCGATCGCGGCTACCTCTCGCCGTATTTCATCAACACCCAGGCCAACCAGACGGCCGAACTCGACAAGCCGTACATCCTGCTGGTCGACAAGAAGATCTCGAACATCCGCGAGATGCTGCCGCTGCTCGAAGGCGTCGCCAAGGCCGGCCGTCCGCTGCTGGTTGTCGCCGAGGACGTCGAGGGCGAAGCCCTGGCGACCCTGGTCGTGAACAACATCCGCGGCATCCTCAAGGTCGCGGCCGTCAAGGCCCCCGGCTTCGGCGACCGCCGCAAGGCCATGCTGCAGGACATCGCGATCCTCACCGGCGGCACCGTGATTTCCGACGAAGTGGGTCTGGCGCTCGAGAAGGCCACCCTCAATGACCTCGGCGAAGCCAAGCGCATCGTGGTGGAGAAGGAGAACACCACCATCATCGACGGCGCCGGCAAGGCCGCCGAGATCAAGGGGCGCGTGGAATCGATCCGCCAGCAGATCGAGGAAGCCACCTCCGACTATGACAAGGAGAAGCTGCAGGAGCGCGTTGCCAAGCTCTCCGGCGGCGTCGCCGTCATCAAGGTCGGCGCTGCCACCGAAATCGAGATGAAGGAGAAGAAGGCCCGCGTCGAAGACGCCCTGCACGCCACCCGTGCGGCGGTCGAGGAAGGCGTGGTGCCGGGCGGCGGTGTCGCCCTGGTGCGTGCCCAGAAGGCGCTGCTGAACCTTTCGGGTGCCAACGAGGATCAGACCATCGGGATCAAGATCCTGGCCCGCGCCATCGAGGAGCCCCTGCGCCAGATCGTGGAGAACGCCGGCGAAGACGCCGCCGTGGTCCTCAATCGGGTCCGCGAAGGCAAGGGCAGCTTCGGTTACAACGCGGCGTCCGGTGAGTTCGGCGACATGATTGAAGCCGGCATCCTGGATCCGACCAAGGTGACCCGTCTGGCGCTGCAGAACTCGGCCTCCGTGTCGGGCCTGCTGCTGACCACCGAGGTGATGATCGCCGAGGCTCCGAAGGACGATGACCACGGCCATGCCATGCCTCCGGGCGGCGGCATGGGCGGCATGGACATGTAAGAAGCTTAATGCGACGGGGCATCCGGAATCCGTAACATACGGAGCGTATGCTCACCGAATGGACGGGCCGCGACGCAAGTCGCGGCCCATCCGTAAAAGACGCGGAATAAGACCCCCCCATTTCCGCGCAATATTCAAACCCCGCTTCGGCGGGGTTTTTTTAATTTGACTATCATGCGCGCCGCATGACCACTCCTGCGAACCCCTCGGCGCCGCTGATCCGCGTGCCCGGAACCGCACCATTGCGCGTGCGGGAGTCCGCGCCGGCGGTGGCGGCGGCCAGTCAGTTCGTGGCCGAGGCCTGCGGGCGCGATCCGTCCCTGCTGCCTGCACTGCTCGAAAGTGCCGACCTGACGACGGCGGTGCCGGAGGAGGCGCTGGGCTTCTTCGAAAGCCGCGCGCCGGCGTTCGCCGCCGGCGAGGAACCCGATGAAGCCACGGTGATGGCGGCGCTGCGCCGCTGGCGCACCCGGGAAATGGTGCGCCTCGCCTGGCGCGACCTGGCGGGATTCGCAACCATCGAGGAGACCTTGCGCGAGCAGTCGGCATTTGCCCAAAGCGCCATCCGCCAGGCGCAGCTGCACGCCGGCCGCATGCTCACACGGCGCCACGGCATCCCGCGATCCGCTGCCGGTGCGGCCCAGGATCTGATCGTGGTCGGCATGGGCAAGCTCGGCGGCGGCGAGCTCAATTTTTCATCGGACATCGACCTGGTGTTCCTGTTCCCCGAACCGGGTGAGACGGATGGCCCGCGGAGCCTCGCGAACGAGGATTTCTTCACGCGCCTGGGGCAGCTGCTGATCCGGCTGCTCGAGACGCGCACGGCCGAGGGGTTCGTGTTCCGGGTGGACATGCGGCTGCGCCCGTTCGGCGACAGCGGTGCGCTGGTGGCGAGCTTCGCGGCCTTCGAGGACTACCTGCAGGGGCAGGGCCGCGACTGGGAGCGCTATGCCTGGGTGAAGGCGCGGCCGATGACCGGCGAGGCGGCCTACGCCCGCATCTACGAAAGCGCCGTGCGCCCCTTCGTGTACCGGCGCTACCTCGACTACGGCGTGTTCGAAAGCCTGCGCGCCATGAAGGCGCTGATCGAGCGCGAGGTCGAGCGGCGCGAGATGGCCCAGAACGTCAAGCTCGGGCCCGGCGGGATCCGCGAAATCGAATTCCTGGCACAGTCGCTGCAGCTGCTGCGCGGCGGACGCGAACCCTGGCTGCGCACACCGTCGCTGCTCAAGGTGCTGCCGCTGCTGGATCGCAGCCGGCTGCTGCCGCCGGGTGCCGCCGATGAACTGCGGGCGGCCTACGGCTTCCTGCGCCGCGTCGAGAACCGGCTGCAGGAACGGGCCGATGAGCAGACCCACGTCCTGCCCACCGCGGAGGCGGCCCGGGAGCAGCTCGCGCGCGCCCTGGGGCTGCCGCACTGGCGCACGCTGCAGACCGAGCTGGATGGGCATCGCGAGCGCGTCAGCCGTCTCTTCCATGCGGTGGTGTTCGGGGCTGCCGGTGCCGCCGATCCGGCCGGGGACCTGGCGCTGGACCTGGACTCCGCGGCAGCGGGGGACGAGCAGGCGCTGGCGGCGTCCCTGGGCGGACTCGGCTGGACTTCGGATCCCGTCGCCGGGGCGCAGCGGCTGCTGCGGATGCGCGAAGACGGATTCGTGCGTCGCCTGGATGCCGCGGGCCGCAGCCGGCTGCAGGCATTGCTGCCGCAGCTGCTGACCCTGATCGCCCGGGTCAGCGCGCCGCTTGCGACCCTCGAGCGGGTCCTGAAGATCATCGAGGCCATCGGCAAGCGTTCTGCGTACTACGCGCTGCTGAACGAACGCGCGGATGCCCGGGTGCGGCTGGTGGAGATCTGCGGCTACGGGGACTTCCTGGCGCGACAGATCGCGACCAGCCCACTGCTGCTGGATGAACTCATCGATCAACGCCTGTTCGAGGCGCTGCCCGACCGGCGCGAACTCGCCCAGGAACTGGACCTGGAAGTCGATCCGCTGCAGGAGGAGGACCCCGAGCGGCAGGTCGAGGCGCTGCGCCACTTTCAGCAGGCGGCGGTGTTCCGCGTGGCGGTGGCCGACCTGTCCGGACGCCTGCCGCTGATGCGGGTCAGCGATTGGCTCACCGACATCGCAGAACTCATCGTCGAACGCGTGCTCGAGCTGTCCCTGCGGCAGATCTGCGCGCAGTGGGGCGTGCCGAAGTGCGGCGAGGGTCCGCAGCGGCGCCCGGTCAGGATCTGCGTGGTCGGCTACGGCAAGCTCGGCGGGCGGGAACTGGGCTACGGCTCGGACCTGGACGTGGTGTTCCTGCACGATTCCGCAGGCGAGCGGCAGGAGACCGAGGGCGACCGCAGCATCGACAACCAGCTGTTCTTCGTGCGCCTCGCCCAACGCATCATGCACCTGCTGACCATGCACTCGGCCGCGGGCCGGCTCTACGAAGTGGACGTGCGGCTGCGGCCCAGCGGCAAGGGCGGCCTGCTGGTCACCAGCATCGGCGCGTTCGCCGAGTACCAGGAGCGCGAGGCCTGGACCTGGGAACACCAGGCGTTGCTGCATGCCCGCGCAGTGGCCGGCGACCCGGGGCTGCGCGCGCACTTCGAAGCGGTGCGGGTCCGGATCCTGCGCCAGCACGTCGACCGCGGGCAGCTGCGTGCGCAGGTGCGCCGGATGCGCGAGCGCATGCGCCGTGAGCTGTCGCGAAGCGGTGCGGATGAATTCGACATCAAGCAGGACGCCGGCGGTGTCGCGGACATCGAGTTCCTGGCCCAGTACTGGGCACTGACATGGGCGCAGGCCCATCCGCCCGTGATCACTTTTTCGGACACCATCCGGCAGCTGGAGTCGGTGGCGTCGGCCGATCTGGTGCCCCAGCGCACGGTGGACACGCTGACGGCAGCCTACCGCGCATACCGGGCACGCACCCACCGGATCTCCCTCGAGGGGGGTGCGAACGTGGTGGCGGCGGATCAGTTCGCCGCCGAGCGCAGCGCGGTGTCGGCCATCTGGCAGGCCGCCATGGTGGAGTGAACCGGGCGGAGGTTCGCGTATAATCCGCGGCCATGCCCGCCACCACCAAGCCGCTCATCCAGCCGAACGCGCAGAACCAATACCAGGTTTCGCCCGCCGATCTGCCGCTCGCCTGTCCGATGCCGGAAATGTACCTGTGGAATTCGCATCCGCGGGTGTACCTGCCCATCGAAGCGACCGGCTGGGCCAAGTGCCCCTACTGCGGGGCGGAGTACACGCTCAGAGGCTGACCGCCTCAGCGGTACGGCTGGTAGGATTTTTCCTCGACGATCCGCGAACCCAGCGCGGTATTGATGCGCTTCTTGATGGCCGCGCGTTCGTCGTTGCGGTGATAGACCGCACGGGCCAGCTCGATGAACTCGGCATCGAAGCTGCGGTTCGCCTCCTTGTCGCGGATCCGGTCCTCGACCTCCCACAGCTGCGCGTTCACGGCCTGCAGCGCCCGTTCGTCCGCGGCGACCGCCGCGGTCGCCGCGGACCCCAGTGCGGCCCAGGTGCGCTCGAGCAGGGCGAGCTCCAGGTTGACATTGGCGAGTTTGGCGGCATCGTGGATGCGCTCGCTCTTGATCCTGAGGATGGTGATCTTGTCGAGCAGCTCCCCGGGAGAGACCGGTACTTGCAGATCCGTCATGGCGGCGATCCTACCAAGGCGTCGAGTCTGGCGGTGACCTGGGGCACCTCGATCAGATCCATGACCCCCGGCACCTCGATCTTGGTGGTCCAGGCAAGCCGTTCGGCGGGGCTTCCGCGGAAACGCATCGCGGCCTGGGCGTAGGCATCCACGCACCAGGCGCGCGACAGGTAGGGTCCCGTGCGGGCCGGGTTGGTCGCCGCGTACAGGCCGATCACCGGCGTACCGACCATGGTTGCCATGTGCACCGGCCCGGAATCCGGGCTCACCAGCACCGTGGCCCGCGCCAGCAGTGCCAGCAGCTGCGGCAGATCATCCATGCCGACGCGGTTGCCGACCGGCGCGCGGACATGGCGCATGATCGCCGCGCCCATCTGCCGGTCCGCCGCGCCGGGTCCGCCACACAGCAGCACCTGCAGGCCCAGTGCCTGCACCGCGTAGTCGGCGACGGCGGCGTAGCGTTGCGCGCTCCAGTTGCGCAGGGCATGGCTGGAACACGGACTGATGATCAGCGTCCGCGTTCCGTCCGGAATGACGGCGAGCGCCCGGGCCGCCGCCGCCTCGGGAACCGGCACGTCCCAGCGCAGCACGCGTTCATGGACGCCCAGCGCCACGGCGAATCCGAAGAAGCTGTCCATCACGTGTTCGTGCCGCCGGGCGGCGATGCGCCGGTTGGTGAACAGCCATTGCAGTTCGCGCGCCCGCGGCCGGTCGAATCCGAGTTTCACCGTGGCCCTGATCTGCCGGGCGATCAGACTTGCCCGCAGCGCCAGCTGCATGTGCAGCAGCACATCGAACTGCCGTTGCCGCAGCCGCTGCGCGAGGGCCCGGCGGGCGCCGCGGCCGGCGTTCTTGTCGACGGTGATAAACTCCACGCCGGGCACGGCCCCCATCAGTCGTGCCTCCAGTGCTCCGATCACCCAGGTGAAGCGGCTTGCGGGCCAGGCCTGCTGCAGGGTGCGCAGCACTGGCACGACATGGCAGGTATCACCGATGGCCGACAGCCTTAATATGCAGATGTCCTGCGGCGTCGAGATGGGACTCGGCATGGAGCGCGTGTGACTGGAAAATGGCCGCTAGGATCGGAGGTCCGGCGCAAGGTGGTGGCCGGCGGGACCATGCTATATGACGCCTCCCGTGCCGGCAATTTGTCGCCCGAGGCCTTCGATCCGGTGCTGCTCGCCAGTCGTGGCCAGATCGTCGGCGAGGCCCGCGGCCGGGGCACGGCCTGGTTCCTGTCCGTGCAGAACCGCGAGTGGGTGCTGCGTCACTACCGCCGCGGTGGCCTGATGAGCGGTCTGCGCGATCGATACCTGTGGGAAGGAGAGGAAAACACGCGCCCCTTCGCCGAGTGGCAGCTCACCTATCATCTGCACCGCGCGGGGCTGCCGGTGCCCGCACCCATCGCCGCGCGCTATCGCCGGCTCGGTATCAGCTATCGCGGCGACATCATCACCGAGCGGCTGCCGCAGGTGTGGTCGCTCGCGCAGGCACTGCAGGCGGCGCCGCTGTCACTGCTGGGCTGGATCGCCATCGGCCGCTGCCTGCACCGCTTCCACGAAGCCGGCGTCTGTCATGCCGATCTGAATGCGCACAACATTCTGATCGGCACCGGCGCGCAGGACGAACGGGTATTCCTGATCGATTTCGACCGCGGCACGCTGCGCAAGCCGGGCTTCTGGAAGGACGACAACCTGGTGCGGCTGCGGCGGTCGCTGGAAAAGATCACCTGGGGCCTGCCCCGCGAGCGCTTCACCGAGGATGACTGGCATGGCCTGCTCGACGGTTACCAGCAGCTGTCCCAGCCGGTGGCCGGCGCGACCGTGCAGTCCTCCGTCTGACATCGCCCCGGCATGCTGTTCAGACTCACCGCGTACCTGCTGGCCCCCTTCTACCTTGCGGCGCTGCTGTGGCGCGGTCGTGGTCAGCGCGGCGCCTGGAGCGGCCTCGGCCAGCGGTTCGGTCTCGGTGCGGCGCTGCCGGCGCCCCTATGGCTGCATGCGGCATCGGCGGGAGAGGTCCAGGCGGCGGCGGTACTGGTGGCCGCCCTGCGCCAGCGGTATCCGCAACTGCCGCTGCTGGTGACCGCGACGACTGCCGCGGGGCGGCTGCGGGCGCGGACGTTGTTCGAATTGCAGTCGGTCGAGGTACGGTACCTGCCGCTCGACCTGCCCGGGGCGGTGCGGCGGTTCCTGCAGCGGGTGCGCCCGCGGCGGCTGCTGGTGCTGGAAACGGAGATCTGGCCCAACCTGATCCGTGCCTGTGACGCGGCCGGGATCCCCGTGATGTTCGTGAGCGCGCGCTTGTCCGCCCGTTCCGCGCGCCGCTACCGGCGCCTGGGGACGAGCCTGCGGCCGCTGCTGGCGACGGTGGCGCAGGTGGCCGCCCAGACCGCGCAGGATGCGCAGCGGTTTGCGCAGCTGGGAGTTCCCGCCGACCGGATCCGGGTGACGGGCAATCTCAAGGCCGATTTCAGCGTGCCCGCGGGCGCCGTCGGCAGTGGGGCGCGGCTGCGGGCCGCGCTCGGATCGGCGCGCCCCGTGTGGGTCGCCGGGAGCACCCATGAACATGAAGAGCGGCAGGTGCTGCAGGCCCATCGCGCCGTGTGCCGGGCGCAGCCTGCGGCGCTGCTGATACTGGTGCCGCGCCATCCCCGCCGTTTCGATGCCGTCGCCGACTGGCTGGCGGGCGAGCAGGTGACCTTCGCCCGCCAGTCGCGCGGGGACGCCGTGACCGCAGCGTCACAGGTACTGCTGGTCGATGCGATGGGCCTGTTGCTGGAGTGCTATGCGGCCGCCGATGTGACCTTCGTCGGCGGCAGCCTGGTCGGCGTCGGGGGTCACAACCTGCTCGAACCGGCCGCCCTGGGTCGCGCCATCCTGACCGGCCCCCATCACGCCAATGCACCCGAGATCCTGCACGCACTGCTCGAGGCGCAGGCGCTGCGCGTGGTGCGCGACGGCGCCGAACTGGGGCAGGCCGTTACCGCGCTGCTGCAGGATGCCGCCGCACGCGAGCGCATGGCCGCGCGGGGCTTGCAGGTGGTCAGCGCCGGGCGGGGCGCCTGCGCGCGGGTGCTCGCCCTGCTGCCTGCCGATCCTACGGCGACGGCTGCGCCGGACCACCCATGACGGCGGTCAGCGATTTGTCGATTTCCACCAGCGTGTCACGGGTCAGCGTCCCGGCCGCCAGCTGCAGGGCGATCACGTCGTTCATGTAGTCGTAGCGCGCCTGCGCAAAGCTGGTCTGGGCCTGTACCAGGGCCTGGCGTTCCTGCAGCACATCGACCGTCGTGCGGGTGCCCACCTGATAGCCCGCCTCGGTCGCCTGCAGGGCCACCTGGGCGGAGTCCAGGCCCTGCCGCAGGGCGTTGACCTGGGCGATCTTGCTGACCAGTCCGTTATAGGCGTCGCGGGCGTTGCGCTCGGTCTGGCGCGAGGTCTGCTGCACGCGATCCTTGGCCGCGATCCACTGGTACTGCGCCTGGCGGACCTGCGACTGAACCAGGCCGCCGCTGAAGATCGGCACCGTGACCTGCAGCTGGATCTGGTTGTCGCTGCCCGACTGGGGATAGCGGATGTTCGCCGGCGGACCGCCGAACGCCAGATTTTCGTTGAGGGTCTCGTTCTGCACCCCGCGGGCCGCGGAGATCGATACCGTCGGCAGATGGCCGGAGCGGCTGATTTCGACCGAGTCGCGCGCCACATCCGCCGCCAGACGGCTGGAGATCAGGGACAGGTTCTGGTCCATGCTCACATCGACCCAGTGCTGAGGATCGGCCGGCTGCGGCGGGTTCAGCGCCATCGCATCGCCCGGCTTGGCGAGCGTCGGATAATCCTGGTCGGTGATCTCGCGCAGCCCCAGCTGCATGCTCGCGAGCTGGCGCTTGGCCTCGATGACGGCGGCCGCCGCCGCATCATGGGCAGCCTGGGTCTCCTTCACGTTGGTGATGGGAATCAGGCCCACGTCATAGCGCTTGTTGTCCTGCTCGAGCTGCAGGGTGTCGGCGTTGAGGGCGGCCTGGTCGGCATCGACGATGTCCTGCGCCGCGAGGACGCTGAAGTACGCGGTGGCCACGCGCTGGATGAGATCCTCCTGCGCGGCCTTGTAGTCGGCTTCGGCCTGGGCGACCTGCTTGTGGGCGCGGCTCAGGGATTTCCAGTTGGCCCAGGAAAATACGCTCTGTTGCAATTGCAGGTTGTACTGGCGCTCATCCGCGTAGCTGGAGGCATCGAACGGCAGTGCCTCCAGTTGCGAAGGGTTCAGCGCCGAGGGAAAGGGTTCCACCGAGTTCGAGACCTGCTTGGTGCGCGAGATTGCCCAGTTGCCGGACACCTGGGGCAGCAGTGCCGCGAGCGCCTGCGGGGAGTTTTCGCGGGCCGCCATCCGGGTGGCCTGCGCCGCTGCGATCTGGGGGTCGAAGCGCACGGCATCGTCGTAGACCTGGACGAGGTCGCTCGCCCGCGCGCCTCCCACGAGGGTCAGAGAGACCCACGCAGCGACGAGTGCATGCTTCATAGACATCCCTTTTCCCTTTTAAGTCAGCGTGTTACGCCGAATGTCTTTGGTGTTGTACTTCACTATATCAGGTGCGGCGCCCCTTGAACAGGCGGCCGTGGCCGCGGGCCATACAGCCTGTCTAGAGTGGCGGGGAACGCTAAGGTTCAGTAAGTACCGACGCTCGGGTCCACGTCATCGGCCCAGGCCTGGATGCCGCCGTCCAGGTTCTTCACCCGGGTATACCCGTTCTGCAGCAGGTATTGGGTCACCTTGCGACTGCGGCCGCCGCCATGGCACATCACCACGATGTCCCGGTCGCGGGGCAGATCCGCCAGCCGCTGCGGGACCTGTGCCATCGGGATGTCGAGCGTGCCCTGCAGGCGCGCCGCCTCGCGCTCCCAGTCCTCCCGCACATCCAGGACCAGCGGTGGCGCGGGTGAATCCAGGAGGGCCTTGAGCGCCTCGGGTTCGATCTGCGGGATATCTTGCGGGCTTGCCATGATCCTTGCGACCTCAGAACTTGAACCGTTCGGCGCGGCGGGCATTGATCAGCGGATCGATGCAGGTCTCGAACAGCACCGTCCGCTCCCACTCATTATCACCCATGCGGCGCAGCAGGCGGGCCTCCTGCACCGGCGGCTCCCCCACGACCACGAACATGCGGCCGCCCTGGGTCAGCAGGGTGCGGAAGCGTTCATCAGGCAGCGGCATGGCGCAGGTCAGGACCACGACCTCGTACAGGCCCCCGAAAGGACTGCCGGCGGCACGGGCGGCCGGCGATGCGACGTCGTCGGAGGCGGCATCGGCGGTGATCACTTCGGCATTGCGGATGCCGGCGGCGCGCAGATTGGCCTGCGCCGCATCGGCGAGGTCCGGATACAGCTCGACGCTGCGGACGCTGGCCGCATTGACCGCCAGACAGGCGGTGAGAAAGCCGGTGCCGGTGCCGACCTCGAGAACCCGCTCGGTGCCCTGCAGGTCCAGGGCCTGGAGGATCTTGCCCACGAGGCCGGGGCGCAGCATGTGCTGGGCATGCGGCAGCGGGATTTCGGCATCGGCGAAGGCGAGGTACCGGACGCCCTCGGGAACGAACAGCTCCCGGGGTACCTTGCGCAACGTCGTCAGGACGCGCTCGTCCAGCACGTCCAGCGCACGCACCTGCTGTTCAATCATCTGTTCCCGGGCCAGCTCGATCTGCATTTGTCACTCACCTTGGGTAGGCGGACCATTATGTCATCAGGCCCGGACCGTGGCGCTGCAAGTTACGGCTTTTCAATCCGTCTGCCAAGCGTGCGGCAAAGCGGATGCATATGGTGAATGCCTCAGGCGCAGCGATAATCCTGCGCTATGCTGACCCCACCGAACATAGGACCGCTGGCGCGAGAACATCAACTCACGGTGCCACGCTCCAAAAGACTAGGGGAATCATGACCATCGTCGGTCTTGCGTGCGTATTACTTGGCCTGGTCGCAGGCCTCCTGGCAGTGCTGTACCTGCTGCAGCGGCGGGCATTGCAGGCCGTCGATGACGTCTCACAGCAGGTGCAGCGGATCGCGATCGGGGGTCGCATCAGCGGCCGTGTCGAGGTGCCCTCCGATGGTGCCGAAGTATCGCTGCTGGCGACGGCCATCAATCATCTGCTGACACGCGTCGCCAACGGCGCCGACCGGGATCGCGGCACGCCGCGACTGTTTGCCGAACTCGGTGACCGCATCCACGAGGCCGTGCTCGTGCATCGCGACACCATCCTGCACGCCAATCGCCAGTTCGCAAGTCTCATGGGCGTGGAGCGCTCCGCGCTCATCGGTCGCAGGCTCGGTGACCTGGTGCCGCCGGCGTATACCGAACTGGTCAACGAGAACATCGCCCACCGCCTGGCCGGCGAGCCCGCCGCGGAACGCTATGAGATCGAGATGGCCGGACTCACCGGTCAGATCACGCGACTGGAGATCAATTCCACCGTCATCGACTACGACGGTGGTCCGGCACTGCTGGTCACGGGAGTCGAGATCATCCCCACGCAGACCGTGCAGACCCTGCGCGGCATGACGGCCGAGGACGAGGAACGCTCCCGCCGCGACGCACGCCGGGCGCGCGCGCTCGAGTCCCTGAGTGACGCAGTGGTGACCACCGACGAGTCCGGCGTCATCGACTTCATGAACTCCGCCGCCGCCACCCTCACCGGCACCAACGCGGATTTCGCGGTCGGCAAGTCCCTCACCGAGATCGTGGAACTGGTCGAGGACGAGGACGTGATCGCGACGCGCGCCACCGGCACTCACAAGACGCTGACCACCGACGAGCACCCTGCGCTCAACAGCAGCCGCCGGGCGCTGCTGCTGTCGCATCGCAGCGGCGCGGAAAGCGCCGTCGAAGTTTCTAGTGCGCCCATCCGGTCCCAGGATCTGGACATCACGGGCACCGTGCTGCTGCTGCGCGACGTGACGGAGCAGCGGGGGATCACCCGCCAGATGTCCTATCAGGCGACGCACGATGCGCTGACCGGTCTGATCAATCGCGGTGAGTTCGAGCGGCGCGTCACGGAGGCCATCGACAGCGGCCATCGCGGCGACGGTCACCACGTGCTCCTGTACCTCGACCTTGACCGTTTCAAGCTGGTGAACGACACCAGCGGACATCTGGCCGGCGACAGCATGCTGCGCGAAGTGGCGAAGCTGCTGCGCGATGCGATCCGGGACAGCGACACGGTGGGCCGGCTGGGCGGTGATGAGTTCGGCATGCTGCTGGTGGGGTGCCCGCTGGAGAAGGCGCGGCAGATCGCCGATGACGTCTGCCGCAGCGTCGCCGACTACCGCTTCATCTGGAAGGACAAGCTGTTCAACATCGGCGTTTCGATCGGCCTGGTGGAGATCTCCCGCGAGAGCGGCACCATGGAGGACCTGCTGTCGGCGGCCGATGCCGCCTGCTACGTCGCCAAGAAGGAGGGCACCGGGCGCGTGGCGGTGTACTCGGCGCGCGACGAGGCGCGCGCGCGCCAGACGGGGGAGATCCAGTGGCTGCACCGGTTGCAGACCGCGTTGAAGGAGAACCGCTTCCAGCTCTATCAGCAGACCATCGTTCCCGCCTACGACGATGACGGCACCGGGCCGCGTTTCGAGGTGCTGGTGCGCCTGACGGATGAATTCGGAAACGAGGTGCTGCCCGGCGAATTCATGCGTGCGGCGGAGCGGCACAAGCTGATGCGGCTGGTGGACCGGTGGGTGGTACAGACCACGTTCACCGCCGTGGGACGCGGGGTCATACAGCTCACCGACCGGCATACCATCGCCATCAACGTTTCCGCGCAGACCCTGGGCGATGCGCAGTTCCTCGAATTCGTCGTCGAGTGCTTCGACCGCACCGGCGCGCTGCCGACGCAGATCTGCTTCGAGATCAGCGAGGCGGCGGTCATCGCCAATCCCGAGCACGCCCGCCGGTTCGTCGGTGTGCTGCATGGCATGGGCTGCCAGTTCGCGATCGATGATTTCGGGTCCGGCGTCGCGTCCTTCTCCAACCTGCGCAACCTGCCGCTCGACTATCTGAAGATCGATGGATCCCTGACGCAGAACCTGGCCAAGGACAGCGTCAACCAGGCGATGGTGACCGCCATGATCAAACTGGCGCGCTCTCTGAAGTTCAAAGTCATCGCGGAACAGGTCGAAGAACCCTCCTCGGCCGACGTGGTGCGGCGCATCGGGGTGGACTACCTTCAGGGATACGCCATCGGCAAGCCCAAACCGTTGCCCATCGCCGCGTGACGTCGCAGTTTTGCTGCGGCGCTTCGCAGCGCGTTACAAATTGTTTGTACTGTTAAACCCACGGCGGCGGGGCGCGGCGCCCCGTTGCGGGCCCCGTTGGGTGGGAGTATAAAAAACCGCCACTTCGCGCCGAAAATCATCATCCGCCAGCGAACGAGGTCGAAACGCCTATGCAGCTCGCCCGACTTTGGCGTCAGCACAAGGATGCCGGCTGTCCGTCCGAACTGGTGGGTGTGCAGATTGCGGGCACCGAAGCGCGCGCGCTCGATGCGGAAATCACCTCCTGCGTGAGCGCGCTGCTGAGCCACACGCTGACCGTCGATGAGCGCATCGAGCGTCGCCTGGTGGAGGTACGCGCCGATCTCACGCGCCGGCAGCTGCGGGCCGAGCCGCCGGTGGCTCAGTACTGTGCGCGGCTCAACGAACTGGTCAGTGCCGTGCTGACCCGCGACAAGATCGGCCATTCCTGATCATCACGATCCCGGGCGCCGGTCCGGCAGTTCCTGGAACCGCGGCAGGGTATCGTCGAAACGATCCCAGGCGAGCGCCTGCTTGACGTAGATCACGCTCTCCGGGCTGATGCGGTTCGGATCATCGAGTGATCCCGCCTGCACCATCACGACTTCTCCCGGCAGCGTGCCCGAGGTGTACAGCCGCCCGCCGCAGGTTGCGCAGAAGTGCCGCACCACATCGCCGCCGGAGTCACCCCTGGACCGATAGGTCTTCGGGGTGCCCTGCGTGACCTGCAGCTGATCGCGGTGCACGCCCACGATCGTGGTGTGCCCGGTCCCGGTCGCCTTCTGGCAGTCCCGGCAGCAGCACTGGCTGACGAACAGCGCCGGGCCACGAAGGCTGTAGCGGACCTCGCCGCACAGGCAGCCGCCCACGAGTGAACCCTGTATCTCCTGCATTTCGGGCGCCCTCAGAGCAGTGGCACCAGCAGCAATGCAACGATGTTGATGATCTTGATCAGCGGATTGATGGCCGGCCCCGCCGTATCCTTGTACGGATCGCCGACAGTGTCGCCGGTGACGGCCGCCTTGTGGGCATCGGAGCCCTTGCCGCCGAAATTGCCTTCCTCGATGTACTTCTTCGCGTTGTCCCAGGCACCGCCACCGGTGCACATCGAGATGGCGACGAACAGGCCGGTCACGATCGTGCCGATCAGCAGTCCGCCCAGCGCGCGGATGCCCGCGCCGTGTCCGAGCGCAAGATTCATGAGGACCACGAGGATGACCGGCACCAGGATCGGCAGCAGCGACGGAATGATCATTTCCTTGATTGCCGCGCGGGTCAGCAGGTCAACTGCCCGGGAGTAGTCCGGCTTCGCCGTGCCTTCCATGATGCCGCTGATGCTGCGGAACTGGCGGCGCACTTCCTCGACCACCGAGCCTGCGGCGCGACCCACCGCCTCCATCGCCATGGCGCCGAACAGGAACGGCACCATGCCACCGATGAACAGGCCGATGATCACCGCCGGATCCGACAGCGTGAAGGTCACCAGTTTGTGCGCGGCCTCGAGGTTGTGGGTGTAGTCGGCGAACAGCACCAGCGCCGCGAGCGCCGCCGAGCCGATGGCATAGCCCTTGGTGACCGCCTTGGTGGTGTTGCCGACGGCATCCAGCGGATCGGTGATGTCACGGACCTGCGCCGGCAGGCCGGCCATTTCGGCGATACCGCCGGCGTTGTCGGTGATCGGACCATAGGCATCCAGCGCCACGATCATGCCGGTCATGGACAGCATGGCGGTCGCGGCGATCGCGATGCCGTACAGGCCGGCGAAGGAAAACGCCACCCAGATCGCCACGCACACCGCCAGCACCGGCAGCGCCGTGGACTTCATGGACACGCCCAGGCCCGCGATGATGTTGGTGGCATGACCCGTCTGCGAGGCGGCCGCCACCTTGCGTACCGGGCTGTATTCGGTCGCGGTGTAGTACTCGGTAATGACGATGAGCGCCGCCGTCAGCGCGAGCCCGACGATGGTACAGGCGAACAGCGAGCTCGCCTGCGCCGGCATCAGCCGCTGCGTGATGAAGTAGAACGCAATGCCGGAGAGTACCGCGGAGACGACCACCCCCTTGTACAGGGCGTTCATGATCTTGCCGCCGCTGGCGCGCACGAAGAAGGTGCCGATGATGGAGGCGACGATGGAAGCCGCGCCCAGCGCCAGCGGATAGATCGGCGCGCTCGCGCCCGCATCCTGCTGGGTGAGGCCGCCGAGCAGCATGGTCGCGACGATCGTGACCGCATAGGTCTCGAACAGGTCCGCGGCCATGCCGGCGCAGTCGCCGACATTGTCGCCGACGTTGTCGGCGATGACCGCGGGATTGCGCGGATCATCCTCCGGAATACCGGCTTCGACCTTGCCCACCAGGTCCGCGCCCACGTCGGCGCCCTTGGTGAAGATGCCGCCACCGAGGCGGGCGAAGATGGAAATCAGCGAGCCGCCGAAGGCGAGCCCGACCAGTGCGTGCAATGCTCCGTCCTGCCCGAGGTGCGGCAGCAGCGCCGTGTAGTACCCGGCCACGCCCAGCAGCGCGAGGCCGACCACCAGCATGCCGGTGATGGCGCCGCCGCGGAACGCGACGGACAGCGCCGCGTTGAGGCCGTGGGTGGCGGCCTCCGCCGTGCGCACGTTGGCGCGCACGGAGATGTTCATGCCGATGAAGCCGGTCGCACCGGACAGCACGGCGCCGATGGCGAAGCCGATGGCCGTCCACCTGTCAAGGGCGAACCAGAGAACCGCGAACAGGACGATTCCGACGATCAGGATCATCGAATACTGGCGGTTGAGATAGGCGCGGGCGCCGATCTGCACGGCCGCGGCGATTTCCTGCATCCGGGCGTTGCCGGCCGGCAGCCTCAGGATCGACATCACCGAAACCACGCCGTACAGGACGGCCAGTACACCGGCAGCAATCGCCACCCACAACCAACTCGCGGCATCCATCAGCAAATCCCCCACAGATCCAGATTCAGACTTTTGTTAGAGCCGGGCCGGAAGCCCGGTCAGCCGAAAACTTATATCACAGCGGATGCAGGCGGGCTTGCCCTGCCGGCCCCGCGTCAGATCTTGAATCCGGTCTTCAGCCGGCGGCGCACGGCGGCGCCTTTGATCCTGACATAGTCCGGCAGGCCGTCCCGAAAGGGGGGGTAGGCCTCGCCGGCGATGAGCGGCTCGAGGTACCGGCGGCAGGCGGGACTGATGCCGAAGCCGTCCGCGCTCAGGTATTCGCGGGGGATCTTCTTCTCCCGGTTGGCGACCTCGGCCAGGGGCACATGGCCGATGACCCATCGATAGGGCCGCGATGACTTGCGCACGATGGTCGGCATCACCGCATTGACGCCCTTGACGGCGAGCTCCACCGCCGCCTTGCCGCAGGCGTAGGCCTGCTCGACATCGGTCCGCGATGCAATATGTCGCGCTGCGCGCTGCAGGTAGTCGGCCACCGCCCAGTGGTACTTGTAGCCGTGGGCTTCGCGCACCATGTTGGCCACCACCGGTCCCACGCCCCCGAGCTGCGAATGACCGAAGGCGTCCGTGGTTCCGGCCTCGGCCAGGAACCGGCCATCGGGGTAGGCGGCCCCTTCGGAGACCACGACGACGCAGTATCCGTAATGGTCGACGCTGAATCTGACCTTGGCGAGGAACGCGGCCTGGTCGAAGGGGACTTCCGGGAACAGGATGATGTGGGGCGGATCCCCGGGCTTGCGCCCGGCAAGTCCGGCGGCGGCGGCGATCCAGCCGGCATGGCGGCCCATCACCTCGAGGACGAACACCTTGGTGGAGGTCCGCGCCATCGAAGCCACGTCCAGCGCGGCCTCGCGGGTGGAAACCGCGATGTACTTCGCCACCGAGCCGAAGCCGGGGCAGCAGTCGGTATGCGGCAGGTCGTTGTCGACCGTCTTGGGAACTCCGACGCAGGTGATCGGATATCCCAGCGACTCCGACAGTTGCGACACCTTGAGCGCCGTGTCCATCGAGTCATTGCCGCCGTTGTAGAAGAAGTAGCCGATGTCGTGGGCCCGGAACACCTCGATCAGGCGCTCGTATTCGGCGCGGTTCTGCTCCAGGCTCTTGAGTTTGAAGCGCGCCGAGCCGAACGCACCCGAAGGAGTGTATTTGAGACCGCTGATGGTCTCGCGGCTTTCGCGGCTGGTGTCGATCAGGTCCTCCGTGAGCGCACCGATGATCCCGTGGCGTCCGGCGTAGACCTTGCCGATCCGGCGCGGGTACTTGCGTGCCGTTTCGATCACTCCACACGCGGAGGCATTGATGACTGCCGTCACGCCGCCCGACTGGGCGTAGAAGGCATTGCGTTGTGCGGCTGGGGTCCTGGTCTTGCGGGTCATTTCGGTCGCCGTGCGTCGCAAAGAAGGCTGTCGAGAATAGCCAAAAAACCATGGCCGGTTACGTTTTTCGGGGCTTGATTGACCCGGCCGCGCATGGCCGGTAACGTTGCCAGCCACCGCAGTCCACAAAGATCGGCCCGCAGGCCGACCAAGGGCGTGAGTTCATATGCGAATCGTATTATTGGGACCTCCGGGTTCGGGCAAGGGCACGCAGTCGCAGCGCCTGATCCGCAGCCACGGGATTCCGCAGATCTCCACCGGCGACCTGCTGCGTGCGGCGGTGGCGGCGCAGACCCGGCTCGGCATCGCCGCCAAGTCGGCGATGGATGCCGGCAAGCTGGTGGACGACCAGATCGTTCTGGGCATGATCCAGGAGCGGCTGGCGCTGGCGGATGTGGCCAATGGATTCATCCTGGATGGGTTCCCCCGCAACCTGTCGCAGGCCGCGGCGCTCGAGGACCTGTTGCGACAGCTTGGCCAGCCGCTCGATGTCGTGGTGCTGATGCAGGTGGACAACGAGGAACTGGTGCGGCGCATCGGTGGACGGCGGACCTGCCGCAACTGTGGCCACGTTTTCAACGTCTTCACCTCGCCGCCGGCGCCGCAGGAGACCTGCCCGCAAACCGGCGGTGAGCACGACCTGTTCCAGCGCCCCGACGACAATGAGGCCACCGTCGCCGAGCGCCTCAAGGTCTATGACGAGAAGACCCGGCCGCTGGCGCAGTTCTACGAGCAGCGCGGGCTGTTGCGGCGGATCGATGCGGAAGGATCGCTGGAAGAGGTCACCGAACGCCTGGAGGCCGTGCTGGCGACGCTGACGGACCGGCCCGTGACGGTCAAGGCCGCCACCGCCGAACCGGCGAAGCGGGTCGTGAGGCGCACGGCGGCCAGGGCTGCGCCGCGCAAGCCACGCCGCAAGGCTGCGAAGAAGTCGAGCCTGCCATCGACGCTGAAGTCGGCGCTGTCCTCGGCGCTCAAGTCGGCCCGGAAGCTGGTGCGTCAGACCGGAACCGCGGCCAGGACGGCGGCCAAGAAAGCCGCAAAGAAAGCCGCAAGGAAGACGCGCAGGCGCCCGGCATCCCGGCCGGCAGCGAAGCGATCCGTGCGCAAGGCCGCCGCGGTGCGCCGGCGGACGGCCGGTGCGAAGGCCAAGGTCGCGCGCAAGGCGCCGGCGCGACGGCCTGCGGCGGCCCGGAAGAAGGCGCGCCGCCGCTAGCCAGTCCTTCAGCTGCGGCGCGTGAGCTGCGCGACCGCGCTGACCAGTTCGTCGGCGTCGGCCGGCCGGGTCAGGTGCATCTGGTAGCCGGCATCGTGCGCGCTCACCGCATCCTCGGGCCGGGCGAAGTCCACGAGCGCAATGGCCGGAAGTTCCTGAACGCTCAGTTTGGCGCGCACCGAACGGATCAGGTCGTAGCCGTTGCGGCCGGGCATGCTCAGGTCAGCGACCAGCACGTCCGCATGGAAGGTGCGCAGCGCGTCCAGGGCCGAGTCCGCGCTGCTCGCCGTCGCCACGAGTGCGCGGGCGCTGCTCAGGTTCTGCCGGGAGCGCTCGAGGGTTTCCGGATCGTCATCGACCAGCAGTACCCGCAGCCCGTGCAGATCGGCGCTTTCCATCGCCACCACGTCCGTCACCGGCTCGTGGGGCGCAAGCCGCGGCAACAGCGCATAGAAGGTGGCGCCGTGGCCTTCACCGGCACTGGTGGCCCAGACCCTGCCGCCATGCAGCTCGATGACCTGCTTGACGATGACCAGCCCCAGCCCCAGTCCCGGCGGTCCGCGGCGCGGCCCTTCGTGGCGACCGAACCGGTCGAAGATCAGTTCCAGGGCGCTGGTGCTGAGCCCGATGCCGCTGTCGGTCACCTTGACTTCCCAGTTGCCCTGCACGCGCGCCAGCGTCGTGGTGATCAGCCCGCCCCGCTGCGTGAACTTGACGGCATTGTTGAGCAGGTTCCAGATCACCTGCTGCAGGCGCTGGCGGTCCCCGAACACCAGACAGGCCTGCGCCGGAAGGTTCTTCTCCATCCTGACGCCCTTGGCATCGGCGGTCGGCCGCATGATGTCCAGCGCGGCCTCCACGATCTGGGCCAGATCGGTTTCCTCCGGATCCATGCGCAGCCTGCCGCTGAGCAGGCCGCTCATGTCGATCAGGTCATCCACCAGCTGCGCGAGCATGCGCACGTTGCGATCGATGGTCTGGCCGCCGCGCTGCACGTCTTCGGGCGCGAGACGACCGGACTCCAGCAGCCGGGACCACCCCAGGATCGCGTTCAGCGGCGCGCGCAGCTCGTGTCCGAGGGTGGACAGAAAATCGTCCTTGAGCCTGCTGACGCGCTCGGCCTCGGCGCGCAGTGCCCGCTCGTCCGCAAGTCGCAGACGCAGATCCTCGGGTTCATCAGCGCGGTTGCCGTCCATCGCCGCCATCATAACGCCGCCAGCAGGCGCTCACCGATGACTTCGCGGCGCCAACCGCAAAGTACGGCGCCATCCTGGCGGCCTTCGGCAAGCTGCTCGAGATCGCGGCGCGTGGCCAGGACCTCGGGAGAGAGGTTGAGCTCGCTTGCCACGGACTGATGCAGCGTCGCGAGCTTCTTCACGAGCGCGGTCTTCTGCGGGTCGGGCGCGCCGCGCGGGTTGACGCGCGGCAGCACCGCCGGCATCGCGGCCCCCGCGATCAGCTCGAGGATTTCGCCGCCGCTGTGCTTGACGAAGCCGGGCTGCATGTCCGGAAGACCTGCCAGTTCCTCCATCGAGCGCGGCACTCGAAACACGATCTCCCGCAGCACGGCGTCATCCAGGATCCAGCCGCGCGGGCGATTTCGCTCGTCGGCGCGGCGCTCGCGCCAGGCGGCGAGTGACCGCGCCAGCCGCGCGCGGTCCGGATCGAGCCCCTTGAGCGCGCGGATCCGCAGCCAGGCCTGGTCCGGGTCGACACTGTAGTCGCGCGCATCCTGCAGTGCCGCCAGCTCCTGCTGCAGCCAGGACATGCGCCCCAGCCGGGACAGTTCGGCGATCAGATGCTCGCGCAGCGGCAGCAGGTACCGCACGTCATCCAGCGCGTAGTCGAGCTGTTCGGCCGAGAGCGGCCGCCGCGACCAGTCCGTTCGCGTATGCGCCTTGCTCAACTCGTGGCCGGTCACACGCCGCACCAGATCGGCATAGCCGATCTGTGCCGGCATGCCTGCCAGCCCCGCCGCGATCTGGGTGTCGAACACCGGCATCACGAGGCCTACCGCCGGCAACAGCACCTCGATGTCCTGGCGGCAGGCGTGCATCACCTTCTCCGAGAGCGGATTGCCCAGCGGCGCACGCAGCACGGCCAGATCCGCAATCGCCAGCGGGTCCACGCACACGGCTTCTTGCGCGTCGGCGACCTGCAACAGGCACAGCTCCGCCCGGTAGGTGCGCTCCCGCATGAACTCCGTGTCCAGGGCGATGGCCGGGGCGTGTTGCAGACGATCGGCAAGCGCTTCAAGGGCGTCCCGGTCAGTAATCATCATCTATCCGGAGTCTTCTGCTGTTAATGTGCGCATTATGCGCGGCGGTACCCACCGATTGCCATGCCGCGCGAAGGTGGCTACCGATGCACGTTCATATCCTGGGAATCTGCGGCACGTTCATGGGCGGCATCGCCGCCATTGCCAAGGCCGCGGGCCACAAGGTCACAGGCTCGGACCGCAACGTGTATCCGCCGATGAGCACGCAGTTGCGGGGGCTCGGCATCGAGCTGGTCGAAGGGTTCGAGGCCGCGCAGCTCGATCTGGCACCCGATGTGGTGGTGGTCGGCAACGTCATGACCCGCGGCGTGCCGGTCGTCGAGGCGCTGCTCGACCGCGGTCTGCCGTATGCCTCGGGGCCGGAGTGGCTGGCGCGCGAGGTGCTCAAGGACCGCTGGGTGATCGCCGTCGCAGGCACCCACGGCAAGACGACCACGACTTCGCTCGTGACCTGGATACTGGAATACGCGGGGCTCTCGCCGGGCTTCCTGATCGGCGGTGTTCCGGCGAACTTCAACACCAGCGCCCGCCTGGGACTGGCGCCGTTCTTCGTCATCGAGGCGGATGAATACGACACCGCGTTCTTCGACAAGCGCGCGAAGTTCGTGCACTACCATCCGCGCACCGTGGTCCTCAACAACCTCGAGTTCGACCATGCGGACATCTACCCGGACGTGGCCGCCATCCAGCGGCAATTCCATCACCTGGTCCGCACGGTACCCGGGTCCGGCAGCATCATCTGGAACGCCGGGGACGAGCGTCTGGCGCAGACGCTGCAGATGGGCTGCTGGACGCCGCTGCAGGGCTTTGCGTCGTCCCCGGGCCCGCAGGCGCGCTGGCACGCGCTCAACCGCGGCGCTGCCGATTATTCGCAATTCGAGGTCCTGGAGTCCGGGACTGCGCGCGGCGTGGTCGAGTGGGATCTCATCGGCGCGCACAACATGGAGAACGCCCTGGCGGCGATCGCGGCCGCCCAGCACGCGGGCGTGCCCGTGGCCACGGCGATCGAGGCGCTGCGCAACTTCAAGGGCATCGCCCGCCGCATGCAGCTGCGCGGCGAAGTGCACGGCGTCCGGGTCTATGATGATTTCGCACACCACCCCACCGCCATCGCGACGACCGTGGACGGCCTACGGCGGCGCGTCGGCGGCGGACGGATCCTCGCGGTGCTCGAGCTACGCTCCAACACCATGCGCATGGGCGTGCACAACGACCACATCGCCCCGTCTCTGGCCGCGGCCGACGAGGTCTTCATGTTCACGCCCCCGGACCTGGGATGGGACGCGGGCCCTCTGATGCAACAGCTCGGGTCGCGCGGCCATGCCATCGGGGCCGTCGATGAGATGGCCGCGGCCGTCGCGCAGCAGGCGGCGCAGGGCGACAGTGTGCTGGTCATGAGCAACGGCGGCTTCGGCGGCCTGCACGAGAAGCTGCTGACGGCGCTGCGCCGGCGTTTCGGCCATGACGCAGACGCCACCTGATCCCGCGGCGGCCGCGCTGCCGCTGTTTCCGCTGCACACCGTGCTGCTGCCCGGGGGGCCGCTGCAGCTGCAGATATTCGAGCCGCGCTACGTCGACATGGTCGGCGCGTGCATGCGCGCCGGCAGTTGCTTCGGGGTGGTGCTGATCCTGTCCGGGGCTGAGGTCGGCGCGGTCAGCGAACTCGCCGCCGTGGGGACCGCTGCCCGCATCGTCGATTTCCAGACCTTGCCCAACGGGCTACTGGGACTGACGTGCCGCGGCGAGCGCGTATTCCGCCTGCAGTCGCGACGTGCGCAGCCGGACGGACTGCTCGTGGGAGAGGTGAGCTGGCAGCCGCCGTACGCCGTCGTGCCCGTCGACCCGCAATATGCCCCGCTGGTCGCGCTGCTGCGGGAGGTCCAGCCGCGGTTACCGGCGGCGTACGCGCAGATCCCGCAGCACTTCGACGATACCGAATGGGTCGGTTTCAGGCTGCTCGAGCTGCTGCCACTGACCGCCGCCCAGCGCCAGCACAGCCTTGAAGCGCACGATCCGCTGCAGCGCCTGCAGTGGCTCGCGCGACGGCTGTCTACGTCCTGACCGCGCGCGCGCCGTAGAAGCGGTGCAGCGCCACGCCCACCAGCACCGTCCAGCCGCACACCAGCCAGCCGACCACGCCGTCGAAGCGGCTGAGCAGGGCATGCAGCGGATTGGCGGGATCCGGCAACGAAGTCTCGCGCACGAACGTGATCACCCATACCCAGCCCGCGTGCAGGCCCAGGCTTGCGGCGATGTTGCCGGTGTGCATGCGCACCGTGGCGAGCACCACCCCGACGGCAAACAGGCAGATATAGGCATCGGCCACCCCGAGCGGGTGCGCGAACGCGCCGAACGAGCCGGCGAGCATGTCCAGGCCGCTGTGCCAGCCGAGCCGATCCTCGGGGATGTGGTACGAACTGACGAAGTGCGTGAGCGCATAGATGAGGGACGTCAGTATCGTTGCCATGGTGACACCGGACTCGCGGGCAATACCGGTCCACATGGCCCCCCGCAGGAAGGTTTCCTCGATCAGGGCGACGGCGATCCCGCGCAGCAGCCCCTGCACGGCGAGTTTGCCCCAGACCGCCGCCGTCAGCGCCACGCCCGGGCGCAGCAGCCGCAGCTGCAATGCCAGCATGATTGCAACGATGAGCCCCATGAGCGCGACGCCGATCACGAAGCCGAGGCCGGCCTCGCGCAGGAACCGGCGCGGCGGCAGGCCGTATCCGAGGCTGCCGCGATCGGCAAGGCGCAGCCGCCGGGCCACCAGGAAGAAGCCGACGGCGAGCGTGACCATGCCGAGGCGGTCGGCGACCCTGTGAAACGGAAAGCCGAAGACGGGATGCAGCAGCTGCCACACGGGGTAGGTGAGGCCGGCCATGACGCTAAGCGCCAGCAGCAGCAGTCCGACGAACCAGGCAAATGAGCGCATGCGTAAGGATCAGCCGATCGCCAAGGGTCAATGCCGGCCCATTGCACCAGATTTGCGGCTGCCCTGCCGCGGCAATTGTCAGTGACAATCCCGCTCCCGAAGTCTTGCAGAGGGTCCGATGGATCCCGCCGCGGCGCAAGCCACCCTGAAATCCCTGGTCGAAGGTGTCGATCCGGTGACCGGCTACCCGATCCCGAAATCGATGGTGCTGCATCACGCCGTGGTGATCCGCGCCCTGCTGTGCGCGCTTGCGGTGCTGGAGGCGGATGCCCTCAGGACCCGGCGGCGGGCGCGGCTGCCGCGCAACACCGGCCGGCCGTGGCAGCCGGCGGATGATGCCCGGGCGATCGCCGCCTACCGCAACGGCGAACCCCTGCGGCAGATCGCCTCAGACCACCACCGCAGCCTGGCCGGCGTGGAATCGCGCCTGCAGCGGCTGGGCGTCCTGAAGCCCGAGCAACGCAGCACTCGCGACCGGTATGTGAACCGCGCGGCTGGTATCCTCGCGTCACAGGTTTGAGGCGCCCCGCAGTGCAGGCCAGGCGATAGATGAAAGTGCTTTTCGTACCGGTCTCCGCGGCCCGGGGCTTCGGCGAGTACGCGCGCGCGCTGGAGATCGCCCGCGCCACGCAGCGCCGATGGCCGGGCGCCCAGCTGCACTTCGTGTTGAGCGCGCAGGCGCCGTATGCCGCGCAGTGCCCGTTTCCGGCCACTTTACTGCCCGGTTCGGCGACGCTGCATACACCGCAGGTGCTGGGGCTGCTGCAAGCGTTCAGACCGCAGCTGGTGATCTTCGACAATGCCGGCCGGACGGCGCAGATGCGCGCGGCGCGGGCCGGCGGTGCCCGCCTCGTCTACATCAGTTCGCGCCGCCGCCAGCGCCGCAAGGCATTCAGGCTGCGCTGGATGCGGCTGCTCAGCGAGCACTGGATCGCCTATCCGGGTTTCATCGCGGGCGAACTGCGATGGTGGGAGCGGCTGAAACTGCGCATGCTGGGCCGGCCGCGGGTGCGGTTCGTGGACACGGTACTCGCCGCCGCGACCGACGGGGAGGCCGTTGCCGTGGAGGGCGAATTCGTGCTGGTGGTGCCGGGTGGCGGCACGTCCCACCCGGGCGCCCCCGATGCGCCGCGGATCATCGGCGATGCGGCCGTGGGTCTGGCGGCGCGCGGTATCCGCACGGTGCTGGTGAGTGCCGTGGCACCCACGGCCGCGAACGAGGACACCGCGCTCCTGCAGCGACTGCCGCGGCTGCCGCAGGTGCAGCTGCTGCAGCTGCTGCGTCGTGCCCGCATCGTGATCAGCAACGGCGGGGACACCCTGCTGCAGGCGCTCGCCTGCGGCTGCGCCTGTGTCGCGGTGCCCATCGCCCATGACCAGGCGGCCCGCATCGCGCGCTGCCGCGATCTCGGACTGATCCGGGATGCGCCGCTGGATG
>Ga0335075_10003094_pt1 | contig 26599 bp, 25 predicted proteins | sample Lox_Sample_24_FD_206723 | JGI IMG/M metagenome (GOLD analysis project Ga0335075, IMG submission 206723) | Soil microbial communities from Loxahatchee National Wildlife Refuge, Florida, United States - Lox_Sample_2.4 | ecosystem: Environmental > Terrestrial > Soil > Wetlands | place: USA...
CTGAGCGTGATGACCGCTACCCCGTCGCTGACGGCGTAGGTCACCGGCTGTTCCGTCATTCTCCGAGCCTCCAGCGTGAGTGTGTATCCGGTAGATAGGTGCGAAGCACGTCCTTGGCGACGATGACCCGCTGCAGCTCCATTGATCCCTGGGCGACCTCATAGAACTTCGCCTCCCGGTACAGCCGCTCGACCGGCAGGTCCCTGGTCATCCCGTACGCGCCGCAGATCTGCATCGCGTCACTGGTGACCTTGCGGGCGGCCGGCCCGGTGACCAGCCGCAGCGCCGCGGCCCGCGCGCCGACGTCGGCGCCGTCGTCCTGCAGCCGCGCCGTCTCGTACAGCAGGGCGCGGGCGGCGAGGACCGCGGCCCGCATGTCGGCGAGCAGCGACTGGATGCCCGCGAACTTGGTCGCGATCGCGGCACCGCGGTGGGTCCGCTGCAGCGCGTACGCGGTGGCCTCGTGCAGCGCCCGCTGGGCCACGCCGACGTTGATCGCGGACACCCGCAGCTTGCCCAGCGCCTCCCCGGCCAGCATCACGTCGAACCCGCCGCCGACGCCGCCGATGAGGTCGTCCGCACGGGCGCGGACCGATTCGAGGTACACCGGACGCGCCCCGGTGCCGCCGAAGGCCATGACCTCGGCCGCGGGCCCCGTGGTCCAGCCCGGCTGTGCGGTGTCGACGACAAACGCGCAGACCTGCTGCTCCTCGGTGACCGCGAACACCAGGGCGACCGCCGCCTCAGCCGCGTATGAGATGAACATCTTCTGGCCGTCGAGGACCCAGCCGTCACCGTCCCGGCGGGCCCGGGTGGTGAGCTGCCGGGGATCCGATCCGGTCTGCGGCTCGGTGAACGCCCACGCGGCGGGGATCTCGCCGGCGACCAGGCGAGGCACCCAGCGGGCCGCGACCGGCTCGGGCGCGTGCGCGAGCAGCGCCTGCGCCACCTGGACAGTCGTTCCCGGGTACAGGGCGGCCACCGCGCAGGAGTAGGCCACTTGCTCGAGGGCGACGATGTACGCCAGCGTCGATGCTCCGGCACCGCCCGCTTCCGGCGCGAACGGCAGGCCGAAGATCCCCATCGACCGCAGTTCTTCCCACGCCGGCTTCGAGAAGGCCTGCGTCCTGTCGATCTCGGCGGCGTGCGGCTCAAGTCGCTCCCAGGCACGCGCCCGGACGGTCTCCGCGACCGCCGCGCACTCCTCGTCCAGGATCATCTCGCTCCTCACCTCTCAACGATAACTAAATATATAATTTAGCTAGTTTCAACGATAGGCCCATGACCAGGATGCGACGTGATGTGATGACCAACGCGTCAACCGAGCAGGACCGCGTCAGAAGACGCCGTATCCCCCGTCGATGCGGAACGCGTCGCCGGTATGAAAGCCCGACGCCTGGCTGGCGAGGTAAACCGCGATCCCGGCCCAGTCCTCCGGCTCGCCCCACCGGCGCAGCGGTATCCGGGGCATGACCCGGTCGCCGACGCCGGGCTTCTCCAGCCAGGCGGCGAACTGCGGGGACCGCGTCCAGCCTGGCAGCAGGGCGTTCGCCCTGATGTTGTACTTGCCGAGCTCGACGGCCAGGGTCCGCATCAGCGCCAGGATCGCGGCCTTCGCGGCGGCATAGCCCGCCTCCCGCGGTGCCCCGAACTGCGCGGCCAGGCTGGATGTGCCGACCAGACTGCCCCCGGTGCCCTGCGCGATCATCTGCCGGGCGGCGGCGCGCAGGGTCAGGTAGGTGCCGTCCAGGTTGACGGCCATCTCGGCGCGCCAGGCCCCGAGCGTGGAGTCCACGAACCTCGGGTTGCCGAACTTGCCGGTCACGGCCGCGTTGGCGAAGCACGAGTCCAGCCGGCCGAATCGCGACACGACGGCGTTCATCCCGTCCTCGACCGCCTGTTCCTCGCTGACGTCGACGGTCATCGCCATGACGTCCGCGCCCGTCGAGCGCAGGGCGTCCAGTGCGGCGGCGTTCTTGTCGGCGTTGGTGCCCCAGATGCAAACGGCGCTGCCCGCCCGGGCCAGCCCCGTGGCCAGCCCGAGCCCGATCCCCGAGTTCCCGCCCGTCACCAGGGCGACTTGGCCGCTGAGGTCGAACAGGGCGCCATCCACCGCCGTTACCTCCGCGGTTAGTACGAGCTGACAATGCGCTGGCCGATGACCATCTTCTGCACCTCCGAGGTACCCTCCCCGATCAGGAGCATCGGCGCGTCCCGGTAGAGCCGCTCGATCTCATACTCGATGGAGTAGCCGTACCCGCCGTGGATTCTGAAGGCGTCCTCGACGACTTCCTTGCAGTACTCGGCGGCCAGGTACTTGGCCATGCCGGCCTCGACGTCCGTCTGGCCGCCCTCGTCCTTCCGGCGCGCGGCCAGCACCATCATCTGGTGCGCGGCGACCGTCTTAGTCGCCATCTCGGCGAGCTTGAAGCTGATCGCCTGGTGCTCGCCGATGATTTTCCCGAACGTACGCCGGCTTCTCGCATAGCTCACCGCCAGCTCGAAGGCGCGGTGGGCGACACCGCAGCCGCGCGCCGCCACGTTGACCCGGCCTACTTCGATGCCGTCCATCAGCTGGTAGAAACCGCGGCCCGCCTTGTCGGCGCCGCCGAGCACCCGGCCGGCCGGAACGCGGCAGTCGTCGAGGATCAGCTCGGTGGTGTCGACGCCCTTGTAGCCCATCTTGTGGATCTTGCCGGGCACGGTGAGTCCCCGCCGGGTCTCGCCAAAGCCAGGATCCTTCTCCACCAGGAACGCGGTAAGGCCGCGGTGCGGGCGCTCGGCGTCGTCACCGGTCCGCGCGAGCAGCACCACGAGGCTGGCGGTGGACCCGTTGGTCAGCCACATCTTCTGCCCGGAGATCAGGTACCCGTCCCCGTCGGGGCGCGCCGCGGTGCGGATGGCGGCCACGTCCGAGCCAAGCCCGGGCTCGGACATCGACAGCGCGCCCCGCACCTGTCCGGCGGCCATCCGGGGCAGGAAGTACTCTCGCTGCTCGTCGGTGCCGTGGGCAGCGATCAGGTAGGCGACCATGAAGTGGGTGTTGATGATGCCAGAGATGCTCATCCAGCCGCGGGACAGTTCCTCCACGACCAGGGCGTAAGTGAGCAGGGACTCGCCAAGCCCGCCGTACCGTTCGCTGATCGTCAGCCCGAAGACGCCGAGTTCCTTCAGCCGTTCCACGATCTTGTCGGGGTACGCGTCGGTGCGGTCGAGCTCGGCGGCGACGGGCAGCACCTCGTCGTCCACGAAGTCGCGCACGGTGCGCAGGATGTCCCGCTGCACATCGCTGAGGCCGTCGGTGTCAGTGAGCCGGCGCATGTCCGTGCTCCTCCTTCCCCCGCGCGATGAGCTGGGCGCGCAGCACCTTTCCGTTCGCGTTGCGCGGCAGCGAGTCGATGAATTCCCAGACGGCGGGTATCTTGAAGCCCGCCAGCCGCTCCCTGGCGAATGCCCGGAGCTCGCCGACGTCCGGCGGCGCGGCGCCGTTGACCGGCACGACGTACGCCTTGACCGTCTCCCCGAGCCGCTGGTCAGGCACGCCCACCGCGACCGCGTCCGCCACGGCCGGATGCTCGGTCAGGACGTTCTCGACCTCGAGGGGGTAGACGTTCTCGCCGCCGCGGATGATCATGTCGCCTTTCCGGCCGACCAGGTACAGGTAGCCGTCCTCGTCCAGCCAGCCGAGGTCCCCGGTGTGCTGCCACCCGTCGTCGGCGTACCGGAACAGGTGCGGGCCGCGGGCCAGCAGCTCCCCCACGCCGTCGCCGTCGGGGTCCGCGATCCGCAGCTCGACGCCGGGCACCGCCCGGCCAACCGACGCCAGCAGGTATTCGTCACCCGCGGCAGCGCGCAGGTGGTCGTCATGCGTGAGGCAACTGATCGGGCTGCCTTCGGTCTGCCCGTAGATGCTGGCGAAGGAGACGCCGGTCAGCGCGGCCACCGCGCGCCGCAGGGTGTCCGGGGGCATCGGCGCGGAGCCATACTGCAGCACCCGCAGCGTGCCGAGCCGGAGCGCGTCCCGCTCCAGCAGCATGTAGACCATGGTGGGCACGAGCAGCGCGTGCGTTATGTCAAGCGACCCCAGCCGCTGCCACTCCTCGACGCTGAACCGCGGCGCGGGGATGATCGTCGCGCCGGCGCCGAGCGCGACCGCGACGTTTCCCCAGCCGGCGATGTGGTGGAACGGCGACGCCGTTGCGTACGAGCTCGAGGTGTCGAGCCGGAGAAGCACCGAGTTCACCAGAGCCCGCTGCGCCAGCATCCGCTGGGTCATCGGCACGGGCTTAGGGAGGCCTGTCGTCCCTGACGTGTGCAGGATGACCGCGATGTCTTCCATTCCCGGTTCCGGCAGGTCGATGGCGGCGGCCACGGCGAACTCGGGCAGCACGGCCAGCCGCGCGCCCGACGCGGCCGCGACCCGCTCCCCGAGGTCGGCGTAGGCCGGCTCGGCGACGAGCACTCTGGCGCCGATGCCGCGCACACATGGCACCAGCTCGCGTTCGGTCAGCCGGGGACCAAGCGGGGCGAGCGGCTTGCCCGCCGCTGCGGCGGCGAGCGTCAACGCGATCACGTCAGGACTGGTGGTGACCAGCGCCGCCACCGGCTCGCCGGGATCCGCGCCGATCTCTTCCAGCCACCGCACCGCGGACGTGGTGCGCCCGAGCAGTTCCGGCCAGCTGCAGCTCCCGTCCGCGGTCCGCACCGCCGCGCCGGGCAACCCGCGGTGGCCCGCGATGATCGCGGAATACGTCCTCCGCGCCGCCGGCTGCTCGGCCGCACTGCGAGCCGACGTCCGCCAGGACCTGATCGCCTCAGTCAGCGCCTTCGCCTCCTCGTTCACGCGCCACTAACTGGGTGAAGCCTACGACATATTCGTTTAAATAAATAGACTACATACCTCGTGGAAACCTGGATGTCATCCGCACCAGGCACTGTGAACGCATGAGCGTGAACACCGACATACGTGTCCCGAAGATCGCCGAGCTGATCGCGGAGCAGATCCAGGACGACATCGCGGCCGGACGGCTACGGGCGGGTGACAGCCTCCCGTCCGAGGCGGCGATCATGACAAGCTTCGGAGCATCGCGTCCTCCCGTCAGAGAGGCGCTGCGGATTCTGGAGTCGGACGGGCTCATCAGCGTCCGCCGCGGGTCCCGGGGAGGCATCTGGGTGATCCGGCCCGACCACCGGACGGTGGCGGCCAAGATGCGCAACGCCAGCAAGCTCTGGGGGACGGATGCCACCGAGGCGGCGGCGCTCGTGGCGGGCGCCGAACTCGCCGCGGTTCAGTCGCTCGCCGAACAGTGCCGCCAGACGGGACAGGAGCCCTCGATCGGCGTTCCGGTGTCCGACGGCGGGTTCCATCGCCGGCTCATCGGCTGCTCCAGCGCCAGGCTGGCGGAGAGCCTGATCACCGCGTTGGGCCACATGGTCACCTCGGAGTGCACCGATGCCGGCGCGCACAGCCGTGCGCTGCGCGCGATCGAGGGCGGAGACGCGCCCGGGGCGACCCGGGTCTGGCGTTCCCACCAGGCATCGTGACGTGCTGTCCGGGCCGGCTCGGCGGTTAACCAGCGGAGCGCGCCGGCGCGGCCAGGTCCTGCCCCTCGCCCGTTCCCGGGGCGAGAGCGGTGAGCATGTCGGCGGTCCGCGCCAGTGCCCGGGCGAACTCGCGGGCTTGCGACGGGGTCAGCCCGATCAGCCGGTAGCGGCCGGCCGCGTGCACCGCGATCTCGATGGCGGGCGGCCAGGCCGGCTCGGCGGGGTCGTCCGGCAGGTACTGAGCGGCCTGCACGTCAAGGAGGTCCGGCATCTCGGGGTCGCCAGGCCGGGACACGGCAACCGACAGCGACTCGCTGGCGTGATAGAACGCGGCCCCGCTCGTGTCCGCGGAATGGTTACGAGCGCACCACCGCGGACAGCGTCCGGCACGTGACGGCATCGCCGCTCCTTCCTGACCGCAGGGCCGGTCAGGGCCCTCCCCGACCGCGCAGATCGCCGGTCTTCCCCTCGCCAAAGGTGAGAGTAAGATAGATGATATAACTGTTTTATTCCGTAAGCTAGATGCTGCCGGCTGGGAAGGATCACCATGGATCTGCAGCCAGATTTCGACGTCGAAGCCCTGGATGAGTGGATCGGTGACCGGTTGCCCGGCCGCGGCGTCGCGCTGCAGGCGACCCGGATGGGGCAGGGAACCGGTGAGGCGAACGCGCTGTACTGGCTGGGCCGGGGCGAGCACGTCTGGGTGCTGCGGCGACCGCCGACGGTGATCAACGCGCCCGGCGCCTCGGACATGAACCGCGAATGGCGGATCCTCACCGCCCTGGAGGAAACCTCAGTCCCGCACCCGTCGCCACTGCTGTTCGGCGGTCCCGACAGCCCGCTGAGCGGCCCGTTCCTGATCATGGCGCGAGTCGACGGCTTCAACCCTGTCGGCGTGCTGCCGCCGCCGTATGACACTCCCGGCGCCCGCCGCGATCTCGCCTTCGCCCTGGTGGACGCCCTGGCGGAGCTCGCAGCGGTGCCGTGGCGGGAACGCGGGCTCGACGGCCTCGGCAAGCCGGAGGGGTTCCTCGACCGCCAGGTTTCCCGCTGGCTCCGGCAGCTCGACGGATACGCGAAGCTCCCCGCCTATCAGGCCAGAGACATCCCTGGCCTGGACTGGCTGGCGAACTGGCTGGAGGCGAACCGGCCGCCGGCGCAGCCCGCCGCGCTCATGCACGGGGACTACAGCCTGTTCAACGTCATGGCGTCGCCGCGGGACACGCGCCGCCTGGCGGCGGTCATCGACTGGGACACCGGGACGATCGGCGACCCGCTGCTCGACATCGGCCACCTGCTGGCGCGTTGGACCGACCCCGGCGAGGAGCCGGCTATCGGCGTATGGGACATCGAAACCCGCGACGGGCTGCCGATGCGGCCCGAGCTCGCGGCCCGGTACGCAGAACGAACCGGAGTCGACCTGTCCGCGCTGCCGTACTACGAGGCGCTGGCGCTGTTCAAGCTGGCGATCATCCTCGAAGGCGCGGTGGCCCGGCTGCCCGCGCCGGCCGCCGCCGAGCGAGCGGCGATGAACGACCGCCTCATCCACTACGCGGGCCTGTTCGCCCGGGGCGAGCGGGACCTCGAGGCGGCCCGGTGAGTCCCCGGGACCTGTTCGACCTGAGCGGCAAGGTCGCGGTCGTCACGGGCGGCAGCCGCGGTATCGGCCGGGCGATCGCGGAAGGCCTCGCCGGCGCCGGCGCGGACGTGGCGATCGCCAGCAGGAAGCTCGGCAACTGCGAGGAGGCGGCGGCCGAGATCAGCGCCAGCACGGGACGGGCCGCGCTCCCCGTGGCGTTCCACGCGGGGCACTGGGACGACTGTGACCGCTTGATCGACACCGTGTACGGCGAGTTCGGCCGGTGCGACGTGCTGGTCAACAACGCGGGGATGTCGCCGCTCTACCCCGACCTGGCCTCGATCACCGAGGAGTACTACGACAAGGTCCAAGGGGTGAACCTGAAGGGGCCGTTCCGGCTCGGGGTGCTCGCCGGCACCCGGATGGCCGCGGTCGGGGGCGGCAGCATCATCAACGTCAGCACGATCGGCTCGCTGCGCCCGGGTCCGGACGAACTCGTCTACGCCTGCGCGAAGGCCGGCCTGAACGCGCTGACCATCGGGCTGGCCGGCGCGTTCGGCCCGGCGGTCCGCGCGAACGCGATCCTGCCCGGCGGCGTGCTCACCGACATCGCGAAGGCATGGCCGGAGGAACAGCTGCAGCGCATCGCCGAGAACGTGCCGCTCGGCCGGCCTGGCCAGCCCGCCGACTTCGTAGGGACCGCGCTGTGGCTGGCCAGCCAGGCGTCGGAATGGGTGACCGGTGCCCTGATCCGGGTCGACGGCGGCCACTACCGCCAGACAAGTTGAGGAGAAACGCATGATCGACTTCACCGTCCCCGAAGACCTCCAGGAGACCCGCGCCCGGGTCGCGGCCTTCATCGACGAGCAGGTGCTGCCGGCCGAGGCGGAGGTCGGCACCCGGCCGTACTTCGACATCGTGGCCGGGCTGCAGGCCAAGGCCCGGTCCGCCGGGCTGTGGTGCCCGTTCATCCCCCCCGAATGGGGCGGGATGGGCTTGGGCCCGCTGGCCAACGCCATCGTGCAGATCGAGGTGGGCCGCTCCATGCTCGCGGCCTGGGCGATGAACTGCATGGGCCCGCAGGACGCCACCATGCTCACCCTGCTGGAGCACGGCACGCAAGAGCAGAAGGAGAAGTTCCTTGTGCCGCTGGTCAACGCCGAGCGGCGGATCTGCTTCTCGATGACCGAGCGCGCGGCCGGCTCGGACGCGACGGGCATGCGCACCACCGCCGTGCGGGACGGCGATTCCTGGGTACTCAACGGCGAGAAGTGGTTCAGCAGCAACGCCAGCATCTCTGACTATGTGCTGATCATGGCGCGCACCGATCCCGACGCGCCCCGGCACCGGCAGTTCACCACGTTCCTGGCCGAGCTGCCCGATCCCGGCTACCAGATCGTCCGCGACATCCCCACCCTGCACGAGGTTGTCGAGCCGCGCTTCGGTGACGAGGTGACCGGCGGCCACGCCGAGGTCCGCATCAAGGACCTGCGGATCCCGAACGCCAACGTGGTCGGCGGAATCGGCGGCGGGTTCGCGATGGGCCAGCACCGGCTCGGCTACGGCCGCCTCCGGCACGGCATGTGGAGCATCGCCAAGGCGCAGCGAGCGCTGGACATGGCCGCCGCCCACGCCCTCGAGCGGCAGACGTTCGGCAAGCCGCTGGCCGACCGGCAGGGCGTCCAGTGGATGCTCGCCGACTGCGCCCGCGACCTGTATATCGCCCGGCTGATGGTGCTGCACATCGCCTACAAGATGGAGCACGGCCTGGACATCGGCCAGGAGAACTCGATCGCCAAGAACTTCATCGCGGACATGCTGTCGAAGGTCGTGGACACCGCCCTGCAGATCCACGGCTCGCTCGGCTACACCTTCGACACCCCGCTCGCCGCCTGGTACGCCGAGGTACGCATGCAGCACCTGGTCGATGGCCCCGACGAGGTGCACCGGTGGAAGATCGGCCGCAACGTGCTCGCCGCGCAGCGCAAGTACGGGACGACAGCCTCGGCGGCCGGCGGAGACCTGTTCTAGCGCCCGGGAGCGGGATTCTCCCGCTGTCAGGGCTTGTTGGTGTTGCCGGCGTCGACCGGGAGGGCGACGCCGGTGATGTACCGCGCTTCGTCCGAGGCCAGGAACAGCACGGCGTTGGAGATCTCGCGGGGCGAGACGACAGGGACGGGCCCGTACGGCGCGTCCGGGCCGGCGTCGAGGTCAGGCAGCATGTTGAGCCCGTTCAGCTGCATACGCGGGTCGGCGGCGAACAGCGGCCCGGCGGCGGCACCGCCGCCGATGCCCATGCCCTCGCTCGACACGCCCGTCGGGTGCACGCTGTTGACCCGGATCCCATGGACCGCCAGCTCGTTGGAGAACGCGCGCGTCAGCCCGACGACGCCATGCTTGGCGGCCACGTAATGCGCGTACCCGATCTGCCCCCGGATCCCGGCCGCGGAGCTGGTAAGGATGTACGAGCCGCCGCGCCCGGCCTCGATCATCGCCGGCGCGGTCGCCTGGATCGTGTTCCAGACGCCCTTGAGGCAGGTGTCGACTATGAGGTCGTACGTCTCTTCGGGGATGTCCAGCGAGCTGGCGTGGAAGGTGATCAGGCCGGCGTTGGCGCAGACGACGTCGATGTGCCCGAACCCGGCCAGGCCGGCGTCGGCCGCCGCCCGCAGGGCGGCGAGGTCGCGGACATCGGCGACCTCGGTGACGCAGCGGCGGCCGGTCTTCTCGACCAGCGACTTGGTCTCCTCCAGGTCCGCCGCGGTGGCCGCCGCGTACTGCGGGTGCCCGGCGGCGTCGTAGGGTGCGGCCAGGTCGACGGCGACGATGTCGGCGCCTTCCTCAGCGAGCCGGACCGCGTGGGAACGGCCCTGGCCGAAGCCGGCTCCGGTGATGAACGCAACCTTGCCTGTAACCCGGCCCATGATCGCCATCCTTCCGATGAGTTCGCCATAACAGGTCTTGCCCGAACAGCACCGCGAGCAGCGAGCGATCGACCAGCTCGACGTAGAGCCCGGACGGCGCCCGGTGCATCACGATCGGCGCCGGTGCGTCCGGCTGTTCCGACTCGCCTTGCACGCCCCAGGTGAGCCCGAGATGTTCGGACACCTCGGCCTTTGCCTTCGCCAGGTCGTGCACCACGATCCCGGTGTGATATAGGTCCGCGTGGTCAGGAAACAGGGTCGCCACGGGGCATCTCTCCTGCCCGTCTCTCTTCTCGGCGCTATCGCCGGTTATCCGCCTCGGCCAGCTGGGCCGCCAGTGGCCCCGACGCCGAGTCGGCTGCTCACTGCGGGGGTCGCGCGACGCATTGAGCGAGGAAGAGGTGCTCCCCAAGCAGATTCATGAGATCCAACTGGGTCTGCAGGTAATCGATGTGCTTCTCCTCATCCGCCATGATCGTTTCAAGCAAGACGGCGCTGGTCGTGTCCTGCCGCTCGCGGCATAGCTTGATGCCTGGCCGAAGACGCTCAACCACTTCCATCTCAATGGCGAGGTCGCTATCGAACTGCTCCCGCACCGTCTGCCCGATGCGCACCGAGAACAGCCGCTGGTAGTTCGGCAGGCCGTCGAGTAGCAAAATTCGGTCTGTGAGGTACTCGGCGTGCCGCATCTCATCGAAAGACTCAGCTCGTGTATGCGCGGCTAGCTCAGTGAAGCCCCAGCTGTCCTGCATCTTGGAGTGCAGGAAGTACTGATTGACTGCGGTTAGTTCACTGGTCAGCTGCTCATTCAGCAGGCTGAGCACCTCAGGATCACCGCGCATCGGACTCCTTCCTGGCCCGGTTCGCTCCGGATGACGGATAGCGGCCGGATGGATTAAAGAATCAAAGAACATAACAGTATATCTTAGTTATCTGAGCTTCCTGATAGGAGTCCTCGCCGATGTCTCTCGTGCTCGCCGCCGACTACGAAGTGCGAGACTTCAGCCACTGGTGGGACACGGTGACTGGCGGCGCTTCGAAGCTGCCGAGTCTAGGCGTGCACCACCTCGTTTCCTACCGCTCGATCGAGAATGCGCGCCGGGTCTTCGTGACACTCGGTTTGCACGAACGCGGCCCCATTGATGCGATGCTTCGTTCCCCGACTGTGTTCGACTGGTTCAACGCGGCGGGCGTAGAGGAGATACCGCCGATGTTCGTCGGCCAAGTTGTGGAGAAGTTTGACCTGGAACCAAGGGCCGAGGCTTCCGGGGCCGACGCGGGAGGCGCGGTCATTATTGCTGGCATCGTGTCCGTCGGCAGCCTCGACCAGATGCTCGCGGCAGTGCACGCCGATGCGGGCCAGATGGCAGCGGCAGGGGTGCGGCGCTACTGGACCTACCGGGCCCTAGATGACGCCAACGAGGCGATGATCCTGCATGAGATCGCCACCAGCCATCAGGCAGCGCAGTGGCTTCAGCATCCCGATCCGGCCGCGGCATGGATGTCACAGACTGGCGTTAGCTGCTATCCCCCTTTGTTCGTCGGGCGCTTGCACCAAGTCATCCAGGTATCCGCCCAGCCCGCCGCCGGGCCGTAGCTAGCTGTGACACGAGGGATAAAATGTACATCTGCCTGTGCCTGGGTGTCACAAGCGGCGCCGTCCAGCAGGCCATCCAAGACGGCGCCAACTCCACCAAGAAGGTCGCAGCCGCCTGCGGGGCTGGCTCTGTATGCGGGCGCTGCCGGCATACCGTGCGAGTCATGCTGGACGCGGCGGCACCAGAGTCCGACAAACGCCCGGTCGAGCGCATACGCAGGCGGTGGCGTGCATTTTAAGGCCGGACGTCGTCGGACCAGTACCCGAGATGGTGGGCACTGCCCGGCCGCGGGACCTCCCGGGAATGGCCTGGACCAAGGGCATCTCTCCTGGCTGCCTTCATGTATGGTGAAATAAGTTAACTAATAAATTAGTTTCGTGTTCAGCCGGAGGAGTCATCGAGGTAGAAGAGATCGTGCTGCGGGCCGGCTCCGTCGAGCTGTCCGGCCTGCTGGCCGAGCCGGCGACGCCGCCGCGGGCGCTCGTCCTGGCCCTGCACGGCGGCGGCATGACCGCCGGCTATTTCCACGGCCGTGCGCATCCCGACCTGTCGCTGCTGCGGCTTGGGCACCGCCTCGGCTTCACCGTCCTGGCGCTCGACCGGCCCGGGTATGGCCGGTCGAGCTCGTTCCTGCCCCGGGGACAGGTGCTCAGTGAACAGGCCGGCACGGTGTACGGCGCGCTCGACGACTTCGCGGCCCGGCACGCCACCGGCGCTGGGGTCTTCGTCGTCGGGCACTCCTACGGCCTGAAGCTGGGCCTGTTCCTGGCCGCGCACCCGCGCGGCAAGGAACTGCTCGGCCTGGACGGCTCCGGCTCGGCGTACCGGTACCAGCGCGCGCTGGACCCCGGCGCGGCCGAGACGGAACTGACCGCCGACGGCAGCGTGGCCAGCTACGCGTCGCGCAGCCCGCGGGAGCTGTTCTGGGGCAGCGAGTCGCTGTACCCGCCGGGCACGTTCACGCGGGGAACGCGGCCGATCACGGCCGTCCCTGAGATTGAGTCCGACGAGTCGGCCCGGTGGCCGGACCTACTCCCCGGGGTGGCCGCCGAGGTGCGCGTGCCCTTCCAGTTCAGCGTCGCCGAGCACGAGCAGTGGTGGCAGGTCACCGACGCGGACCTGGCCGAGTACCAGGCGCTGTTCACCGCGGCTCCGCATTTGGTTGTCCGTCGGCAGCCCGCGGCCGGGCACAACATCAGCCTGGGGTGGGCGGCCCGCTCGTACCACCTGAACGCGCTGGCCTTCGCCGAGCAGTGCCTGCTGCGACGCCGTGGCGACCGGTTCTGAGGCTCAGTCCGCGGCCGGGCCGCGGGCGAAGAACCCGCGCAGCCGGGCCCTGGCGTCGTCCGTCGCGTAGGAAGCGCACCAGGCGTCCAGTTCCAGCGCGACCGCCTCCGCGCCGGAAAGTCCGTAGCCGGCGTCGATGAGCCGCTTGAGGCCGACCTGCGCGGGCCCGGCGTGAGCGGTGAACGACCGGGCCAGTTCGAGGGCGCGAGCGACTGTTCCGTCCGCGTCGGCCACCTCGTCGACGAGCCCGATCCGCAGCGCTTCGCGCGCGGAGACCGGCAGTCCGCCCAGGTACATCTTCTTCGCCATCGAGGGGCCGATGAGGCGAGGCAGCCGGAACACGCCGCCACCGATGCTGCCGCCCCCCAGCGTGACCTCGGGGGCGCCGAGCTTGGCCCGCTCAGAGGCGACCCGGTAATCGCAGGCCAGCGCCAGTTCGAGCCCGCCGCCGAAGGTAATGCCCGTGATCGCGGCGATCACCATGCACGGCACGGCGGCCAGCGCGTCGAACGTGGCGAGGTACTTGCCGCCGAGTTCCCTGATGTAGGCGGGCTCGGTCACGGCCCGCACGGCGTCGTCCAGTTCGTCGTCACCGATGTCGGTCCGGCCTGCGAAACGCACACGGTAGGTCTCGGAGATCTCGCCCCCGAGCGCGAACACCTTCGGCCGCCCGGCGAGCACCACGGCGCCGGGCGGGCTGGCCGTCAGCTCGCCGGTGATCGCCAGCAGCTGGGCGAACAGCGGCGTGGTCAGCGCGTTGACGGGCGGGTTGTCGATCGTGATCAGCGCGACCCCGTCCGGTCGCCGCTCGAGCGTGACCAGGCTGGCGTGCCCGGTCATCTCAGCCGCCCTGCTCTTCCCGCCGGATCCGGCGGTGGCCGCGGGTGATGACCTCGTCGCGGCGGGCGGCGACTCCGTCCGCCGCGATCTCGCGGCGGGACGACGTCGCGCGCTCGGCGTCCAGGGCGTCGTCCGTGCCGAGGTTGCCGCGACGCTGGTAGGCCGCGCGCAACTCGGTCAGGAACGTGGCGTCGACGGCGGCGACGGCCGTGGCTACCTCCCGAGCCCGGGGCAGCAGCCCGGCGTGCGGCAGGACCTCGTTGGCGAGGCCAACGCGCAGCGCCTCCGCGGCGTCGATGAGCTCGCCGGTGTAGCTCAGCTGCCGGGCGCGGCGGACGCCGACGGCCTGCGCCAGGTACACGGTCACGCCGCCGCCGGGGAAGACCCCGACGCGCGCGTGCGTGTCGCCGAAGAACGCGCGCTCGGACGCGAGGATGAAGTCGGCGCCGAGGGCGAGCTCGAAACCCCCGGTCATCGCGGGCCCGTTGACGGCCGCGATCACCGGCTTGCGCACCGCGCGCAGGGCGCTGGCGAACGTGTCGCCGGCCTCGGCCCTGGGACGGTCCCCGTCCGCCCAGGACAGGTCGCTCAGGTCCATCCCGGCGCAGAACGCCGGGTCCGCGCCGGTGAGCACGGCGACCCGGGCGTCCGCGTCGGCGTCGAAGGCGCGCAGGGCGGCGACGATCGCCGCGTTCAGCTCGCGATTGATGGCGTTGCGCCGCTCTGGCCGGTTCAGGGTGATCTCGTGGCGGCCCTCCCCCCGCCATACCTGCAGGACGTCCGTCATCTCACTGTTCCTCGTCGCCCGGGCCGTCGAGGTAGCGGACGCCATCGATCTCCACGAGCGTGGGTTCGATCGCGGTGATCACGCGGCCCCTGGCCGCCTCCTCCACCGGACGATCGCCGATGGCGCGCAGCTGCCGCAGGGTGTGGCGAGTCGGCCGCATCATCTCCATCGTGCCGCCGCGCACGTCCGCCAGCGCCCGCTCGATCGTGACCCACTCGCCGTGGTCGGACTCGGTGGTCAGCACGCCGGCCGACTGGCCGGGGGGAAGCATGGCCACGAAGAACCGGGTGTCGAACCGGCGCGGCTGGAACCGCGGGGTGATCCAGTGCGCCCAGGGGCTCAGCAGATCGGCGCGCAGCCACAGGCCGCGGGCGCGCAGGAACGCCCCGAACGTGACCTCGTGCGCCTCCACGGACCGCCGGTCGTCCGCCAGGCCGCCAGTGATTCCGTCGCTCATCTCGACGGCCGCTATCATCCCGTCCGCCCCGGCCAGCAGCAGGCCGGTCTCCTCGAACATCTCGCGGACCGCGGCGACCACCAGCGCCCGGGCCAAGTCCTCGCGGCACGACAGCCGCTGCGCCCATGTCCGCGGCCGGGGGCCGATCCACGGGACCGGCTCGAAATCGGAATCCTGGACGCTGCCGCCGGGGAACACGTACTTGCCCGCGGCGAACGCCATCGTGGCCCGGCGGCGGAGGAGGAACGTCTCGCGCCCGGCGCGCCCGTCCCGCAGCACCGCGACGGTCGCCGCGTCCCGGGCCGGGACCGGCTGCCCGTCCCAACGGTCTACCAGCGCGTGCTGCTGCGCCGACAGCAGGCTCAGTCCGTTCGTCACCACAATGCCATCCCCCAGTCTGGCTGGAGCGCCGCCCGGAGCGCCGCCTTGTCGACCTTGCCGCCCGGATTGCGCGGCAGCGCCTCGGTGCGGACCAGAACGTACTGCGGGACCTTGAAGTCCGCGAGTTCCTCGCGGGCGATGCGGACCAGGTCCAGCGGCTGCACCGTCTCACCGGCGCGGGGGACGACGACCGCGCCCACCTTGCTGCCCATCATCGGGTCGGGGACGCCGACGACCGCCACCTCGGCGACGCCCGGGTGACGGCTCAGCACCCATTCGACCTCGATGCTGTAGACGTTCTCGCCGCCGCGGTTGATGAGGTCGGTGCGGCGGTCGAGGATCCGTACCCGCCCGGCGGGATCGACGCTCACCAGGTCGCCGGTATGCAGCCAGCCATCGCTGATGGATGCCGCCGTCGCCTCGGGCCGCTGCCAGTAGCCGCTCATCACCTGCGGTCCCCTGACAAGGAGCTGGCCGGTGCCGGCTGCGGCCTCGGGGCCGAGCAGCGCGAGTTCCGTGCCGGGGACGGCGGTCCCGACCGAGTCGGCGTGGTCGAGGGCGTCCTCGTGCGCCAGGCACGTGACCGAGGGCGCCTCCGTGAGGCCGTAGCCGGGCGCCATCCGCGCGGCGGGAAACGCCTCGAGCAGCCGGCGGACCTGGGCCGGGGGCGTCGGTGCGGCTCCGTAGCTCAGCAGCCGGACACCGGACACGTCGAGGCCGGGGAACTCGGGGTGGCGCAGCGCCTGCCAGTACATCGCGGGGACCCCGTTGAGCACGTCGATGCGCTCGTCGCGGATCGCCCGCAGCCAGGCGCCGGCCTCGAACGCGGGCGCGATGACCGCGGTCCCGCCGCAGGCCAGGGCCGGGATCCACTGCATGCCGCAGGCGAGGATGTGGAACAGCGGCGCGACCACGAGGTTGCGGGTTGGCTCGGCGGGCCCCAGGCCGAGCACCAGGCGGCACTGCTCGGCGGCCGACAGCAGCGCGCGGTGCGACAGCACGGCGCCCTTGGGACGGCCGGTCGTCCCGCTGGTGTAGAAGATCGCGGCCGGGGCTGCTGAGTCCGGATCGGCCGGGGCCGCGGACGGCCCGTCGGGCAGCCGTCCGTCCAGCACCGCCGAGGCGCCGCTGTCGCGGACGATGAACTCGGCCTCGGCCGGGGTGAGCCGCGTGTTGACCGGGACCGGGATCGCGCCCGCCAGCGTCGCGCCGAGGAACGCCAGGCACCAGTCGGCGCCGTTCGGCAGCCGGATCGCCACCCGGTCGCCCGGGCGGACCCCGGCGGTCAGCAGGCCGCCGGCGACGCGGCTGGCCTCATCCCACAGGCGGGCGTAGCTGAGCCGGCGCCCGGTCCTGAGGTCGGCGATCGCCTCCGCCCGCGGGCTGCGGCGGACCGTGCCAGCCGCGAGCGCGGCCAGGTGCCGGGCGATCCCGGTCAGCCGCGGCTCCCCCGGCGTCCGGGTCACCTGGTGAATAACGGGAGTGACCACATCAGTCGCTGGCCGGGAGGGGCTTGGCTTCCTTCAGCACCAGCGGCTCCCCGCCCAGGGCCAGGGTGCCCTGGCCCGGCTTGGTGACCAGCAGTTCCAGCGTCCCGCTCGCGTCCGTATAGCGCTTGCCGAGGGCGTTTCCCGTGTCCGCGCCTTCCTTGAGCGACAGGCCGGCGGCCGGGCTCTCCTTCAGGTCAACGACCCGGTGACCGCCGCACGTGAGATCGGCCTCGCCGGGCAGCGGGCGGACGACGATGATCTCGGTCTGGCAGACCTGGCTGCGGTACCTGGCACCGATCTTGAGCTGCATGGGCTCGGTCACATCCTTTCTGAGGTTCGGACAGCCGCCGGGGAGGACAGCTCCGCGACGATCTCCCGTCGCAGCAGCTTCCCCGTGGGCGAGTAGGGCAGCGAGTCCCGGATGACGATGTCGTCCGGGGTGCGCGAGCCGCGGAGCCGAGCCCGGACGAACGCGCGGATCTCGTCGGCGTCCGCCGTAGTGCCCTCGTACGGGACGACCGCCGCGACGATCCGTTCGCCCCACTCCTCATCCGGCACCCCGACCACGGCGGCATCCCGCAGAGCGGGATGCCGGATCAGCACGTCCTCGATCTCGGCCGGGGCGACGTTCTCGCCGCCGCGGATGATCGTGTCGTCCGCGCGGCCCTCGATGAACAGGTAGCCGGCGGAGTCGACGCGCGCGCGGTCGCGGGTCGGGAACCAGCCGTCGGCGTCAAGGACCGAGCCGATGCCTTCGTAGACGCCCGACACCTGCGGCCCGCGCACCCACAGCTCCCCCGCATCGCCGTCAGCCACCGGCCGGCCGTCGTCGCCGCGGACCTCGACGTCGATGCCGGGCACCGGGCGTCCGGCCGACGTCAGCCGCGCCCGCACCGCCGGATCGTCGCTGCCGAGGGCCTCGCGGTGGTCCTCGGGGGTCAGCACCGCGATCGTCGAGCTGGTCTCGGTCAGGCCGTACGCGTTGACGAAACCCGCCGCGGGAAACAGCCGCAGCGCCCGTTCCAGCACCGTCGCCGGCATCCGTGCCCCGCCATAGGCGATCGAGCGCAGCGTGGGTACCTCCGGCGGCGTCTCCCCCAGCTCGTCGACGACGCGGGCCAGCATCGTCGGCACCACCATCGCGCCGGTGATTCCCTCCCGGGCGACGATGTCCAGCCATGCGGCGGGGTCGAAATTCGGCAGGTACACCATCCGGCGGCCCGCGTACAGATTCGTCAGCGCGCTGCCGATCGCGGCGACATGGTAGGGCGGTACGCTGACGAGCACCGCCTCGCCCAGATCCGCCGAGGCGAACTCGACCGTGCCGATCACGTAGCTGACCAGGTTCTCGTGGCGGAGCACGACACCCTTCGGGCGCCCGGTCGTGCCGCTGGTGAACAGCAGCACCGCGCAGTCCTCATCGGCCACGTCGGCCGCCGGCACCTCCGGCGCCTCGCGGGCGGCGGACAGCCACGCGCCGGAGGTCATCACCCGGTCGCGGGTGCCCACCGCGTGCTCGAACGCCTCGTCCACGACGACCAGCGGCCGGTCCAGCCTGGCCAGCAGCTCGGCCAGGCCATCCGCGGGCAGCCGGTAGTTCAGCGGGCTGAACGGCACGCCCGCGGCCGCGGAGGCCATCAGCAGCGAGGGGAACGCCGGTCCGTTCAGACCGATAAAAGCGACGCTGCCAGCGGCACTCGCGCGGATCACCCCGGCCCCGCCCGCCACCGTGCGCCGCAGCGACTCGTAGCTCATGCCATCGGCCTCGCGGCCGAGCGCGGCGCGGCTGTCGTACGCCGACGCGGCCATGTCGAGCAGCATGACGATGCTCATCTGAAACCCCGGGACGAATCGGTGCTGGCGGGCCTGGTCCCTATGATGCCGTCCTGCCCGAGCTGAGCGATCTCCCCGGCGGTCAGGCCGAGCAGCCCGGACAGGATGTCCTCGTTGTGCTCGCCGAGCAGCGGGGAGTGCCTCCGGTTGTGTACCGCGGGGCCCGCGGCCAGCCGTGCGGGGTACGCCTGGGCGGTGTAGTGGCCCAGAACAGGGTGGCTGACGTCCTCCCAGAACCGGCGCGCGGTCAGCTGCGGGATGGCGGCCTGCTCGCCCTGGCGGAGAACCGCGGCGGCGGGGACGCCGGCGGCGCACAGCGACTCGGCGATCGCGGCGCTGTCGCGGGAGGCGCACCAGGCGGCCAGGTGGCCGTCGATCTGATCGGCCGCCGCGCGGCGGCCGGCCGCGGCGGTGTACGCCGGGTCGCGAGCCCAGGCCGGGTCACCGAGAACCTCGCACAGTGCCTCCCACTGCTGATCGGTGGCGACCGAGATCAGCACCCACCGGTCCTGCCGCCCGTCGGGCAGCGGATCGGCGGTGCGGTAGACGCCCTGCAGCACCGCCCGCGGGGAGCGGTCGCCGTCGCGGTTTAGCAGGTTGCCGTACGCGCTGTACTCGATCACCTGCTCCGCCGCGACGTTGAGAGCGCCGAACACCATCGGGCTTTCGATGCGCATGCCCTTGCCGGTCCGCCGACGGTATTCCAGCGCCAGCAGCAGGGCAATCGTGCCGTGCGTGCCCGCCAGCGGGTCCATCGGGCCGTTGGGGATCTGCGGCGCGGTGTCAGGGTAGCCAGTGAGCCACGACAGCCCGGAGGCCATCTCCATCGTCTGGGTGTAGCCGCCGCGGTCCCGCAGCGGGCCGGACAGCCCGAAGGCCGGCGCGCGGACCATGATCAGGTCCGGGTTCACCTTGACCAGCTCGTCGTAGTCGAGACCCCACGATTCCATCACCCGCGGGCTGTAGTTCTCGACGACGACGTCGCACTCGGCCGCCAGTCGCAGGGCGAGCTCGCGGCCCCGCGGCGAGCTCAGGTTCAGCGTCAGATCGCGCTTGTTGGTGTTCGGCCCCTGATACAGCGGCGCCCACTCCCACCAGTGGTCCTCGGTCATGGGGCGAACCGACTGGAACCTGATGCCGTCAGGACGCTGGATGGACTCCACGTGGATCACGTCCGCGCCGTACATGGCCAGCACGTGCGAGACGATCGGCCCGGCCCAGTTCATCGTGAAGTCGGCCACCCGCAGCCCGGCGAACGGCAGCGCTTCCGGCTTCTCCCCCTGGTTGTCGCCGTTGGCCGGCCGCGGCGGCAGGTCGCGAGCGCGAACCGCGGCGGTGTGCTCGCCGAGCAGCGGCGGCGGCCCGGCCGGGCGGCGCTCAGCGCCGCCGGACAGGGTGTAGGGGACGTCGGGCTGCGTGAAGCCAGAACGGGGATTGCTGACGTAGGCGTTGCGCTGCACGAAGTGCTCGTAGGAGGTGATCGTGGCGCCGTTGGTGACCTCGGAGGCCGGGACCCGCAGGGCGTCCGCGAGCTCGAGCACCTCGGCTGTCGTGCGCTGCGCGGCCCAGGCGTCGATCGCCGTCACCAGCTCACGCCGCCGCCGCGATCGCACGTCGAACCGGCCGAGCGACTCGTCCTCCAGCCACTCGGGCTGCTCCACCAGGACGCAGAAGTCCAGCCACTGCTGGCCGGTGACCACCATGAAGCCGACGTAACCGTCCTTGGTCGGGTGGATCGCCGGCAGGTTCATCTGCCGGTTGGCGCGCATCGGCGTCCCGGCGATCGACGCCCAGGTGGCCGTGTACATCGTCAGCGTCAGCAGCGCCACCTCGAGCATCGACACGTCCACCAGGTCGCCGGCGCCGGTGCGCACCGCCTCCCACCGGGCGGTGAGCAGCCCGACCGCCGCCATCGCCCCGGCCGCCCACTCGCAGATGGCGCCGCCCTGGATCACCGGGGGACGGTCCCGGTCCCCCCGGGTCATCAGCGCGCCGCTGAGCGCTTGCAGGGTCGCGTCGGTCCACGGCCGGCCGCGCCACGGCCCGTCCAGCCCCCAGGGGGTGATCGCCACCACAACCGCGCCCGGCGCCAGCTCCCGCAGCCGCGCCGGTGCGAACGCGGGCAGCTCCGCGAGCCGCGACCCTGGCGACCACACGACAACGTCGGCGTCGGCCACGATCCGCCGCGCCAGCTCCCGGTCCTCGCGGTCGTCGGGGTCGATCACCACGCTGCTCTTCGAGCAGGCCAGGAACTGGAAGAGCGCGCCGTCCTCCCCAGCGGGCAGCACGGCGTCCGGCGTGCCCGCCGACCAGCCGCGCAGCCGGTCGCCTTCCGGCGGCTCAAGCTTGGTGACCTCCGCGCCACCGTCGGCAAGTACCTTGGTGCAGTACCCGCCGGCGATGCCGGCCGACAGGTCCGCGACGCGCAGCCCGCTCAGCGGCCACTCCATCAGATCACCTCCGTATAGTAAAATAAACTAACCAATAATGTGCCTGGTCGCAACTGGTCAGCCGGCCGCCCAGTGGCTAAATTAGTTGCATGATTATCGGCAGAGAGATCGGCGGCGACCATGGGAAGGTCTGGCTCGCTACCAGGCAGCGTGTCCGCGGGCTGCTCGCGGGGCGCACGCCGGCCGACATGTCCAGGCCGGTGCCGGCCGTGCCGGGCCTGACCGTGCGCGACGTGCTGAGCGGGCTCGTCGCCACCGCGGCCGACGGGCTCGACGGCGACATCCACGCGACGTACGGGATCCCCGACGGCGGGCGCGCTCCGGACGCCCGGACGGACGCCGAACTGCTCACGGCCTGGGACGCGCAGGCCGCCGGCGTCGCCGCGCTCGTCCGCGACGATCCGCGGGCCGGGCGGCTCCTCATCGACCTGGTCACGCACGAGCACGACCTGCGCGGGGCGCTGGACTGCCCAGGAGCGCGCGCCGACGACGCGGTGGCGATCGCCGTCGAGCTGCTCGCCAGGGAGTTCGCCGGGCGCTTGCGCGCGGCCGGTGCTCCCGCGCTCCGCCTGACCTGCGAGCAGTGGGGCTACGAGACTACGCCGCCCCCGTGCCACGCGATCCTGGTCGCCGACCGGTTCGAGCTGTTCCGCGGCTTCACGGGGCGCCGGTCGGCCGCTGAGGTCCGGCGCTGGATGTGGAGCGACGACCCGGCACCGTACCTGCCGTATCTGTCCGACAGCGGCTCGCTGCGCGCGACCGACCTGGACGAACCGGATCCGGACGTGCCGCCCGAGTACGCGGAGCGGCTCCGGACGCGGAGCTGGCGGGAACCGGTCGGCTAACCCGGTGCCCGATGATCGCGCGATCGTCTGGTGGACCCACTGCGACGCCCAGCCGCCGGCTGTCGTGGCGTGGTCGATGGCGATCGAGGCGCCGGTTATCGTGGCCGCGTCGTCGGAGGCGAGCAACACCAGGGTCCGCGCGACGTCGGCCGGGTCGTAGAGCCACGAGGCAGCGGTGACGGCGCTGGCGCGCTCGCGCTCCTCGGGAGTGGCCCGCTTTGCCGCTGCTGTCCGATGCTGCTGGCCGGTCGCCGTGCCGCCGAGCAGGATGGCGTTGGCCCGGATGTTGTCCTCGAAGTACTCCACCGCGGTGGCCCGGGTGAGCTGGACTAGGGCCGCCTTGGCTGAGGCGTATGGCGCCATCTGCCTCAGCGCTATCTCGGCTGTGTTCGACGCGATGTTCAGGATGACGCCCCCGCCGCGTTGGCGCATGGGCCCGAGCGCGAACTTTGTCAGGAAGAACGGGCCCTTGAGGTTGGTGTCGCAGACGGCGTCCCAGTTGCGCTCGTCCACCTCGTGCAGCGCCAGCAGCGGCGGGTCGGTGCGGACCGCCGCGTTGTTGACCAGGATGTCCAGCGTCCCGAAGCGGCTGACCGCCGTGGCCACTGCTCGTTCGCACTCGGCGACAACGGAGATGTCCGCGGCGATGAACGCGAAGCGGTCAGTGCCAAGCTCAGCCCCCAGTTCCTCGCCGAGTTCCCGCCGGCGCGCGACGCCGAGCACGGCGGCGCCGGCCTGGACATAGGCGATGGCGACCGCGCGACCGAGGCCCGAGGACACGCCCGTTACGAGTGCGACCTTGCCGGCCAGAATGCCGCCGCTCATGCGTCCACCCCATTCATCCGGCCGCGACGATCGCGCCCGCGCTCGTGTGCACGACCTGGCCGGTGATCTGGCGCGCTCCGGGCAGGCACAGGAAGCCGATCACCGCTGCGACATCCGCTGGCTCGGACACCCGGCGCAGCAGGTTCGCCAGCGGTCCCTCGCGCACCGCGGCCGCCATGCCGTCAGGCCCGCCGAAAGCCACTTCCGTCACGGGCGTGCGAGTGACCCCGGGCGCGACCAGGTTCACGTTCACGCCGTGCGGGCCGAACTCCCACGCCGCGGAACGCGTCAGCGACCCCAGGCCGGCCTTGGCCGCACCGTACGCGGCACCGGAGGACACCGCGCGGTACGCGGAACTCGAACCGACATTCACGATGCTTCCGCCGTGGCCATGCGCGATCATGCGCCGGCCGACGGCCTGGAGCAGCAGGAACGGCGCCGTCAGGTCGATCGCCAGCACCTGCTGCCACTCCTCGAGAGAGGTCGTGAGGACGGTCTTGCCGATGATCCCGGCCGCGTTGACGAGGACGGTCACCGGACCGTGCTCGGCCGTGATCACCTCGACTAGGCGATCGATACCGTCCAGGTCGGCGAGATCGAACACGACCTGGTGCAGTCCGCGGTTACCGGCGTCTGCGCAGCGGGCCGAGAGGGTGGCCGCGTCGCGGTCGAGCGCCACGACGACGGCACCGAGGCCGGCGAGCAGCCGGGCGGTGGCCCAGCCGATCCCGGACGCCGCGCCCGTGACGAGAGCAACCCGGCCGGTGAGGGCGTTCTCGGCGAGTCCGGCGCGTGACGCGATGCTCATGCCCACCATGCCCATGGATTGCTATCGGTAAATTAATAGAACTATATTAGATGTTCATGGCGAGGACAGCAGGCACGGCCGCGGCCGCCCAGATGGGCTCGCTGGCCGGCCAGGTAGCGGTCGTCACCGGCTCCGGTGGCGCGATGGGCGGCGCGATCGCCGAGCGGCTCGCGGCTGCTGGCGCGCACATCGTGCTCAACGACCGGGTGCCTGATCGCGTTGACGTTCATCGTCCGGCAGTCGAGGCACACGGCGTCGAGGCCGTCTCGGTGACGGCCAGCACCTCGCGCCCCGAGGGCGCGAGGACGGTCATCGCGGCAGCGCTGGACGCCTGGGGGCGGCTCGACATTCTCGTTAACACCGTGGGGGGCATCAAGGGGCCAATCAAGGTTCCTGTCTGGGACATCACCGATGAGCAGTGGAACGGGACACTGGCTGTCAGCCTGACCGCCACTTTCCTGTGCACCAGGGAAGCTGCCCGCGTGATGATCGGGCAGCGGTCGGGCAAGATCGTGAATATCGCCTCGACGTCATGGGCACCACCGGACTCGGCCATGCACCCGCACTACGCGGCGGCCAAGGCGGGCGTCGTGGCGTTCACGCGGGCGGTCGCGCTACAGCTGGCGCCGTATGACGTCAACGTCAACGCCGTCGCGCCGGGAGCGACGCGGCGCAGCGCCGCCGTGGTGGTCGACGACGGCGACGACGCCGGTCCGCTGCCGCCACTCGGCCGGATCAACGACCCGGCCGACATCGCGGGAGCGGTCGCTTACCTGGTATCCCCGGACGCGCGCAACGTCAGCGGGCAGCTGATCACCGTGGCGGGCAGCCTGAACCCGGCACTATAGCCCGGACGCGCCGGCTACCGGGGCGGCTACTTCAGCAGCGGCGCCATGCTGGTGCAGACGGTCTGGATGTGCTTGGCGACGGCCTTTTCCGGCATGCCGCCGATGGAGGCCCAGAAGTACACGGTATCTACGGGGGCATCACCGACCTTGTCCCGTACCCGCCACGCGACCTCCTCGGGCGTGCCGTAGAAGAAGTGATCCAGGGACCCGCGCGGCTCGCGCGTCCTGAGCTTCTCCGGGTCCACCGGCTTCGGGACCGGCGCGTCCGTCCCCTGCACCATGTGCCGCCGGTACGAGTCGACCTGATACCCGACGTGACGCGCGACCTGCGGCCAGTCCGCCTCCGGATCCTCGGATACCCAGCCTTGGATGCCGCCGGCCATGCGGGCGGTGGCCGGGTCGTGGCCGGCTTCGGCTAGCGCGTCCCGGTAGGCGGGCCAGCTCTCCTTGTTCAACGTCAGCAGGCACTCGCCGAGCAGGCCGGCCCGGCGGGCGCCCTTGGGGCCCTGGTAGCCCATCCACAGCGGTGGCCGTTCCTGGACCGGCCGAGGGGTCACGCCGCCGGCGCCCCAGAGGCGGCGCAGTTCCCTGGCCATGTCGTCGGTCGCACGGTACCGCGTCGCCATGTCGGCGCCGAAGAGCTCGAACTCGGGAATGCGGTATCCGGCGCCGATCCCCAGGTCGAGCCTGCCGTCGCTGACGATGTCGACGACCGCGGCCTGTTCGGCGACCTCGGCCGGGTGGTGCAGCGGCGCGATGAGGATGCCGGTGCCGATCCGCACGCGCTGGGTCCGTGCGGCGACCGCCGCCGCGAACGTCAGCGGCTGCGGCAGGTAGTCGTCGTCGAAGAGATGGTGCTCGGTCAGCCATACCGAGCCACAGCCGAGCAGCTCGGCCTCGCGGCACATCTCAAGGGTGAAGCCGTAGAGGCGGGACGGCGAGAAACGCCAGGCCGGAGGGTTCCGCAAATCGAAATAGATGCCTACACGCATGGCTCGTGTTCCCTTCCTGATCCCGGCATAATCATATGACCTATTGAACTGCATTTACTGTATAGCTATATTGGGTCACGTCTAGGCTTCCGCCGCAGGGGAGGCAGCAATGTTCAAGCTGTTCAGCGTCGATGACCACATCGTCGAACCGCCGGGCGTCTGGGTGGACCGGGTGCCGTCCGCGTACAAGGACCGAGTGCCGCACGTCGTCGAGGCCGACGGCCGCCAGATGTGGGTATGGGAAGGCGGCATGGAGATGACCATGGGCCTGAACGCGGTCGCCGGCAAGCCGCGCGAGCAGTGGGGCGCCGAGCCGGCCCGGTTCGAAGACATGATCCCGGGCTGTTACGACCCGCACCAGCGCAAGAAGGACTTCCTGTCCAACGGCGTCTTCGCCAGCGTCGCGTTCCCCACGCTGCCGGGCTTCGCCGGCCGCAAGTTCGGCATCTTCGAGGACAAGGATCTCGCGCTGGTGTGCGTGCGGGCCTGGAACGACTTCATCCTCGACGAATGGTGCCCGGCCGCGCCGGAGATGTACGTCCCGATGACGATCGCGCCGGTGTGGGACGCCCAGCTCGCGGCCGAGGAGACCGCGCGCTGCATCGAAAAGGGCAGCAAGGCGCTGTGCTGGACGGAAGACCCGGCCAACATCGACCTGCCCGGCTATCACACCGACTACTGGCACCCGCTGTTCGCGGTCTGCCAGGACGCCGACATCCCGGTCTGCATGCACATCGGCGGCGCGCTCCCCCAGGTCACCCTCGAGGGCAAGATCCCCATGGTCGAGATCGCCGCCGCGTTCGCGCACGCCGGCCGCTCGGCCACCAATATGATGGTCAGTCCTATCCCGCGCAAATTCCCGCGCATCAAGCTGGTCTGGTCAGAAGGCGGCATCGGCTGGATCACCGCCGCGATCGAGCGCGCTGACCGCCAGTGGGACCGCCACCAGTACTGGACCCACATCCCGGACGCCGACGTGCTGCCGAGCACCGTGGCGCGGCGCAACATGTGGTTCTGCATGATCGAGGAACCCGTCGGCCTGAAGTACCGGTACGACTTCACCGTCGACCACATCCTCTGCGAGACCGACTACCCGCACGCGGACACCCCG
>Ga0335075_10003095_pt1 | contig 26597 bp, 30 predicted proteins | sample Lox_Sample_24_FD_206723 | JGI IMG/M metagenome (GOLD analysis project Ga0335075, IMG submission 206723) | Soil microbial communities from Loxahatchee National Wildlife Refuge, Florida, United States - Lox_Sample_2.4 | ecosystem: Environmental > Terrestrial > Soil > Wetlands | place: USA...
GAAATCCCCGGGGTGAGGTTCGGCACTTTTCGGCCCTTTGGGGCCAATCCCCATTCTTATCTGATGGACAACCGCAGATCGTCGATCTCCTCCCTCGCCTGCTCCAGCGTCTCCTCGACCGCCATGATGTCGAGGCGCAGGCGCGAGAACGCCGCGATCTTCTCCACCGTCATCGACAGGTCCTGCATGCGGCCGGTGTGCCCGACCACGAGGAAACTCGTCGCGAGGATGTCCGTCAGGTCCGGCTCGTCGCCGGACACCTGGCGGTTCAGGTCCTCGTACTGCGTCACCGCCGCGATCACGTCCTCGTTCACGCGCCAGCCGGCGAGGATCGACTTCGCGAACGGCCCGTGCCACTTGCGCAGGATCCGCGTGTACTTCGAGCGGTCGCGCAGCACGAACGGGTAGTGAGCCGCGCGCGTGAGGATGAACAGCTTGCCGACGCCGTGCATCAGTCCGCCGAGGAACGCGAGGTCGCGGTTCACGCGCGTGAACTTGCGCGCGATGACGAACGACACCGCCGCCGTCCACGCGCTGCGTTCCCACAGCGCCTCGAGATGCGGGCGGATGTCCTTGACCGAGTGCGCCTGCGACAACTGCCGCAGCGCATACGCCAGTGAGGCCGAGCGCAGCAGGTCGAAACCCACGCGCGTGATCGCCGTGCGCAGGTCGGTGACCTGCCGGCGCGTCGGGTTCAGCGCGGCGGAGTTCGCCATCTGCAACACGCGCCCCACGAGGATGGGTTCGTAGTTGATGACCGGCACGAGCTGCGGGATGCCGATGTCCGGATCGCCCAGCATCTGCTGGACGCGCGACACGATCTGCGGCACGCCCGGCAACGCCAGCGCGGCGTCCGCGCGGATGGAAGAAAGATCCTTCTCGAGCGCGGCCGCGTCGTGCGCCACGATGTTCTCGATCGTCGTCGTCCCTAACGCCATGGATCCCATGGGTCCTATCCTCCGAGCGCCTGCTTGAGCGCGGCGATCTCCTCCGCCGACTCATCCAGCACCGTGTGCACGTCCTTGGGCTGAAGCTGGAGTCGCTGCAGGCTGCGTAACAGGAATTCGTCCGGCGCGGCGATGTCGCCGCCGGCGCGGTTGTTCTCGAGGCGCGTCGCCAGCGACAACACGTCGGTCAGCGTGACCGGGCCGCGCATCTCGCGGTCGAGGTCCTCGTAGTTGCCGACGGCGTCGACGATCTCGTCCGGCATGCGCCAGTTCTCGAGCACCGCGCGCGCCACGTTCATGTGCCAGTCGCGCGAGATCGAGTTGAAGGTCAGCGGATCGGCGATCAGCGCCGGGAACGCGCTGGCGCGCGTCAGGATGTAGATGCGGCCGACGTTGTGCATCAGGCCGGTCAGCAGCGCGGTGTCGCCGTTCAACGAGGAGAAGCGTCGCGCGATCACGTGCGACAGCGCGGCGATCTGCACGCTGTTCTTCCACAGGTCGTCGAGCGGCTTCGTCAGGTGCTGGTATTCGCTGGCCCGGCGCAACGCCTCGACCGCGAACGACAGCGCCGCGGAGCGCACGATGTTGAAGCCGACGCGCGCGACCGCCGTGCGCAGGTCCGCGATCATGCGGCCGGACGTGTTCAGCGCGGCGGAGTTCGCCATGTTCATGAGCTTGGCGGCGAGCACCGGCTCCGCGCCCAGCACCTTGACCACCGACTCGTTGCTCGCGTTCTCGTCCGACAACGCGCGCTGCAAGCGGACCACGACTTCCGGCACCGACGGCAACTCGACCTGCCCCTTCGACAGCTCGGCGGCCAGCGCCTTCACGAAGCCGAACGTCACCGTGTTCGGCAACGCGCGGGTTTCGACCGTGGACGTGACTTCGGCGGCGTTCATGAGCCGAGCACCTGGCGCAGCGACGCGATCTCGACCTCGGACTCGGCCAGCGCGGCGCTGCAGCCGGCGGCGTCGAGCTTCATGCGGCGCGCGGCCGGCATGCCCAGGAACAGCATCTCCTCGGCCCGCGCATCGGGACCGAGCGAAGCCAGCGCGGCGCTGACCGCGATGACGTCGGCGAGATCCGTGACGCCCTCGTGTTCGCGCTCGGAATTCTCCGACGCCGCAACCGCGACGACGACTTCCTCCGCCATCTCCCAATTCCTCAGGATGGCCTGCGCAATGCGCACGTGCCATTCCGCGACGATGCGCTGGTAGGTGGCCGGATCCTGCAGCAGCCACGGGAAGCGGATCGTGCGCGTCAACAGATAGAGCTTGCCGACGCCCTGCAGCAGCCCGGCGAGCAGCGCCGTGTCGGGATTCAGCCGCGTGAAGCGGCGCGAGACGACGTGGCAGACGGCGGCGACGTGCGCCGACTGCTGCCACAGCTCCGTCATCGGCACCTCGAGACCCTTGTACGCCTCGGCGCGGCGCAGCTGCGACATCGCGAACGCGATGGTCGCGCTGCGCGCCATGTTGAAACCGATGCGCGAGACGGCGGTGCGCAGGTCGTTGAGACGTTTGCCGTTGGGATTCAGCGCCGCGGAGTTCGCCACCTGCAGCAGGCGCGCGGCCAGGGCCGGCTCCGCGCTGATGACGCGCACGACGTCGTCGATGTCCGCCTCGTCGTTCGTCAGTGCCTTGCGCACGCGCACGGCCACGTCCGGAAAACTCGGCAGGTCGATCTTCTCGCCCGCGAGCTCGACCGTCAGGGCGCTGACCAGGCGCGCGACATCGCCGGAGCGAGCCCCGGGAGCGCCGGCACTGGCCGGACCACCATCAGGTGAGACGAAATCGAAGGACATGGCTCCAGATGTATCGGTCCGGGGCCGGGACTATTTAACGGTTGATGAGCGAATGTGACGCGCGGCGGGAGTCGTGCAGAACGTTGCCGCCGATATGTCAAACCGCGCCCCGGAGGGGCCTGAAAAGGAGCGTCAGAAGAGCTCGACGTCGCCCTCTTCCGGCTTGGCATCCAGCTCCGTCAGGTACTGGCGTTCGCGCTGCGCCAGCGAGCGGTCCGAGCTGGCGTTCAGCTTCCGCACGCGGATGCGGCCGGATTCCGGGAAATAGACCACCTTGCGCGCGAACACGTCGCCGAGGTCCTCGCCGAGCACCTTGAACCCCTCGTCGCGGACGTACTCGCGCACGAACTCGATGTTGCGGGCGCCGATGTCCGTGGTCATCTCGGCGAGCACGCGCCCGCCGCCGACCAGTTTCAGCTCGAGATCCTCGCGGCGGCCGCCGAGCTTCAGGATGTCGTTGATCAGCCGCTCCATCGCGACGTTGCCGTAGCGCGTCGCGGCGCTGGCCGCAGCGCCCCAGGCGCTCTGGCCTTGCGAGTGGTCGAGCGGCAGCATGAAGTGGTTCATGCCGCCGATGCGCAGGCGCGCGTCGCGCACGCAGGCCGACACGCAGGAGCCGAGGACGGTCGTCACCATCTCGCCGTGGCGGGTGACGTAGTACTCGCCGGGCAGCAGTCGCGCGGCGAACACCTGGTGCTCGTCGTCCCAGTGCCGCGCGATGTGCCCGAACTGCGGCAGCGCCGGCATCATCTGCACGTCGTCCGGCGCGACGCGACCCAGCTTGAGTCGCGGCTGCGGTTTTCCGTTGTGGCCGGGCGGACGCATGGGGTTGTTAGAAGATCTCCACGCTGCCGGAGCTGGCGGGGTCGCGGTGTTCGTCGCGTTCGTCCCGCTGCAATTTCGGCCGCGAGCCCGTCGCGACCAACGCATCGAAGATCTGCCGCTCGTCCTCCATCGTGAACGACGCGCGGATCGCCTCGCGGACCTTGCGCCACTCCTCGCCCTCGCCGGTCGCGACCACGGCATGCAGCCGCGCCAGCGCATCGCGCACGTGGGTCACGCGCTGCGAGAGACGATCGTGGAACTGCAACGCGCGCATCGCGCGCTGCGCGTCGGCGATGATGGGCAGCGCCTTCGCCTGCGTGGTGTCGCCGCCGGTATCGCGCAGGTGCGCGCCGCGCTCGCCCAGCGATGCGACGGCGCGCGACAGCAGCTCGGCCTCGGCCGAGGCGTCGAGCATCGCGGCGTCCAGCTGGCGCACGGCCAGCAGCAACAGCGGCGCGAGGTTGTGGATGTCGTCCTGGTCCATGGTCAGAGCAGCTTCTTCAGCGTGGCGATCAGCTGCGCCGGGTTGAACGGCTTGACGATCCAGCCCGTGGCGCCGGCGCGTTTGCCTTCCAGCTTCTTCTCCTGGCTGGATTCGGTGGTCAGCATCAGCATCGGCACCAGACGGTAGTTGGGCAGCGCGCGCAGCTCGCCGATCAGCGTGATGCCGTCCATGCGCGGCATGTTGACGTCGGAGATCACCAGGTCCACGGCGTTGTCGCGCGCGTACTCCAGCGCTTCCTGGCCGTCGGCCGCCTCGACGACGCCGTAACCGGCCGACTGCAGCGTGGCTTTCACCATCTGCCGCATCGACGTCGAATCATCCACCGTGAGGATCGTGCGCATCGGGATTCTCCAGACTACTTCGCGGCCGCGGCGACCGGCGCTCCCGCGCCCTCCGCCAGCCGCATGATTGCTTCCGCCACGCGCGACAGCGGCAGGATCTCGCCCGCGGCGCCGAGCTTCACGGCCGCGCCGGGCATGCCCCAGACGACGCTGCTCGCCTCGTCCTGCGCGATCGTCGGTGCGCCGGCGTCGAGCATCTCGCGCAGTCCGCGCGCGCCGTCGTCGCCCATGCCGGTCAGGATCACGCCGACGGCGTTCGGTCCCACCTTCTGCGCCACCGAGCGGAACAACACGTCGACGCTGGGCCGGTGCCGGTTGACCGGCGGGCCCTCGTTGATGCGGCACAGGTAGCGAGCGCCGTCGCGCTCGACCAGCAGGTGTTTGCCGCCCGGCGCGATGTACACGTGACCGGGCTTGATCTGCTGCCCGTCGACCGGTTCGACCACCGACATCGCGGCCAGCGAATCCATGCGCTTCGTGAACGGCAGGCTGAACGCCTCCGGGATGTGCTGCGCGATGACGATCGCGGGGCAATCCGCCGGCAGGCCCATCAGCACTTCGCGGATCGCCTCCGTGCCGCCGGTCGACGAACCGATCGCGATGATCCGGTCCGTCGTGCGCAGCATGCGACGCGCGCCCGCCGCGGCCGTGGCGGCCGGCAGGATCGCGTCGGCGGAATGTTTGGGCGGCACCACCGCCGCCGGCGCCGACTTGCGGCTGACCACGCGCGCGCCCGCGGCGGCGCGGATCTTCATCAGGATCTCGTCGCTGAACTCGCTGAGCGTGCCCGCGACGTCGACCTTCGGCTTCGACACGAAATCGACCGCGCCGAGTTCCAGCGCCTTCAACGTCGTCTCGGCGCCGCGCTCGGTCAGCGACGAAATCATGACGACCGGCATCGGTCGCAGCCGCATGAGGTTCTGCAGGAACGTGAGGCCGTCCATGCGCGGCATCTCGACGTCCAGCGTCAGCACGTCGGGGTTCGTCTCCTTGATGCGCTCGCGCGCCATGAACGGATCGTTGGCCGTGCCGACGACCTCGATGTCCGGCGCGGCCTTCAGGATCTCGACCAGGATCTGGCGCACCAGCGCCGAGTCGTCGACCACCAGCACGCGGATCTTCTTCATGACGCGTTCCGCCGGTAGATGGTCTTGCCGATGAGGTCGTATTTCTCGCTGACGCGGTACAGGCTCTCGGAGTGGCCGAGGAACAGGTAGTCGCCGGGGCGCTGCAGCCGCGCCATGCGTTCGAACAGCTTGCGCTGCGTGTCCTTGTCGAAATAGATGATGACGTTGCGGCAGAAGATCGCGTCGAACGGGCCGCGCATCGGCCAGTCGTGCATGAGGTTCAGCTGCTTGAAGGTGATCAGGCTGCGCAGCTCGTCCTTGACCTCGAGCTTCGGCGGGTCGCCATCGAGCTCGTCGAACCAGCGCGAGCGGCGCGCGGCGGTCATCGTCTGGAAGCGCTCCTCCGTGTACACGCCGGTCATGCCATGTGCCAGCACGTTGGAGTCGAGATCGGTCGCCAGTAGTTTGGCGTCCCAGCCGGACAGCAGGCCGCCGGCCTCGCGCAGCACCATCGACAGCGAATACGGCTCCTCGCCGGTGGAGGCCGCGCAGCACCAGATGCGCAGGCGGCGCGTGCCCTTGTCGTGCGCGACGAGCTTGGGGAGCAGCTCGCGGGCCAGGAATTCGAAGTGGTGCGGCTCGCGGAAGAACGACGTGAGGTTCGTCGTCACCGCGTTGGTGAACTCCTCGAGCTCGGCGGGTTCGCCGCGCTCGAGCAGCGTGATGTATTCGCGGAAGCTCGACATCTTCAGCGCGCGCAGGCGACGCGACAGGCGGCCGTACACCAGCTGGCGCTTGGCCTCGGACAACGCGATGCCCGTGTGCTGCCGGACCAGCTCGCGGATGCGGTCGAAGTCCGCCGCCGTCAGCTGGAAATCGTTGCCCGCCTGCCGTTGCTCGACGTCGCGCGCGACCGGCATCAGGCCCCGTCCCCGTGCTCGGCCGCCTCGATGCACGACGCGACCAGGCGGTCGATGTCGAGCAGCATGACCATCTTGCCGTCGACGCTGGTCAGCCCGCGCACGCAGGCCGCGTCCGTCGTCGTCCCCAGCTCCGGCGTCGGCTTGATGCCATCCGGCGCCACGCTGTACACCTCCGACACCGCGTCGACGACGATGCCCGCCGTCTTCTCGCCGGCCCCGGTATGCACGCGCACGACGATGACCACCGTCGAGCTGTCGGGCACGCGCGTCGGCAGACCGAAGCGGCGCCGCAGGTCGATCACCGGCACGATGACGCCGCGCAGGTTCATGACGCCCAGCAGATAGGGCGGCGTGTACGGCACGCGCGTCACGCCGTCCCAGCCCTTGATCTCCTGCACGCAGAGGATGGCGACGCCGTATTCCTCGCCCGCGCAGACGAACGTCAGGTACTGCGAGAGGTCGCCCGTCTCGTCATTGGCCGCGGACAACGCAGCGGTCGTGGCGCCCATCGCTCAGAACTCGCTCCAGTCGGAGCTGTCGTTGACGGCGGCGCGACGCGGCGCCGGCGGCGCGGCCGCGGGGGGCACGGCCTTCACGGCGGGACGCCCGGAATTCCACGGACGGCCCTGCGTGCGGCGATCGCGCGACGCGATCGACACGGCGGCCTCACCGACGTTGTATCCGGCCACCAGCTCGTTCAGCGCCTGTGCCTGCTCGACGATGGCCTGGCTGGCCGCGGCGGCCTGCTCGACCAGCGCCGCGTTCTGCTGCGTGGTCTCGTCCATCTGCATGACGGCCTTGTTGACCTGCTCGATGCCGGAGGACTGCTCACGGGAAGCGGCGGCAATTTCGGCGACGATGTCCGTCACCTTCTTCACCGCGTTGACGATCTCTTCCAGCGTATGGCCCGATTCGTCGACCAGGCGGCTGCCCTCGTCGACCTTCGCCACGCTGTCCTGGATCAGCGCCTTGATCTCCTTCGCGGCGGTCGCCGAGCGGCCCGCGAGGTTGCGCACCTCGGTCGCGACGACGGCGAAGCCACGACCCTGCTCACCGGCGCGCGCGGCTTCCACCGCGGCGTTCAGCGCCAGCAGGTTGGTCTGGAACGCGATCTCGTCGATGACGCCGATGATGTCGGCGATCTTCTTGCTGGCCGAGTTGATGCCGGCCATCGCGGTCACCGCGTTGCCGACGACCGCGCCACCCTTCTCCGCCTGCTGGCGCGCGGCCATGGCGAGCTGGTTGGCCTGGCCGGCGTTGTCGGCGGTCTGCTTGACCGTCGACGTCATCTGTTCCATCGACGACGCCGTCTCTTCGAGACTCGAGGCCTGTTCCTCGGTGCGCTGCGAGAGGTTCGTGTTGCCCTTCGAGATCTCCTCGGCGCCCGTGTGGACCTCGGACGACGCGGACTTCACGCGCTTGACGAGCTCCGTCGTCGTGTCGAGCAGCGAGTTGATGCCGAGGCACAGCGATTCGAGATCGCCGGTCTTGCCTTCGATCGGGATGCGGCGCGTGAGGTCGCCCTCGATCGCCTGCTTCACCGTCTCCTGCGTCTGGCCCACCGCGAGCTGCAGCTGCTGCTGCGCGTGCATCGCGTGCGTGACGTCGGTCGCGTACTTCACGACCTTGAACGGCTTGCCGTTGCTGTCCGGGATCGGGTTGTACGACGCCTGGATCCAGACCTCGCGGCCACCCTTGGCGATGCGGCGGTAGCTGCCGATGTCGTTCTCGCCGCGGTTGAGCTTCGCCCAGAACGCGCGGTACTCGGCGCTGGCCGCGACCGTCGGGTCGGCGAACATGCTGTGGTGGCGGCCGACCACCTCGGAGGCGGCATAACCCATGACGCTCGCGAAGTTGTCGTTGATCTTGCGGATCGTGCCGTCCATGTCGAACTCGATGACGGCCTGGGCACGGCCGATCGCCGCGAGCTGCCCGGCGTAGTCCGCGTTGCGCGCGGTCTGCTCGGTCACGTCGCTGGCGTACTTCACGACCTTGAACGGCTTGCCGTTCGCATCGGGGATCGCGTTGTACGAGGCCTGCAGCCAGACTTCGCGGCCGCCCTTGGCGACGCGCTTGTAGCTGCCGATCTCGCTCTCGCCGCGATTCAGCTTCGCCCAGAACGAGCGGTACTCGTCGCTCTGCGCGACGCCCGGCGGCGCGAACATGCTGTGGTGCTTGCCGACCACCTCGGCGCTGGAATAACCCATCGCGCGCGCGAAGTTGTCGTTGATCTCGCGGATCGTGCCGTCCATGTTGAATTCGATGACCGCCTGCGCCCGGTGGATCGCGGCGATCTGGCCGCGGAAGTCCGCGTCCTTCTCCTCGCGCGCGCGCAACGCGTTCTGCATCGCCTCGAGCGAGGCCAGCAGTTGCGCGAGCTCGTCCTGTCCGTCGACGACGATCTCGTTGTCGAGCTTGTTGTTCTTCACGGCCTCGGCGATGCCGACCGCGCCGGTCAGCGGGCGCACGATGCCGCGCGCCAGCATGCCGGCGAACAACACGCCGAGGACCAGCGCGATCACGTTCGCGGCGATCAGCGTGGTGCGTGCCTTGTCGTACGCCGCCTGGCCGACCTCACCCTCGTGGGCGAAGTCCGCTTCCTGGTGATGCAGCAACGTGACGAACGGCGCCTGGTAGGCCTCGAACAGCGGCGCGGTCTCCTTCGCGAACACCTCCAGCGCCTGCGGATACGTCTTCGTGTCCTTCGCGAGCGCGCTGACGCGGGCGCGCGACTCCGTGTACTTCACGCGCGCCGCGGCCGCCTCTTCCAGCAGCTTGCGATCGGCCGGATCGGTGATCAGCTTGTCGAGCTGCGCGAGGGCTTCCTCGTTGAGGCGGGTGTTCTCCGCCATCTCCGCGCGCAATTGCTCGACGGCGGCGGAATCACCGTTGACCAGGAACACGCGCGCGGCCTTCGCGGCGTTGTCGCGCGAACGGATCTGCATCTCCATGGAGAGGCGCGCCTTTTCCCACTGATTGCCGACGAGATTGTCGGTCGCGTCGTCGATCTGGGACATGCGCCACCAGCTCAAACCACCCACCACCAGCGAGATGGCGAGCAGCGAGCCGAAACCGAAGGCCAGTCGAGCGCCCACTTTGAAGTTTGAGAATTTGATCACTTGAGGACTCCATTGCTATTGCAGGTATCGCCGAGATTCGCCAGCAGGCGCTCGACATCGAGGATGATTCGCATGCGTTCTTCGAGGGTGCCGAAGCCGACGATGTGGTCGGTGTCGGCGTCACGACCCAGCGCGGGGGCCGCGCGGATCTGGTCGGCCGTGAGCGTGATGACGTCGGACACCCCGTCGACGACAATGCCCGCCACGCGGGCCCCGACGTTGAGGATGATGACGACGGTGAATTCGTTGTAGTCCGCGCGCTCGAGCGCGAACTTCAGGCGCAGGTCGACGATGGGCACGACCACGCCGCGCAGGTTGATGACGCCGAGCATCTCGCGCGGCGAATGCGGGATCGCCGTCACCGGCGCCCAGCCACGGATCTCCTGCACGGTGAGGATGCCGACCGCGTACTCCTCGCCGCCCAGGCGGAAGGTCAGGTACTGCTTTGCATCGTCCGGCTCGTCCTTGAGCACCGTGTTCATGCCGCCACCTGGGCAGGGTCGCGGGTCGGCGCCTGCTGGCTCTGGAACCGGGCGATGACGCCGGGGATGTCGAGGATCAGCGCCACGCGGCCGTCGCCGAGCATGGTGGCGCCGGCGAGCCCGGTGACCGGGCGGAAGTTCGTCTCGAGACTCTTGATGACCACCTGCTGCTGCGACATCAGCTCGTCGACGAACAGGCCGACGCGCTGGCCGTCCGCCTCGACGATCATCAGCAGCCCATCGAGCAGGTCGGTGTGGTCGGGCTCGACGCCGAAGAGATCGTACAGCCGCACGATGGGTAGATAGTCGTCGCGCAGGCGGAACACCTGCGCGCGCGACGCGATGGAGTTCACCTGCTCGCGGCGCACCTGGATGGTCTCGACGATCGAGACGATCGGCACCACGTAGACCTCGCTGCCGACGCGCGCCAGCTGGCCGTCGAGGATCGCCAGCGTCAGCGGCAGGCGGATGCGCACCATGCTGCCCTTGCCCGGCGTCGAGTGGATCTGCACGTGGCCGCCGAGCTCGTTGATGTTGCGCTTGACGACGTCCATGCCGACACCGCGGCCGGAGACGTCGCTGACCACGTCGGCGGTCGAGAAACCCGGTGCGAAGATGAGATTGAAGATGCGGTCCTCGGACAGCTCCTCGTCGGCGCCGACCAGGCCGCGTTCGCGCGCCTTCGCGAGGATCTTGTCGCGCTTCAGTCCGCCGCCGTCGTCGCTGACCTCGACCACGACGTTGCCGCCCTTGTGGTAGGCGTTGAGCTCGATGACGCCGTGCGCGCTCTTGCCGGCGGCGATGCGCGTGTCCGGCGACTCGATGCCGTGGTCGATCGAATTGCGCACCAGGTGCACGAGCGGATCGCCGATCTTCTCGAGCACGGTCTTGTCGAGCTCGGTGGTGTCGCCGAGCATGCGCAGCTCGATCTTCTTGCCGAGCCGCTGGCCAAGATCGCGCACCAGGCGCGGGAAGCGGTTGAACACGAAGCTGATGGGCAGCATGCGCACGCGCATGACGCTTTCCTGCAGCGCGCGCATGTGGCGTTCGAGCTGGCCGAGCGCGCTGCGCAGCTCTTCCGCGCCATCCAGCGGCGCGGCCAGCTGGCTGAGCACGGACTGCGTGATGACGAGCTCGCCGACGGAGTTCAGCAGCTCGTCTATCTTCTCGATGCTGACGCGGATCGAGCCGCCCTCGCCCGAGTGCGCTTGTGCTGTGGAGGGGGCTGTGGAGGGGGCGGCGGCGGGTGCGGCGGCGGACGCCGGCGCGGCGCTCCTGGACGCGGCAGCCGATTCGTCGGCCACCGCGGCAGCGGCCGGCGCGTGCGCCGGATCCGGCGCGGGGCGCGGCGCCTCGACGGCGACCGCGACCGGCACGAACGCCGGCTCGGCAATCGGCGTCTCGCCGCGCGCCTCTCCGGACACGGGCGTGACGAGGGACGGAGCGAGCGGCGCCGGCGCGGGCGCGGCGTTGCCCATCGGCCCGAACGCCTCGAGATGCAGCTCGCACTCGCCTTCGACCCAGTCGAACACGGCGCGGACCTGCGTCTCGGGCACGGGGCCGTTCAGCTCGACGTGCCAGCCGAGCCGGCACTCCTCGGGATCGAGATCGGCGAGCGGCGGCACGAACTTCGCGTCGACGCGCACCGTGCAGGCGCCGAGCGTGCCGAGCTCGCGCAGGATGCGCAGCGGGTCGTTGCCGTTGCGCAGTAGTTTGGCGCCCGGGACGAAATGGATGCGCCAGCCGCAACGTTCCGGCTCGTCGCCGGGCACGTGGATCGGCACCGGCGGCGGCGCGGGCGCTGCGGCGGCCGCGGCCGTGCCGGCGCTCTTGAGGATGGCCTCGATCTCGCCGTGCACGGCGGCGACGCGGGCCTTGTCGATGACCTGCTTGTGCTTCGTGGCCTCGAGCATCTCGCGCATCAGATCGCCCGAGCGCAGCAGCAGGTCGACGAGCTCCGGTGTCACCTGGCGCTTGCCGGCGCGCAGCTGGTCGAGCAGCGTCTCGGCCGTGTGCGTGAACGCGGTGACGTCGCTGAAGCCGAAGGTCGCCGCGCCACCCTTGATGGAGTGCGCGACGCGGAAGATGGTGTTGATCAGCTCGGCGTCGACTTCGCCGGCGGACAGCTTCAACAACGCCGCCTCCATGGAGTCGAGCGCCTCGAAGCTCTCTTCGAAGAAGGTGTCGTGGAATTGCGCGAGGTCGAGCGTCACGACGGGCTCTCGAGCAACGCGCCGACGCCGAGGACGCGGATGGCTTCCTCGAGCGCGGGGGAACGGGACTTCCAGTCGTACTGGCAGGCGCGCTCGAGACAGTCGAGCGCGAACGCGACGAGCAGCTGTACGCCGGCGGTGTCGACCTGCTCGACCGCCCCGCCGTCGATCTCGTAGGGGCCCGGATGGGCGGCGACTTCGAGCAGCTGCTGGCGCAGCGCCTGCGCCTCGTGGATGGTGCAGACGGCGCCGAGCACGACGCGGCCGGCCGCGGGGGAAACATCCCCGGCCGACCCGTTGGCATGGGCAGCATCGAGAGTCATGGAATCGTCGGTCCTCTCAGCAACGACATCGTCAGTGCACGTCGAAACGGTTGTCGGCCGGCGAGGCCGCCGGCTTGAAGAGATGCGTTTCACAACGCGCGGTCGGATCGCCAAACTACTAGGCGGCGTCGCCTTGCCCGAGCTCGCCGCCGTGCAGGCGACTCAACAAGCGGGCTTCCGACGCGGCCAAACCACTCGAGGCGACGATCTCGTCGATGCTCGCACCGGCGCGCGCCAGTCGGCGCGCGGTCTCATAACTACGTACGGGCTGGGCCTCACGGCGGGATTGCGGCGCGGGCGCTTCGGGCGCGCGCTCCGCCTGCTTCGGCAGCACGGCGACCAGCGTCGCCAGCGCGCCGGTGCGCTCGGCCAGCACCTGCACCTGCTTCGCGAGCTCGAGCTGCGCGGCGTGGAGACGGTCTAACTGCTCGGCGTTCTCGCGCCGCATGCGCAACAGCGCCCAGGCGAAGGTCGAGAAGGCGGCGAGCGCGACGGCGACCCTAAGGGTCGCGAACAGATCGATGCCAATTTCCACGTGATCACTCCCGCGCCGGATTTCCGGCGGATACGTTCAGGTTCACGGGTAATGGAGCAGTTTCCGTGCCAACGGCGGCCGTCGGCGGCACGGCTACGGGAATCTGCGGAGTGGTTTGCGTAGGAGTCGCGTTCGGCGCCGCCCCTTGAGCGGCATACGGCGGGAGCGCCACCGGCGACTGCGCGCTGTTGGCCTCGCTGGCCTGGTCGGCGTCGCCACCGGCCGCGGGGCTGCCATTGCCGGCGAGGATGACGATGACCACGCGGCGGTTCGCGTCGCGATGCGCCGGCGTGTCGTTGGGCTGCAGGGGTCGGTATTCCCCGAAGCCGATGACCGAGAGCCGGTCGGGATTCACGCCGGCGTTCGCGAAGCGGTGCACGACGCTGGCGGCGCGCGCCGCGGACAGCTCCCAGTTGGACGGATAGACCTTGCTCGCGATCGGGCGGTTGTCGGTGTGGCCCTCGACGCGCACGGGGTTCGGATACTTGACCAGCGTGGTGGCCAGCGCGTCGAGCGCGGGGATCGCGCGGTTCGACAACGTGGCGACGCCGCTGGGGAACAGGATGTCGGTCTTCACTTCGACTTCGAGCCAGAAGCCGTGGCGGCGCACGTTCACCAGGTTCGCGGCGATCAGCGGCTGCAGCGCGCCTTCGAGCTCGTCGGCCACCTGCGTGAGCTGCTGCGTCATCGCCTGCTGCGGCGGTGGCTGCGTGCCCGTGGCCTGCCCCGCGCCCGGCACGTTCATCGGGCCGGCGCCGCCGCCGGGCTCGGTGTCGACGTGCATCGTCTCGACCATCTTGCCGGACTGCGTGTCGACCATCGTCGGCTGCACGGACGAGCTCTTGTCGTCGAGCCCGGTGCCGCGCGACCGCTCGCCGATCTGCACCGGCTTCATGGATTTTTCCTGGCCGTTGAACGCCGCGGACAACGAGTCCGACAACACGCGGAACTTGCCCTCGTTCACCGACGAGATCGCGTACATGACGACGAAGAACGCCAGCAGCAGCGTGATCAGGTCGCCATAGGGGATGGCCCACGCTTCGTGGTTGGTGTGGTCTTCGTGTTTTCTTTTACGGGCCATGGGGACATTCCTCATTTCCTAGGAAATGGGGACGTGCCTCGCGCGCGGAGATGGATGCGGGGATGTCACATCGAGGCGCGTCCCCATTTCCCGGGAAATGAGGAATGTCCCCATTACCGCGAGCTCGCTAGTGCAGGAAGCCATTGAGCTTCGACTCGATCGCGCGCGGGTTCTCGCCGAGCACGATCGACACTACGCCCTCGATGACCATCTCGCGCACCTGCGTCTGCTCCGCGACGATGCCCTTCAACTTGCCGGCGATCGGCAGGAAGAACAGGTTCGCGAGGCCGATGCCGTACACCGTCGCCGTGAACGCCGCCGCGATGCCGTGTCCGAGCTTCGAGGGATCGGCGAGGTTCTGCATGACGGCCATCAATCCCAGCACGGCGCCGATGATGCCGAGCGTCGGCGAATAGATGCCCATGCCCTCGTAGACCTTCGCCGCGCGCGTGTCCGCGTGCTCGCGCACGTCGACCTCGACCTCGAGCAGCTTGCGGATGGCCTCCGGCTCGCCGCCGTCGACGACCAGCTGCAGGCCGCGCTTCACGAACGCGTCCTCCTCGCGGTCGATCATCGGCTCGAGCCCGAGCAGGCCCTGCTTGCGCGCGATCGTGCTCCACTCGACGATCTTCTTGATCAGCGCCTCCGCCTGCATCGGCGGCGGCTTGATGACCCACGAGAACCGCGACATCGCGTGCTTGAAGACCGGCAGCGGCGTCTGGATGAAAATGGCCGCGATCGTCCCGACCACCACGATCATGAACGCCGCCGCGGACAGCAGCGCCTGGATGCCGGCGCCCTTGAGCACCGCGCCCACGAGCACCGCGACCAGCGCGAGCACGAATCCGATGGCGGAGAGGATGTCCACGCGTCAGCCCCCGAACTTCGACAGCAACGCGTCGATGTCGTCCTGGTCGCTGACCGAGCCGGCGTCGCTGACGCCGGGCACCGCGGGACCGACGCCGCGCTGCAGGTTGGGTTCGGGTAGTTTGAGCACGCGCAGCGTGCGCATCGTCTCGTCGCCGTTCGACAGGCGCACGAGCTCGCCTAGCACGGACTCGAGCTCGCCCACCAGCGAGATGACGCCGCGGATGATCTGCCCGGTGAGGTCCTGGAAGCCCTGCGCCATCAGCATGCCGGAGAGATGGCTGCGCATCTCGTCCGAGTCCTTGACCGACCGTTCCAGGAACGCGTTGACGCGCTCCGGCCACAACGACGCGACCGCGAGCTCGCGGTTGCCGTAGATGGTCCAGGCTTCGAGCAGTTCGGCGGCTTCGCGCGCCGCCTGGTCGACCAGCGGCCCGGAACGTTCGACGAGGTCGAGCGTGCGGTGCGCGGCCTCGTCGGTGAGCTGCACGACGTGCGCGAGCCGCTTGCGCGCATCGGGCACCTCGTGGCCGGCCAGCGCGTCGAGACGCGTCTGGTCGCGGAACCGGCGCAGCGCGCTCTGCGCGCTCTCGGTGATCCGTTTGAGCTCCGGCATGAACTCGGCGCTCATGCTCTCGCGCAGTTGTTCGAAGGAGCGGCGGAACGCGGCTTCGTCGCCGGCGTCGAGCGCGCTCTTCAGGGCGTCGACATGCGGGCGGTATTGCGCATTCAGCAGTTCGGCGTCGGCCATGTGTTCGTCCGGCCCAATCAGGCCGCCGCCTTGCTGGCGAGGATCTTGTCGATCTTTTCCTTGAGCGTGACCGCCGTGAACGGCTTGATCACGTAACCCGAGACGCCGGCCTGCGCCGCCTCGATGATCTGCTCGCGCTTCGCCTCGGCGGTCAGCATGAGCACGGGTAGTTTGGCGAGCTTCGCGTCGCCGCGGACCGCCTTCAGCAGGTCGAGGCCCGGCATGCCCGGCATGTTCCAGTCGGTGATCAGGAAGTCGAACGAACCGCCCTTCAGCAGCGGCAGCGCGGTGTTGCCGTCGTCCGCCTCGGTGATGTCGGTGTAGCCGATCTCCTGCAGGCAGTTCTTCACGATCCGGCGCATCGTGGAAAAGTCGTCGACCACCAGGATCTTCATCGCGTTGCTCACGTCGTCACTCCTCGCCTCACAAACGGTCGCGCCAGCCCGACAGCCGCGCCTGCAATCGCGTCAGCGCCTGGCCGTGGATCTGGCAGATGCGCGATTCGCTCACTTTAAGGACCGCGCCGATTTCCTTCAGGTTCAATTCGTCGTCGTAGTACAGGGACATCACCGTGCGCTCGCGCTCCGGCAGGCCCGCGATCGCATCGGTCAGCGCGCTGCGGAACCGCTCGTCGATCACGTCGCGGAACGGGTCCGCCTCCGGGTCGGTCGCGTTGATCTCGCCCTCTTCCGTCGTGAGGCTCGCGATCTGGCAACCGGCCGCGTCCTCGACGATCTTGTGGTACTCGTCGAGGCTCACGCCCATCTTGTTGGCGACGTCCGTGTCGCGCGCCTCGCGGCCGATCTCGGCCTCGAGCTCGCGGATCGCATTCGCCACGGCGCGCGCCTTGCGGTGCACGGAGCGCGGCGCCCAGTCGAGCTTGCGCAGCCCGTCGAGCATCGCGCCGCGGATGCGGATGCCGGCGTAGGTCTCGAAACTCGCCCCACGTCCGGTCGAATAATTGGCGGCCGCCTCGAGCAATCCGAGCATGCCGGCCTGGATCAGGTCGTCGACCTCGACGGAGGCCGGCAGCCGCCCCGCCAGGTGATACGCGATGCGTTTCACCAGCTCGGCATGGCGCATGACCAACGCTTCCGTGTCACGGGCGCTGGGGCGCTGGCTGTAGGCGCTCACTCCGGTCATCGGACCACCTCGAGTCGCACCTGCGGACGTCTGATCAAGCGTTCGACGAAAAACTCCACGTTGCCCCGAGGTCCCTCCGCCACGGGCCACATATCGGCCCTCAGCGCGAGGGTCTTGAGGGCCAGGGCGGCCGGTGCGCTCGGGTACGCCGTCACAACGGGACGCTGTTCACGGATCGAGCGACGCAGGAAGGCGTCCTCCGGGATCTCGCCCACGTAGTCCAGCTCGACGGACAGGAACCGGGTCGCCACGCGCTCGAAGCGCTGGAACAGGGATTGCCCTAGTCCCCGGCCACGCGACTGGTTGACCAGCACGCGGAACTGTTTGACGCCGTGGTCGCGGCTCAGGATCTTGATCAGCGCATAGGCGTCGGTCAGCGAGGCGGGTTCGTCGCACAACACGACCAGCACCTGCTGCGCGGCCTGGGAGAACTGCAGCACCGAGCCGGCGATGCCGGGCGCGGTGTCCACGACCATCACGTCGAGATTCGTCGTCAGGTCGCCGAACGCGCGCACGAGCCCGAGGTGGGTCAGCGTGTCGAGCTCGGCGAGCTGCGCGATGCCGGACGCGGCCGGCACCACCTTGAAACCCTGCGGCGCCTCGAGCACCACTTCCTCGAGCGAGCAATTGCCCGCGAGCACGTCGGCGAGCGTCAACCGCGGCGTGAGCCCGAGGAACACGTCGACGTTGGCGAGACCCAGATCTCCATCGAGCAGCATGACCTGCTTGCCGCGCGACGCCAGCGAGGCGGCGAGATTCACCGCGACGGTCGTCTTGCCGACGCCGCCCTTTCCACCGGTCACCGCGATGACCTGCACCGGGTTCGGCACGGTCACGTTGTTAGCCCTTGCGGCCATTGGCCCCTCCGCTCATGCGTCGCTGCATCACTTCGTCGTCCGCGGTGGCGCCGTTGTGGCTGGCGATCTCGACCGCGCGGCTCACCAGCGTGTGCGAACGCGCCGGCGAGAGATCTTCGGGAACTCGCTGGCCGTCGCTGAGATACGCGGCCGGCAGCTTGTGGCGGATCAGCGCGGACAACACGCCGCCGAGGCTCACCGCCTCGTCCACCTTGGTGATCACGCACGACGACGGCTTCGCCAGCGCGAAGCGCTGGATGACTTCGTCGATCGCACCCGCCTGCGTGCTCGCCGGCAGGACCAGCGAGGTCTCGATGCTGGCCTGCAGCTGGTTCAGCAGCCGCAGCCGGCGCGCGAGCTCGGGATCGCGCGGGCTCGTGCCCGCGGTATCGATCATCACGAAGCGGCAGCTGCGCAGTTCGTACAGCAGTTCGGGCAGTTCGGCGACGTCGTAGACGTTGTGGGTGGTGACGCCGAGCAGGCGTCCCAGCATGTGCATCTGTTCGTGCGCGCCGATGCGCACGCTGTCCGCGGAGACGATGGCGACGCTGCGCGGACCGTGGCGCAGCACCCAGCGCGCGGCGAGCTTCGCCAGCAGCGTGGTCTTGCCGGCGCCGGCCGGACCCGCGAACGCGACCACGCCGCCCTTCTCGAGCCAGCGGTCGCCGGTGGTCTGGATCGTGCGCGCGATGGTCGCCAGCGCGAAGCGGCGTGCCGCGGAGAAGTTCAGGCCCGCGGGCAGCTTTCGCACCAGCGAGTTGGCGAGATCCTGCGTGATGCCGAGCTGCGCGAGCTCCTTGAGCATCGCGGCCTGGATCGGCGAACGGCGCGACATGTCGTTCCACGCCAGCGTCGCGAGCTGCGCCTCGAGCATGCGGCGCATGTCCTTCATCTCGGCCAGCGCGCCCTGCGTTTCGTCGGCGGCGAGCGGTGCGTCGGCGGGCACGAGGGCCGCGGCCGGCGCGATCTGTTCCGAGAGCTGCGACGAGGCGCGGCGCGCGCGCGGCGCGTCGGTGGCCGTAGCAGCGGGCGCAATCTGCGCGGTGGCGGGCGCGGCGGCAGCCGCCGACTCGCCGTGCAGTTCGAGGCGACGCGCTTCGGCACGGGCAGCGCGGGCTTCGATGCTGTCCGGATGACGGCCCGCGTCGGTCGGGCGGATCGCCGGATGCGTGATCGTCTCGCCGGGACGGGCCGGCGGCGGCGCCAGCGCGGCGCTCGCGACGGCGCGTTGCACTTCCATGTCCATGGCAGCGGTCACTTCGACGTCGCTGCCGATCCTGCCGGAGGACAGGATCACGGCCTCGGTGCCGAGTGCGTCGCGCACCTGGGCCAGTGCCGTCCGCATGTCCTTCGCGATGAATCTCTGAATTCGCATCGTTGCTGGTCCTGTCCTCGGCCTGTCTATCTACTACCCACCGCGGTCACCATCCGGACCTTGCGGTTGTCGGGCACCTCGTTCCAGGCCAGCACGTGCAGGCCCGGGACGCTGACCCGGAAGAACCGGGCCAGGGCCGCCCGGAGCGTCGGCGGGGTCAGCAACACCGCCGGTTCACCGCCACGTTCTTGACGCAGGGCGGCGTCCTGTAGACCTCGTTGCAAGCGCTCTGCCAACCCGGGCTCGAGACCGGGGCTGGTGCCGTTTCCGCCCAATCCGTTCGACAAAATGCGCTCGAGTTCCGGTTCCAGCGTGATGACGGGCAGTTCGTCGGCCAGGCCGACGATGTCCTGGACGATCTGGCGACCCAGGGCAACCCTGACCTGCGCGATCAGCGTCTGCGTATCGGCGCCGCGCGAACCGGCCTCCGCCAACGCTTCGACGATCGCGCGGACGTTGCGGATCGGCACGCGCTCGGCCAGCAGGCCCTGCATGACGCGCACGACCACGGCCAGCGGCAGCACCTTCGGCACCAGCTCGTCGACCAGCTTCGGCGCCGTCTTCGCGAGGTTCTTCAGCAGCTGCTCGGCCTCTTCGTGGCCGAAGAGCTCGTGCGCGTGCGACTGGATCAGGTGGGACAGATGCGTCGCGATCACGGTGGCCGCGTCGACGACGGTGTAGCCCAGCGACTGCGCGTGCTCGCGCATGCTCGGCTCGATCCACGTCGCTTCCATGCCGAACGCGGGATCGCGGGTCGCGAGGCCGTTCAGCGGGCCGAACACGCGGCCCGGGTTGATCGCCAGCTCGCGGTCCGGATGCACGACGTTCTCGGCGATCGAGACGCCGGCGAGACGGATGCGGTAGGCATTGGGGCCGAGTTCGAGGTTGTCGCGGATGTGCACGGGCTGCACGAGGAAGCCGAGCTCCTGCGTGAGCTTGCGGCGGATGCCGCGGATGCGCGCCAGCAGATCGCCGCCCTTGGTCCTGTCCACCAGCGGCACGAGTCGGTAACCGACCTCGAGACCGATGACGTCGACGGGACGCACGTCTTCCCAGGACAGCTCCTGCTGTTCCGCGGGCACCGGCGGCGGCGCCTCGGGCGGCGGCGCTTCCTCGACGACGGGTTTGTCGCGCTCCTGTTTGAGCTTCCACGCGCCCCAGCCGGCCAGCGCTGCGAACATCAGGAACATGAAGTTGGGCATGCCCGGGATCACGCCGAGGATGCCGAGCACCGCGGCCGCGACGCCCAGCGCCTTCGGCTGGCCGAACAGCTGCTTGCCGAGCTCGCTGCTGACGTCCTGCTCGCGCGAGATTCGGGTGACGATGATGGCGACGGCGACCGACAGCAGCAGGCCGGGAATCTGCGCCACCAGGCCGTCACCGATCGTCAGCAGCGTGTAGGTCTTCGCGGCGTCGCCGACCGGCAGGTCGTGCATCATCGTGCCGATCAGCAGGCCGCCGACGATGTTGATCGCCATTATCAGCAGGCCCGCGATCGCGTCGCCGCGCACGAACTTGCTGGCGCCGTCCATGGAGCCGTAGAAATCCGATTCGGCGCGCACTTCGGCGCGGCGCTCGCGCGCCTGGTCCTGCGTGATGATGCCGGCGTTCAGGTCGGCGTCGATCGCCATCTGCTTGCCGGGCATCGCGTCCAATGCGAAGCGCGCGGACACTTCCGACACGCGGCCGGCGCCCTTCGTGACGACGACGAAGTTGATGATCGTCAGGATGATGAACACCACCGCGCCGACGGCGTAGTTGCCGCCGATGACGAACTCGCCGAACGCCGCGATGACGCGGCCGGCGGCGTGCGGACCCTCGTGGCCGTGCATGAGCACCACGCGGGTCGAGGCCACGTTCAGCGCCAGGCGCAGGATCGTGACCAGCAGCAGCACGGTCGGGAAGATCGCGAATTCGAGCGGCCGCTTGACCTGGAACACCGCCATCACGATGACCAGCGACAGCGCGATGTTGAACGTGAACAACACGTCCAGCAGCACCGGCGGCAGCGGCAGGATCATCATCGCGAGGATCGACAGCAAACCGACGGGCACGCCGATGCCGATCCGCATCATGGGGCTCATCAAACCACTGTCTTCGGGAGCGGCCATCTATCAGTTCTCGTCGCCCGCACCGGCGGGCGTGTCGTTGGAGTTCGGCGCGGCATTCGCCGCCTGCGGGACTTCCACCTGCGGCAGCGGCGGCGGGGCCACGCCCTTCTCGCGCGCGGCCTTCAGCTGGTAGACGTACGTGAGCACCTGCGCGACCGCGATGTACAACGCGGCCGGCACTTCGCGGCCGAGCTCGACGGTGCGGTACAACGCGCGCGCCAGCGGCGGCGCCTCGACGACGGCCACGCCGTTCTCGGCGGCGATCTCGCGGATCTTCAGCGCCAGCAGGTCCGTGCCCTTGGCGATGACCAGCGGCGCGCGCATCTTGTTCTCGTCGTAGCGCAGCGCCACGGCGAAGTGCGTCGGGTTCGTGATGACGACGTCGGCGGTCGGCACTTCCTGAAGCTGGCGCCCGCGCGCCAGGGCGCGCTGCGCCTCGCGGATGCGGCCGCGCACTTCGGGCGAACCCTCGCTTTCCTTGTATTCCTCGCGCACTTCCTCGCGCGTCATCTTGAGGTCGCGGTGGTGCTGCCAGAGCTGGAACGGCACGTCGACCGCGGCGATGACCGCGAGACCGCAGCACAGCACCAGCAACGAATACGCGGCCAGCGCCGCCGCGTGCGAGATCGCACCGTTCACCGGCTCGGACGACAGGCCCATCATCTGCGCCGTCTGCCCTTTCAGCAGCACGTAGCCCATGGTCGCGACGACCGCGACCTTCGCCAGGCCCTTGCCGAGCTCCACGCCGCCGCGCGCCGAGAACATGCGGCCGAAACCGGACATCGGGTTCAGTCGCGAGAACTGCGGCATCAACGCCTCGGTCGAGAAATTCCAGCCGCCGATGGCGATCGGCGCGGCCAGCGCGGCGACGAACGTGGCGCCGAGGATCGGCAGCACGATCCAGATCGCACGCGCGGCGGTGTCGCGCAGCGCCGGCCACAACGACTGCGCGTCCATCGCGCGTTCGGCGGAGATCTGCAGACCGTCGTGCATGAGATCGGCGAACTGCCCGGCCGAGACGCGGCCGAGTGAGTAGATGGCCACGGCGGCCGCGATGCAGACCGCCGCCGTCGACAGGTCCGTCGAGCGGGGAAGTTGGCCACGCTTGCGCGCCTCCTCGAGGCGCTTTGGCGTGGCTGATTCTGTTTTTTCCTGACCGCCCTCGGCCATCTCAGCCTCCCACCAGGCTGCGGACGAAGTCGAAGCCCTGGCCGATCAGCCGGGCGATGCCCTGCTGCAGCGGACCCATGCCGGCCAGCACGACCAGCAGGCCGACGACCAGCGAGATCGGGAAACCCACGGCGAAGAGGTTCAGCGACGGCGCGGCGCGGCTGACGACGCCGAACGCGAGGTTCGTGATCAGCAGCGCGGTGACGCCGGGCAGCGCGATCATGATCGCGCCGGAGAACAGGGAGCCGCCCCAGCCCACCAGCGCCCACAGCCCTTCGCTGCCGAGCCCGGTGGTACCGACCGGCAGCGAATGCAGGCTGCCGACCATCAGCTCGATCAACGCGAGGTGACCGCCCATCGCGAGGAACGTCAGCGTGGCGAGGATGATGTAGAGCTGGCCCAGCGCCGCGGTGCTGCTGCCGCGCAGCGGATCGACGTTGAAGGCGAACGACAGGCCCATGCTGTTCGCCAGCAGCTGGCCGGCGAGGCCCAGCGCGTCGAACACCACCTGCAGCGCGAAGCCCATCGCGACGCCGATCAGCAGCTGCTGCGCGACGACGACGAAACCTTCGCCCGAGAACGGCGCGACGTCCGGCGCCGGCAGCAGCGGCACCACCAGCGCCGTCAACGCGACCGCCAGCACGATGCGCGACCGCGCCGGCACGAAACGCGCGCCGAACAGCGGCGCGACCATGAGGCAGGCGCCGATGCGCACGAACGGGAAGAAGGCCTGCGCGACCCAGGCTTCGAACTGACCGGAGGTGAGCGCGAGCGGTGCCACGCGGTCTAACCGATCATCCCGGGGATGCTTTCGATCAGGCCGCGCGTGTATTCGACCAGCGAGCGGATCATCCACGGGCCGGTCAGCGCCAGCACGGCGGCCATCGCCAGCAGTTTGGGGATGAACGAGAGCGTCATCTCGTTGATCTGCGTCGCGGCCTGGAAGATGCCGACGATCAGGCCGACGGCCAGCGCGGTCAGCAGCAGCGGGGCGGCGAGCATCAGCGTCATCTCGAGCGCGTGGCGGCCGATGGTGACGACGGTTTCGGGTGACATGGTGGCGGCCCTACCGGAAGAAGCTCTGGGCCAGCGTGCCCATGATCAGCGCCCAGCCGTCGATCAGCACGAACAACATGATCTTGAACGGCAGCGAGATCAGCACGGGCGACAACATCATCATGCCCATCGACATCAGCACGCTCGCGACCACCAGGTCGATGATCACGAACGGGATGAACAGCAGGAAGCCGATCTGGAACGCGGTCTTCAGCTCGCTGGTGACGAACGCGGGCACGAGGATGGTCAGCGGCACGTCTTCGGGCTTGGCGAAGCCCTCGCCGCCCGAGATGCGCACGAACGTCGCGATGTCGGACTCGCGCGTCTGCTTGAGCATGAAACCCTTCAGCGGCACCACGGCGCGTTCGAGCGCGACGGTCGCGTCGATCGTGCCGGCGATGTACGGCTGCGCGGCCTCGGTGTTGATCTTCGTGATCACGGGGCCCATCACGAACAGCGTCAGGAACAACGCGAGGCCGACCAGCACCTGGTTCGGCGGCGTCTGGCCGGCGCCGAGCGCCTGCCGCAGGATCGAGAGCACGATGATGATGCGCGTGAACGCCGTCATCATCAGCAGGATGGCGGGCAGCAGCGTCAGCACCGTCATCAGGATGAGGACCTGCAGCGTCAGCGAGTACGTCTGCGCACCGCCAGCGCCGGTGGTCACGGTGACCGCGGGGATGCCCGTCTCGGCGCCGAAACCGGCCAGCGGCGCGAACAGCGCCGCGCCGATCAACAGCCACTTGAAGAAGGTTCGCTGGCTCACGATGCCGAGTCCTTCTTGCCGAGCGCCTTCAGCAGCAGGGACTTGAAGTCGGGGTTGTTGGGCAGGCCGGACGCCGGAGCCGGCGCCGCCGGTGCCTCCGTGTTCGTGCCGACCGGGAACACGTGCAGCGCGTTCACGCTGCCGGCGCCGACGCCGATCAGGATGTCGGTCTCGCCGATGCGCACGAGCACGGCACGTTCCTTCGGTCCCAGCGACTGCGCGCCGAGCACCTGGATGCGCGCGCCGCCGTTGCGCGTGAAGCCGCCGCGCATCTTGCGCGCGAACCAGGCCAGCGCCGCGAGGAAGCCCACGACGACCAGCAGCGTCATCGTGATCTCGACGCCGCCGCCGGCAGCGCCGTGCGCGGCCGCCGAGGGCGCCGCGAACAGGGTCGGGTCTGCCATCGAACTACTTCAGCTTGCGGATGCGTTCGGCCGGGCTCACCACGTCGGTGATGCGGATGCCGAACTTCTCGTTGACCACGACGACCTCGCCGTGCGCGACCAGCGTGCCGTTGACGAACACGTCGAGCGGCTCGCCGGCGGCGCGGTCGAGCTCGACCACGGAGCCCTGGTTCAACTGCAGCAGGTTGCGGATCGCGATGCGAGTGCGGCCCACTTCCATGGACAGCGTCACCGGCACGTCGAGGATGACCTCGAGATTGACGTCGCGGGCGGCGGCGTCATCGGCGTCGGCGGGAGCGGCTTGTTGCGTATTGGCATTCATGTCGAAGGACCTCTAGGAATTCTTGCGGAGCAGTGACGCGTCGGCGGGGCGCGCGCTGGGGCGGCGGACGCGCTGTTCGTAGCGCACGCATTGCTGGCCGCGCGACACGCCGAACGCGCCGCGGAACAGCGGCACGCCCTCGGCGAGCACGGTGGCCTTGCCGGCGAAGTCGCAGGGCAGGACGTCGCCGGGCTTCAGCTCGACGAGCTTGGACAGCGAGACGCTGCCGCCGCCGAGCACGGTCGTCAGTTCGACTTCCGCGTCCTGCAGGCCGTCCTTGAGCGAGGCGAGCCAGCGCTCGTCCTGCTCGGCGCGGTCGGCCTGCACGCCGGAGTCGAGGACTTCACGCAGCGGCTCGATCATCGAATACGGCATCACGATGTGCAGCGAACCGCCGCCGCCATCGAGTTCGATCTGGAACGGGCACACGACGACGACTTCGGAGGGCGTCACGATGCTGGCGAAATTCGGGTTGATCTCGGAGTGCTGGTATTCCACGTCGATCGCGGCGATCGGCGTCCAGGCTTCCTTCATGTCGGCGAACGCGGCGCGCAGCAGCGTCTGCACGATGCGCATCTCGGTGGCGCTGAACTCGCGGCCCTCGATCTTCGCGTGCCGGCCGACGCCGCCGAAGAAGTTGTCGACCAGCGCGAACACCAGCTTGGGATCGAGCACGAACAGCGCGGTGCCGCGCAGCGGGTTCACCTTCACGAGGTTCAGGTTCACGGGCAGGCTCAGCGAGTGCGTGTACTCGCTGAACTTCTTCATCGTGACCTGCCCCACCGACAGCTCGACCGTGCGGCGCAGCAGGTTGTACAGGCTGATGCGCAGCTGGCGCGCCAGACGCTCGTTCACCATCTCGAGCGTCGGCATGCGGCCGCGCACGATGCGCATCTCGCTGCTGAAGTCGTAGGTGCGCGTGTCGCCGGGCGCGGGCGCCGGCTCGGTGCTCACGGCACCGGCGTCGACGCCGTTCAGCAGCGCGTCGATCTCGTCCTGGTTCAGTACTTCCTGGGCCATGGGCCGCGCCTCACTGCATCACGAACGAGGTGAAGTACAGGGCTTCGACCTTGGCGGGGTCCTTGCCGTCTTCCTTGACGATGGCGCGCACGGCCTCGAGGCATTTCGCGCGCAACGCTTCCTTGCCTTCCGTCGTGGAGACACCGGCGTAGGTCTGGCCGCCCAACAACAGCAGCAGGTCGTTGCGGACGCGCGGATCGTTTTCCTTGATCGCGGTCTCGATGAGGGGGTCGCGCGTCATGACGCCGACGGTGATCTGCAGGAAGCGAACGGCGGCTTCGGCTTCGAAGTTCACGACGAACGGCGGATCGAGCGTGATGTAGCGCGGCGGGAGCTTCGGCTCCTCGTGCGCGGCTTCCTTCTTGCCCTTCTCGTCGTGTTTGCCGCCGAACGCGAAGAACGCGCCGGCGCCACCGCCGCCGAGCACCAGCACGGCGATGATGATGATGATCAGGCCCTTCTTGCCTTTGGGTTTGGCAGCGCCTTCTTCTCCCTCGGCGCCTTCCTCTGCTACTGCCTTTTCCGTTGCCATGCTCGGTTCCTTCGGCGATCAGGGTGATCGCGTTGTCCCGAGTACTTGTGCAACGGTC
>Ga0335075_10003096_pt1 | contig 26593 bp, 24 predicted proteins | sample Lox_Sample_24_FD_206723 | JGI IMG/M metagenome (GOLD analysis project Ga0335075, IMG submission 206723) | Soil microbial communities from Loxahatchee National Wildlife Refuge, Florida, United States - Lox_Sample_2.4 | ecosystem: Environmental > Terrestrial > Soil > Wetlands | place: USA...
TCCGCTCAGCACATTTGCGACCACTATCTCAGCGGTAATTGGCCTTCACTTCTACAGGATGGCCTGAATAACCCTCAATGACCGTCGCGAGATAAAGCCACCCTTCCCAGGTCCAGATGTACGTTATATCCCCGACCATCTTCTCGCCGGGCTTACTAGCGGTGAAATCGCGCTTGACCAGATCCGGGATCGGCCCCGCCTGGCCGTCCTGCTCAGTCAGCGAGCGCCGCCACGGCCTGGGCTGGCAGGGTTCCAGGCCCAGCTCGCGCATCACCTGCCGGACGAGCTCCGGGCTGCACTGCTCGCCGCCGCGGACCAGGGCCGCGTGCATGCGCCGGTACCCGTATTCCTCGTTATTGGCCTCGAACAGCGCCAGGATCTTTATTTTCAGAAGCTCGCGTCTTTTCCCGGCTGCGCTCTGCGGCCGGGACCTCCATTCGTAGTAGCCGGATTTCGATACTCCCAACCATTCGCACATCTGCACGACACCGGGAGCGCTGCCCGCGTCGGCGGGCTCACCGGCGTACTCAGCGTCGATGAACGAGTATTTCTCGCTCACCGCTGCTCCCTCGCGAAGTACGCGGCTGCTTTTTTCAGGAACGCGTTTTCCATCTCAAGCTCGCGATTACGCCGTTCCAGTTCGCGTATCCGCTCGGTGTCCGGCATATCTGCCGGAAGCGGGTCAGCCGCATGCTTATTGCGGTAAGCTTTCACCCAGAACCCGAGCGTTGTGTCATTGACACTGAGCTCCCGCGCCACCTGAGCGATCGGCAGCGAGTTATCGACCACCTTTCTGGCGGCCTGCTCCTTAAACTCGGCAGTGTATCGTTTCCCTTTTCCTGGCACCCGTTTCCCGTTCCTTTCCAGGAGAATCCTATTGGATCCCCTGTCCGGGAACGGTGGGGCACCTCAGACGGCATCCATGCTGTCGAGGATGGTCTGCTCATCTTCCTTGGGCAGCGTGATGGGTGCATCCCGGATGAAAGCGCGCTGCCGCATGGTCGCACGAATTACTTCCTTGTGGACGGTGTTCCGCAGCAGTCTCAAGATGTCTAGCGTACGGGCCAGCGCCGTACCCGGCTCGAGCAGGCGCGCTAGAGCAGCGTCCTTCCCAGCAACTGTGGCGAGCCAGGGGTGATGCTGCCAGCCAGCACGATGTCGCTGTTTGACCGGCAGACCAAGCAGGATATGCACGAACGCGGCTGACGCGTCAACGGCGCTCATGAGCGTAACCAGCAGCGTGTCGAGTTCCACCAGCATGGTCCGGACGGCATCGCGACGCTGTGGCAGACCATACGCGCGATGGAAGCTGTCGCGCATCCGCAAGGCCCTCGTGATGCGCTGCCACAGCGCGTTACTCAAATCAGCCAACGTCTCCTGGTCCTGTTCCGACTGCACCTGCGCCCGTCCTACTGACCACCGCCAAAACTCAGGGAGCAACGCCATAGCGCCGATCTGGTAATACAGCCATTCGTTGGCCCTCGGGCCAGCACCGTCGGCGGCGCACCAAAGTACGAACTCGTGTTGTGAACGCAGATAGAGCGCCACCACTGCCAGCGCTTCGGCTGTCCGGCATATCGTGACGCCCTGCGTGACGGGAGCCCGCAGCTCGAACAGGTATGGACGCTCAGTGACGAACACGTCCGCCTCAACGACCTGTGCTACTTCCGCAGCCAGCAGGTCCCGTTCACGCTGGTCCGCGGTAGCCTCCCAGGCATGATCGCGGTACGCCACCGAACCAGCGCCGCGGGCACGGGCGGCGCCCGCACCGTAGACCGCTTTGTCGTGAATCCGGGAGCCATCGAGGTACTGCACGCCGCGCACGCCGTCGTTGTTGGGTGGCCGCAGCTCGGCCCAGCCTTCAACCAGGTTGTACCCGGCCGCCGATTGGCCGTATGACCGGCGCGGCAGATCCGCAGGCGGACCCTCATCCCGGTAACGGAGCACCTTGACGTAAGGGTGTGTCAGCAGGCCCGTCAGCAGTACCTGCTGACTGAGCGTGGAGTCGTCGCCGCCGGCGAGCAGATCGGCATCGGCAAGTACTACGAGCTTGCGCAATGCTGGCCGCGCCTCGAACAACGCGCCGCTCAGCCACCTGCCTGGCGGTGGCCAGACTGGCCACTCTGGCGTCCGCTGAACAAGGGACATGTCGCGCGTCAGGTTCGGGATCATCAGCAGCCTCCCTACATGCCGTTAGATCAATGCACGAGCGCAGGCTCCCTTGCTCGAGGCGCTGGGAGATCAGGTGTCGTCAGCGACCTGACGACCTGCGTTTCGGATCTTTGGCGTACCGTGCAGGGATCTTGGGTCGCAGCCATTCCGAGCGCTTCGGCCCGGAGCTGCATGCTGAGATCGCATTATGCCGAGATTCAGGCCGACTTGCGAGCGAGTAGTCCTGTATTCTGCAGCGTTCGCACTACGGCATGGGCCGAATAACCATGTATCCGGATACGGTCAAGCATAGTTTCACCCCGCGCACTCCAGGTCATCGCTTCCGGCGGGACACCGGCCGCTCGGAAGTCAATGATGAGACCGAGATCGTCCGTACGTAGGCCGTTCTCCAACCATGCTCGTATCTCGCTCGGCGTGAATAGCTCGTTTCCCCAGAGCATGGCTCGCTCAGCGGCCAGCATCGGGCCGCAATGCTCGATTTCATTGATGATTGCGGCGATAGTCCCGGGCTTGGGATCAGGCAGACGCGGCATATGTGGCGTGCGTCGGAAACCCGTCCGGGTAGACGGAAGCTGGCCCGTGCGCCGCGTGCGGCGGACAGGTGCGGGCAGGTCGCGCTGGAACGATGCCAAGAGGCGTCGCTCGCCTTCGGAGAGGTGGTCGTTGGCCATAGGCCTCCCATCGAACGTCTGTGCGTTACTGAGAAGAGCGTATTCCGGCGAGTCGCACGAGTTGTGCTAGCCACACCGGTAAGCGGCAGAAATGACTTGCTCACTGGCCCAACTGATGCTGGGATTCGTCAAAGTCGCTATGACGGGGTGTTACTTACGGCAGCTGGACTCGATCTGGTTCCGGGTTTCCGGGGATGCTGTATCGGTCACTGCGGGTGAGCGGCGCGGAGGGATTCTGGTGGTGTGGCCGGCCATCGGGATCTGCCCAGTGACGGTTACGAAGTCGGTGTTATGGCGACAGGGGGCGTGCGCGGCTGGCCGCTGGTGTGCGCTGGTGGCCCGTCAACGCCGCTGGCCCGGTGCGGGGCTGCGGCTAGGCTGCCGGGCATGAGCGAGGGTGAGCCGCTGACCGGGGGGAGCGAGACTGCGGGGATCGTCGGCGTCGATGAGCAGGGCCGCGAGGTGCTGTCGTTCGTCCCTGGTGAGGTGCACCGTCACCCGCTGCCGCCGGAGGCGGCGGGCGATGACGTGCTCGTGGCGCTGGCCCGGCTGATCCGCGCGCTGCACGAGGCGTCGGCCGGGGTGGGTGCCGCCGCCCGGCGCGGTGTGGGGCGGGACGCCGGCTAACTCAGGACGGGTCACTGAGCGGGCCGAGCTGGTCAGCCACCGCGACTACGCCACGGGCAACGTGGTCTTCCGCGACGGGCTGCCCGCCGCGCTGATCGACTTCGACCTGGCTAAGCCGACCACCCGGGTCTACGATATCGCGAACGCGCTGTGGTACTAGGCGCCGCTCAGATACGGCAGTTGTAGATCGTGACCTTGTTTGCATAACTGCAGGTCGCGGTGGTCCTTCGCGTGAGGGCATCACACTGGCCTGACACAGCGGCGACATAGATCGATACACGGGAAAGCTGGCGCGACTGCCGTGATCATGCCGGCTTGTGGAACACAACAACGACCCGGCAGCCGCTGCTGCCAGCGTAGATCATGCCGGGCATGCCGGCCTGCTCGATGACCTGATGGCCCGGATAGCTCCGTGCTTCGCTCGCCGGGAAACCCGGCTGACCTGCCGTGACATGGTGAACGGCCTGCTTTCCGAACTCGATGACCATAACTGCTGGACGCTGGCCGAAGCCGCCGGGCACGCCAGCCCGTACCGGATGCAGCACCTGCTGTCCCGCGCCCGCGTCGACGACCGGCAACTGCTGGACACCGCCGCGGACTGGGCCGCCGCGCACATCACTGCAGGCCAGGACGAGGATGACGTGATGCTCATCGTGGACGAGACCTCTGACGAGAAGTCGTCAGCGGACTGTGCCGGCGCGGCCCGCCAGTACAGCGGGACCGTCGGCGGCATCGCGATGTGCCAGGTCGCGGTCACCTTGACCTGCGCGTCCCCGGCCGGGCACGCACTGATCGGCCGCGCGCTGTATCTTCCCGCGGACTGGGCCGCTGACGAGGAGCGCCGCGACCTCGCCGGAGTCCCCGACGAGGTCATGTTCGCCACCAAGCCGCAGCTCGCCGGCGACCTCCTGCAGGACGCCCATGACCGGGGCATCCGCGCCGGATTCACCGTCGGCGACGAGGTCTACGGCGGCCTTGACCTGCGCAAGAGCATCCGCGAACGCGGCACCGGCTACGTCCTGGCCGTCCGCTCCACCTCCATGGTGACCCTGCCTTCCGGCCGCCGCCTCACCGTGAAAACCGCCGCCAGCCTGGCCAGACCCGGAATGTGGCAGCGGATGCGCACCGGCTCGGCCGCCAAGGGAGCCAAGGACTACCACTGGGCCATGATCGAGATCACCCCGGATGACACCCCTGACGGACAAGACCCCGGCCACGCCGTCCTGCTTCTGCGCCGGCACCGCTACACAGGCACCGTCAGCAGCTACCTGTGCTGGAGCCCGCGCCCGGTCCCGCTGGCGAAACTGATCTCCGTCGCGGTCGCGAGATGGAGAATCGAGGAAGATCATCAGCTGACCAAGCAGGTCAGCGGGCTCGACAGGGGCCAGGTCACCACCTGGACCTCCTGGCACCGCTGGACCGCGATCAGCCTGCTCGCCTGCGCCTACCTCGCCGTGGCCGCCGCCTGGCAGCGCGCCGCCGACAGCAGCGCCAGCGTATTCGAACTGATTCCCGTCACCGTCCCTGAGCTGCTGCGACAGCTCCGCGGCACCGTCATCCCCGAACCCCGGCGCGACAGGCCGCACCGCGACGCCTGGACACTCTGGCGACGTCGGCACCAGTACCGAGCCCGCCAGGCCCACCAACGATGGCACGCCTACGCCGACGAGGTGCCACGGTAACGATCTACAACTGCCGTATCAGATCGGGAGATCCGCGGGACCGGGCGCCCGCGCTGGCGGACGCCGACATCCCGCACCGGTCGGCAGCGGCGGGAGGACCCGGTTCCCCTCTCCCCGTCGGCCGGACCCAGGTGAGGGCAGCAGGTGCCGAGAGCGACCGTTGATTTAAATCACGGGAGTCAGATGGCCTGCCGGTTCCGCTGCCGGCCAGGCAGTCGTGAATTTGGCGGCAGGTCGATCCAGCCCTTTCGCGCACGCGCACCGCAGAGCTAGCTGCATCAAATCTTAAAGTGCGCTCGAACGGCGGGACAAGGCTGCATGATCCGCTGGCGGGACCACCGGCTTCCCGGAACGAAGCCTGCTAGGACCTTTCCCGGCTCCCGCCCGGAACAGAGAGACAAGTGCTTATGCCTCCGCGGTAGCCGCTTCGCGGGCCGGGCAGGAATGCACAACTTTACTCCCAGAGCACTTCGCCGCGCGCAAGTGATGCCGGATTAACGACGTGTGCATCTATTGACAGCACAAAACGCTTTCTATGCCACACATCAATGCCATATGATGTGTTACGAAATGACGCTTGATTGGCATGAGATGGAGAACGAGAATGGCCCGGAAAATACAGGCATTGTTCATTGACGACTTTGACGGCAGCGAGGCTGACGGGACAGTCAGTTTTGCGCTGGACGGCGCACAGTACGACATCGACCTGAATGAGGCCCACGCCCGGGAGCTGCGGGCCATCCTGGCCCGCTACGCCGGGGTCGGCCGCAAGGTGACCGGCACGCCCCGGCGGCCGGCCCGGCACCGGGACAATACCACGGGAGGCCACAGGACCGCGGAGATACGCGACTGGGCGAAAGCCAACGGCTTCGAGGTCAAGGACCGGGGCCGGATCCCCGCCGGCGTGGTCGCCGGGTTCGAAGCTGCCGCCGGGCAGTAGAACCCGCCGTCGCCCGCCACTTGGAGGTGACATCCCCGTGAATCACAGCAGCAGGCAGCCCCCGGGCTGCGTACCCGCCGGTGACCAGCGCTCGGCCAGCGCCCGGCCCGGCAGCCCGGACGCCCTGCCCACCGCCGGCCTGCACCGGTGCGCCGCCGTTGGCCATGCCGCGGCCACGCGGATGCGCGGGGCGGCCGCAACGATGGCTGCGGGCACGGCGATCCGGAATAGCCTGACCGTTCCGGGTGATCGCCACGATCAGGCGCACGTCGCCCGCGTGTTCACCGCCACGACGCTTACCGGGCATCACACCTGCGCCGACGTCGCTGTCTTGCTGGTCAGCGAGCTGGTCACCAACAGCATGCTGCACAGCAACTCGCGGCTGCCCGGCCAGACCATCACCATCACCGTGACCGCCAGTCCCTGCAGTGCCCGGGTCGAGGTCCGCAACGCGGGCAGCGCATCGGTCCCGGTCGTTAACAGCACAGACAACCCGCTGGGCGACAATGGCCGGGGCCTGCGGCTGGTCAGTGACCTGGCGGCCCGGTGGGGATATCGTCGCGAGCCAGACGGGCTGGTCACCTGGTTCGAGGTCCGCGCGGAGCCGCCGCCATCGTGAGAGCGGACCACCACCGCCGGGCACGCGTTGTCCCCGCCCGGCCGACAGCGGATCGCCGCAGTGACGATCACCCCGGCCTGCGTAATCGCTGCCCGGCCTGCAGCCTCGATAGCACCTGTCGGCATAGCAGCGCATCGTCGCGATGATGATCCCGCTGACCCGGATCATCGCCACCGGGGCATCCGCGATGCATGCAGCGCCCGGCCGGGACGCCGGTACCTGATGGCGGTCCTGCTCGCCTGCGTACTGCTGACCGGGCGGCAGCTGCACCAGGATCAACCATCGCGAGCATCTCCGGGACGCGGGAACTGCCGCCCGCCCAGCTGGCACCCCCGGCATTCGCGTTCGTCGCGTCGGCGGCGCCAGCCGCAGCCGGCGCGGCGTAGCCTGGGCGCTGCGGAGCGGGCTCGATGCAGGCGGTGCGGGGTCCTGCGCGAGCTGCGATCGTCCTCGCCGTCACTCAGGCCTGCCCGCTGTGTCGGTAGCCCCTGACATCCGGCTGGCTCACTGCCCGGTTACCCGGCTCGGCGAAGTTACTGCTGCTAGTATCGCGTGTTTGTGGACTAGGTGGTGTGGCTGGGAATAGCCGGATCGAGGATCCAGTGCGGTCCGGCGGTCCAGCCCAGGAACCGGTGGCCGCCGCCCGGGTCCGGTGCGCTGCCGTCGGCGTCGAAGCGGTCGTCGGCGATGACGTGTGCCAGTCCGTCGATCACGGGCTCGATCCTGGCCTGGAAATCGTCATTGTCGGCGGCCTGTACCTGGTCGCGTAGCCGTGCCAGGGCCTGGGCCTGGGCGGGCGGCGGGCACAGGCTGAGGAAGTAGATGGCCTGCCGCCATGCGTAGGCGGCGTTCTTGATCGCCTGCAGCCGGGCTCGCCAGGTTGGCGGCCGTTGCTGCAGGCTGCGGGTGAGCAAGGCGAACGTCCGGTCGGCGAGTTCGGGTGCCAGGCTGCTGATGCGGTCGCGCAGGCCGAGCGCGTCGACGAGGATGGCGAGGTTGTGGGTGGTGAGGATCTGTGCCTGCTCCAGGATGGTCCCGTTCACCGCGACCGGGCTGTCGGACCCGCCGCTGGCTTGTGCCTGGCTGGCGCGGGATTTACACAGCGCGGTGAAGCCGTCCGCTGTGGTCTTCCCCCGCCGCTCGGTGGCGATGGCGGCGAGCCCGCCGGGCCATGCCTGCGGGGCCGGGAGGTCGTAGTAGCGGGCGTACAGCGTCCCGTCCAGCAGGCCGCTGGCGGCTGCGGCGGCGTCGGCCCACTTCGTGGTGAAGGTTCCGGTGAAGATGTCGGCGGCGACCTCCTCGGTCAGCGGCAGCGGCACGCCGGCCTGGGCGGCCAGCGCGCTCATCTAGCTGATCAGCGGGTTGGGCATGATGGTCTGCGGGAAGCCGTGCACCGCCAGGAGCGCCACCTCGGCCAGGGCCTGCCGCGCGGCCCGGGCGGTATCCACGCCGGCGGCGCGGAACGGCTGCAAGGCCTCTATCCACGGCAGCTCACCGAACCGCACCTGGTGCTCCAGGTTGAGCAGCAGCAGGCTGCGCCGCCTGCGAACGCGGCATAGGCGCGGCCGTACAGGCCGCTGAGCTGCGGGTCATCCAGGCCCGCCGCCACGACCTGGGCGGTGATCTGCGGCACCACCGCGGCCAGCACCTCGGCCGAGCCGATGATGCCCCGTTCCACCAGCTCATCGGCGGGTGCCTCCAGCGCCCGGGATGCCTTGGCGACCAGGTGCGCCGGGATCGGTCCGCCGTCCGGTACCGTCGCGGACTCCCCGGCAGCCACATCCGCGGCGACCCGGTCCAGCGACGGGATCCCGCCGTCGGCGGGGAACCGGGCGAGTCGGCTGGCCACGACCCGGGCCAGGTCAGCGTGGGCGGGCCTGTCCACCATCTGCTGCTGGATCGCCCGCAGGCCGGTCCGCGCTGGTGAGCCTGGGGCCCCGTGCCGGGTGATCGTATTGGCCAGCGCCCGGCGGATCCAGCCCACCTGGCGGCCGGTCAGCGTGCTGCTGTCCTGCTCGCATGCCTCCAGCGCCGCGCGCAGCCGCGCGAAGTTACTCTTGGCGGCCCGGCGACCGCGGGCGAGTTCGTGACCGTCCGCCGCCTGCCGGTAGCTGGCCAGCCATGCGCTGCGGCGCCGGGCCCAGTCAGCTGGCCAGCACCGGCATGGCCACCCGCCGGTGACCCTGCCGTCTGTGCCGCTGCCGGGCGCCAGCCGGGGCAGGTCGCCGTCCACGGTGTCACACCACAAGGCGACCAGCCGGTCGGACAGCGGATGCCGCACTGCCAGCGTCTGGCGCATCACCGCGATCTGCGGCCGCGGCCGGATGGCGTTCAGTGCAGCCGCGACCTGGCCCGCCGTCTGGACGTGGACCACGACCCCGGACGGGGCCGTCCCGGCAGCTGGCCGGGGAGTGAACCGCAGCCGGCTCATCCACGGCCGCAACTCCGCGACCAGATCAAGCGCCACCTCGAACTGCCCGTGCTCCAGCAGCCACGCCACCACCGGCAGCGCGGCCTCCTCCGGGACCTCCACCCGGTACCGGCCCTCAGCCAGCACCCGCAGCAGGTCCCGCTGGCCGGCATCGCCCACGAACCAGAGGTTGAGCCGTTCCCTGCCGGTCAGCCCCGGCACGTCCTGCGGGAGCCCGGCCAGCAGCTCGCGCTCATCGGCGTCTAGGGGCTGCTCGGCTAGCAGCCGCCCGGTCGCGAACCCGCCGTGAGCCACCTCCGGCGTCACCCACGCCGGGGTCCCGGACACTGGTGTCCGCGACCCCACGCTCAGGCCGCCGTCGGCCATGCCCGCCAGAACCGACCGCCACCGGGTGATCTTCGAGTCCGCCCGTGCCAGGCCCGCGGCGTCCTGGGCGGCGGCCAGGCTGTCGATAGCCCGTTGCAGCTGGCCTACCGCGTACACCGGCGAGGCCGCCATGCGCGGCTCATCTGACATCAGGCACCTCATCACGTCACGATGACCCCGGTCAGACCTGGAGGCAGGCCTTGAACCTGCGGCCTCCCCGGTTAAGAGCCGGGCGCTCTGCCGCTGAGCTACTCCAAGACTGCCATGCGGCGTGCACCGCCTGGCCGGTCGACATGGAGGCAGGATTCGAACCTGCGCCCGTCCGGTCCGAGCCGGGAGCTCTGCCGCTGAGCTACTCCATGCAGCAATCCGGATACTAGCCCCGTAACGCGACCAACCAGACGCATTTAGCGACACCGGCGATGTGCACCTAGGCGGGCATGGCACACGGCGCGTGCCGGATGGCTGACGCTGCCAGGTCATCGGTGCAGTACCGCGACTTCGCCCCGGGCCGCATGGCCTGATCGCGGCGGCGGACGCGGCGTGGAACCACGCGCCAGGTGCGGACCGCAACCCGCTCCGCGCCTGAGTGCAGGCAGACGCCAGGGGCATCATCGCCGGCCGGGGACGGGAACCAGGACGGCGGCACCCCGTCCGGGAAGCCGCGCCACGCCTCTGACCAGCAGCAACCCGGACCTGTGGCGCGGGGCTGCACGCCTCAGGTGTCCTGGCAGCAGCAGGCTGTGGGCGGCCGCCGGTCACCGCTGCACTGGCGCCACGCGGCCGGGAAGGGTACAGGCAGGCGAGCGCGGGGCAGAGCCCGCCTGCCAGCACAGCCTCGCTCCCAGCCTGGCACGGGCGTCTGATCGGACGTCTGGTCGGGATCGGTAAGACTTCCGTAAGCACGTTACGTAACACTACGGCTGCAATGGGTGCAGATTTGGGGTGAACGCGGAGCCTTGCGCAGATCGTCCCCGCCGGGTAACGGGCCAGCGCGAGCAGATGTCATGGGAGAGGCCGATGGGACGCAAACGGCGAGTTCTGACCCCGGAGCGGTCAGCTGTGCACCGGTGGGGCGCGGAATTGCGCGCGTGCCGGGACGGGCGCGGGCTTTCCCTGGCCGGGCTGGGCCGCCTGGCCCGGTATGACGCCAGTTACCTGGGTCGTCTGGAGCGCGGCGACCAGTTCGCCACGCTCGCGGTCGCGGAGGCCTGCGACCGGGTGCTGGGTGCCGGGGGTGAGCTGGTCAGCTCCTGGCGTACGGCTGACCGGGAACGCCGCCACCGGGATGGTCCCGGCGCGGCCGGCCAGGCGGTGTGCGGCGGCGGTTTTGTCGATGAGGCAGACCTGCGGCTGGTCACGGTGATGCCGCTGCACGCTGTCACGGCGATGTACGGCGAGCAGGGGCTGCGGGCCCGGTTCGCGGCGGAGATCGCGCGGTTCCCGGACCCGGCCGTCCGCGAGCAGGCCGCCCGGGCGCTGCAGCTGGCGGGGGATCTGCATGCCGGTGACCGCCGCCAGCGTGAGCCGTACGTCAATCACCTGCTGCGCGTGGCGCTGCGGATCACCTGCCACTATGGCGTCGATGACATCGAGGTCATCTGTGCGGCCCTGCTCCACGACGCGGTTGAGGATCATGCGGCCGATCTGGCTGCGGGCGGCCGGGCCGGCGCGGTTGCCGCGCTTGGCGCCAGTTTCGGCCCGCGGGTCGCCGGGCTGGTCGACGCGGTCACCAACCCCGAACGGGTGCCCGGTGTCGACCGCGACCAGCAGTACCGGGCGCACGTTGCGGACAGCCTGGCTGCGAACCCGTGGGCACGGGTGATCAAGGCGTCGGACTTCACCGACAACGGGGTCGGCCTGATCCATACCAGCGGGCCCAAGGCGGCCCGGCTGGCGCGCAAGTACGCGCCGCTGGTCCCCACTTTGGCCGACCTGATCGCCCGCCCGGATACGCCCCTGGCGCCCCCGGTCAAGGCGCGCATCCTGGGCCAGTTCGTCACCGCCCAGGAACGCTTCGGCGTCTTCGCCCGGGCAGCGGCCAGCGGCGCGGGCGGCCCGGCCGCGCCGCACGGATAATCGCCCGGGCGGTAGCGCGGAGTTCCCGCATCTGGCCATATCCAGGCCGTGACTGACTGCTCCGTCGTACTTGCGGCGGCGTCTGGAACCTGCTAATGCGGCAGCCTGGTTGGCCGGCCGTTCCGAGAAACCCCGTGTCTTGCCGTCGGCGGGACCGGGACCGGCCGCCAGGCCGGGACGTCCCAGGCAGGCGGGGCTGCCTCGGCTGCGGATGCTCCGCCGGCTCCCGCTCGCCGCCCGGCCCGCCGCGCGCCTGCCCGGAGAGGCGTCGTCGGCACTTGGGCGCCGAGGGCTCCGCGGTGGTGCCCCCGCTGCCCCTGAATGACGCCTATATGGCCAGCTCAGGTGGCCATATCCGCTCCATTGTGCGTGACCGGCGGCATTGTGATCCTTGGTGGTATCCAACCCGCCCGGATACGGCAAAAGGGGTCGTGCCGATGGTTACCGCGAAGGTCGCAAGCGAACATTGCCTGGCGCTGGCAAGGGATGCCAGCCAGCACGCCGTCGCGGCGCACGCCCCCGGCCAGGCGGCGCTGTGGCTGGCCGGGATCGGGCTGGCGGCGGCCTGGTTCGGGGTGTACCGGGTCTCGCTGTGGCTGCACCCGTTCACCTTGTGCCGCCGCTGCGGCGGCAGCGGCATCACGGCTGGCTTTGTTCCCTGGTCGCGGGCGTTCTGCCGCAAGTGCGGCGGCCGCGGCCTGGTTCCCCGGCTCGGCACGATGGCGCTCGACCTGTGGCCACGGTACTCGCGGTGACGGCCGGCTCGCGGGCCGGGGTGGCGCGAGATGCCGGCCGCTGTCCCCGCCAGGGCACCGGCCGGCTGCCGTGCGGATGCGGTCATCCGCAACGGCCCGGGCTCGCGGGGGCAGCCCGGGCCGCCGGGGCAGGTGCTGCCTGGTGAGCCGGGCGCCCGGCCACGGCGGCACCGGCGCGCCAGTGACCGCGTGGGCGCACCCGGCTGCCGGGCCGCATACCGCGGGCTTGGGCCCTGAGGCCAGGACCGGTACGGCCGCGCAGCTGCTGCCCCGGAAGGCCGTCACGGTCGTGCGGGCCGGCCCCGGGCCGGGGGCAAGATCCCGCCCGGGCACCGCCGCCCGGTGCCGGGAACTGGCCAGGCGTCGCCCGGGCGGCTGGCGTGCGCCTGTGGTGTGCGGCATGGTGGTGCGTTCGGCGGCCGGGTCCCGGGCCGTGGGGCTGGCGGCCGGTGGCGGGGGAGGATGACGGTGGCGGGCCATGCCCGGTCCCGCCGTGCCGGCGGCGGGCCGGTGGCCCCGGGCGGGCGCCGGGCGGGCGGGCGCCGGGTGCGGTCGGCAGCGGGGGTGCTGCTGCTGGTGGTGGTGTGCGCGCTGGTGGTTGCCGAGGGGCGGGTGCGGGCCGGGAGCCGGGAGCCGGTCCTGGTGCTAGCCCGGCCGGTGGCGGCGGGGCAGGTGATTACTACGTCTGACCTGCGGGTCGTGGATGTCAGTGTGGTCGGCCCGGTGTCCGTGGTCCCGGCCGCGCGCCAGGACCAGGTGACTGGCCGCACGGCGACGGCGAGCTTGCCGGCGGGCAGCTTGCTGGCTGCCGGGGATGTCGGCGCGCCGTCCCCGGGCCGGGGCCAGGCGTGGCTGGGCGTGGCGCTGATGCCGGGCTGTTACCCGCCGGGCCTGTCGGCCGGGCAGCACGTCGGCGTGCTCGCGGCCTCGGCCCCCGGCAGCCGCGGGCCAGCGCGGCTGGCCGGGTATGCGGTGGTGGTGTCGGTCACCGCCGCCCCGGTGCCGGGCGCGGCAGGGGAGATCGTGGTCGGGCTTGACCTGTCGCGGGATGTGGTGCCGCGGGTCGCCGCGGCCAGCATCGGCGGGCGGGTCAGCCTCGCGGTGGTCCCGGCGGGCAGGTGAGGGCCATGCCGCCGGCCGCGCCGACCCCGGGAAAGCCGCCCCCGGGTGCCGCCGGGGCCGCCCAGACCTGGGCGCGGGACCCCACGCGCGGAGGGCACGGCGGCGGCCACCGCCGACCGCGGTGGCCTCACCGTGCCCGCCGCCGCCCGCGGGCCGGACGGCCGGGGCAGCACCGGGCCGCCGGCGCTGCGGCAGCGGGGCGGCGGCTGCGGGCAGCCGCCGACGTCGCCGGGGCGGCGGTCGTGCTGGCGGGCCTGCCCTGGGGGCTGGCCCGGCTGGCCGGCCCGCCGCTGTCCGGGCACTGGCCCGGCTGGCAGCAGGTGCGGGAGTTGCGGGCCAGCCCGCTGGGCGGCGGCACAGTCATCACGGTGCTGGCCGGCGCGGCCTGGCTGGCCTGGGCGGTGTTCGCGGTCGCGGTGTTCGCCGAGGTCATCGCCGCGGCCTGCGGCCGGCCCGTCCCGCGGCTGCCCGCGATCGGCCCGGTCCAGGCCCTGGCCGCGACACTGGCCGGGAGCATCGTCATCGCCGCGCTGCACCTGCCCAGGACCGCGGCGCGGGCCGCCCAGTCCCCGCACGCGGTGCCGGCCGCCGCCGTCACGACCGCCGGCCCTGTCCGGCCCGGGAGCCTCGCCGGCGACGCGCAGGACAGGGCTTACCGCGCCGCCAGCGGTGACCTGCCGGGCAGCGCCGGGGACCGGTCCGGGATCTGGCTGGACGCGGCCCGCGCCGGGACATCCGGGCGGGGGCGGCCGGACGACCTGGTGTACATCGTGGTGGCGGGCGACAACCTGTGGGACCTGGCCCGCACCTACCTGGGCAGCGGGGGCCGCTGGCAGGAGCTCTATGACCTCAACCGTGGCAGGCCGCAGCCCGGCGGGGGCACCCTGACCGACCCCGCCCGGATCTACCCCGGATGGGACCTGCTGATCCCCGCCGCCAGCCCGCACCCCCAGCACGGCCGCGGCAACCCGCCCGGCCCTGGCGGCCCGGCCCGGCCCCGCCGCACGCCCGCACCGGCCGCCGCCGGGTCACCCAGCCCGGCCCGCAGCCCGCACCCGCCGCGCAGCACCCCGGCCACCGGGCAGCCCGGCGCAGGCCCGCACGCCGCGCCGCCCGGGGTACGGCTGCCGTCCGGGGCGCTGATCGGACTGGGCACCGCCCTCGTGATCAGCGCCGCCCTCGCCCTGGCCCGCGTCCACCGGCGGCGCCGCTACCGGCCCGGCACGGTGCTCACCTCCAGCCTCGAACCGGCCGCGCCGCCGCCCCCGGTCATCGCCGCCCTGGACCGCGCGGCCCGCACCCCCGCCACCGGCACGGCCCCGGCCGACCCCGCCGGCCCGGCCGGCGCCGGGCCGGACCTGGACTTGTACGAGCCGGACGAGCAGCCCGCCCCGGGCCGCGTCGCGTCCCCGCAGTCCCCTGACCAGCAGGGCAGCGTCCCGGCCCCGCCCGGCGCCCTCCCGATCGGCGTCCGCGGCGGCCAGGAGATCACCGCCGACCCCGCCGCCCTCGGCGGCCTGGGCCTGACCGGCCCGGGAGCACCAGCCGCCGCCCGGGCCATCCTGGCCGGCCTGCTGGCCCGGCCGCCGCACGGCCCCGACGGCACGCCAGCCCCGATCATCATCCCCGCCCCGGACGCCACCGAGCTCCTGCCCGGCGGGCAGCCGGCGCACCCTCCCCTCCGCGGCGTCGTAATGCCGCCCGCCCTGGACGCGGCACTGGATGAGGCCGAAGCCATGATCGTCGCCCGCGCCCGCACCGCAGAAAGCGGCGACGGCGACGGCGACGACGGCCCGCCGCCGGCCGCGGTGGTGCTGGCCGCCGCCCCCGGCCCCGCCGCCGCGCACCGGCTGGCCGGCATCACCCAGGCCGGCCGTGATCTCGGCGTCGCGGTCATCCTGCTCGGCGCCTGGCCGCACGGCACCACCTGCCACGTCACGGCGGACGGACTGATCAACAGCGTCACACCGCCGCAGCCGGGCATTGCCGGGACCCAGGCCTACCACCTGGCAGCCGCCGACCTCGCCGCGATCATCGCGCAGCTTGACCAGGCCCGCCAGGCCCCCGGCGACGACCCGGCCGCACCCGGCCCGCTGGACACAGGGCCGCACCTCTCCGGCTCCGCAGCGGCCCCCGAACCCGCACGGGCCACGTCCCGCCATCCCGGCCAGCAGCCACCGCCGTCAGGCACAGCCGGGCAGGGCACCGGGCCCGGGCCCGCGGGCACGCCGGCCCAGATCAGCGTGCTCGGCCCGGTGCAGATCACCGCCGGCGGCCGGGAGATCGGCACCGGGCTGGGCAAGGCCCGCGAGCTGCTCGCCTTCCTGGCCGTCCACGGCGCCGCCGGGGTCACCGGCCAGGCCATCAGCGAGGCGCTGTGGCCCGGGTCACCCTCCGGGCACGGTACCCGGCAGCGCAACATCGCGCTGCGCAAGGCCCGCGAGCTGCTCCGCGGCGCCACCGGCTTGACCACCCCGATGTGGATCACCCTGGCCGCCGGCCGCTACCGGCTGGACCCGGCCCTGACCGGCACCGACCTGCGGCGGTTCCAGGCCGCCCTGGAGACAGCCCGGACCGCCGCCGCCGACCCGGCCCGCCTGGCCGCGCTACACCGGGCCGTGGCCTGCTACCGTGGCCCGCTGGCCGACGGCGCCGGCTACGACTGGGCCGAACCGTACGCCGAGACCGCCCGCCGCCGTGCCCTGGACGCCTGGGCACGCATCGCCGAGATCCTCCAGACCTCCGACCCCGAGCAGGCGCTGGCCGCGCTGGAGACCGCGCTCACCCACGACCCGTACAACGAGTACACCTACCAGCAGATCATGCGGCTGCAGGCCGCACAGGGCCGTCCCGACGCCGTCCGCCGCACCCTCGCCCTGCTGACCGCCAGGCTGGCCGACCTGCACGCAGAACCGGCAGCCAGCACCCGCCAGCTCACCGCCTCCCTGCTCGGCACCGGCCAGCCGCACCACGACGACCGCGGCGGCGGTACCAGCGGCAGCCCGTCAGGACGACAGCGCAGCACACCACCCGGTCCCGGGCACCAGCCTCCACCCCGCCCCGCATGACCGCGTCCATGACAATCACAAGAAAACCCGGCCGCTCCGCAACCCAGCCTGCTGCCGGCGCCCGCCTGGAAAGCCACACCGCCGCCCGCCGGCATCACGGGAAATCACGCACACCGCGCCGTCGGCAGCGGTACCCGCCGGCGCAACCGGACCGGACGCGGCCTGCCGGGAAACGCGGCAAGAACCAAGGCCGCCCGCAAATGGCGAGGTAAGAAGAACGACAGGAGCGACGGCGCTTTCCGCAAGACGGGCCGCGTAAGAAAAACCCGGGACGGCAGCACCTGGCGCCGCCATTTCCCGTACCTCCCCACGATCCAGTGCAAGGTCGTTCGCACGATCGCATTGAGGCACGACTACCCGGTCGCGCGCAAGGCGCAGGCACGCGCGCTATTACCCCGTCGGGTGGACTCCAAGACTGGTACGTACATATGTACCTAAACGATTTATCCGGAACGGGCCGTGCGGCGAATTGGGTGTGTTATTTATCTGGCTGTGGCTGATGTCCTTATGCCCGCCGGGCTCCCGGGCCTCCCCCCGCCCTGGTGGCGAGGTGGCTGGCGAGGCGGGTACGGCGAGGCTGCGCGGCGAGGCAGGCCAGCCGGCGGGGCGGGCGGGCGCGCGAGGCGGCCGGCCGCAAGGCCGGCGCGGCGGGGCGCGGAAAGCGGCCGGAAACGGCGCGCGCCGACCGCGCCCAGTAAATTACGGAAAGGCACGGAAAACGGTGGGGGCCGACCGTATCCGCGCAATGACAATACGCGAAAATAGCGGCCGGAAATTGGCGGGAAAAAGGCCGCGCGAACCCCGGAATCGGGTTGACTGCGGGGAAATGCCGAGATAGCGTCGTCGTGTACTTAGGAAATATGGAAACGGAATAGGGAATTCGGGAACGCGCCGAATTCAAACCGGAAACGCGGAATAGGAATGCGCGCGGAATTATTACCGCGCGCCCGCCGCCCGCCCTTCGATGACCGCCCCCGGAGGATCACGATGACCACGCCCGCACCCGCCCCGCGCGCCGCCGCCCCGGGCCGGCTCGGCAACGGCCAGCTGCGCCGCCAGGTAGCCGAGTACCTCGCCGACAACCCCGGGCCGCGCAAGACAGGCGAGATCGCCAAGGCTCTGGACAGGTCGGCCGGCGCGGTCGGCAACGCGCTGACCACCCTCGCCGACCGGGGCGAGGCCGACCTGGTACCCGGCAAGCCGGTCCGGTACCAGGCCAACTCCGCCACCGCCGCCGCAGCCGCCGCCATCGCGCCCAGGGCACCTCTGCCGCCCAGGGCACCCGCCCCGCCCAAGCCGGCACCCGCCCCGGCACCCTCTCCCGCCGCCCCGCCGGCTGCGGCCGGCCCGGTCACCCGCCCCGGCGGGCAGGTCTACCAGCCCCGGGCGCTGGCCGACATGCCCGACGTCGAGGCCCTGCGCCGGCTCCGCGCGGCCGGCGTGCCGGCCCTGCTGTACGGGCCGCCTGGCACCGGGAAGACCTCGCTGATCGAGGCGGCCTTCCCCGACCTGATCACCGTCGCCGGCGACGGCGACACCACCGCCGCCGACCTGGTCGGCGAGTACACCCAGAAGCCCGATGGCACCTTCGAGTTCATCTACGGGCCGCTCATCCGCGCCATGCAGGAAGGCAGGGTGCTGTTCATCGACGACGCCACCCTCATCTCCCCGGCGGTGCTAGCGGTCGCCTACCCCGCGATGGACGGCCGCCGCGAGGTGATCGTCAAGGCCCACAAGGGCGAGACCATCAAGGCGGCCGACGGCTTCTACGTCGTAGCCGGCCACAACCCCGGGGTCCACGGCGCGATCCTCACCGAGGCCCTCTCCAGCCGGTTCTCGGTCCAGGTCAAGGTCTCCACCGACTACGACCTCGCCCACGCCCTCAAGATCGACCCCCGCGCCATCAAGGCCGCCAAGGCCCTCGCCGCCCGGCAGGCCAGCGGCGAGATCGGCTGGGCACCCCAGCTGCGCGAACTGCTCGCCTACGCCAAGGTCGCCGCCATCCTCGGCGAGAACGCCGCCATCGCCAACCTCACCGGCATCGCCCCCGAAGAGGACCGCGACGCGGTCGCCGAGACCGTCGGGAAAGCCTTCGGCCGCCCGACGGTCACCCCCCTCGCCCTCGGCCGCCAGATCTAGCCCCCGCCCGGCTCCTACCGGAAAGGACCGCCTCCGATGTCCGCCACCGCCACCGCCCCCGCCGCCCCCGCCGCCCCCGCCTGGCTCGCCGCCCCCGCCGGCGACTGGAAAACCCTCTCCGACGCCATGACCGCCGAGGTTCCCGCCATCGCGGGCCGCCCGGTACCGGTCGCCTGCGCCCCTGGGGCGGGCCTGGGCCACCCCGCCTGCTACCTGCGTGACATCCCGGTCATCGAGGTCGACGGCGACCTGCTGGAGCCCGATCCCGACGACTGCGACCCCGCCATCCCCGGCGACCGCGAACGCTACCCGGTCACTTGGGGCGCCCTGACCCACGAGTGCGCCCACGCCGCCCACACCCAGGTCCGCCTCCCCCACGAGAAGCGCGCGAACTGGTGCCAGGCCGTCCGCCAGCTGGAAGAATCCCGCATCGAGGCCCGCCAGGCCGGCCGCCGCCCCGCCGACCGCCGCTACCTGCGTGCCAGCGCCGCCAAGCTGGTCCTCGCCGACTTCACCGCCGCCGGAGCCGAACCCTCAAGCCCCTGCGAGGCCGGCGCCGCCGCCGCCCTCCTGCTCGCCCGTCAGGACGCCGGCATCCTCGAGCCCGGTGAAACCGCCCCGGTCGCCGCCAAGGTCGAGGCCGCCATCGGCACGGCGACCCTCGCCCGCCTGCGGGCCACCTGGCGGGAGTTCCACACCACCGCGGACGACGACCTGCGGACCAGGATCACCCTCGCCCGCCGCTGGTGCCGCATCCTGGGCCTGGACCCCGACGCCGCCCCGCCCGCCCCGGTCATCATCACCATCCCCTCCGAGCTGGCCAAGGCCCTCGCCAGGGCGATCGAGGCAATCGCCGAGGCGGTCGCCGCCGACTTCGCCCCGCCGCCGCCCCCCTTCCCGCCCGACGCCGCCGACAAGCGCGAGCACGAGAAAGCCGTGCGCGGCAACGCCGAGCGGGCCGCCCGCGAGGTCTTCGGCCGCCGTACCAGGCCCCGGGCGGTCACCGGCACCCGAGACCCCCGCGAAGAGGAGACCGCCGCCGCCCGCCGCCTGACCCGCGCGCTGCGCGAGGCCACCGCCGGGGAACGCGCCGCCGTCACCGTCACCTCCAAGGTCCCGCCCGGCCGCCTGCGCATGGGCAAGGCCCTGGCCGCCAAAGCCCAGCGCGCCGCCGGGGCGGTCCCGACCGCCGAGCCCTTCACGCACACCCGCAGCCGGCGCGTGCCCGCGCCGCCTCTGCGAGCCGGGATCGCCTGCGACATCTCCGGCTCCATGGGCGCCTTCGCCGGCCCGGTCGCCTCGGCCGCCTGGATCCTGGCCCGCGCCGCCGGGCACCTGCCCTCCGCCGTGACCGCGAGCGTGCTGTTCGGCAAGGGCGTCTACGCCCTGACCCGCCCCGGCGAGAGGCCCGCCCAGGTCACCGACTTCAGCGCCACGGCCAGCAGCGAGAGCGCCTGCCGCGCGATCGACGCCCTCGACGGCGCCCTCGGCCTGGCCAGCCCCGGCACCGCCCAGCTGCTGGTCATCGTCTCCGACGCCATGTTCGTCGCCCCCGGCGAGCCCGCCGGGGTCCAGCAGCGCATCACCCGCCTGCACCGCGCCGGCTGCGGCGTGATCATCCTCACCCCCCGGGGTTACGCCGGCATCTGCAAGTACACCGACTGCCAGGTCATCGAGGCCGCCAGCCCCGCCGCTGCCATCGACGCCATCGCCCGCGCCGCCACCCGCGCCCTGACCGCCTGACACCCGCCCCCGGGGCGGGCCGCCCGGCCCGCCCCGCCGCGATTAGGAGCTGACCGCCATGACCAGCACCACCGCCGCCTGCATCAGCCACGACCAGCAGCCAGGGAGAAGTGACATGGACGAGCATCACCGCGAGGAGCACCTGCGGACCGCCTGCCGCGCGGCGGACCAGGAGCGGCGCACGGTCAACGAGGCGGCGCACCGCCCCCCGCCCGAAGACCTGGACGCCGCCCGCGGCGCCGCGCTCGCGGCACTCGCCGGGGCGGGCCTGGACGGGGACGAGGCCCTCGCCCTCGCAGAGCGCGCGGCCCGGCAGCAGGACGACGAGAGCGAGGTGCCCGCCTGCCGCCCTGGCCAGGACGTGAGCAGGTACCCCGCCCAGGTGGGCAGCATCTCCTGGCACCTGCTGGCCGACGGCTACACCATCACCTGGGCGCCGGCCCCGGCCGGGTGCAGCCTCACCCTCGACCGGCACGGGCCTGGCGGGCACGCCGCCTACCGCGGCACCGGCCCCACGATGCAGCGCGCCTGGGACGAGGTCCGGGCGCAGCTCGGCCATGACCAGCCGCACGCCGCCGCCGGCGGCACCCGCGAGGCACCCGGGCCTGCGCGCGGCAGCGACCGCCTGTACCGCGTCGTGCAGTACTACGACTCCTGGCCGTTCCAGCACGACTCCCGCGTCCCGCGCAGCAGCAAGAGCCACACGCGGACGGACACGTTCCGGACCCTCGGGCCGGTCAAGCAGCGGCTCGCGCGTGCCAACGGCCTCGCGCGGTACCAGCGCCGCAACGGCGGCGACTGGTCAGCGTTCGTAGCCATGGCCGAGCAGCTGACCGATGACGGCTGGCAGCCGATCGACGTGGACCTCCAGGAATACCCCGCCATCACCCGCGCCGCCACCTCCGCCCCCAGCGCCTAGCCCCACCCCGGAGGGGCGCAGCCGCCCCTCCCGGCACCCGGAATGAAAACGGAGAAGACCGTGAACGACGACCGCATCACCTACCGCCAGCTCGGCCAGCTCATCGACGGCCGCGACCGGCCCGCCGCCCACGCCATCGACAACGCCGTACGCGGAGTCAACGCCACCGAGAGCACCATCCGCCAGACCGCCGCGATGATCCGCTCGAAGCTGGACGAGACCGAACGGCGCCTCGACCACGGCCTGAGCCTGAACGACCTCGGCGAACTCCAGCACCTGCCCGCCGACCTCGACCGGGCCGTCACCCTCCGCCAGCACCACTGGCAGGTTCTCGGCGCCCTGCTCACCGAAGCCGAGCTCAAGTCCCTGCAGCCCGCCGCGCCGCCCGCCCCCTGACCAGCCCCGCCCGGAGACCAGCACCCATCCAGCCCAGGGCACCTTGCCCGCCAACCCCGCACAGGAGAACCTCATGGACCAGGCCAAGATCGTGATCCGCGACATCCACCGCTACGGCGACGACCTCACCGTGCCCGAAGCCATCACCCGGCTCTGCGTCGGCGGCCCGGTCACCGTCACCGTGACCGACCCCGCCCCGCCCGGCGGCGACCCGCGCGGTGACCCGCGCCACGGATTCGACATCACCATCAGTCCCGCTGACGGCACCTCCCAGCCGGGACAGCCGCCAGAAATCACCTGGGGCGGCACCGCCTCCCCGGACCGCGCCGGCGCCGCCCTGTTCGCCGAGGCGCTGGCCCAGGCCAGCCAGCTCGCCGGCTGCACCGGACCCGGCGGCAAGACCGCCCTCAGCCGCGCGGCGGCCATCGGAGCCGCCCACGGCCGGGACGCCGCCCGCCGCGCCCTCGCCCCCGCCACGCCTGCCGCCTGCCGCGACATCACCGCCCGGCTCGACGCCGCCGACCCCATGGGCTACGACCTGTTCGCCACGCCCGCCCTGTCCGGCCAGCACGGCATCTGCTACGACACCCTCGACCTAGTCGGCGACCTCGGGCTCAACCCGGCCTGCGACCGCGTGCTCACCGCGGCCGAGAACGACGGCAGCACCCTGGCCATGCTCCTGAACGACGGAGACCGGGTCCGCCTGATCACCTGTTGCCCGGCGCTGAAGATCACCATCTTGGCGGCGTCCGAGATGCTGATGAAAAATCGGGCATTTCGGGCGGTCTGGTGGTGGTGGTGCCGGGCCTGGTGGGTGAGGTGCCGGGCTGGCGGCAGATTCGTGGCGGGAATTGCCGCGTGCGGGCAGGCGGGGGCCCGGAACGGCGGTTGTGACTTAGCCGGCCGGGGCCGCGGTCAGCAGCCGGCCGCGGGTGCAGGCGTTGACCATCGCCCACGGATGGACGTTCTCCAGCTTGATGTGGCGGGCCATGAGCATCGCCGCAGTCCCCAGGTACTCCAGCGCCCCGGCCAGTTCACTGGGCAGGACCGCGATGGTGAACGCGTCCTGGTCAAGCGTCACGATGGTGCGGATGGCCTCGATGCGCAGCTGAGCGGCCGAGCGGCGGGCAGCGCGGATCCAGCCCCGCACGGTGCCGTCCGGGACGGCCAGCTCGCGGGCGATGGGCCGGTGCCCGGACCCGGAGGCGGCACCGAGGAGGGCCTTGCCGATCAGGGCGACGGCGTAGCCGCGGCGCGGCAGCAGCCGGGCCTCGAGCAGGACGTGGGTGAGGCCGCAGCCGCGGCACAGTGCCCGGTCCGGGCGCACCGTGATCAGCGTCCCGGCCAGGTCCCGGACCGTCCGCTCGCGGGCGTGCCCCCACGGCCGCATCATCTGGCCGCAGGCCGGGCAGGCCAGCTTGCCGCGGGCCAGCAGCATCCGGGCCGCTTCGGTGTCGAGGACCTCGATCATCGTCCATGCCGCCAGGATCGCCTGGCCGTCTCGTCCGGGGAAGGGTCAGCTGGTGTTGCAGCCTGGCACCAGATCGCGGCCCGCGCAACCTGGGCAGTCCCGCTGCTCCGGTCCGGCACCTGGCCGACGCGCCTGCCCTTCGCTGTGCGCCTGATCGCTGGTCACGACGGTCCGGATACGTTCATCGGCGCGGTGCCGCCGCCGACCAGGCGACCTCACCGCCGTCCCCCGTCGGCACGATGAACGCCGCGAACACGCCAAAACCATGGGAATCCTCCGCGCCGTTCAACATCACCCCGCCCGCGAGCACCCCGGCCCGGACGGCGGATGACCCGGCGTGACCTCGCGCCCAGCAACCCGGACTCCAGGCCGCACCGGGACCGCTTGACCACCCGCCCGCCGGCCACGGCGCCGGACCACAGCACAGGGAAGGAAGCACGCGATGGACGTCATGCTCTACGGCAGCTACACCAGGAAGCTCTACCGCCAGGCCACCAGCGGCGAGATCGAGCGCATGCTCAGCGCGCCCCGGCTGGACCACTCGTCCTGCCCGCCCGGCCGCGGCGGCGATGTCTTCATCGCGCCGGCCGGCGAGGACGAGGGATTCTGGTCGGCCTGGCATGCCCGCCACCCCCGGCTGCCCGCATCCGCCGATAGCATCGCGGCCGAGGCCGCGGGCCTGGGCCGCGACGCCGGGAAGGCGGCGGCCTGGTGGGTCTTCGACGGCAACACTCCCGAGGATGCCTACCGGGCCGTACTGCGCGGTATCGAGGACGGCGACCCGGCTATCCTCGACGCGCATCCGGCCCCCGGCCTATCCGCCGGCGGCGGGTACACCGAGGCCGACCTGGCCGGCGACCTCGGCCTGGACGGGGAGGACCAGCTCCCGCCGGACGCGGTGACCGCCTACCTGGACGCGGCAGAGCGGGCCTTCTGGCACGAGACCGAGCGCATCGCCCGCAAGCACCTGGCCGCAGCCGATGAGACCCTGGACGCGGAAACCGGGAGGGAGCCGGGCCGGTGAGCACGCCCGCCCCGCACGAAGACGTCCTGGGCCAGGCTGCCAGCCCAGGACACCAGTACGGCGAGGCCGCCGTGTACTGGCAGACCGGCGACATCGGCACCGGCACCGCCGCGGGGTTCTATTGGGACCTGCTGCGCGGCATCGCCGGCGCCGGCCCGCAGATCAAGAGCCTGTACCATGTGCCCGGCCTGATCGCGCAGCACGATTACGACCGGGACAACCTGGCTGCTGACCTCGGGCTGGCCGCAGCCGAGAGCGGCTCGCGCCCAGCAGCGCAGCGCGCGGCGTATGTACCGCGAACCCTTGATGCAGGCCCTGAACCTGGTGAAGGCCGTGCCGCATGCACGGCCCGGTAACCCAGCACAGCTTGAGGTGAGCCACGCGGCGCGGACCGGCCGATCCGCCTGCCGTCGCCGCAGGCACGCCCCCTGATCCGAGTGCATCACCGGAGCCTCCGGCAACCCCGCCCGGATAAAGCGCGGGAAGGGGAATGCGAAGCCAAGAGAAAAGCGCACCTGCCATGCCGGCTGAAAAGGGTGCTGGTAAAGATTAATTCAGCACCGGGATTTCATTTACCAGGCAGTGGATCCCGTCCGTCCCGGCCAGCGGGCACCAGGCCGTGATGCCGTGTCCTGCGAGGTGAGAAGGTGCTCATGAGCTGGCGGCCAGGATCACGGAAAACGCGGAATTCACGTTCCGCGTACCCGTGTCGCGGAGATTCACGGGAGCCGGGAAAATTTCTCCGCTAACCGCTTGACTTCACGCCGGACGCAGAGCGATTGTCGTCCAGGCAACCGGAAACAGGCATTCAGGAATGCCGCCGGAAACGAAATGGAGAAACGCAAAATGGCACTCACGAAGAACACCGCCCGCGCCCCCCGCACGGCCCGCAGCGCGGCGCACGCCGCGCCGGACCCCGCACCGGCCCCTGGTACCAGCCCGGTCCCCGGCAACGCGGCAGCGGCCGTCCACGCCGCGCTGACCGCCAGCCCCGGCGCCACCACCGCCGCCATCGCCACCCACGCCGGGATCAGCCGCCCCGCCGCCCGCGACGCCCTAGCCGCGATGGAGGCCGCCGGCCAGGCCACCCGGACCAAGGGCGGCAAGCCCGGCATCCCCGACACCTGGACCCTGACCGCCCCCGGCCCGTCCGGGAACGAGCCCGCCGCCGGCCCCGGCGACGACGACGTGGTCACCAGCCAGCCCGGCGACGACCCCGACGGCGCCGAGCAGGACGCCTCCGCCCAGCAGGAGGAGACCACCGGCGCCCCGGCACCCGCCGACGGCGACCCCGGGCAGGCCGACCAGCCCGACGGCGACCCGGCCGAGGGCAGCCCGGCCGAGGAGGACGCAGCCACCCCCCACGAGCAGGACCAGGCCGCCCCAACCGCCGACGGCAGCAGCCCCGACGGCAGCACTCCCGCCGCCACGCCCGACCCGGCCCTCATCGGGCAGGTCACCGGGCATATCGAGCAGATCCAGGCCGCCGCCAGCGCCGCCGCCGCCGCGATGACCGGCGGCGGGGACCTGAGCGCCGCGCGGACCAGCCTGGATGAGATCTACGAGCAGGCCGCCCAGGCCCGCCGGGCCGCCAGGGCCGCCGCCGGCGGGAAGAAGGCCCCGGCCGCCCGGCCGGGCGGGCTGCGCGAGAAGGTCCTCGCCCACCTGCGCGGAAACCCCGGGAGCAGCTTCACCCCGCACGAGATCCACAAGGTCCTGGACCACTCCTCCGGGGCGATCTCCAACGCCCTGGACGTCCTGGTCAAGCTCGGCGACGCCGAACTGGCCACCGAGAAGCCCCGCCGGTTCCGCCTCGCCGGCGGCGCCGCCGCCCCGGCCGAGGCTCCCGCCGAGCCCGCCGCCGAGGACGCGGGCGCGGGTGAGGAGACGTACCTGGCGGGTGCCGCATGACCACCCGCGCCGATGGCCGCGGCGGCAGCACGCCGCCCCGGCCCGCCGCCCCGGACCGCGCGGCAGGGCAGTGGTTCAGGTTCGGCCCCCGGGCGTACGACGTCGACGCTGCGAACAGGCTGCTGCGCGCCGCGCCGCGCCCCCCGCAGCCGGTGCCGGTCCTGGACTGGGCACGCGCCTACGGGCTGATCCGCGACCCCGCCAGCGGCCCGCGCACGGTCTCCTTGATCGGCCCCGGCCCCGGCTTCGACCCCGGGTACGCGATGACCACCAGCCTGGACGACCCGCTGATCATCGCCACCCTCACCACCGCCGGCGGCCAGCTGGCCGGGCCGCTGCTGATCGACGGTTATGCACTGCCGGACACTGTCCACTGACCGGTTGACGCCGCCGCCCCAGCGCGTATGCCATCTTTCGGACAGCGCCCGGCCGTCCCGGTCGCAGCGAGTCGGCACGCT
>Ga0335075_10003098_pt1 | contig 26588 bp, 27 predicted proteins | sample Lox_Sample_24_FD_206723 | JGI IMG/M metagenome (GOLD analysis project Ga0335075, IMG submission 206723) | Soil microbial communities from Loxahatchee National Wildlife Refuge, Florida, United States - Lox_Sample_2.4 | ecosystem: Environmental > Terrestrial > Soil > Wetlands | place: USA...
TGTTGGTTTGTGATCATCTGCGGCGGTTGAGATGGCCTCCGGCCATCCCGCCGCCGCAATAATCATTACCGGCTCAGTAGTGAATTTTAATTGTCGTCAGTGGTGATTTTTAATTGTCGTTCCACAGTGCCATGAGCACCGTGAGTGCCAAGGGTGCCGTGAGTGCCAAGGATCGGGCGGAAGATGGGAGTTCGGCGATGGGAGTTGAAAGATGGGAGGCGGAGCAGTTATCGTTAATGTAACACCGCAACAAATTGTCAATCAACAACTTATAAAATGTAACAGCGTGTAACAAAATGTGTAACACTGGAAGTCATTGCGCCTCAACGATGTAACAATGTAACACGATTTCCAACTTCATCACACAGATACGACCTGGTCCGCAGATTTCGCAGATTAACGCAGATAAGATTGTGAATGAGGAAGAAAGGAACAAAGGGATATTCCGTGGATTCTTTTCCTAATTTCATATTTTCCTCATTATTTTAAATCTGCGAAAATCGGCGGAATCTGCGGATAATAAATCATCATTCCACGCGATGGGTTTTAAATCTGCCCGGTCTTTGAGTTCTTTGTGCTCTTCGCGGCCTGCCCGGCGTAGCTTCGGCGAAGTCGGGTTAAAATTTGCCCGGCTCTGCCCATCTTCCATCTTCGCCTCTCCCGGCCCTCCCGGGCCATCACGCTCTTCTCTTCCTGCTTCGAGCAGCGCGGGCGCCTTTCCAGTGCTTGTGTTGGTATCTTGGCTTGCGACGACGCGGCTTGGGTTTGGGCATCAGTGCGGCGGGGTGGTGGCACCGTCGCGGTGGCCGTCGCCTGAATGTGGATGCAAAGGCAAATGCGAATGCGCGGCGGGTTTTGTCGCTCGTTTTCTTTTTTTGGCGGCGGTGGCTTTGCCTGTGCCTTTGGCTTTGCTCCTGGCCTTTTTTATGGGCACTTCGGCGCCTTGCTTGTGTTCCGCAGAAGGTTCCGTGGCCTTCGCCAGCCAATGCATCGCTTTATCGTATTCGAGGAACGCACGGGTGTGTAATCCGCGCTGCCGGCCAATGGATATGAAATCACGAATGGTGCCGTGGACATCGTGACTGTGAAGGATGGCCAGGCGTTGGCGATGGGCGAAACCGGCGTCGCGAAAGGCGTCCACGAGCCCGACGAGTTGCGCCTCCGTGAATCGCGGTTTTTCCGGCACGGGCAAATCCCGCAAATCGACCATGGCGCGGCCCATTCCGCGTTTTCGGCAGGCCAGGGCCAGTTGTTGCAGCACCTTTTTGCTCTCTTCGAAATTGAGGTGTTCGTCTGCGTCAAAACAAATAAAGTCGCTGGCGCGAATCACCTGCAACTCGATGGGCGACGGCTTCTTTAGTTTTGGCAAACCATCTCGCATTTAATCAACCTTTTGAATCAGCCTCGTAAGCATAACAGCGGAGATGGGAGATGGCAAATGGGAGATGGAGGGAATGCGGAATGCGGAATGCGGAATGAAAGAGGTCCGCAGATTTCGCAGATTAACGCAGATTAAAGACAATGAGGAACACAGGAAGTCAGGAAAGAGACTGTTGGAAGGACAGGGTAGCTGCGGAGCAGCGAACGGTAGTGGCCCATAGCGCCAGCTATGGGATAGGACAAACAAAATTTTCAAGCTCCGGCAGGAGCGAAAGAAAGCCGACTGGGTCTGTTTTTCATTGGGCGGCGTGTCGATCCTGCAACTCTGTCGCCTCGTCCGGGGCTCGATAATTGCGGACGTTCGGTCCCACGGCTGTCACCGTGGGCTAGTGTGGTGCGCTGCTCCGCAGCTAATCTCTGTCTGCCTTCGCGTCCTTCGTAGCCTTCGCGCGAAAACTTTCATGCTTTTCTGTTTTCCTCATTAGAGGATCCCGTGTTTCGCATTCGCATCCTGTAAATCCTGTTATCCTGTCTAAAACTTTTCGTGTGGTTCGTGTATTTCGGTTTATCCACCCAAAAACTGAATACTTGAAACTATAGATTTTTCATGCATGTTCATCGCTTCAAATTGTGAAAGAAATTGTGCCATTGTCACCGTTATCATCGCCGCCATCGGCGATCGTTCAAAATCAGTTCGAGTCCGTTCGGGATTTGTTCCAGAAGAATGTCCTGCCGACTTATGCGCGTTATGATCTGGCGTTGACTCATGGCGCGGGCAGTTACGTTTTTGACGTGGCGGGCCGGCGTTATCTGGACCTGGGCGGCGGGATTGCGGTGAATTGCCTGGGCCATGCGCATCCGGCCATTACCGAGGCATTGGTGGAACAGTCACGCAAGCTGGTCCATACGTGCAATCTTTATTACACGGAGCCGCAGGGCCGGCTGGCCGCGGAAATTGTCAAACGCATCGGCGAGGGCAAAGTGTTTTTCAGCAACAGCGGCGTGGAGGCCAATGAGGGATTGTTCAAGCTGGCGCGGAAGTTTGGGCATGACGAAGGGCGGTTCGAGATTTTGACGGCGACGAATTCATTTCATGGCCGCACGCTGGCGGGTATTGCCGCCACGGGCCAGGACAAGGTGAAGAAGGGATTCGATCCTGCGTCGCCGGGTTTTCGGCATATTCCGTATGATGATTTGGCTGCGGCGCGCGCGGCCCTTTCTCCGGCGACGGTTGCTATCCTGGTTGAAGGGGTGCAGGGCGAAGGCGGCGTGACGCCGGCGACTCCCGAGTATTTGCTCGGATTGCGGGCGTTGTGCGATGAAAAGAAATTGTTGTTGTTCATGGACTCCGTGCAATGCGGACATTTTCGCACGGGCAAGTATCAAAGTTTTCAGCGGATTTTGGAGGCGACTCCGGGCGGTGAACAGTTTTTGCCGGATGGCATTTCGATGGCCAAATCGCTCGGGGGCGGGTTTCCGATGGGCGCGTTTTGGGTGCGCGCGCCGTACGCGGATTTGCTCGGGCCGGGCGCGCATGGGACGACGTGCGGCGGTTCGCCGCTGGCATGCGCCGTGGCGCTGAAGATTTTTGAAGTGATCGAACGCGAAAAACTGGATGCGCAGGCGCGCAAGCTCGGCGATTGGATGTTGAACGAACTTAAACGGCTCGCGCAGGTTTATCCGGCCGTAATCAAAAACGCGCGCGGCCTGGGTTTCATGATGGGGCTTGAACTGGTGGAAAAGGAAAAAATTCCGGCGTTTGCCTCCAGTGACAAAACCGCGGCGGTCCAATTTGCAAACCGGCTGCATGCGGCGGGCGTGATGGTGGTTCCGGCGGGGACGCAGGTGCTGCGTTTATTGCCGCCGCTTAATTTGAAGCCGCAGGAGGCGGGTGAGGGGATTTCGAAGATTGAGGAAGCGGTGAAATCGCTCGCTTAGTTTAAATGCGAAATCAAGGAAAGAGAAGAAGGAGATCCGCAGATTTCGCAGATTAACGCAGATGGTGAATGAGGAAGAGAAGAACAGAGGAATACTCCGGGGATTCTTTTCCTGATTTCCTCATTGTTTCAATCTGCGTTCAACAAGGGCCACACGGACCGGCCCGTGTGTGCGCGTCCAAGCTCCAACCGTCCATTCGCAAACCTGAGACTACTGGCGGCAACCACAAATCCCGCCTCTTTCAGGAACGCGGAACCGACGAAAAAAGGCAGAACTTCCTTCGCCCCCGTCTTTACGCCATATGCTGAAAGGTCCAGAAAGCCGTGTTTGCTAATACTTTCTTCGATTTCATCCGGGTTTAAATAAATTCCCAACAAGGCCGAAGGCAGAACTGACTTCAAAGTGCTTTTCCCCGACCCATTCGGCCCGGCGAACATGCGCATCCGTGGCGTTGACTGGCTCAAGGGATGGCGTAAATGGCTCCTGCCTTGACCTCGGTGGGCGGCTCAACCTCTTTGACTTTTACCCGTTGGCCGTCAGGGAAGACCTCGTAGATAACGCCGTCCTCCGATTGCAACACGCTTTGGCCTGACGCCAGAACCCGTTCGCGCGCTGCAGCGAATACGGATCCTGAAACAGGAGGAAACTGATTTTCCAGTTGCTGTATATCGTGGTCTGACATGACAAACCTTTTCGTTACAACCGGCGCTCGGTTCCTAATTCTGGCTTTTTATCCGCAGATTTCGCAGATTAACGCAGATCGTGAATGAGGAAGAAAAGAACAGAGGAATATTCCGGGGATTCTTTTCCTGTTTTCCTGTTTTCCTCATTGTTTTAATCTGCGAAAATCGGCGGAATCTGCGGATAATAAATCATGACTCCAGAAGCGCATAAACATTTATCTACGCGTGATCCGGTGATGCGGTTGCTGATCCGGGAGCATGGGGTGTGTGGGCTGACGCCCGAAACGCGGCGCTCGCCGTTTCAATCGCTCGTCCAGGCCGTGGCGCATCAGCAATTGCACGGAACGGCGGCCAATACCATTCTGACCCGGTTTAAAAAGCTTTTTCCCGGCCGGAGATTTCCGCGTCCGGAGGATTTGGCGGGCGTGACGGACCAGGACATTCGCGCGTGCGGCTTTTCTTTTGCGAAGATCAAAGCGATTCGGGACATCGCCGAGAAGAGCTTGTCGGGGGTCGTGCCGAGTTCGCGCGAGATGGTGAATTTGTCTGATGAGGAAATTATCGAGCGGTTGACGCAGGTTCGGGGTGTTGGGCGTTGGACGGTCGAAATGCTGCTGATTTTTCAGCTTGGCCGGCATGATGTTTTGCCCGCGCACGATTTTGGCGTCCGCAACGGTTTCCGCCACGCTTACAAGAAGCGCGCGCTGCCGCATCCGAAGGAGATTCTGGCGTTCGGCGAAATTTGGCGTCCGTTTCGTACGACGGCGTCGTGGTATTTGTGGCGCGCCGCCGATGGGGCGGGGGAGGGGTAGGAGATGGATTGTTGGATTGTTGGATTGTTGGATTGATGGCCGGGAGTGCCGGGGGTGGCAAGGGATGAGGAATGAGTTATGAGGGATGAGTGGAAGATGGAGGGAATGCGGAATGCGGAATGAAGGGCCTCGAAATGAGGTAAGCAGGAAATCAGGAAGAAAACATCGAACATCGCAGGGCGCATCTTGACACTGTTCCTGGTAGGGACGCTGCGCTGCGGCGTCCAGCGCCGCGTGCAGCGGCGCAACAAGTGGAATCGGACCTCGTTCCACGCATGTTCCGCCCGCAATCTGCGCGGGCGGGGACATCGCAGCGCGGTGTCCCTACCATGAACAGTGTTTGGATGCGCCGAACATCGAACATTCAATAATTAGTTTGTTAAAAAAGGAGTGACGGGGTGTGTGGTATCGGTTATACATGTTTTTTGAGTTAAACTATTCCCTGAGCGAAAATGAAGCACTTATTGTCATTGGAACAGTTGCCTGCGGCGGACATGGAAAAGATTTTACGCGACGCCGTGGTGTTCAAACGCGAGCGCGCGCGGCTGGATCGCAAACCGCTGGCGGGCCAAACCTGGGCGCTGATGTTTTCCAAATCTTCCACGCGCACGCGCGTTTCGTTCGAGGTGGGCGTTCGTGAATTGGGCGGCGACGCGTTTTTTCTCAATGCCAATGACATTCAGCTTGGCCGCGGTGAACCGATTAAGGACACGGCCCGGGTTTTGGGGCGCATGGTCCATGGCGCGATCATCCGCACTTATGCGCAGAGCGACGTCGAGGATTTTGCGGACTATTCAAAAATCCCGACGGTCAATGCGCTGACGGATGATGAGCATCCGTGCCAGATATTGGCGGACATATTTACGTTTAAGGAAATGCGCGGGCCGATTGCGGGCAAGGTGGTGACGTTTGTGGGCGACGGCGCGTGCAATGTGCCGCGTTCGTGGATTTTTGCTGCGGCAAAATTGAATTTTGAATTGCGCATCGCCGCGCCGAAGAAATTCCAGCCGTCCGCGCAAATCCTGAAAAAGGCCGGGGGCAAAATTGTTTGCGCGGATGATTTGGCGGAGGCGGCCCGGGGCGCGGACCTGCTGTACACAGACGTCTGGGTTTCGATGGGCAAGGAAAGTGAATCGGCGGAGCGATTGAAGGTTTTGAAGGGCTATCAGATCAATAAAAAATTGGTCGCGCTGGCCAAACCGGACGCGCTGGTGATGCATTGTTTGCCGGCGTATCGAGGCAAGGAGATTGATGAAGAGACGTTTGAGGCCAATGCGGACACTATATTTACGCAGGCAGAGAACCGGTTGCACGTTCAGAAATCGGTGTTGAATTGGACCGTGTCTTAAGTGCCATGAGCGCCGGGAATGCCAAGGGATGAAGAATGAGTTGTGAGGGATGAGTGGAAGATGGAGGATGGAAGATGGGCAGGGCGCGGGTCGTTCGATGTTCGGCGTTCGATGTTCGATGTTCGATGTTTTCTTCCTGATTTCCTGATTCGAGGACGATTGCCCCTTTGCCCGAGGCCAAAGTCATGGCAGGGATTATGCTGTTTCCTAAGGGTAATTTGACTGCTACTGCTATGACTACTCTCGCTGAATACAAGAATTCAATACGGTCCCGCGAAGATTTTGTGGCGTTTGTGCGGGCGCTCAGCGCCGACCTCTATGACAATCCTGAAACCTGGGAAAACGGCAGCCTGGAACGTTTTCTTGCGGCTCTCGCTGCGTGCGTCGAGGATATGGACGGGAACGGCAAGCCGGCGCCGCAAAAGCCGGATTGGAAGGCCGTTGCGGACATGCTTATGGAGGCGAAGGCCAGGAACGTTGAAGCGTTGGTTTAGGAGATGGGAGTTGGGGACAGAATAGCTGCGGAGCAGCGAACGGCAGTAGCCCATAGCGCCAGCTATGGGATAGGACAAACAAATCTTTCAAGCTCCGGCAGGAGCGAAAGAAAGCCGACTCGATTTGTTGTTCATTGGGCGATGTGTTAATCCTGCGACTCTTTCGCCCCGTCCGGGGCTAAATTATTTTTCGGATTTTGACCCCACGGTTGTCACCGTGGGCTACTATCGTGCGCTGCTCCGCAGCTCATTCAGGGTTTTCCCTTCGCCGACTTCGCGGCCTTCGCGCGACCACCGTTTCTGTTATCGCCGGTCGCGGACGTTCAGCAGGTACAACAGTTGCAAGACGGACGAGACGAGGGCGGCGACGTAGGTGAGAGCGGCGGCGTCCAGGACTTTGCTGACGCCTGCGCGCTCGTGCTCATGCACAAGGCCCAGTCGAAATAATTGCTCCTTCGCGCGACGGCTGGCGTCGTATTCCACAGGCAGCGTCACGAGTTGAAACAGGGTCGTGACGGCAAAGAGCGCAATCGCGATGTCGATGAGTTTGCTAAAGTAGGCCCGAAAGATGATGCCGATGAAAAAGATGGCCATATAGGCGACGCTCGCGAATTGCGTCATGGGCACGATGGCCATCCGGAATCTGAACAGGGCGTACGAGGCCTGATGTTGGAGCGCATGGCCGGATTCATGGGCGGCTACGCCGACGGCCGCGATAGACTGCCCGTTATAGTTTTCCGATGAGAGAAACAGCGCCCGTTTCATTGGGTCATAGTGATCGCTCAAGCTGCCGGGGATTTCCCCGATTTCGACGTTGGCCAGGCCGGCATTGTCCAGGATTTTGCGGGCGGCTTCGGCGCCGGTCATTCCTGAATCCACCGGCACCTGGCTGTATTTGCCATAGGCATGAGACAGTTTGGCTTGCGCCCAAATTCCCAGCAACAGGCCGGGAATGGCGAATAAAAAGTAGACCGGATCGATTCCTAAAAACATAAATCAAGTTAATGGACAGTTTTCTGTTCGATTCATTCAAATCGGTTGAATTAAGCACAAAAAACGGGCGTAGTCCAGAGGCCACAGGCCAATCCGACAGATCCGACAGATCGGACGGATCGGGCGGATGCGGGCGATTTCAATTGTCGCTTGTCACGATGAATGGGTCGGGCTACCTTCCAATCACTATGGACAACACATATTCTTCATCCGGCGCGCCACCGCCTCCGATGGCGCCGCCTCCGGTCATTACTCCGCTGCCGCCGCGGCCCGGAAAGAGCCATGCCTGGATGGTCGTTGCCATTATATTGCTTGTGCTGTTGGTGTTTAGTTGGTTCCTGATTTTTGCGCATATGTTTTCGCGGGCCGTTCGTTTGGGCGGCAAGTTTCAGCAGGTGGGAGCCACGCAGGCCGGACCGCAGCTTGAAGAAGTGACTCTTAAGGACAACGGCGCGCGAAACAAGATCGCGGTCATAGACGTGGACGGCATCATCACGAGTCATGAGGCCGACCAGGCTGGAAATAATATGGTGGATGTATTTAAAGCCGAGCTCGACGAGGCGCGGGATGATGACAACGTCAAAGCCGTGATTCTAAAAGTGGATTCCCCGGGCGGCGAGGTGATGGCGGCTGATGAGATGTATCGAGCCATCAAAAAATTCGAGGACGGTTCAGACGATGGCGATGGGAAGCCGGTGATTTGTTCGATGGGCAGCCTTGCGGCATCGGGCGGTTACTACATCTCCGCGCCCTGCCGCTGGATTGTGGCCAATCAATTGACACTGACGGGCAGCATCGGGGTCATCATGGAAACGGTCAATTATCGCGGGTTGATGGACAAGATTGGGGTGGAACCTTACGTCTTCAAGAGTGGCAAATACAAGGACATGCTCAGCGGAATGCGTGAGACCAATGAAATTCCGGCCGGTGAACACGACATGGTGCAGGATTTGATTAACGTGACCTTCGGCCGGTTCAAGCAGGTGGTCCAGGACGGCCGGGATGCGGCCCATGAAAAGAACAAGAGCGAAGGCCAGCCGCTGGCGTCTGACTGGCGGGATTATGCCGATGGCCGCGTGCTTTCGGGCGACCAGGCGCTTCAATTGGGATTGGTGGATCAATTGGGCGATTTTCAGGACGCGGTGGATCGGGCGAAAAAAATCGCCGGCATATCAAGCGCCAATTTGGTTGAGTATCGCGAAACGGTTGACCTTTCGAATTTCCTGCGGCTATTCGGTCAGAGCGAAGAGACGCATGCCGGGAGCGTGAAGCTGGACCTGGGTTTTGAACCGCCCCGTTTGCAAATGGGCGAGCCTTATTTTCTGTACATGCCCACGGCGGAGTGAGTAATGTCGCGGCACTAATCTCCACCCCGTGAAAGGCGTTACTGTCATTGCGCATCCGCTGGTGCAGCATAATCTGGCGCAATTGCGCGACACACGGACACGGCCGCAGGAGTTTCGCCGGCTCCTGGGCGAGATAGCGTCGCTGATGATTTACGAGGCGACGCGTGATTTTGGGGTCAAAAAAATTACGGTACAAACGCCGCTGGCGCGCGCAGACGGAATGGAATTGGAGCGGGAGATCGTAGTTGTGCCGGTGCTGCGGGCCGGGTTGGGGATGCTGGATTCCATTTTGCAGTTGATTCCGCACGCGCGTGTCGGTTTTATTGGGTTGAAACGAGAAGAGACAACATTGCAAGCGCAATTCTATCACAAAAGCTTTCCGAAGAACCTGGCCAACGTCGAAGTCATGCTGATTGATCCGATGCTGGCGACCGGGGGCAGCGCGGTGGCGGCGCTGGATTTGTTGACTGAGCAAGGCGGGCGAAACGTTCGGTTGGTCAATTTGGTAGCCGCGCCCCAGGGCATTCGCGCTGTGCGCCGAAAGTACGCCCGTGTCCCGATTTTTACCGCCGCAATTGACGAAACGTTGAACGAACGCGGCTTTATCGTGCCCGGTCTTGGCGACGCGGGCGACCGGTTGTTTGGAACATAATCTGCTAAACTTTGAACGAATCGATGTCCGAGACGCTCCTCATCGTCGCAGACAGCGAGCATGACGCGAACATGCTCTATGCGACCGGCCTGTTTGTGCCGGACCCATTTATCTATCTCCATTACGACCGCCGGCCGTTGCTGGTGATGAGCGACCTGGAAATTGACCGTGCGCGGGCGGGAGCGCCTCACTGCCGGGTGGCGTCACTGACGGAGATCCAAAGAAAACTGCGGCGCGACGGCGTGAAGCAGCCGCGATATGCGCACGTCATCCGGCATATCCTGCGTGAGAAGAAGATTCGTCGCGCGGCGGTGCCTGAAAGTTTTCCGTTAGGACTGGCGCGTGAATTAAAGAAGCTGGGAATCAAAATAAAACCGCGTCCGAACTTTTTTCCCCGCCGCGAGTTCAAGAACGCCGACGAGGTCAAAAAAATTTCCGCGGCGCTGGTCATGGCAGAGGTGGGCATGGCGGAAGGAATGCAGGCGTTGCGGATGTCAAAGATCGGCAAGCGGCGGCAATTGGTTTACCGCGGCGCGCCCCTGACATCGGAGCGGCTGCGGGCGATCATTGATTGCGCGATTTTGCAGGCCAGCGGCCTTGCGGCCAATACGATCGTGGCGGGCGGCAAGCAGGCGTGTGATCCGCATGAGCGCGGCTTCGGGCCGTTGCGGGCCAATGAGCCGATCATCATCGATATTTTTCCGCGTTCACAAAAGACCGGCTATTTTGGCGACATCACCCGGACCGTGGTTCGCGGGCACGCGGATGACGGCGTGCGCAGGCTTTACGACACGGTTTTGCAGGGCCAGAAGATTGCGTTTGATAAGATGCGGGCCAAAGTGAAGACGTCTGAGGTGCACAAGGCTGTGCAGGACTTTTTTGTGAAGCAGGGATATAAGACCGGACGCCGCGACGGCCATATGGAAGGGTTTTTTCACGGCACAGGCCACGGACTGGGCCTGGAAATTCATGAAGCGCCGCGCGTGGGCGCGACGTCCCTGGGCGAATTGAAATCCGGCCAGGTGGTGACGGTTGAGCCCGGGTTATATTATCCGGAGATTGGCGGCGTACGGCTGGAGGATGTTGCGCTGGTGACAGGGAATGGGGCGAAGAATTTGACGCGGTTCGAGAAAGTGTTGGAAATATGAGTCTGGATTAGGCGGCCAGGGGGAGTTCGACGGTGAAGGTAGAGCCTTTGTTGGCGCCTTCGCTTTCGGCATTGATTGAGCCGGAATGCATGTCTGTCAGGTTTTTGGCTATGGCCAGTCCCAGCCCGAGGCCCCCGTAAACCTGCGAACCGGTTTTCCCCGCGTGGTCTCCCTGGGCAAATGGGTTGAAGAGCCGGGACATTTCCTCGGGCCTGATGCCGATGCCCGTATCGGTCACCTTTATGATCACATGCGATTCGGCGTTGGAAGCATTGACGCGCACAATGCCATCCGGCGGCGTGAATTTTACGGCATTCTTGAGGATATTCCAAAAAATTTGCCGCAGGCGCAGAGGGTCGCCGTTCACGTCGTTATTCTGCGCGCTCCAATCCACGGTCAGCGTAATGTGTTTGCCGAGTTGATCGGAGTGGACGCTGGCCAGTGCATCCATGAAAATCCTCTGAATGTCCACGACTTGCCTGCGCAGGCTTAGTTTTCCCGTGCTGATGCGTGTGAGGTCCAAAAGGTCGTCAATCAAGCGCGATTCCATCTCGATGTTGTTCAGGATAACGCTGAAATTCGAGCGGACGGATTCGGATAATTCAGGATTTTCCGCTTCCGCACTGGCGACGAGCATGGCGGGGTTCAGGGGATTCCGAAGCTCGTGCGAGAGAGCGGCCAAAAAAACGTCCTTGGCGCGGTTGGCATCCAGGGCGCTCTGTTGTGCTTTCTTCAGCGCATCAATATCCGCCGTGGCGCCGAACCATCTTTCAATTTTGCCTTGCGCGTCCCGCATGCATCGGGCGCGGGTCAGAAACCAGCGGTATTCACCGGTTCCGGAACGCAGGCGCATTTCGATTTCATAAGGCGCGCCCGTTTTTACCGATTCCTCCCAGACACGTTGCACGCGGGGCTTGTCGTCCGGATGGACATAATTGAACCAGGAACGCCCCAGGACATCCCGGTTTCCAAAAAAGGCAACGGACTGTTCATTGGCATAGTCCAATTCGCCGTTTGGATTGGCGGTCCATATGTTCATTTCGACGACAGCGGTGAAGAGGCGGAAGCGTTCTGTGGATTCCACCAGGGCAATCTCGGCGCGCTTGCGGTCTGTGATATCAATCAGGAAACCGAACATCCTTACGGCTTTGCCCCGGGCGTCCCGCTCGATGCGGCCGCGCCCCTGAAACCAGTGTTCGCGGCCGGAAACATCGATGACGCGGTATTCGCCGTTAAGAGTTTTATTATGCCGAACGGCTTTAAAGACATCGGCGTATAATCTGGCCTGGTCCTGTTTGTTTACGGCGCTCATGAGCCACGCGACCGGGAAGCCTTTTTCGCAATCTTCCAGGGGAATTCCGAGCGTTTTTGAGAGCATCAAATCCCCGGTCACCAGGCCCTTGCGGAGGTCGCAGGCGAGTGAACCGGCGGCGCCCAGGGCCAGGGCGTTGCGCGAGCGCCATTCCTCCTGCGCGAGGTGCTGAAGGCTGGTGTTGTACATGGCGCTGACCTGTCTTAGGGCCATGCGGTGCCGATACAAAACAACCGGGATGACGGTACAAGCGAGCAGGAGAAAGATGACGGCGGTAAGCACCAGGGATTTACCAAACCAGCCGTAGCGTTCCTCGCGCAGGGTCGCTTCGTTATCCATAAATGTTTCCGCGCTTTCTATGGGTGCGGCGATCCGGTTTTGTGACGCTTGGATTTGCCCCGGCAAATTCACGCGGGCCTTCTTTTTTCCGCCCAGACGATCAAGCGATCCGTCAAGGTATTTTATCCAATCATCCGCCTGCGAGTGAAATTGAACGGCGAGTGCTTCCTGGTCTCGATTGTCGGCGACCAGCTTTTCGGCGTCAGCCATGGTTGGGTCCAGTTCGGCCCGGGCTTCGATACAATTAGTGAGGTAGTCCTTTTGCATGGTCATGGAATACCCCTGAAGGTTCGACTCCATTGTTTCCACGAGTGCGACCGCGCGGTTGATTCGGGCCAGGACCTGGTCGGAGTGGTTTACCTGGTGGGTGAAATAGACCAGGGAACTGACGGAAAGCAGCAGGATGAGCAGGGGCAGTCCGAGCGCGATGACAAGTTCAATAGAGGCGCGCCTGAGCAACCGGCGAAAATCATATTCCAGTTTGCTCGGGGCGGTACGGGACCCAATTGAAGATGATTCCTCAAAAACAGACATGAGCGACTTGCTCTCCCCTGCGCTTTTCGCGCTGCCTCCATTGCGCAAAATAAGGCTGGTTGGGCTGGAGGTCAAATTACGAGTGCCATGAGTGCCAGGGGATGAGGGATGAGTTATGAGGGATGAGTGGGAGCAGGGGATGCGAAGATGGAAGATGAGGATGAGAATGATTCCCCCCTTGCCCGTTTCGAGTTGAGGACGAGAATGAACCCCTCTCTTCCCGGGAATCTTTTTTATCTTGCCAAATAGGGTGGGTGTCCTTCATTTTCCCACATGGCAGAGAAGCGTAAATCTAATTTTGACGGCGAGTTTTATTTGCCGGCAGAGGAGTTTTTTCCGGCGAACCGGACAATAGGTCTGACGTTTGATGATATCACGCTGGCCACGCTGTATTCTGAGATACTTCCACGCGATACCCATCTTGAGACGCATCTGGCTGAACATTTGCGGCTGAATATTCCCGTCATTTCGTCGGACATGGATACAGTGACGGAGTCGCGGATGGCGATTGCGATGGCGCTGAACGGCGGATTGGGGCTGATTCATTACAACCTGCCCGAGCGCGAGCAGCTTTCAGAAGTGAGCCGCGTGAAGAACCACGTGCATGGGCTCATCCAGGAACCCATCAAGGTTTCGCCCGACGCGTTTATCGGCGATGTCATCCAGATGATTGACCAAAAGAAGTTCGGGTTCAGCACGTTTCCGGTGGTGGATGGGCACGGGACATTGCTGGGGCTGCTGCCGGGACATGTGGTGAAGCCGCGTTACGCGCAGCGAAAAGTGGCCGAAGCCCTGCAGCCGCGGGCGCAGGTGCAGACGATCAACCAGAAGGAGCTCGGGAAAGACCCAATTGCCCGGGCGGACAGATTTTTTACCGAGCATTTGGGCATCCATAAATTGCTCGTCGTGGATGACAACGACAAATTGTGCGGGTTGATTACGCTGAATGACGTTGAGCACATTACGCAGGAACGCAGCGCGCAATTTAAGCCGGCGCGCGACTCACGCTTTCGCCTGATTTGCGGCGCGGCGGTGAGCGCGACGCGAAACGCGTTCGGCGAACTGGACCGGAACCGGATATTGAACCACGTGGGCGCGCTGGTGGAACGGGGCGTGGATGCGATCGCGGTTTCGACTGCGCACGGGCACACGAAGGGCGTAGGAGACACAGTGCGGGTGCTGCGGGACGCTTTCCGCCGGCTGCCGATCATTGCCGGCAATGTGACGAGCGCGGCGGGCGTGGAATTTCTCGCGGATTGCGGAGCGGACGCGATCAAAGTGGGCCAGGGTCCCGGCTCGATCTGCACGACGCGTATCGTGGCGGGCGTGGGGATTCCACAAATGACGGCGCTTTATACGTGTTCGCGCGCCGCCCAAAAGAAAAAGGTTGCGGTTCTGTCTGACGGCGGGATTACCAAATCCGGGGACATCGTCAAGGCGCTGACACTTTCAGAGGCGGTGATTTGTGGAGGCGTTTTCGCCGGCTGTAATGAAGCGCCGGGTGATGTCGTGGAAATCAGCGGAAAATTTTATAAACAGTATCGCGGCATGGGCAGTCTCGCGGCGATGAAAGCCGGGAGCGCCGCGCGTTACGGCCACGAAAAGAATCCCGCGCAAAAAATCGCGCCCGAGGGCGTGGAAGCGCTCAAAGAAGCGTGCGGCTCGGTGGACCGGGTGCTGACGCAACTGATTGGCGGAATCCAAAGCGGCATGGGCTACCTCGGCGCAAAAAACCTGGGAGAGCTGCGGAAAAAGGCGCGGTATATGCGCGTGAGCCCGGCGGGAATCCGCGAGGCCGCGCCGCATGATGTGGTGGAGCTGAAGACGGGCAGTTAGGAGATGGGAGATGGTGGAGGACGGCGCGCTGCGCGGTCCCCGCCCGCGCAGATGAGGCGGAACGTACACGGAACAACGTCCGACCACACTCGTTGCGCCGCTGCACGCGGCGCTACACGGCGCAGCGCGCCGTGTTCCACCACACCATGGTTAGTTCAAAGGCGGCCCAGCTAGAATTCGATGGGTTCGTTTAGTTTGCCGCATTGGGAACAACGGGAACGGTCCACGTCCGGGTCGTCGGTGTAAACGCTGCCGCAATTTTTGCAGCGGAAGATTCGGTCCTGCGAACGTCCCGGTCCGAAGCGGTGCCGCCGCATTTCCGAATAAATGCCAAGGCCGCAAAGGGCGCCCAGCAGCGCTGCCACGTAAATCACTATCAAAATTGATGCGCTCATGCGTGATTGCGGTCGGACGGGCAGTCGGGGCTATTCTCCAAACGCTCCAGGTTATTTTTACATCGGCCCATTGTACTGGGCGCCGTTGGTGGTTGTTACCGGCATTGTCCGCCAGTTGAAAATCAATTGCCCGATCGCCAGGCGCGAGAGTGCGTTGGTGCGGGCGGCGTCGGTCGGCAACGGCTTGAATTGCAGGGTGCGCGCCAGCGCAACTGCCCATTGGTCCGCGGAAGCGTCGTGGTTCAACGGCGGTTCCCATGGGTTTCCCTGCATCATGATGTCCTGGGGCAATAAAGCGGCTGAAACCACATTGCCCGCGGCATCGACGAGCACTTGCACGATGCTGGGGGCGTCAACGCCCGCATCCTGCCACGCGGGCAGCGTGACCGGGGTGAGCAGAGGGCGCGCGGCCAGTTCACCTTCAATTTGCAGGGTCGAACGATCGGGCAACGGCGGTTGATCAGGAACATCGGGCGCGGCGGTCTGCGCAGGCGGGATAAATTCAAAATGAATTGCGGCATGCGGATTGGTTTGAACAAAGGAGTTGAATGCGGCGCCCAGTCCCGCCGTCAGCAGCGCATTGGTGGGTGAAAGCCAGTGGGGCGCTTCGAGCGCATCACGCCGGCGGAGGTCAAATGGGGCTATCTCCGCCCACATATTCGCCGCGAAACCGTTATTTGCGGGCAAAGCAAAGAGTGTGGCGTCATTTAATGCCAGCCAATCGCCGGGCGATTCATTTACCAGGGTCAGTGACGGGATGTCTTTAACGGGAACCGGCCGGATGGGCATGTGTTGGCCAAAGATGAATATCAGGACAACGTGAAGCGCAAAAACAATAGCGATGGCGATGGCCCATCGGCTCCAGGTCCATCTTCGATTTTGGGGCGGTCCGGGAGCGTCTGCGTTCATGGGTGACCGGGCGCGGCGACAATGCGGGGCGCCATCGCCAGAAACGCGTCCTTGATTCCGGCGTCGCGGCCGAGCAAGGCGATGTGGGCCAATTCGCCGTAGGTGACCACTTCATCCGCCTGGATAACCAACGTGAGCGGGGTCCTCGAGGCGGCGACGGCGCGGATCAGATTTGTCTTCAATTGATTTTCGCTCACCAGTTGGTTCGCGAAAAACAGGCGATTTGACGAGTCAATGGCCACGGAGACCGTCGGCTTGTCCGTGCCGGGCAGGTCTGTGGCCAGGCCGCTGACGTTGAATTGAGGCATTTGCAGGGAAATGCCCGGCGCGGGCAGGAAGGCTGCCAACAGCAGGAACATGACTATCAAAAAGAAAACCGCCGCAAATGGCGCGACGTCAAAGGGACTGCGCAGCAATTTGGCGTTGCGCGGAAATTTCATAGTGTCTTCTCCCCGACACTTTCGGTGACGATGTTGACGATCTCGCCGGCGGCCCGCTCCATGTCCAGGACGATTTTGTTGATACGGCTGACGAGATAATTATAACCGGCATGAACCGGAATGGCGACGCCGATGCCCGCGGCGGCGCAAATCAACGCCTGCGAGATTCCTGTGGCGAGTTCTTCGACGTGCGCATAGAGTCCGCTGACGCGCAATTGCTGGAAAATGTCCATGAAACCGATGACGGTGCCGAGCAAACCCAGCAGGGGCGCGATTTGGGCAATGGTGGCGATTAAATTCAATCGTTCTTCAAGCAGCGGCACTTCGGCCATGCCGGCTTCCTCGACGGCTTCGCGCACCCGGTCCCGGCTTTTGTCGCGGTTAAGAATGGCGGTTTTGACGAGCCGCGCCACCGGCCCGGGAGTGGCGTCGCAAATCGAAATCGCCTCGACGACATTGTCGCGTTTGAGGACATTGCGAATGCCGTTGAGAAATTCGGTGGAATTGATTTGGGCGCGGTGGCAATTCAGGACGCGCTCGACAAACGTGACGAGGGCGACGGCTGCGGCGAGGAGGATCAATAAAACCACCCAGCCGCCATTGGTTAGTAGCGTTGGCAACATAGGATTGTTATACGATTGCGGGCGGGAAGTTCAAAGCGCAAACTTGAAGAAGATTGAAGTGGAAAAATAAACAGGACCGGCACAACGGATAATTAAGGGTTATGCACCCGCTTTTAATTTTAAAATTTTGAATTTTTAATTGTAACGTGTTTTATGTAAGTTTGACGCGATGGGCCTCATTTTCAAAGACCAATCCGAAGTGCGTTCTGATCCCAAAAGCGCCCGGCGGCGGGCCATTGTGCTTGCGGCGCCGTTCGCGGTTTTGGGAATTATCGCGCTTGTGGGGTTCATCCACGACGGGCTGATTGTCGGCGGCCTGGACCGCAAAAGGGGCTTTGAACTGTTGGGGATGATCGCGGCCAGCATTGGATTTGTGGCGCTGATTTTTGGAATCAGCGGCAAACGCGAAGCCATCAAAGCCGCCGGTAAGAAAGGCGAAGTGGATGAGAAGCCCTGGTTGAGACGGAAGGATTGGGCCGAGGGCCGGATGCGCACAACGTCAAAGAAGGCGGCGTTGTTGCTTTGGATTTTTGTGTTTTTTTGGTGCTTTGGTTCGGCTGCGATCTCGCTTGTCGTTGTGCCGTGGCAGTGGCGCCAGGGAAACCACGCCGTCCTGATGGCACTGGTTTTTCCGGTGATTGGGCTGGTTCTCGTGGCATTTGCTGTTTGGACGACGATGGCCTGGCGGCGGTTTGGGCGAACGGTCTTTGAGATGGCGTCGGTTCCCGCCGCCGCGGGCGGAGCGCTTAGCGGCGCCATTCGCGTGCCGGGGGCCATTCGTCCGGAGCACGGCTGGCATGTCGCCTTGTCGTGTGTTTTGCGCAAAACGGCAGGACGGGCGAACAATCTTCGGACGACTGAACGCATCCTCTGGCGTGACGAGACATGGCTGCGGCGGGATTTGCCGCAAGCGGGCTCCAACCAGACCTCAATTCCGGTCTTTTTTCGATTGCCGGAAAATAAACCGGACTCAACTCCAGCCGCGGGGGACGGCATCCATTGGCGGCTGGAAGCGTCGGCGCGGTTTGCGGGGCCGGATTTTCACGCGGCGTTTGAAGTGCCGGTTTTTAAACTGCCCGAACAGCCGAATATTCCTGAAAACACGGCGGCGCAATATCAACTGTCGCTGGATGAAATCCAAAAGGAAATTCAGTCGAAAATTCGGGTTGTTGACATGCCGGAAAGCAAGGAATTTATCTTTCCTGGCGGGCGAGCGCCGGGTTTTGCGAGCGGCGCAACTGTATTCTGCCTGATATGGACGGCGGTCGTCGCGCTCCTTATCGCGTATCGCGCCCCGATTCCCCTTCCATTGGTGTTCGGCGCGATGGATTTGCTGATGCTGTATTTTGTATTTGATCTGTGGTTTCGCCGGAGCCGCGTGGTAGTGTCCACGGGAACGGTGAACATCGAAACGGCCTTGCCCGGGTACAAAAAGGAAACGTCCGTCAAAATCGGCGATTTGGCCGGAATTTTTGCGGAAATCGGCGCGACCGTCGGTCATACAGTGTATTATGACTTGAAATTGCGGACTCGGGATGGCAAGGAATTGACACTGGCAAAAACTCTAAACCACAAACCTGAGGCCGACTGGCTGGCGCGGCAAATGACTGCCGCGACTGGAAAGGCTTCGGCCAGGGACGCTAACGCTTGAGAGAAAAATCCAAAATCCGCCGCGCGCGCCGCCAACGGCAAACGAAGGCGAAACAATCGAGGAAAGGAACATTGGGGGATTCAGCCCCTGCTGCGACCTCGTCGTCTGCTCCGGGCCAATGGAAGAGGGAAGTGGCGCGGATTTTGATCACGGAAGGGGAAATCGAGCGGCGAGTGAAAAGCCTGGCGCGTGAGATCGAGCGCGATTTTCGCGGGCGCGAAATGGTGGTGATATCGCTGCTCAACGGCACGGTAATGTTTCTTGCGGATTTAATGCGGCATCTGAACCTGCCCATGCGCCTGGATTTTATCGGCGTTTCGAGTTATGGACTCGGGACCGAATCGGGTGAGATTGTTTTTACGAAGGAACTGCGGCTGGATGTTCGCGGACGGGACGTTCTTCTGATTGACGACATCCTGGACACCGGCAGGACGTTGCGGCACGTGTTGCCCAGACTGCGAACGCTCAAGCCGCGCCGGATCAAAGTTTGTGTCCTGCTGGACAAACCCTCGCGCCGCGTCGAAAAAATCCAGGCCGATTACGCCGGGTTCCAGATTCCGGATTATTTCGTGGTTGGTTATGGACTTGATTTTGCGGAGCGTTATCGCAATCTGCCGTTTGTTGGCGTGCTTCACCCGCATGTTTATAAGCAGGGTTGCAAACAAATTTGCCGCAAATGACAGGACAGCGACGAGCGATGTGTGATCAATGATGAGACCGGCCTTCGTGTCCGGCCCTCGTCGCTTATCACGGATCGCGTTACAAAATGGAACTCAGATTGATCAGCTTGCTCGGCTGGATGACCATGATCCTTGCCGCGTGGGGCATTTCGTACAACCGGAAATTGTTTCCGTGGCGGACAGTCGTCTGGGGGCTTGGACTCCAATTTGTGCTCGCGCTGTTGTTTTTGAAATCGCCCTGGGGCAAGGCGCTCTTTGAATTTGCAGGCAAGATTGTTCAAAAGCTCATTCAATTTTCCAGTGACGGCTGCAAATTTGTCTTTGGGCCGCTTGCGGACTCGCAATTGCTTGGCCAGGTCTTTGGCTCGGACAACAACGTCATTTTCGCGGTATTGGTCATGGGCACGATTATCATCGTCGCGAGCCTGTCGTCGCTGCTCTATCATTGGGGAATTCTGCCGCGCGTCGTGCATGCCATCGCGTGGGTCATGCGCAAAGCGTTGCGGACCAGCGGCAGCGAAACGCTGTCGGCCTGCGCGAATATTTTCATGGGCCAAACTGAAGCGCCGCTGATGATCCGCCCGTATGTGCCACGGATGACCAGCAGCGAAATCATGACCATCATGGTGTGCGGCATGGCGCATATCGCCGGGGGCGTGGCCGCGATTTATGCGGCCATGGGCATTCAGGCGGGCTACAAGGATATGGCGGGACATTTGCTCACGGCGTCTGTCCTGAACTGTCCGGCGGCGCTGATGATTGCAAAAATTCTACTGCCCGAAACCCAACAGAGTGAAACCGCCGCGAGCATGCCGGCAACGGTGCCCCGCACGACCGCAAATTCCATTGATGCCATCTGCCGGGGCGCGAGCGATGGTTTTCATCTGGCGCTCAACGTTATTGCCATGTTGATCGCGTTTATCGCGATGATTTCGCTGGCGAATTATGTGTTTACTTATCCGCAAAAGCATTTGGGTCTTGCCAATCCGGCCACGCTGCAAACGGTTTTTGGCTGGATCAACGCGCCGTTTGCGTGGCTCATGGGCGTGCCCGCGCATGACACGCTCGCCGTCGGCCAAATTTTGGGCGAACGCATCGTGCTGAACGAGTTTGTCGGTTATCTGGATTTAACAAGCCATGCGAAACAGATGGCGCTGGATCCGCGCAGTTTCACCATTGCCACGTATGCGTTATGCGGCTTCGCGAATTTTTCCAGCATCGCGATACAAGTAGGCGGCATCGGCTCGCTTGCGCCGGAACGCCGGAGCGAGATGGCCAAGGTTGGGTTTCGCGCGATGTTGGGAGGGTTGCTGGCGGCGTATATGACGGCCTGCCTGGCTGGGGTTCTCTTGTGAGTAGATAACGAGTGAAAGTAAGGGTGGTGCTTAGCGATCTGCGGCGTGCAAATCGAGAATTTTCACGTGCCGGTCGGCGAAATTGTCCCAAAATTTGATGGCAAATCTTCCAAAGACATGAACGTCCACTCGCCGGCCACTGGAATCGTATTCTACATAGTCAGAAAACCGGGATGGAGACGCGGCTATGTCTCGGAAACGTTGGAGCAAACTGCGTTGCTCGCGCTGGCGGAGGGTGCGGAGAAGGTCGAGAACATCCACGGCAATGAGCAACCGCGAATTGTTCATTTTGAATCAAGACCCAATTCGCTCTCGCACTGTTCATCCGTCAGCCAGTGACCAGGCGTTTTATCGTCAATCTTTCGCGCGAGTTCTTCGGCGTAACCAGGCCGGTTCTGGTCTTCGATCGCGACTATAAAAGCCATCAGCTTCCGGCGCTGCTCGGTCGTCAGCGCACGAACCTCTGATTGAAGCATTTCAATGCTCATGCAGTAAAAATATATCGGATATGAGCCGTTCGCAAGCCGGCACATATTGGTTATTCGAAGCAGTTGCCAGATCAAAAATTGTATTGGCATTCGGCGGCGCATCTTTATTGTAAGCGCGATGAAGTCAGATGGTTTTACCGATTCCCGCGTGCTTGTTACCGGCGGCGCCGGATTTATCGGCAGCGCGCTTGTTTGGGCCCTCAACCAGCGCGGCTGCGAAGACATCGTCGTTTGCGACATTCTTGGCGCCAATGAAAAATGGCGAAATTTAACACCGTTGCGCTTCGCTGATTACGTCGAGGGCGATGCATTGCTGTCGCGATTGCAAAGCGGCGCGCTCGGAAAGTTTGATCTCGTCCTGCACATGGGCGCGTGTTCGGCGACGACGGAGCGCGACGCGACCTATCTCATCCACAACAATTACGAATTTACCAAGGACCTTGCCGCATGGGCGCTCGGCGCAAAGGCGCGATTTGTCTATGCCTCCTCCGCGGCGACTTACGGCGATGGCTCGGCCGGCATGGAAGACGGCGATGCCGCCATTGAATCGCTGCGTCCGCTCAACATGTATGGCTATTCGAAGCAGCTTTTTGATTTATATGCCAAACGCGGAGGGTTTCTGAACAAGGTTGTCGGCCTGAAATATTTCAACGTCTATGGGCCGAACGAAGACCACAAGGCCGACATGCGTTCGCTCGTGCATAAAAGCTTCGCGCAGGTCAAAAATGAGGGTGTGATCCGGCTGTTCAAGAGTTACCGCGAGGATTACAAGGACGGCGAACAAAAGCGGGATTTCCTGTACGTTAAGGACGCTGTGGCCATGACGCTGCACCTGGCGGCGAATAAAAAAGCGGGCGGCCTGTTCAACATCGGCGGCGGGGTGGCACGAACGTGGATTGACCTTGCCAACGCGGTCTTTTCCGTGCTGGGAAAAAAGCGGAAGATTGAATTTATCGAGATGCCCGAAGCGATTCGAGGCAAGTATCAGTATTTCACGCAGGCGGACATTTCAAGGCTGCGCGCGGCGGGCTATCGCGAAAAGGTCACAACGCTGGAAGATGCCGTGGCGGATTACGTACAGAATTATTTGGAACCGGACAAACGGCTGGAGCCATAGAAAACGGCGGGATTGTTGGATTAATGGATTGGTGGATTATTGGGTAAACCCGTTTTGGCCCGTCACAGTTCTTTTGCCGGTTAACCATGTGCTCTTCGATCGGGCGTCAGGCCCTTTTGCCAAAGCCAGAGGCGTTCACATTTTGACAGAAACTGAAATGCCTCTGCTTCGGTCATAGTCACTTTTCAGTGAGCAATGAGGTTTTTTCCATTGCGCCGGGGATTTCCTTGCGGGAAACGACGACGTTGTCAACCAGGCCGTAAACTTTTGCCTCTTCGGAGGACATGAAGCGGTCGCGGTCGGTGTCCTTCTCGATTTCATCGAGGGTGCGTCCGGAATGTTTCGAGAGGATTTGATTGAGGCGATCTTTGAGGCGCAGGATTTCCTTGGCCTGGATGCTGATGTCCGTGGCCTGGCCCTGGACTCCGCCCCATGGCTGATGAATCATGATGCGCGCGTTGGGGAGGGCGTAGCGTTTGTTCTTGGTGCCCGCCGCCAGCAATACCGCGCCCATGCTCGCCGCCTGGCCGACGCAATAGGTATTCACGTCGCAGGTGAGATATTGCATGGTATCGTAAATCGCCAGGCCCGCGGTCACGCTGCCGCCGGGAGAATTGATGTACAAATGGATGTCCTTCTTGGAATCGGCCATTTGAAGGAACAAAAGCTGCGCAATGATGATGTTGGAAACGTTGTCGTCCACGGGCGTGCCCAGGAAGATGATGCGGTCAACGAGCAGCCGGGAATAGATGTCCCATGTCCGCTCTCCGCGGCCAGTCTGCTCGACTACGATAGGAACGAGAAAATTTTGCATGTGTTGCACATTACTTCATTTATCCAATATCGCAAAGGAATTTTAAACAGCCGGGAACGTTGAAGCGTTGAAGTGTTAAAGCGTTAAAGCGTTGAAGCGGCCTGTTGGCGAACATTCGATAGTCTCTTAATCTCTAGCATTGGACTCGTACAGTGTCCAAATCAGCACAAAGGCTGTCGCAAATTCTTTGGGCTTTTCCGCAATCCACTGAGAAACGTGGTCGGGCGTAAACCAATCGCCCTCGTCAATTTCCTCCGGATCCAACTGGAACGGGCCGTCGCTATTGCATCGGTAAATCCAAACAAATTCCGCGTCGGTTTCGGTGCAGGCATCTATTTTGAAAAGCCGGGCGGGCGGGGAGTTTAACGCGAGGCCGATTTCCTCCTGCAGCTCGCGTACGGCCGTCTGGTCGTAGTCCTCGCCGGAATCCACGTGGCCGGAGCAGGAAGAATCCCAAACTCCGGGCTGGCGGTCTTTTTTCATGGAACGCTTTTGCAAAAAAATCTCGCCGCGCGAATTGAAAACCAGGACGTGGACCGCGCGGTGCAACAGGCCTCGCGCGTGGACTTCGCTTCTGGGCGCGCGGCCGATGACTTCGTCGCGTTCGTTGACGACGTCAAAGATGTCTTCATTCATGGTCGTGGCGGGAATTTCCGCACTGTCTTTGTTCCAACAGCATCCCGGGCTGCGAAAGGTTTGGTTGCGCATGGTGAAACTGGCGATTGGATTGGGCCTGGAATTTCATTTGCTCAGTCTTCATCCCGCTGAGGGGGCTGCGACGCGATGAGGGTATTTCAGCAGCATTCCCTTTGCTGCTTCGAAGACGGTTTGGGCGTCCAGTTCCTTCATGCAGCGAATATCGTAGGCGCAGCCGGTTTGCCAATGTCCCAGCGGAGTGGCATGATGACAAAAGAGACAGGGAACGTTGGTAAAAACTCCTTCGCCGGGCGAATTTGGAGGCAAACGGAACTGCGGTTTAACCGCGCCGAATAATCCGACGACGGGCACGGCGACTGAGCCAGCCACATGGACCGGGCCCGAATCAATGGCAATAATCAAATGGCAACTGGCGGCCAACGCAACGATCTCGTCGGATTTAAGCCGGTTTGTCAAACAACGGACCCCGCGAAATTGCTCGAATTCATCTTCTTTTCCTTTGGTAAGGCCGAATTGCAGCACTGTGGCATCGAATTCTGCGTGAATTTTATCCAGGAGCGCCTGCCATTTTGCAGCGTCCCACATTCTCACCGGCCACGAACGCCCGCAGTTGATGCCGATAATGAGACGGCCCCTGGCAACATCCTCCGCCAATCCATAAGCCGACTGAACTTTTTTAATCAATTCCGGCGGAGGAACCAGTCGAGGCTGGCGGTCCGAAGGGGGAACGGTCACGCCGCAGGAACCGGCGAGGTCGTCAATTAAATGCAATTGCGCGCCCCTGTTTGGGAAAAGCTCATCGGTCGTTTTGGGGTTGTAGATGGCGCGCACGACGCCCGGCAATTTGTATCGCGCCGGCAACGAGAATGGCCATTCCCAGGATTTCGCGCCGTAAACACCATCCACATCGCGCGATAGCATTATCATCTTTTTGTAATCGGCGTGTGTGAAGAAAATCACCGCCGTCCCCGGATGACGTTTTTGCAATTCCCGGCAAAGTGGCAATGTGCAAATTGCGTCGCCCAGCGCGCCTATGCGATAGACAATCACCAGCTTTTTTCCGTGGCGGATGCGCCGGCCAACCAGCCAAAGAGGAAAAAGGACCCGGTCGAAGAGGCGATTTCGGATGGCGCGAAATTTTCGCCAAACGGGCCGGAGAGTTGAATAAAGCGGTCCGGGCAATGCTCGAGTAAGGGCTTTCGGAAAAGCGCTCATGGCTGGAGTTCCTGCCAGGCTCGCAACCGGCCTCTTGTCTCAGCGAGGTGCGCCAAAGTCTTCTGCCCCGCTAAGAACCGGCGGACCAGTTTTTTGCCAAACATGATGCTCGGGATTTCAAATAGCCGGTACCAAACCGCGGACAACAGGAATATCGGGAATAAAAAGCCAAGGCCGGTGACGAAGATCTCAAGAGGCGTCACACGGCCGGTTGCGAACAGCAATCCCGCCACGCGCGGCGCCAGGCTTAAAAATGGGAAATGGATCAGGTACATGCTATAACTGCATATTCCCACGAGACGAAGCGGTTCCGAAAACAACTTCGGCAGTTGTTGAAAATAATTTCTTTGCAACAGCGCGGCGATGCCCGTCGCCGTGAACACAGCAAACAGAGTAAATGTGAAGCAGGCAAAATCTTTGATCAAAAAACTTCCGCAGGCCGGGGCTCCCCACCCAAGCAGGGAATGCCGGGCAAATGGAAGCGGCCTGCCGGCGAGATACGCATCTGCCAATGCGGCGCCAATTGCCCAACTGAACCAATAGATCAGCGGAAATCCCGTTAACCACGCATAGACTACCGGGATTCCCTGCCACCAATTATCGGTATGCGTTCCCGTGAGAGCCGGCAGGAATCTCAAAAATCCCCGGAGCCCAAACTCCATTACGGCCAGGCACGCCAGGAATTTGCTCCAACCCCAGCGGGATACGCCCCATATCAACAGCGGATACATCAAATAAAGCTGCACTTCCACGGCGATGCTCCAGAAATTCGGATTTATACTGCCAAGCGTTGCGCTGGAAAAATTGTGCAGCAGCATCGCGTGAAGCCCGATCTGAAAAACCTGGTGCGCGAAAGTATGGCCCACGCGCGTCCAGGGAAGAAATATCGCAAACAGCAGCAGGGCAAACAAGTAGGGCGGATAAATCCGGAAAAACCTCCGGATGAAAAAAGCCCGCCAGTCAGGGTGCTGATGGAAACTCAGGTGAATGCAAAATCCGCTCACGACAAAGAAAATGGAGACGCCGGCAAAGCCATAACTCAGCGGCAGCAACAGCAGAAACAATTTCGGCGCCCCAAAGCCCGCGTGCCAGCCGTTCCACGGCAGGACTGCGACTCCAAACGACTGGCCAAAAGCATGAACCAGGAATACAGAAAGAATGGCGATCCCGCGGACCTGATCCAGGAAATCAATGTGATTGGAGCGATTAGCTGCCTGTGCCATCGAAGTACGAGAATAATCAAAATCCGTTTCCGAATCAATCGCCGCAGAGATTTTGGCCCGTTTAAGAGATCCCGGCGGCAAGTTTGCGCCAGGGGCCAGCAGTCTAGCCCGGATATTTCATAAAGGGATTAACCAAAGAAGCGGCTGGAGCGTCCATAGGCTTGATTTCACTAAGCCAAATGAAAACGCCACACGCCGCTTCTTC